>Ga0326731_1000017_pt1 | contig 42793 bp, 40 predicted proteins | sample MHFSIPfraction_FD_207645 | JGI IMG/M metagenome (GOLD analysis project Ga0326731, IMG submission 207645) | Lab enriched peat soil microbial communities from Michigan Hollow, Ithaca, NY, United States - MHF9FY SIP fraction | ecosystem: Environmental > Terrestrial > Soil > Wetlands > Peat | place...
GGCTCGAGGCCCGGATCGCCATGCGGTACCTGCGCAGCCGGCGCTCGTCCCGCCTGCTGTCGTTGATCACCGTCATCGCCACCGGTGGTGTGATCGTCGGCGTCACGGCGCTGATCCTGGTGCTCGGCGTCATGAACGGGATGCAGGCGGACTTGCGCGACAAGATCCTGGTGGCCAGCCCGCACCTGCGCGTCCTCACCTTCGGCGAGGGCCTGCGGCTCGACGATTGGCCGACGGTGCTGGCGCAGGTGCGCCGGACGCCGGGCGTCGTCTCCGCGGCGCCGTTCGTCATCACGCAGGCGGGGCTCACGGCCGGGCACGACTACGCCGAAGGGGTCGTCGTGTTCGGGATCGATCCGGATACGGGGACGCGCGCCGTGACGACGCTCGCCCGCCACTTCACCCGCGGCGATCTGCGCTTTCGCACGACTCGACCCGACGTGGAGGCGGGGATCGTGCTCGGGACGCGCCTCGCGAGCAAGATGTCCGCGTTCCCGGGAGACGTGGTCACGCTGGTGGCGTTCGCGGGAACGAAATTCAACCCAAGTCTGGGCGCCTACGTGCCGCGCTTTCACCGCTTCGAGGTGACGGGACTGTTCGACACGGGGATGTTCGAATACGACAACTCCTACGTCGTCATGGATCGGGCGACCGCCCAGCGGTTCGCGGGTCTCGACAGCGCGGTGACCGGGCTCGAAGTCCGCCTGGCCGATCCGTGGAACGCGCAGCGGTTGGGCAAGGATCTCGAGAATCGCCTTGGGTATCCCTACCGGGTGGTGGATTGGCAGTCCCAGAACGTGTCGCTCTTCTCCGCGCTGAAGCTCGAGAAACTGGTGCTCGCGCTCATCGTGTTCCTGATCTGCGTGGTGGCGGCGTTCAACGTCGTGGGCACGCTGACGATGGTGGTGCGCGACAAGACCCGGGAGATCGGCATTCTCCTCGCGATGGGCATGCGCGGCCGCTCGATTCGACGGATCTTCCTGGTGCAGGGGGTGCTCATCGGCCTGACCGGGACCGTGATCGGGGCCACCTTCGGGGTGGTCATCGGCATCCTCGTGAACCGGGGGCAGCTCGTGCCGATCGATCCGTCGGTCTATTTCATCGACCACCTGCCGGTGCATACCCAGCCGCTCGACGCGCTGGTGGTCGTCGCCGCGAGTCTCCTGGTGGCGACGCTGGCGCCGCTGTACCCGGCGCTGCAAGCGGCGCGGCTCGACCCCGTGCCCGCGATCCGCTACGAATGACCGCCCTGCTCGAGGCCCGAGGTATCCGCAAAGTGTTCGCGGGTGGCGACGGCCGCCCGCTCGAGGTGCTGCGGGGCATCGACATCGATGTGCACCGGGGAGAGCTGATCGCCGTGGTGGGGGCGTCGGGTGCGGGGAAGAGCACGCTGCTGCACCTGCTCGGCGCGCTGGACCGGCCCTCGGCCGGAGACGTATGGCTCGACGGGTCGCGCTACGCCGATCTGGGGCCGCCCGGCCTGGCGGAGCTGCGCAACCACAAGCTCGGATTTGTCTTCCAGTTCCACCATCTCTTGCGCGAGTTCACCGCTCTGGAGAACGTCATGATGCCCCTGTTGATCGGGGGGGTGCCGGAGCGGGAAGCCCGTTCCCGGGCGGAGGAGAAGCTATCGACGGTCGGGCTGGCGGGGCGGATGGCGCACCGGCCGGCCGAGCTGTCGGGGGGCGAGCAGCAGCGCTGCGCGGTGGCCCGGGCGCTGGTGCACGATCCGAGCCTCCTGCTGGCGGACGAGCCGTCGGGGAATCTGGATCACACCTCGAGCGAGCGCCTGCACGAGCTGCTGTTCCGTCTGGCGCGCGAATTCGAAACGGCGGTCGTGATCGTCACGCACAACCGCCAGCTCGCCGCCCGAGCGGACCGGATCCTGTGGCTCGAAGACGGGCGGCTCGTGACCGTGCGATCGGTGGATGCGATACCCTGATGCGCTGTGACAACTGCAAGGAACGCGACGCGGTCATCAACCTGACGCAGGTGGAGCACGACTCCAAAGTCACGCTTCATCTCTGCGAGCAGTGCGCCCAGGAGAAGGGGATCGAGACCGGCACCACGGCCCTCAAGTCCACCCTGGGGACGTTTCTCTCGGCGATGGGGAAGGGCACCAACCTCCCCGTGCCCGCCGATACCGCCCGCTGCCCGAGTTGCGGGGCGACCCTGCTCGATTTCCGCGACAGCGGCCGCCTCGGCTGCGCCCAGTGCTACCAGACGTTCGGCGATCACCTCCGCGACCTGCTGCGCCGGCTCCACGGCTCGAGCCAGCATGTGGGCGAGCGCTACGTCGCGCCGGGGGGCAACGGCGAGGCGAGCGCGGCGAGTGAGCTGCTCGAGCTGCGCGACCAGCTGCGCCGCGCCGTGGAGAGCGAGAACTTCGAGCGCGCGGCCGAGCTGCGCGATCAGATCCGGGTGCTGGAATGATCGACCTCGCGCTCCTTCCCGACGGCGGCCTCGGCTGGCTCCACGCTTCCGGACCGAACCCGCAAATCGTGTTGTCCACGCGGATCCGGCTGGCGCGCAACCTGGTGGGCCATCCGTTCAGCCAGCGCGCCAGCGATGCCGACCGCCGGGCGGTGTTGGCGCGCGTCACCGATGCGGCCCGGGCCAGCGAGCGGCTGCAGCACGCCGTGGTGCTGCGGCTGGACGAGCTGGAGCGCCCCGATCGCCAGCTGCTGCACGAGCGCCACTTGGTCAGCAAGGAGCTCGCGGCCCTGGAGGGCGAGCCGGCCCGGCCGCGGGCCGGCGCCGCGGTCCTGGTGGACACGCCGGCGGGCGTCATGGTGAATGAAGAAGACCACCTTCGGCTGCAGGCGATGTTGTCAGGCTTCGATCTCGAGACCGCGTATGCGTCGCTGGAATCGGTAGATAGCGACCTCGGTCGGCTGCTCCCGTTCGCGTTTCATTCCGAGTTTGGCTATCTTACCTCCTGCCCCACCAACGCCGGCACCGGCCTTCGGGCCAGTGTGCTTATCCACTTGCCGGGTCTGGTCTTAACCAAGGAAATCGGCAAGGTGTTGCAGGGGCTCACGCAAGTCGGCCTCACCTTTCGGGGCCTCTACGGGGAAGGCAGCGAAGTCGTCGGTAACTTCTTTCAGCTGTCCAATCAGACGACGCTGGGGAAGGCCGAAAGCGAGTTGTTGGATCACCTCGGCCGCATCGTGCGGCAGGTGATCGAGTACGAAGAGCAGGCACGGGACGTGCTGCTGAAGACGGCGGCGGGGACGGTGGAGGACAAAGTGTGGCGGGCGTACGGATTGTTGCGGTATGCACGCTCGCTGTCGTTCGAGGAGACGATGAACCTGTTGAGTGGCGTGCGCCTCGGTGTCGGTTTGAATCTGATCACCGGCCTGAGTGTATACACGCTCAACAAGCTGCTCATCCACACGCAACCCGCTCACCTGGCGGCGATGGAAGAGCGGCAGGTCGGCGATCCCGAGCTGCCCGCCATCCGGGCGACGTATGTGCGGCGCCTGCTCGGCGCAGAGACCACCTGAGGATGGAACGGCGATGAACGGCTACAACTTCACGGATCGTGTGCGGAAAGTCCTGCAGATGGCGCGGGAAGAAGCCGCCCGCCTGCACCACGAGTACGTCGGCACCGAGCACATCCTGCTCGGCCTGATCCGCGAGGGGGAAGGGGTGGCCGCGGCCGTCCTGACCAACCTCAACGTGGATCTCGAGGAGATTCAGCAGAAGATCGAAGAGACGGTCAAGAAGGGCAAAGCCGCCGCCGCGGCCGGTCCCGATCTCCCTTATACCTCCCGCGCCAAGAAGGTGCTCGAGCTCGCGATGAGCGAAGCGCGCGAGCTGAACCACTCCTATGTCGGCACCGAGCACCTGCTGCTCGGCCTGCTGCGCGAAGAGAAGGGCATCGCGGCCCAGGTGCTGACCGACGCGGGCGTGAACCTGGAGCAGGCCCGGGCGGAAACGCTCCGCCTGCTGGGCAGCGAGATGCCCTCGGCCGCGCCCAGCGGGACGGCGGGCGCCCCGGCCCCGAGCCCCAAGAGCGAGAAGAAGTCCAAGACGCCGGCGCTGGACCATTTCTGCCGCGACCTGACGCAGCTCGCCGCCGACGGCGCGCTCGATCCGACGATCGGGCGCCAGAAGGAAATCGAGCGCGTCATGGAGATCCTGTCGCGCCGCAAGAAGAACAACCCGGTGCTGATCGGCGAGCCGGGCGTCGGCAAGACGGCGATCGTCGAAGGCCTCGCCCAGTTGATCGCCAACGGCCAGTGCCCCGACGCCCTGAAGGATCACCGCGTCCTGTCGCTCGACATGGCGGCCGTGATCGCGGGGACGAAGTACCGCGGCCAGTTCGAGGAGCGGCTCAAGGCGGTGATCAACGAGATCGCCCAGAACCGCAGCATCATCCTCTTCATCGACGAGCTGCACACGCTGGTGGGCGCCGGCGCGGCCGAGGGCGCGGTGGACGCGTCCAACATGCTCAAGCCCGCGCTGGCGCGCGGTGAGCTGCAGTGCGTGGGCGCGTCGACGCTCAACGAATACCGCAAATACATCGAGAAGGACGGCGCGCTGGAGCGGCGCTTCCAGACGGTGATCGTGGATCCGCCGAGCGTCGACGAGACGATCGAGATCCTGAAGGGCCTGCGCAAGCGCTACGAGGACCATCACCGTGTGGTGATCCCCGATCTGACGCTCGACGCGGCCGCCAAGCTGTCGGAGCGCTACATCACCGACCGGTTCCTGCCCGACAAGGCGATCGACGTGATCGACGAAGCGGGTGCCCGCGCCCGTCTGGCGACGCAGGTACCGCCGCCCGAGGTGGCCGAGCTGAAGGACAAGCTGGAGCAGATCAGCCGCGACAAGGAAAACGCCGTGCGCGACCAGAATTTCGAGCGCGCCGCGGCGCTGCGCGATTCGGAGCGCGAGCTGCAGAGCGAGATCCGCCGCAAGCAGGACGAGTGGGAGCGCGAGCGGCAGACCCGCCGGCCGACCATCGGCGAGGAGCAGGTCGCGTTCATCGTGTCGCGCTGGACGGGGATCCCCGTCACGCGGCTGCAGGAAGCCGAGACGGCGCGCCTGCTGCGGATGGAAGAAGAGCTGCACCAGAGCGTGGTGGGCCAGGACGAGGCGATCACCGTCATCTCGCGCGCCATCCGGCGCAGCCGGGCGGGCCTCAAGGATCCCAAGCGGCCCATCGGGTCGTTCGTCTTCAGCGGTCCCACGGGCGTGGGGAAGACCGAGCTCGCGCGGGCGCTGGCCCGCTTCCTGTTCGCCGACTCGACCGCGCTGATCCGCGTGGACATGTCGGAATACATGGAAAAGTTCTCCGTGAGCCGGCTCATCGGGGCGCCTCCGGGGTACGTGGGCTATGAAGATTCCGGGGCGCTCACCAAGGCCGTGCGCCGCAAACCCTACTCGGTCGTCCTGCTGGACGAAATCGAGAAGGCGCATCCGGATGTCTTCAACATCCTGCTCCAGGTGCTGGACGAGGGACATCTGACCGACAACTACGGCCGCATGATCGACTTCAAGAACACCGTCGTGATCATGACGTCGAATGTCGGCGCCCGCGACATGCTCAAGGGCCGGACCCTGGGATTCGCCCAAGGCGACTTCAAGGGGGACTTCGAGCGGATGGCGGAGAAGGTGAAGGAGGAGATCGGGAAGGTGTTCAACCCCGAGTTCCTCAACCGTCTCGACGACGTGATCGTGTTCCATCCGCTCACGCGGGAGCACATCGCGCAGATCGTGACGATCATCCTGCGCGACGTCCAGAAGCGGCTGGGAGAGGAGGAGCTGACGCTCCGCCTCACGCAGGCCGCGAACGACTTCCTCGTGGACCACGGCTACGACGAGCACTACGGCGCGCGGCCGTTGAAGCGCGCGATTCAGAAGTACGTCGAGGATCCGTTGTCCGAGAAGATCCTGGTCGGCGAGTTCGCGCGGGGGGACGAGATCGAAGTCGACGTGGCCCCCGACAAGGAGCGCCTGGCGTTCCGCGCGCTCTCCGGCACGAAGGCGTGATCCGCCGGCTCCTGCCGTCGGTCGCCGTCCTCGCGGTCCTTCTGGTCCCCGCCCGGGCCTCGGCCCAGGAGCAGGGACCGGGGGGCCGTCCGGATTCCGTCCTCACCGTCGGCTCCAAGCGCGTCGCGCCGGCCGTCGTCCTCCAGACCGCCGGGCTCGTGCCCGGCCGCTTCACCACCTATCGCGACATCCAGCGGGCGGTTCGGGCGCTGTACGCGTCGGGACAGTTCGACGACGTCCGGATCGATCAGGATACGTCGAGCGGCCTCCAGATCCTCGTGATTCGGGTGAAGGAGCGGCCCATCCTGCTGCACTGGACCGTGCGCGGCGTGGCGCGGCTCAGCGAAGGCGCGGTGCGCTCCAAGGTCACGCTGTCGGAGGGGCGGCCCTACGATCCCGCGGCGGTGGCCCGGGCCCGGGGCCGGATCGACTCGCTGTATCGGGCGCGCGGCTACTACCTGGCCGAGATCAAGACGATTCCCGTCTACGAGGCCGACTCGTCGCGGGTGCGCCTCGTGTTCGACGTGTCCGAGGGTCGCCGCGTCGCCATCGCCCGGGTGAGCGTCGATGGCAACACGCATTTTTCCGACGGCGAGATCGTCGCCCACATGGGCACCCGGCCCGAGGGCTTCTGGTGGTGGCGCAAGGGCGACTACGACGACGAGAAGCTGCGGGCCGACATGCAGGAGCGCCTGCCCAAGTTCTACGGCGAGCACGGCTTCGTGGACTTCCAGGTGCTCGACGATACGCTGATCGTGAACGACTCGAGCGGCAAGGCGGAGCTCGTGCTGCGCGTCAGCGAGGGCGAGCCCTACCACGTGGGCACCTTCGAGATCGTCGGCAACCGGCGCTTCTCCACCACGGATCTCCAGCAGCTGTTCCCGTTCAAGACGGAGCAGCGGACCGGTCTGCTCGGCATCGGCGGCACGACCCGTGGTCCGGCGGTGTTCAGCGCCGCGCGCTGGGACGACGCCACGACCTCGCTCTACTCGCTGTACCACAACGAGGGATACATCTACACGCAGGTCCGGCCCGACGTCATCCGCCGCACCGGCGCCGATCGCAAGCCGGTGGTCGACCTCCGCTGGGTGATCAATGAAGGCCAGCCGGCGATCGTCAACAAGATCGAGATCGTCGGCAACGACGTCACGCACGAGCGGGTGATCCGCGATCAGATCGTGCTGCTCCCGGGAGACGTGTTCCGTCAGGACGCGCTGCTCCGCTCCTACCAGAACATCTCCAACCTCGGGTTCTTCAATCAGCCGCTGCCGCCGCCGGAGACGCCGCAGGCCAACGACCAGGGCGACATCGACATCGTGTTTCACGTGAGCGAGAAGCACACGGGGAACGTCAATTTCGGCGCGTCGGTGGGGCAGGGGACCGGATTGGGCGGATTCCTGGGCCTGGAGGAGCCGAACCTCTTCGGGCAGGGCAAGCGCGGCAAGTTCCAGTGGCAGTTCGGCAAGAACATCAACGACTTCGACATCTCGTTCACCGACCCCGCCATCCGGGAGTCGCGCATTTCGGGAACGCTCGACGCCCACAACACCCGACTGCGCTACAACATCGCGGATCTGGGGCAGGTGCGGCGGCGCGGGGCGAGCCTGCAGTTCGGCTTCCCGGCGTTCCACGATCGCTATGCCCGCCTGTTCGTGTCCTACGGGCTGGACGAGCAGACGGTCACCGGTTCGGCGTCCAACGTGGCGTTCAGCGCCGTGTTCAACTGCCGCAACTGCCTGCGATCCACCTTCGGCGTCTCGGTGCTGCGCGACAACCGGATCAACCTGCCGTTCCCCACGGGCGGGGCGATGGCGTCGGTGGGTCTGTCGCACAGCGGCGGCGTGCTGGGTGGCGACGGCGACTTCGAGCGGCTGGATCTCGAGGGGCACTGGTACACGCCGCTCGGGCAGCTCGGCGGCAAGACCGGCGGCAACCCCATGGCCGTCGTGCTCGGTCTGTCGACGCGCTCGGGGCTCGTGTTCGGCAACTCCCCGTTCTTCGATCAGCTGTTCAGCATGGGCGGGACCCAGTACGGCATCCCGCTGCGCGGCTACGACGAGTTCTCGATCACGCCACAGGGGTACGATCCCCTCGCCAGCTCGCGCGGCGCCGCGCCCAGCGCGTTCGGGAAGGCCTTCTTCCTGATGACCGGCGAGGTGGGCCTGCGGTTGTCGCAGATGTTCTACGTCAACGCGTTCTTCGACGCGGGCAATCTCTGGTCGCGTGCGGTGGACTTCAACCCCACGCGGCTGTTCCGCGGCGCGGGGATCGGTCTCGACGTCATCTCTCCCCTCGGGCCACTCGGCCTCGACTGGGCCTACGGCTTCGACAAGGTCGATGCCGCGGGCCGGCCGGCGCCGGGCTGGAAACTGCACTTCAAACTCGGCAACTTCTTCTGATGCCCCTTTTCCACGGAGTGGTTATGCGGCGGGTGGTCCTCGTGTGTCTCGCGGCTGGCCTGGCGGCGCCAGCAACGGCTCAGAATCCTCCCGCGGCGCCCCGGCCCAGCGCCCAGGCGCCGGGCGGGACGCGCCTGGCGTTCATCAGCTCGCGGACGATTCTCGACAGCACGCCCGGGTACGCGGCGGCCGAATCCACCTTCTACCGCGAATTCCAGGGGATGCGGGACGAGGTGCAGAAGCTGCAGCAGCAGCTCGACTCGGCCGTGCAGGCGTTCGATCAGGCCTCGATCGCCCTCTCCCCGGCGGCCAAGGACGCCAAGCGGCGGGAGCTGCAACAGATGCAGAGCCGCATGACCCAGCGCTCCAGCGATCTCGACTCGCTCGCCCGCGCCCGCAACCAGGAGCTGCTCGGCCCGTTCCAGGCGCGCATCAACACGATCATCCAGGGCATCCGGGCCGAGGGCAACTACGCGTTCATCTTCGACGGCGATGCGCAGGGTGCCGGCATCGTGGCGGCCGATCCCATGCTGAATCTCACGTCGAGAGTCATCAGCCGACTGCGGCAGTCGGGCCCCTGAGCGGGAGCGCACGGTGAGCGCCGTCCCCCGGCGGGCTCTGTCGGCTGCGGAGGTCGCCGCGCTCACGGGCGGCCGGCTCATCGGTCCCCCCGACGTGCAGGTCGCCGCGGTCGCGCCGCTCGAGCGGGCCGGTCCCGGCGACCTCTCGTTTCTTGCCAGCCCCCGCTACCTCCCCTACCTTGAGCGGTCGCGCGCCTCGGTCGTGCTGTGCGTGGAGGCGTACGCCGCGCAGCCCGCCGGACCGGCCACCCGCATCATCGTTCCGGATCCGCACGCCGCGCTGGTCACGGTGCTCGGCGTGCTGTATCCGGCGCCGACCTGGGCCGCCGGCATCCACCCGACGGCCGTCGTCGGCCCCGGCGCGACCTGGACCGATCCCGTGTCGATCGGCCCGCACGTCGTGCTGGGGCGCGACGTCCGCCTGGGCCGGAACGTGCGGCTCGGCGCCCACTGCGTCATCGGCGACGGCGTGGCGATCGGTGACGACTCGGAGCTGTATCCGCAGGTCACCTGCTATCCCGGCACCACCGTCGGACAGCGGGCCCTCCTGCACAGCGGTGTCCGGCTCGGCAGCGACGGATTCGGTTTCGTGCCCGGGCGGGACGGCGCGGCGCACCGCAAGATCCCCCACGTGGGGCGGTGCGTGATCGGCGACGACGTGGAGATCGGGGCGAACAGCTGCGTGGACAGGGGCAGTGTGGACGACACCGTGATCGACGACGGGACGAAGCTCGACAATCTCGTGCATATCGCCCACAATGTGCACGTGGGCAAGCGCTGCCTCATCCTGGCGCTGGCCGGGATCGCGGGCTCGAGCCGGGTGGAGGACGACGTGATCATCGGCGGCGAGGTGGGCGTGTCGGACCACGTGACCATCGGCCGGGGCGCCCGCGTGCTGGTGCAGTCCGGGGTGATCGGCGACATCGCCCCCGGCGCCACGGTCTGGGGGACGCCCGCCCGTCCGCATCGGGAAGTGCTGCGGGGCATCGCCGCCCTGTACCGGTTGGCTCCGCACGCCGCGGATCTCGAGGCGCTCACGCAAACCAAAGATGACGACGCCCTCTAAGCGACGCAGCATCGCGCAGGAAACCGCTGTGACGGGCACGGGGTTGCACACCGGGGCGGAGACGCGGGCGACATTCCGTCCGGGGCCACCAGGCTCGGGCGTCGTGTTCCGGCGCACCGATCTGGAAGGCGCACCGCTGGTCCCGGCCCGGCTGTCGGAGGTGGAGGCGCTCGAGCGTCGCACCGCCATCGGGCACGGCGCGGTGACGATTCACACGGTCGAGCACCTGCTGGCCGCGGTGGCCGCCCACGAGATCGACGATCTGCTGGTCGATCTGTCCGGCCCGGAGCCGCCGATCCTGGACGGCAGCGTGGGTCCCTATTTCGCGGCCCTCGCCGAAGCGCGGCCGGTCGAGGTGGAGGGCGAGCCGACCGTGCTCACCGTATCCGCACCCTTCACCGTGACCGAGGGCGACGCGAGCTACCTGGTCGCTCCGAGCAAGCGGCTGCAGCTCACGGTCACCATCGAGTTTCCCCACCCCCTGATCGGCCGGCAGGTCGGCAGTTACGACATCTCCGCCGAATCGTTCGCGCGGGAGCTCGCCCCGGCCCGGACCTTCGGATTCACCAGCGAGGTCGCGGCACTGCAAGCGAAGGGGTTGATCAAGGGCGCTTCCACCGCGAGCGCCATCGTACTGGACGAGCGCGGCGTGGTGAACGGCGGGCGTCTGCGCTGGCCCGACGAGTTCGTGCGCCACAAGGCGGCCGACATCCTCGGGGACCTGGCGCTGACCGGCGGGCGCGTCCGCGCGCATATCGTCGCGACCAAGCCGAGTCACAGCGGCAACGTGGCGCTCGCCCGGGCCCTCGCCCGGGCCGCGAAGCGCAGCGGCGTCCCCGCGATGGACATCGGCCGCATCATGGACGTGCTGCCGCACCGCTACCCCTTCCTGCTGGTCGACCGCATTCTGGAAGTGGAGGGGGAAAAACGTATCGTCGGGATCAAGAACGTCACGATCAACGAACCCTTCTTCCAGGGGCATTTTCCCGGGCATCCCATCATGCCGGGCGTGCTCATCATCGAGGCGATGGCTCAGGTGGGCGGCATGCTGCTCTTGAGCCACTTCGAGGCGCAGAACGTCGAAGACAAGGTCGTGTACTTCATGTCGCTCGACAACGTGAAATTCCGCCGCCCGGTGCTCCCCGGCGACCAGATTCGCTTCGAGCTCGAGATGATCGCGTTTCGTGGCAAGACATGCAAAATGAAGGGACAAGGATTCGTGGATGGCCAGCTCGTGGCGGAGGCGGAGATGATGGCCGTGGTGGTGGACAAGTGATTCACCGCACGGCCCTCGTCGATCCCTCGGCGGAGCTCGGCCTCGACGTGAGCGTCGGACCCTTCTCCATCATCGGGCCGAGCGTCGTGATCGGCGACCGCTGCCAGCTGGCGGCCCACGTCGTGATCGAGCGCAACACGCGGCTCGGGACCGGGGTGAAGGTCGGGTACGGCACCGTGCTCGGCGCCGATCCCCAGGACCTCAAGTACAAGGGAGAGGAAACCTGGGTCGAGATCGGCGACGGCACCATCCTGCGCGAGTACTGCACCATCAATCGCGGCACGCCGGCGACGGGGAAGACCACCGTCGGGCAACGCTGTTTCATCATGACGTACGTGCATGTCGCGCACGACTGCGTCGTGGGTGACGACGTCATCCTCGCCAATTCCATCCAGATGGCCGGCCACGTGACGGTAGACGACCGAGCCATCATCTCGGGGCTGGTCCCGATCCACCAGTTTGTCCGGGTGGGGACCTACGCCTTCGTCGGGGGCGGTTCCCGGGTCAACCAGGACGTGCCGCCCTATACCAAGGCGGTGGGGAATCCCGTTCATCTATACGGGCTGAACTCGGTCGGGCTGCAGCGGGCGGGGTTCACCCCGGAGGTCAAGCTCGCCCTGAAGAAAGCTTACCGGCTGGTCTTCAACTCCCATCTGACCGTCAGCCAGGGGATCGCCCGGGCGCGGGCGGAGCTCCCGGCCGTCTCGGAAGTCGAGACCTTCCTGCGGTTCATCGAGGCATCGCAGCGCGGGGTGCTGGTGTGACCCAGCGCCGCGTGCGCGTCGGGGTCATCGGCACCGGCGCGCTCGGGTTTCATCACGCGCGGCTGTTGCGACGGATGGAGGGGGCAGAGTTCGCCGGGATCTATGACGTCGATCCCGCGCGGGCGGCGCAGGTGGCGCGCGAGCTCGAGACCGTCGCCCATCCCTCACTCGAGGCGCTGCTGGGCGGCGTGGACGCGGTGAGCATCGCGGTCCCGACGCCGGCACACGCCGAGGTGGGCCTGGCGGTGCTGTCGCGAGGCATCGCCGCCCTGATCGAGAAGCCGTTGGCGGACTCGCTCGCCGGTGCCGAGGCGCTCGTTCGCCAGGCGGCGCAGGCGGGCGTCGTGCTCCAGGTGGGACACGTCGAGCGCTTCAATCGCGCCGTGCGGGCCGCCGCTCCCTATCTGGCCGAGCCGCGCTTTCTGCAGACCGAGCGGCTGGCCCCGTTCCAGCCGCGCGGCACCGATGTCGCGGTGATCCTCGATCTGATGATCCACGATCTCGACCTGATCCTCGAGCTGGTGCGGTCGGAGGTGCACGAGGTCCGGGCGACCGGGGTGCCGGTCCTGACGCCGCACGTGGACATCGCCAACGCACGCGTCGAGTTCGCCAACGGCGCCGTGGCGCTCGTGACCGCGAGCCGGATCTCCCGGGAACGCACCCGCAAGCTCCGCATCTTCCAGCCCACCGGCTATTTCTCGCTCGACCTGGCGCAGGGCAGCGGACGCTTTTATCGGCTGAAACCGGGATGGCAGGAGATGGGCGCGCGGCACATCGAGGACATCGTGGAGATGGTGCGGCTCGAAGCGCCGGAAGCGGAGCCGCTCAAGCTCGAGCTCGAGAGTTTCCTGCGAGCCGTGCGCGGAGAGAGTGAGGTCGTGGTGTCGGGGGCAGCCGGAGCGCAGGCGCTGGCGCTGGCATGGCGCGTGGCGGATGCGATCCAGGCATCGCCGCTCGCCGCCATGAAGCCGTGAGCGGCGGACCGCGGGTCTACTGTTCCGCGGGAGAGCCGTCGGGGGACTCGCATGCGGCACCGGTGATCGCTGCGCTGCGCCGCCTCGTGCCCGACATCTCAATCGAAGCGTTCGGCGGTCCGCAGATGGCAGCCGCGGGCGCCCGCGTGCTCGACCGGATGGAGGCGTTCTCGGTCGTCGGGTTCGTCGAAGCGCTGGAAGGCATCCCGCGCCACTACCGGCTACTGCGGAGAACGCGGAGCGCGTTTCAGGCGGGCCGCTACGACGTCGCCATCTTCGTGGACTACCCGGGCTATCACCTGCGCGCGGCGGCCGCGGCGGCGGCGGCGGGCGTGCCGGTGCTGTACTACATCGCGCCGCAGCTCTGGGCCTGGGGCGCGGGACGGGTGCGCCGCCTCGCGGCGGCCGTGCGCCAGCTGGCCGTGATTCTGCCGTTCGAGGAGCCGTTCTTCCGCGAGCGGGGCGTGCAGACCACGTTCGTCGGGCATCCCCTGAAAGACCGACCGCCCTTGCCGTCCCGCGCGGAGGCGCGCCGGGCCCTCGGTCTGGACTCCGATCGCCCCACCCTCGGCGTGTTCCCGGGCAGTCGCGCCCAGGAGGTTCGCCGCATCTGGCCCGTCGCGCGGGACGCGGCTCGCCGGGTGGTCGCGGCGCGGCCCGAGGTGCAGGTCGTGGTGGCGGGGACGGCGGTCGCGAGCTACCCGGACGCGGGCTCGATGCATGTCGCGACGGGCGATCCCGGGCTGGTGTTCGCGGCCGCCGACGCCGGACTCTGCAAGTCGGGGACGACGACCCTCGAAGCGGCGCTCGCGGACCTCCCCATGGTGATCACCTACCGACTCCATCCGGTCTCCAACTTCATCGCGATGCGGGTGCTGCAGGTCCCCTGGGTGGGGCTCGTGAATCTCGTCGCCGGTGAGCTCCTGTGCCCGGAGCTGCTGCAGCGCGCCGCGCGGCCTCAGGCCCTGGCGGATGGCGTGCTGCCCCTGCTCGATCCTGAGAACCCGGCCACGCGCCGGCAGCGCGCCGGGCTGGCGCGCGTGCGCGAGCGGCTCGGCCCCCCGGGAGCGGCGGAGCGCGTCGCGCGGCTGGCCCTGGACCTGGCGCGATGAGACTCCGCTGGGCGGAGCCGCTGCTCACCTCGGTCGGGTTCGTCCTCGTGGGACTCCTGGCCCGCACCTGGCGCTACCGCGAGACCGGCCGCGAGCATCCGCAGGCGCTGTACGATGCGAAGCGGCCGTTCGTCTTCGCCCTGTGGCACAGCCGCATCCTGCCGCTGTTGTTTCTCCACCGCCACGAGGGGATGGTGCTCCTCATCAGCCGGCACCGCGACGGCGGTCTGCTGGCCACGCTGGCCGAGCGGTGGGGGTATCGCTTCGTGCGCGGCTCCACGCAGCGGGGCGGTGAGGTCGGCTTGCTCGGAGTTGTCCGGGCGCTGCAGGCGGGCGGCGTCGTGGCGATCACGCCCGACGGGCCGCGCGGACCGGCCGGACGGGTGAAACCCGGCATCGTCGCGGCGGCACAGCACGCCGGCGTGCCGGTCGTGCCCGCCACGGCGCGGCCGTCGCGCGCCTGGTGGCTCTCGACCTGGGACCGATTCTGCATCCCCAAGCCGTTCGCCACCATCCACGTGACCTACGGTGCACCGCTCAGCATCGCAGCCGGGAAGGACGGCCTGCGGAGCGGCATGGAAGCGGTGGAGCGGGGTCTGAGCGTCATCGCGACCGCGATCTGATGGCCAGCGATTGGCGGGTTCGTCTGGTGCGGCGCCTGTGGCGCCGTCGCAGCTGGAAAGCGCGCGTGGTGCGGGCCGGCCTCCTTCCATTGTCCGCGATCTACGCCGGCGTCGTTTCGCTCCGGGCCGCCGTCTATCGTCTCGGGCTGGCGCGTGCGCGACTGCTGCCGCTTCCAGCGGTGGCGGTGGGCAACCTGTCGGTCGGCGGGACGGGGAAGACCCCGCTGGCGGCGTGGATCGCGGCGTACTGCGTCCGGGCGGGACGCCGGCCGGGTATTCTGCTGCGCGGGTACGGGCGCGACGAGGTGCTGGTGCATCAGCGCCTCGTGCCGGGCGCGCTCGTGGTGGCGGATCCGGATCGTCGCGCCGGCGGCGCGGCCGCCCGGCGCCAGGGAGCCGACGTGCTGGTACTCGATGACGCGTTCCAGCTGCTGTCGGCGAGACGCGACCTGAATATCGCGGTCTTGGCGGTCGAGCAGGAACGGCTCTCGCCCTGGACCCTTCCCGCAGGCCCGTGGCGTGAGCCCCGCGGAGCGCTGGGCCGGGCCGATATCCTCGTGGTGACTCGCAAGCGCGCGGACGCCGACACCGCGCGGGCGCTGGCCGACCGCCTGGCCGCCCGCTGGCCCGCGGCGACCGTCGCCCAGGCTCGACTGTCGCTGCGGGATCTCGTCGGCCTGCGCTCAGGTGCGCGGATGTCGCTCGATGGACTGCGGGGGCAGCAGGTGTTCGCGGCGGCGGCCATCGCCGATCCGGAGAGCTTCGCGGTCCAGGTGCGGGCCTCGGGCGCTACCGTGCAACTCACGGCATACCAAGACCATCACGAGTACGATGCCGCCGACGTGCAACGCCTCGTGCAGCTAGCGGCCGGCGGCGGTTATCTTGTGGTCACCGAAAAGGACGCTGTGAAGCTGCGCGACGTGTGGCCGGCCGAGGGGCCGGAACCGCTGGTCGCGGAGCTGGAGTGGACGTGGGAGCGGAATGGTGGAGCCGTCGTCCAGGCGCTGGACCGCGTGCTCGCCGCTCCCGTGCAGGCGAGCGTCGATACCACCAACCAGGCCCCATGACCGATTCTGCCTCCAAGACCGAGCCCCAAAACGTGATTCGTCCCGACAAGGACCGATTCCTCTCCGAGACCAACCCGTTCGAATCGATGATGGAGCGCTTCGATCATGCCGCGAAGCTGCTCAATCTCGACCCGGGCCTCTACAAGGTGCTCCGGAACCCGGAGAAGCAGATCATCGTCTCCATCCCGGTGAGCCGGGACAACGGCGAGGTCGAGGTCTACACCGGCTACCGCGTGCTCTACAACACCTCGCGCGGCCCGGCGAAAGGGGGCATCCGCTTCGACCTGAACGTCACGCTCGAGGAGGTGAAGGCCCTCGCCGCCTGGATGACGTGGAAGTGCGCGGTGGTCAACATTCCCTTCGGGGGCGCGAAGGGCGGGGTGGTGTGCGATCCGTTCACCATGTCCATGGCCGAGCTGGAACGGGTCACGCGGCGCTATACCTCGAGCATCATCGAGACGCTGGGCCCCGACTCCGACGTTCCCGCGCCGGACGTGAACACCAACGAGCGGGTGATGGCGTGGATCATGGACACGTATTCCATGCACCATCGGCACACCGTGACGGCGGTCGTCACCGGGAAGCCCGTCGAGATGGGAGGATCGCTGGGGCGGCGGGAGGCGACGGGGCGGGGGTGCATGCTCGTCACGAGAGAGGCGCTCGCCCGGCTGGGCATGTCGCTCGCCAAGGCGCGGGTGGCGGTGCAGGGGTTCGGGAACGTCGGCTCCGTCACGGCCGATCTGTTGGCGAAAGAGGGCGCGACGATCGTGGCCGTGACGGACAAGTCGGGCGGGCTGTTCAACGCCCAGGGACTCGACATCCCCGACGTCCTGGCGTGGACGCGGGAGCACCGTCAGCTCGCGGGCTATCCGCGCGGCGAGGCGATCACGAACGACGAGCTGCTCACCTCCGATTGTGACGTGCTGGTGCCGGCGGCACTGGAAAACGTCATCACCAGCAAGAACGCGAAAAAGATCAAGGCCAAGGTCATCTGCGAGGGCGCCAACGGACCCACCACCGCCGGCGCCGACAAGATCCTTGAGGAGAACGGGGTGTTCGTGATCCCCGACATTCTCGCCAATGCCGGCGGGGTGACGGTGAGCTACTTCGAGTGGGTGCAGGATCGCGGCGGCTATTTCTGGGACGAAGACACGGTCAACCACCGGCTGGAAGCGATCATCACGCGATCCTTCAAGGAAGTCGTCACCCTCGCGGACAAGCACAAGGTGAATATGCGCGTCGCCGCGTACATGCTGGCGATCGACCGCGTGGCCACGATGCATCGGCTCCGCGGGATGTATGCCTGATGCGCTATCATCTCGTCGCGGTGGGGCGCCTCAAGAACGCGGGGCTCCGGGCGGCGTGTGATGAGTATCTGAAGCGGCTGCGGCGCTACGCGCGGGTCGAGGAGCGAGAGGTGAAGGACGAGGCGCGTTTGCCCGAGGCCATCCCCGGGGAAGCGCGCCTCGTCGCACTGTCGCGCCGCGGCGAGAACTGGAGCTCGGCCGATCTGGCCCGTCGCACGGCGCGCTGGGACCAGGACGGGCGAGACGTGGCGCTCGCCATCGGGGGCGCCGACGGGCTGCCGGCGGGCCTGCTGGGTCGCGCCGAGCGTGTCTGGAGCCTGTCGCCGCTCACGTTTCCGCACGAGCTCGCGCGCGTCATCGTGCTGGAGCAGCTGTACCGCGCCTTCACCATCCGGCGGGGGGAGCCCTACCATCGCGGGTCCTGAGCTGGGGGACGAGGAGCGGCGGGCCCTGCTCCGGGTAGCTCGGCGGGCGCTGCAGGCGGCGCTGAGCGGCGCCGCGCAGCCGGAGGAGCTGTCGGAATGGGTGACCCTCCAACGCCCGGGGCGGGCGTTCGTCACGCTGCGCCGCAGCGGCACGCTGCGCGGCTGCATCGGGCACGTCGCCCCTGATCGCCCGCTGGTCGAGGTGGTCTGGCGCGTCACGACGCTCGCCGCCACCGAAGATCCGCGCTTCCCGCCGGTGGCCCTGGAGGAGCTGGACGAGCTGCGACTCGAGATCTCGGTCTTGTCGGAGCCGACGCGCGTGGACGTCGCGGATCCCGAGTGCATCGAGCCCGGACGCGATGGGGTGATGGTGCGGCGCGGCCGGCGGCAGGGCCTCCTGCTGCCCCAGGTGGCGACGGAACAGCGGTGGGATGCGGCGGCGTTGCTGGTGGCGGTGTGCCGCAAGGCGGGGCTGGCGGATGACGCCTGGCGCCGGCCGGACTGCGAGCTCTACGTCTTCCAAGCGGACGTGTTCGGGGAATGACCGAGTGGTTCGAGCAATGGTTCGGGGAGGAGTATCACGCCCTGTACCCGCACCGCGATTCCGAAGACGCGCGCCGCGCCGTCGAGCTGATCCACCGGGTCGCTCCCTGGCGCCCGGGCAGCGTGGTGCTGGACCTCGCCTGCGGCGCCGGGCGTCACACCGCGGAGCTGGAAGGCGCCGGTGCCCGGGTCGTGGGCCTCGACCTCTCCCCGGCGATGCTGCACCGCGCGCGCCAGCGCACCAGGGCGTGGCTCGTGCGCGGCGACATGCGGGCGCTCCCGTTTCGCGCCGGCAGTTTCGGGCTCGTCGTCAACCTGTTCACGTCGTTCGGCTATTTTCGCTCCGACGCGGAGCACGGGCAGGTGCTGCGCCAGGTCGCGCGGGTGCTGGAGCCAGGGGGGCGGTTCGTCCTCGATTACCTGAATGCCGATCAGGTGCGCCGTACGCTGCGGCGCGACAGCGAGGAGATTTCCGACGGGGACGGGGGCGCCCGGGTGCGGCGCCGGTTCAGCGAGGAGGGTCTGTACGTCGTGAAGGAAATCGAGCTGCGGGCGGAGAACCGGAGTTTCCAGGAGCGTGTGCGGCTGTTCACCACGCAGGAGCTCGAAGCATTGCTGCGCGATGCCGGGCTGGCCGTGGTCGAGCGGTTCGGGGACTATGACGGCCGCCCGATGGCGGTGGATGCCCCTCGGTCCATTCTCGTCGCGGTGGGGCGATGACGCCCCGCATCGTCGCGACGCCGATCGGGCCCGCGCCGTCATCGGCGAGCCTGCGCCGCATGCCGCCGCGCCGTGTGGCGGCGTCGCTCCTGGCCTCGACGCTGCCCGGTCCGGGGCGCGATCGCCTCGCGGCAGGCGACGTGCTGGTGGTGACGACCGGCCAGCAGCCGGGGCTCTTCACGGGACCGTTGTACACGGTGTACAAAGCGCTCTCCGCCGTCGCCCTCGCGGCCCGGCTCGAGCGGGAGTGGCACGTCCCGGTCGTCCCGGTGTTCTGGGTCGCGGGCGACGATCACGACTTCCAGGAAGCCAACCACGCCACCGTGCTCAACGCGGCGGGGATGCCGGTGCGCATCGTGCTGCGCGAGCGGGCGGCCGCGTCGCCGGCGTGGCCCATGGCGCGGGAGGCGTGCGGCCCGGAAATCCAGGAGGCGCTCGCACGGCTCCGGGCGGAAACGCCCGACAGCGAATTCAAGGAAGAGATCCTGTCGTGGCTCGGCGCGGCGTATCGTCCCGAGGCGAGTCTGGCGGACGCGTTCGCCGACGCGTTGCACGCGCTGCTGGGCGCGCGCGGGGTGGCGGTGACGCGGCCCTATGCCGCGGAGGCCAAGCGGGAGATGGCGCCGTGGCTGTTGCGGGCCCTGGATCTCACGCTGGAGGACGGTCTCTCTCCGGTGCTGGTCGAAGGGTCGCAGGGGCGGGATCGGTTGCGCCGCGACGGCGATCGGTTCGTGACGCGGCGCAGCGGAGAGCGCTTCGACCGTGCCGCGCTCGAGCGGCTGGCCGCGGAGGCTCCCGAGCGGCTCTCCCCCAACGTGCTGCTCCGCCCGGTCGTGGAAGCCGCCTTGTGGCCCACGGTGGCCTACGTGGCCGGGCCGGGCGAGCTGGACTATCTGCCGGACGCCACGGCGGTCTACCGGGCGCTCGACGTGACGCCGCAGACGCCCGTGCCGCGGTGGTCGGGTATGCTGGTGGAGAGCCGGGTGGATCGAGTGCTCGAGAAGCACGGGCTCAAGCCGGAGGATTTCGCCGGACCGCCGGGGGCCGTGGAAGCACGCCTCGTACGGGATCAGATGCCGACGGACGTCGCCGAAGCGCTGGAGGGGATCCAGCGCGATCTGCAGACCTCCTATGGCCGCCTGTCGGGCGGCATCGCCCGCCTCGACCCCACACTCGAGCGCACGGTGGAATCGGCGCGCAACGCCGCGCTGTCGGGCATGCGCGAAATCGAGAAAAAGCTCGTGGCCAGCCTGAAGCGCACCAGCGATTCGCTCGTCGGCCAGGTGACGCGCGCACGGGCGGCCCTGTACCCGGAAGGCGCGCCGCAGGAGCGCACCCTCACGTACGCATCGATGGCGGTGCGGTATGGACCACCGTTGCTCGACGCACTGACGGATGAAGTGGCGCGCGCGACGGCGGGTTCGTAGGTTGTCGGCATGATCAGCATCGCCATCGTCCTCCTCGTCTTTGTCGCTCTGATGATCCCGATCGTGGCGATCCTGGTCGATTCGCCCCTGGGTCGCTCGATCGCCCGACGGCTCGAGGGGGGTGCCACCGGCGCGGGGGATCTGGGGGAGCTGCACCGCAAGGTGGACCTGCTGGAGGGTGAGGTGGAAGAGCTGCACCGATCGCTCACCGGCATGAAGGACGAGCTGCAGTTCGTGCAGCGGCTGCTCGAGAAGCCGAAGACTCCGGGCTCCTCCAGCAGCTAGTCCGTGCCTGCTGCCGGTCCCGCCCCCCCCCACTCCGGCGGCCGTCATGCCGCGCAGGTGGCCGCCGGCATTCTGCTCACCCGCGTGCTGGGCTATGTCCGCGAGCGGGTGTTCGCCTATTACTTCGGGAACCACACGGCGGCCGCCGACGCCTTCCGGGCGGCGCTGAAGATCCCCAACACCATCCGCAATCTGCTGGGCGAGGGGACGTTATCCGCGTCCTTCATCCCCGTGTACGCCTCGCTGCACGAGCGGGATCGGACCGCGGCCCGCGCCCTGGCAGGGGCGATTCTCGGCTTGCTGTTGCTCGCCACCGGTGTGCTGGCGGTGCTGGGGATCGCGCTGGCTCCCGCGATCACCACTGCCGTGGCCGCGGGCTTCGATGCCCCCCGCCGGGACCTCACGATCGTCCTGGTGCGCATCCTGTTTCCCATGACGGGGGTGATGGTGATCTCCGCGTGGTGCCTGGGCATCCTGAATACGCACCGCCGCTTCTTTCTGCCGTATGCCGCCCCGGTGCTGTGGAACGTCGCGGGAATCGTCGCCCTGGTCGGCGCCGCTACCTGGCTGGTGACACCGGACCTACCGCCGGACACGAGGCTGTACCGGCTCGCGCTGGCGTTGGCCTGGGGGACGGTGGCCGGCAGCGCGCTGCAGGTCGCCGTCCAGCTCCCGGCGTGCTGGGCCCTGCTGCAGGGGATCGCGCTGCGCTTCTCGACCCGGGTGGGTGGGGTGCGGGAGGTGCTCGTGGCATGGGTCCCCGTCGTGATCGGCGCCGGCGTCGCGCAGATCTCCGGCCTCATCGATACCCTGCTCGGCTCGTTCGCGGGCAATGCCGGCGTGTCCAGCCTCGGATACGCGCAGCTGATTCAGATCCTGCCGATCAGCGTGTTCGGGGTGTCGGTCGCGGCCGTGTCGCTGCCCGATCTATCGCGCGACGCGATCGCCGCCGCGCCCAACGAGCAGTTGCGCGGCCGCATCGCCGCGGGATTCCGCCGCATTACCTACTTCGTGGTGCCCTCCTCGTTTCTCTTCGCCGCGCTCGGGCCGGTGCTCGTCGCCGCGCTGTTCCAGACCGGCCGGTTCGACGCCGATGACACCGCGCTCGTCGGCGGCGTCCTGGCGGCGTATGGCATCGGACTGATGGGGCAGGCGACAGTGAAACTGTTCGCTTCCGGGTTCTATGCCCTGCGCGACACCCGCACGCCGGTGAAGATCGCCGCCTTTTCGGTATTGCTCTCCAGTGCGCTCGCCTACGTGTTCATGCATCGATACGGACCGGCGGGCATCGCGCTCGGCTCCTCGCTCGGGGCGTGGGTCAACGTCGTGCTGCACCTGAACGACCTGGATCGCCGCATTGGGACTGTCATGACCGGGCGGGATTGGCGCGCCTTCGCCGGGACCCTCGTTTCGGCCCTCGCCGCGAGCGGGGCGGGGGTCGTGACGGCGCACCTGGCGGCCGGCCTGGCGCCGATCCCGTTGGCCCTGGTCGTCGTGTGTATCTTTGGTGCTGTCTACTTCGGTTGCACCCTGGTGCTGCAGCACCCCGACGCCGCCCGTCTATGGATGTCCCTGCGCTGATCGCCCGCAAACTCGCCGCCCTCCCGGACCGCCCGGGCGTGTATCTGTGGAAGAGCGCCGCCGGCGACGTGCTCTACGTCGGCAAGGCGAAGAATCTGCGGAGCCGGGTGCCCGCCTACTTCGCGCCGGATCATCAGGACACGCCCGAGCGCGCCGCCCTGGCCGCCCAGATCGCGGACCTCGAGACGATCATCGTGCCCGATGAGGCGCAGGCGTTGCTGCTCGAGAACAACCTCATCAAGGAGCACCAGCCGCGCTTCAACATCCGGTTGCGGGACGACAAGAGCTATCCCCGGATCGCCGTGACGGTCGCAGAGCCGTTTCCGCGGGTGCTCGTGGTGCGCCGCATCCAGCTCGAAGGGGCGCGCTACTTCGGTCCCTATACCGACGTCGGGACGCTGCGGCAGACGCTGGGTATCATCCGCCGGCTGTTCACGGTGCGCAGCTGCCACTACGACCTGCCCGGCGACGCACCGGCCCGGCCCTGTCTCGACTATCACATCGACCGCTGCCGGGCGCCCTGTGTCGGCTACCAATCCCAGGCCGACTACCGGCTGATGATCGACGACGTGCTGCTGTTTCTGGAAGGGAAAACGCTGGATGTCCGCGGTCGGTTGCGCGAACGGATGCAGACGGCCGCCACCCAGCTCGATTTCGAGCGGGCGGCACAGCTGCGGGATGCCCTCCAGTGGCTCGAGCAGGTGGAGCGGCCGCAAACCGTGGAGCGGGTCGGCGGCGGTGACGCCGACGTCATCGGTCTGGCGCGCGACGGGGATGATGCCTGCGGGGTGATCCTCCGCATCCGCGACGGGCGGCTCATCGCCCGTGAACACCGCTTCCTGGAACGCGCGGGGGGCGAGCCGGAAGCGACCGTGCTGGCGGCGTTCCTCGTCCGGTTCTACCTGCCGCTCGAGGCCCGTGCGGCCCGCGTGCTGCTGCCGTTCGTCCCCGAAGACCTGGAGGGACTGCGGGCGCTGTCGCCGGCGGTCGACTGGCACACCCCGCAGCGCGGGACCAACGCCAAGCTCGTCGAGCTGGCCGAGCAGAACGCCCGGCACCTGCTCGAGAGCCTGTTGCTGGAGTCGTTCGATGTGGAGGAGCGCGCCGCCGACCCCGTCTACGCGCTGGGGCGCGACCTCGGGCTGGCGAGCGTGCCCCGTGCGTTCGTGTGCATCGACATTTCCACCAACCAGGGCCGGGACACCGTCGGATCGCTGGTCTGGTTCGAGGCGGGACGTCCCAAGAAGGCCGAATATCGACGCTTCCGCATCAAGGGACCGCAACAAGACGATGTCGCCGCCGTGCACGAGGTCGTCTCCCGGTTCGTGCGGCGCCGGCTGGAGGAGCAGAAGCCGCTGCCCGACCTGATCGTCGTGGACGGCGGGCGGGGGCAACTGTCGGCCGCGCAGTCGGCTGCGGCGGAGGCGGGAGCGGCTACCCTGCCGCTCGCGAGCCTCGCCAAGCGCGAGGAGGAGGTGTACCTGCCGGGTCGCGCCGATCCGCTGCGCCTGTCGCGTCGCAGTCCTTCCCTCAAACTGTTGCAGCGCGCACGGGACGAGGCGCACCGCTTCGCCGTCAGCTACAGCCGGAATCGGCGCGCCAAACGGATCATCACCTCGGAGTTGTTGACGATCCCCGGGGTCGGGCCGAATCGTCGCCGCGTGCTGCTCGCGCGTTTCGGCTCCGTGGCGGGCGTCCGCACGGCCACGCGGGAGGAGATCGCCTCGCTCCCGGGCTTCTCGCACCGCCTGGCGGAGCGGATCCTCGACCGATTGGAGCGTCGATGACGAGTCTGCCGTGGTCGCTCGAGTGCTCGGGCTGCGGGGCGGCCCGCGGTGCGGAGGGTCTCCCCGGCGTGTGTCCCGCATGCGGGTCGCCCTACCTGGTCCGCTACCCCACGCGTCCGACACTCGGCTTGAAATCGAAGCTGTCCACACGTCCCTGGACGATGTGGCGCTACCGCGAATGGCTGCCCCTCGCCGAGGGCGAGCGGGAGGTCACGCTCGGAGAGGGGGGGACGCCGCTGCTCGAGGTGCCGCGGCTGGCGGCGCGCTACGGCTTCGAGCGCCTGCTGGTGAAGGACGAATCGGTAAACCCCACGGGATCGTTCAAGGCACGTGGGCTGGCGGCCGCGGTGACTCGGGCGCGTCTCGCCGGCGCGGAGCGCTTCGTCGTGCCCACCGCGGGCAACGCCGGAGTCGCCTTGGCGGCCTATGCAGCCCGCGGTGGGGCGACGGCGCGAGTGTACGCTCCGGCGACCACGCCGTCCACGATTCTGTCGCAGATCAGGAGCTTCGGGGCCGAGCTCGTCCTGATCGAGGGGCATATCGGGGACTGCGGCAAGGCGGCGCGGGCCTATGCCGCCGAGAGCGGCGCCATCGACGTGTCCACGCTGCGCGAACCGTACCGCATCGAAGGCAAGAAGACCCTCGCGTTGGAGCTGGTGGAGCAGCTCGGCTGGACGGTGCCAGCGGCGATCGTGTACCCCACCGGAGGCGGGACCGGCCTGATCGGCATGTGGAAGGCGTTCGGCGAGCTGCGAGCTGCCGGGTGGATCATGGGCGCGCTGCCGCGCATGTATTCGGTGCAGGCGAGCGGGTGCGCCCCGGTCATCACCGCATTCGATACCGGTGCGGAGCGTTGTACGCCCTGGCCGGACCCACGGACCGTCGCGGCGGGGCTGCGCGTGCCGTCCCCATTGGGGGACCGCTTGATGCTCGCGGCGTTGCGCGAGAGCGACGGCGGTGCCGTGGCCGTCACCGACTCGGAGCTCGAGTCGGGCGCGCGTGAGCTGCAGACGGTCGAAGGCATCGATGCGGCTCCCGAGGGGGGTGCCACACTTGCAGCGGCGCGGGCCCTGCTGGCGCGCGGAGCGCTCAAGGCGCACGAGACGGTCGTTCTCTTCAATACCGGCGCCGGGTGGCTGTACCGGGGCTAACCCGTTTATATTTCGTCACTTCGGCCATGCCAATCGCGGTGATCGACCCCTGCGCCGGTATCAGCGGCGATATGACGCTCGGGGCGCTGATCTCTCTGGGACTCCCGCCCGCCTGGCTCGAGGAATTGCCGCGGCGGCTGGGGCTCGACGGGGTCGGCGTCATGATTCGGGACGTGCAGCGCGGTGCGGTCGGGTGCAAGCAGGTGGAGTTCGCGATTCCCGACCAGCCGCACGGCCGGCACGTGGCGCAGCTCGTGCGGCTGGTCGAGCAGGCCCCGCTGTCGGCCTGGGTGAAAGAGCGCGCGGTGGGCGCGTTCCGGGCCATCGGAGCGGCCGAGGGTCGCGTGCACGGGGTGGCGCCGGAGCGTGTACACTTGCACGAGGTTGGCGCGGTCGACGCGGTGCTGGATATCGTCGGGGCGATCGAGGGATTCGAGCACCTCGGGGTGGACGCGATTTACCATCGTCCTGTGGCGATTGGGTCGGGGTGGGTCACCGCGGCGCACGGGCAGCTGCCGGTGCCAGCGCCGGCCACGGCGTTGCTGTTGGAGGGCATGGAGCTGGCCGTCGGTGGTCCCGCGGAAGGCGAGGCGACGACACCGACGGGCGCGGTGCTGCTGCGGGTGCTTTCGGCCGGCCCGCCACCTGAGCGGTGGCGGTTGATCGCCGGCGGATGGGGGGCGGGGTCGCGGGATCCGAGCCACTACCCGAACGCGCTGCGGATCTTCCTGGCTGAGCCGGCGGCGGAAGCCGGGGAAGTGTCGGTCCTCGCCACCGACGTGGACGACCTGAGCCCCGAATACGTCGAGCCGCTGCGTCAGGCGTTACTGGAGGCGGGCGCGCTGGATGTGCAGACGTGGCAGGTGCAGATGAAGAAGGGGCGGATCGGGTTTCGCTGCGAAATCGTCGTGGCGGAATCGGCTGTGGCGGCGGTGACCGCCGCGTTGTTCCGGCACAGTACGACAGCCGGCGTGCGCCGGACCCGGGCCGAGCGGATGACGGTGGCGCGGCGGCAGGTGACAGTGCGGCTGGGCCAAGACGTGCGGGTTCGGGTAAAAGTGCTCGAGGGGCAGGGGGGGAGCCCGCCCCGCGTGAAGCCGGAGTATGAGGACGTGCTCGCAGCGGCGCAGGCACTGGGCCAGCCGCCGCTCGAAGTGGCTCGCGCCGCACAGCGCGGCGCCGAGGAACTGATCGCGAACGCCAAGGAGTGATTGCACCCATGCGCAAGCAGCTCATCGGCCTGATGCTCGGAAGCCTCGTGCTCGCCCCGGCGCTCGCCGGGCAGGGGCACTGGGTTCAGCCCAAGTGCGACCTCAAGTCGGGGCACTTTCTGGTGAACAGCGCCCTGCTGTACCTGAGGAACGCGGCCGAGACGCGGTTCGACGACGTACGGGAGCGGGACCTGCGCGACGCGAACCGCTCGCTGGTGCAGGCGCTCACCGCCAACGGGCAGGACAAGAACCCGGCGGCCTGGTACTACCTTGGGCGCTACTACATCGCGCGTAACGACGCGGTGGGAGCGGACTCGGCCTTCCGGAAGGCGGAGGCACTCGCGCCGTCCTGCAAGGACGACATGCTCTTCTGGCGCCGCAACTCGTTGTGGGTCCCGGCGTTCAACGCGGGGGTCGCGGCGTTGAATGCCCAGCAGTACGACTCCGCTGTCGCGGCCCTGCGACGGGCGGCCGTCATCTACGACGCGGAGCCGCAGGCATTTTCGACACTGGCCACGGCGTTCTTCAACATGCCGCCTGAGACGTTCCTGCCGGATTCGGTGTTCCGCCGGATGCATCCGGATCTGCCCGACTCGCTCGTTCGGGCGGCGTACGACTCGGCAACGCTCACGCGCTACGATTCCGCGGCCAAGTACTTCCGGCGCGCCGTGGAAGCCGCGAGCGACCCGAAGTTCGCCCGCGAGAAGAAGGACGCGGTGTTCAACATGGGCAACGCGTTCTATGCCGCCCACACCTATGACTCCGCCGCCGCGGCCTATTCGGAGTATCTGAAGGACTCACCGCTCGACGCCCAGGCGCTGGCGCGGTTGGCCGACGTGCTGGAGAGCAGCGGGCACCGGGACTCGGCAAAGGCGATCTACATCTACATCATCGCCCATGCCGATTCGATGGATCCCGCCAACATCTTCAATGCGGGCGTGTCCATCTACAATGCCGCGCCGCCGATTCCGGACTCCGAGCACGTGAGCTCCGACTGCCGCCGGCAACGGGTCGCCGGCCGGACCGGGCTGACCCTCGTGCAGCGGCGGGGCATCACCGCGCAGTGCGATTCGGTGGCGCGCGATGTGATGAAGACGCGCGACGCGGCGGCCGCCGAGAACTACAAGCTGGCCGCACAGGCGTTCGAAGCCGGGCTGGCCCGCAACGGGCAGAGCCGCGACGGGCTGTACAACCTGTCCAACGCGTACTTCGCGCTGCACCAGCCGGACCAGATGCTCCCGGTGGCCCAGCGCCTCATGGCGGTCGATCCACTGAACCGGAATTCCGTGCGGTTGGTCGCGCAGGCGTGGGCGCTCAAGAGCCGCAGTGATTCAGCGCTCCACTACGTGACGCTGGCGGATTCGCTGCTGCCGGTCGACGTCAACGTGGCCAGTTTCGCTCCCGACGAGCAGAACGCGAGTCTCAACGGGCTGGTGGCGAATTTCCATGAGGTGCCGAGCATTCCCATGTCGCTCACCTTCGAATTCCTGGATGCGACGGGCAAAGTCGTGGCGACGCAGACACTCGACGTTCCGGCCATCCCGGCGGGAGCGAATCACGCCTTTCAGCTCCAGGCCATCGGGGCGGGGATCGTCGCTTGGCGCTACCGCAAGACCTGAGGCGATCGCGCGACGTGGCGGGACGATGGCGCGGCCCGACGTTGACGTCGGTGGGCGAATCAGGCATTTTTGGCGGGGAATGGCTTCGCGGGCGTAATTCAGGGGTAGAATGCCAGCTTCCCAAGCTGGACGTCGTGGGTTCGAATCCCATCGCCCGCTCTGACCGATGAGCATGCACCAGCGCAGCTACGCCTACTCCTATCGTCCGACCCGTCTCACGGGCCGGCGCCGGGGGCTTGCGTGCTGATACGCTGAACGCACTGCTGAGCGATTCCCGACGGCCCGTGAGCGATCACGGGCCGTTTTTTTTGCCCACATCATGTGAGGAGATATGCGCACTGTTCCGGACATCTTCATCGAGCAGGACTGGGCCGCCTACACTCCTGAGGATCACGCCGTCTGGGGCCTGCTGTATCAGCGACGTATGGCGGTGCTGGAGCACACGGGGAGCCGGCTCTTTCTCGAAGGGGCCGAACGCATCGGCCTGCGGCGCGACCAGGTGCCCGATCTCGCCGATGTGAATGCCCGCCTGGGGGCTCGCACCGGGTGGGCCGCCGTTCCCGTCTCGGGGTTCCTGCCGGCCCGGGAGTTCTTCCGCTGCCTGGCGCAGCGCCGCTTTCCCACGACGGTCACCGTGCGACCTCGCAGCCAGCTCGACTACCTCCCGGAGCCGGACATTTTCCACGATGTCTTCGGGCACGTCCCGCTGCACGCGCACCCGATCTTCGCCGACTTCCTGCAGCGCTTCGGCCGCGCGGCGAGCGCCGCGGTCACCGACGAACAGGTCGAGGCCATGGCGCGCCTCTTCTGGTTCACCGTGGAGTTCGGTCTCATTCGCGAAGCGAACGAGGTCAAGGTCTACGGCAGCGGGCTCATTTCATCCCACGGAGATGCGGCGAACGCGCTCGGGCCCGACTGCGATCGCCGGCCGTTCGCGTTGGACGCCGTCCTGGCACAACCGTTCGCGATCGATCGGTTTCAGGAAGTGCTCTTCATGATCGAGTCGTTCGAGCAGTTGTTCGCGGCGGTGGCGGCGGCCGAGCATCGGCTCGACCTCGCGACGCATTGACAGTGCGGAGGGCGCAGGCAGATTCGACGCTACCAGCCCTGTTTCAGGAGCGTGCAATGCGTCTCTCCGCCGTCACGGCCGGCCTGGTTCTCGCCGGTGCCACCGCGCTCGCGGGGCAAAAATGGGTCGGTCCCCAGCCCCCGTGCGCGATCGAGCCGGGTCATTTCCGTATCACCAGCGCGATTCTCGACCTGAAGATCGCCGCCGAACAGCCCAACCAGCGGGACCGCATGCTGGCACAGGCCCGCGACGTGCTGGTCCGCTCGATCCGCGATGACAAACAGGATGCCAATCCCGCGGCCTGGTACTACCTGGGGCGGTACTCCGTGGAGGTGGGCGATGCGGCCGGTGCGGACACGGCCTTCGCCCGGGCGGAAACCCTGGCGCCGCAATGCAAAGCGGACATCGCGGGATACCGCGGGCGGCTGTCCGAGTCCATCATGAACCAGGGACTCACGATCTGGCAGGGCGGCCATCCGGATTCGGCGATTGTGCTGCTGCGCCTCGCGTACGCGGCGAATCCGGCCAACCCCAGGCCGCTGTTCCAGCTCGGGAATCTGTATGCCGGGCAGAACATGCTCGATTCCACGGCGGCGGTGCTCGGGCGGGCCGCCCGGGCCGCCGGCGCCGACAGCGCGTTCGCCGACGCCAAGCGCGACGCGCTGCTGACCGTCGCTCGGCTGGCGTACCGCACCCTGCAGGGAGCGCCGGCCGTACAGAAGTGGCAGCACACGCGCTACAGCAGGGACTCGCTCGCCCCCTATCTCGCGGCCGATTCGACGGTGCTGGCTCGGATGCAGCAGTCATCGACCTCACGCCGGGCCCGCGGGGCGCGGCTCTCTCCCGCGGATCAGCAGTCCTTCAGTCGGGACTCGACCACCCGGGGGGACGCAGTGGCGCGGGGCCGCGCGCTGCGGGAGTCGCTGCAACGGCAGGCGGCGGTCGACAGCGCCGCAGCCCAGGCGGCGTTCGAGCCGTCCCTCGCCGCCTATCGTGAGCTCGTGACCGCCTATCCGGCCAACATGGAAGCCGCTACCGCGCTGGGCGGCATCTACAGCCAGGCGGGCCGGAAGGCGGAGGCCGCAGCGGTGTTCGACGGCCTGTTCGCCCACGCGGCCGAGCTCTCGACCTCGGATCTGTACGACCTGGGGCAGCGCCTGCTGCAGGCTCGGCTGCCGGGGCCCGGGACGCGGGCCTACACTCTGGCGTTGCAGCAGAACCCGTATCACCGCAACGCGCTCGCCGAGCTGGCGAGCGCCTACCTCGACGCCAAGGACACCGCCAACGCCCTGGCGATCGCCCAGCGCCTGGGTGCCATCGACCCGCGCAACAAGATGGCCCTCCACATCGTGGCCCAGGCCTGGGATCTGCGCGGCCGCCGCGACTCCGCCCAGGCCTACGCCACCCTGGCCGACACGCTCTCCGTGGACATCTCGATGCCGAGCCTGGTGGGAGACAGCGCCGGTGTCACGCTCACCGGTGTCGCCTCGAACCTCGGGAGTGCGGCCTCGAAGCCGTTCGTCATGCAAGTCGAGCTGCTCGATGCCCGGGGGACCGCTGTCGCAACACAGGCCGTGGACGTGCCGGCGCTGCAACCCGGGAGCAACCAGCAATTCCAGGTACGGGGCGCGGGGCGGAGCATCGTCGGCTGGCGTTACCGGGTCACCTAGGCGATATTACCGGTTGCTCAAGTTTCGGCCGGCGTTGAGTTTGCGACGCTCGGCATGAGAAATCGCTTTAACCATCGGGCAACCGTCTTGCTGCGCGTCGCGTCGGTAGCGCCGGACACCATCGGCGCCGAGTTGGGCCTCCTGCCGGGGACCGAGCTCCTCAGTGTGAATGGTCGTCGGCTGGAGGACTTCCTCGACTGGGAGTACCTCACGGCGGACGATGCATTCGTGCTGCACGCCCGGCTGCCCTCGGGACAGGAGTTGGAGTGCGACATCGAGCGGCCGGAAGGGATGCCGCTGGGGGTCGGCCTCGAGCCGCCGCGCATCCGTCGCTGTGCCAATCACTGCGATTTCTGCTTCGTGGACGGCAACCCCGCCGGGATGCGCGGCAGCCTCTACATCCGGGACGATGATTATCGGCTGTCCTTCCGATACGGCAATTTCGCGACACTCACGAACCTCAAGCCATGGGACGAGGCGCGGATTGTGGAATACCGTCTCTCGCCCTTGTACGTCTCGGTCCACGCCACGGACCCGGTGGTGCGCCGCTGGCTGCTGCGCAATCCGGAGGCTCCGGACATTGTGGCGCAGCTCGGTCGCTTCGCCGAGCGTGGCATCCGGTTCCACACGCAGGTGGTGCTCGTCCCGGGGGTCAACGATGGGGCCGTGCTGGAGCGCACGTTGGAAGACCTGTACGGGTTGGGCGCAGCGGTGTTGTCGGTGTCGGTCGTGCCGGTCGCGTTGACCGAGTACAGCAAGCACAATCTCGTCCAGGCGCCGTCCGCCCAGCAGTGTCGCGCCGCGCTCGGGGCGGTGGACCACTGGGCGGCGCGCGCGGTGGCCGAGCGGGGCCACCCATGGTGTTTCGGTGCCGACGATCTGTACCTCCAGGCGAACGCGGATCTTCCCCCGGCGGCCTGGTACGGAGACTTCGAGCAGCGCGAGAACGGTGTGGGAGCCGTGCGCTATTTGCAGACGCGCATCGCGGCCGCGAGCGGGCGCTACGAGGACTGGACGGGAAAGCGAATCGCCATCATCACGGGAACCGCGATGGCGCCGCTGATGCCTCAGGTGATCGAGACACTGGTGCGCGAAACGGGCGGCCGGTTCGACGTCCTGGCGCTTCCGAACTCCCTGTTCGGCGAGTCGGTGACGACCGCCGGGTTGCTGCCCGGATCCGCGTTCCTGACCGCCCTGCGGGACCGGCGCGACCTCGATCTGGCCCTCCTGCCGGCGGAGGCGGTGAACGACGACCTGCGATTCATGGATGACCTGGATGCGCATGACCTCGCCGCCCGGGTCCCCATGGAGATCCGCCTGTCCTACGACTTCGCGGATGTCCTGGCACGGGACGGCGTCATGGTGGGGGATCGGTGAGGGGTGCCCCGACTGTCGCCATTATCGGCCGGCCCAACGTGGGCAAGTCGACGTTGTTCAACCGGCTCATCGGCCGGCGCGAAGCGATCGTCGACGCGCGGCCCGGCGTGACCCGCGACCGCAACTTCGCGGCCGCCAACTGGAACGGCCGCCGCTTCTGGCTGGTGGACACGGGGGGACTCGTCCCCGGCGCGTCCGATGCCCTGAATCGCGCAATTCGCGCCCAGGTGGAGGCCGCGGTCGCCGAGAGTGACGTCCTGCTCTTCGTGGTGGACGTGGCGGAAGGCGTCCATCCCGCCGACCTGGAGATTGCGCAGTACCTGCGCGGTGTGCAGCGTCCGGTGCTGCTGGTCGCCAACAAGGCGGACCAGATCCCCGACGACCAGCGTCATCTCGTGTTCTACGAGCTCGGTCTGGGGGACCCGTTCCCCGTCTCGGCGACGGTGGGGAAGAGCACCGGCGACCTGCTCGACCGGGTCGTGGAGATGCTGCCGCCGCGAGAGGCAGCGGAGGACGAAAGCGCGGTCCAGGTGGCGATCGTCGGTCGACCCAACGTCGGCAAATCCAGCCTCCTGAACCGGCTGCTGGGGCGCGAACGGATGGTCGTCGCGGACGAGCCCGGCACGACGCGCGATTCGGTGGATACGCCCGTCGACCACGAGGGGCGCCACCTCGTGTTCATCGATACCGCGGGCTTGCGCAAGCGCAGCAAAGTGCAGGACGACGTCGAGTTCTACGCGACCTTGCGCACCGCACGGGCGATCGAGCGCGCCGACGTGTGTGTGCTCGTGGTGGACGCGCTCGACGGCCTGCATACGCAGGATCTCAGAATCATCGGCGATGCGTGGGAACGGGGAGCCGGGGTGATCGTCGCCGTCAACAAGTGGGACCTGATCGAGGAAAAGGACTCGAACACAGCGGTGCGCGGAGAAGAGCAGCTCGCCGAGCGGGCGCCGTTCCTCCGGTTCATCCCGTTTCTCTACGTCTCGGCCAAGAGCGGTCAGCGGGTCTCCAAGCTGTTCGACCTCATCATCACCGTGGCGGAGGAGCGCAACAAGCGCGTCCCGACCGCGGAGGTCAACCGGGTCCTCGAGACGCTCGTCACCCGGCAACAGCCGCCGCAGCCGGTGGGAGAGTCGGTGCGGTTGTTCTACGCCTCGCAGATCGGCACGGCGCCGCCCCGGTTCGCCATCGTCGCCAACCGGCCCGACGCGATCCCCGAGTCCTATTCCCGCTACCTCGTGAACGGCTTCCGGGAGGCGTGGGCGTTCACGGGCGCTCCGGTCAACATCAAGTTCCGGCGCAAACGGCAGGAGCGGCGGTGACGCTCGCCCTGTGGCTCGTGGCGGCCTACCTGTTGGGGGCAACCCCGACCGCGTACATCGCGGGTCGACTCGCCCGGGGCATCGATTTGCGGGAGCATGGGAGCAAGAACCTCGGCGCGACCAACGTCTACCGCGTCCTGGGGTGGCGCTGGGCGATCCCGGTCGCCCTGGTGGATGTCGCCAAGGGCGCCATCCCGGTGGCGCTGTTCGCGCGGTGGGGGAACCTGAGTCCGTGGGCCGCGGTGGCGCTGGGAGTCGCCGCGATTCTGGGACACGTGTTCTCTCCATATGTCGCCTTCAAGGGCGGGAAGGGCGTCGCCACGGCTCTCGGCGTGTTTCTGGCCCTGGCTCCGCTGGCCGTCGCCATAGCCCTGCCGGTGTGGGGCGGGAGCCTCTGGTTGACCGGCTATGTGTCGCTCAGCTCGGTCGTCGCGGCGGCCACGTTCCCCGTCTGGGTCCGGCTCACCCAGCCGGCGGCGACCCCGGCGTTCTGGGCGAGCGTAGGCGTGGCGGCCCTCATCGTGTTCTCGCATAGGGCCAATCTGCGGCGGCTCGCGGTGGGGACGGAGAGCCGGTTCCGCACGCGCAAAGGCCTCTCGTGAGCGATCCGCGGCGTGTGGCGGTGATCGGGGGAGGGGCGTGGGGGACGACCCTCGCCGATCTCCTGGCGCGCAAAGATCTGGCCGTGACGATCTGGGCGCGTGAGCCCGAGGTCGTGCAGGGGATCAACCGTGATCACGAGAATGTGATGTTTCTCCCCAAGGCGCCGCTCGCCCCCGCGCTGCGCGCCAGCGGGGACCTCGCCGAAGCGGTGCAGGGGGCGGCGGTGGTCGTATCGGCCGCTCCCTCGCACGCGGTGCGCACCGTGATGGCGACGGTGGCCGCCGCCGTGCACGGCACGCCGCTCGTCGTGAGCGTGTCCAAGGGGCTCGAGCCGGAGCGGCAGGAGCGGCTCTCCTGCGTGCTGGCAGACGTGTTCGGGGGCGCGACCCCGGTGGCGGTGCTCTCCGGGCCGTCCTTCGCGCAGGAGGTGTACGAGCGCCAGCCCACCGCGGTCGTAGCGGCGTGCGCCGATCACGACGTGGCGCGACGCGTGCAGGACGTGTTCTCGACCGGTAGCTTCCGGGTGTACTCCCAGACCGACGTGGTCGGCGTGGAGCTGGGCGGCGCCTTGAAGAACGTGATCGCCCTGGCGGCAGGGATCGCCGAAGGGCTCGGGCTGGGGTTCAACCCGCGCGCGGCGCTGATCACGCGCGGTCTGGCGGAGCTGACGCGGCTCGGGCTCGCGATGGGCGCCGACCCGCTCACGTTCGCGGGTCTGGCCGGCCTGGGCGATCTGGTGCTGACCGCCACCGGGGCGCTGTCGCGCAACCGATCGCTCGGCGTCGAGCTGGGGCGGGGACGGAAGCTGGAGGAGATCCTGGCGAGCCGGAAGACCGTGGCCGAGGGCGTGACGACGGCGCGAACCGCGGTGACACTGGGCGAGCGGCACGGCGTCGAGCTGCCGATCGCGCGCCAGGTGAGCGAGATCCTGTTCGCCGGCAAAGGGCCGCGACAGGCGATCGCCGACTTGATGGAGCGAACCCTCAAGCCGGAGCAGTGGCGGTGAGCGCGCCGCATCCCGTCCAGGAATTCTTCTCGATCGGCGAGGTATGCCAGCTCACCGATCTCAAGCCGCATGTGCTGCGCTACTGGGAGAGCCAGTTCCGTTTCCTGAACCCGGCCAAGAACCGGTCGGGGAATCGCGTGTACCAGCGGCGCGAGATCGAGTTGATCATGCTGGTGAAGCACCTGCTCTATACCGAGAAGTACACGATCGAAGGAGCCCGTGCCAAGATCGAGCAATACCGCCGCTCCGGCGAGCTGAAGCCGGAGGCGCGGCGGGCGCTCGCGTCGGAAACGATCAAGGACCTGCGCGCCGATTTGAAGGCCGTGCTCGCCCTGCTCGACGGCGCGACGCCGCCCCATGGCGGACGCTCCTGAGATCGGGCGCGTCGCGGTCATCGTGCCGGCCTATCAGGCGGCCGCGAGCGTGGCCGGTGTGGTGGCCGGAGCCCGGGCGGCTCTCCCCGATGCCACGGTTTACGTCGTGGACGACGGCTCCAGCGACGAGACCGGGGCCGCGGCGACGGCTGCCGGCGCCGTGGTCATGCGGCACCCGCGCAACCGCGGGAAGGGGGCCGCTCTCGCCGGCGGCATCGCCCGGGCGCTGGCGGACGGGGCAGTCGTGCTGACGACACTCGACGCCGACGGGCAGCATCCTCCCGATGCGCTGCCGCGGCTGCTCGCCCCGATCCGCAGCGGTGTCGCGGATCTCGTGCTCGGCGCGCGGGCGCGCACCGGCAGCATGCCGCTGGGACGCCGCTGCACCAACTGGTTGTCCGCGACGCTCGCCACGCGGATCGGGAAACGCCCGGTGCCGGACGCCCAGACGGGCCTGCGGGCGTTCTCCCGGCGGCTCGCCACGCAGGTGCAGCCGCTGATCGCCGCCTACGAGCGCTACGACTACGAGGCGGCGTTCCTGCTGGCGGCGCTGCGCGCGGGGTACGCCGTCAGCTCGGTGGACGTCCCGACGATCTATGTGCGATCCACCAGCCACTTCCGGGGCTGGGGCGACGGGTGGCGGGTGGCGCGGGTGTTCGCGCGCTACCTGCTCGGAGCCTCATGAACATCCTAATCTCGAACGACGACGGCGTGCTCGCGCGAGGGCTCACCGTGCTGGCCGATGCCGCGAGTGCGCTCGGTCGCGTCACCGTGGTGGCGCCCGATCGCGAGCAGAGCGCCACCTCGCACTCGCTGACCCTGCATCGCCCGATCCGCGCGACGCGGCGCAGCGACGGCGCCTATCAGGTGGACGGTACGCCGACCGACTGCGTGCTGTTGGCCCTCGACGCGCTCATGCCCGAGAAGCCGGACTTCGTGTTCTCCGGCGTGAACCACGGCCCCAACATGGGCGAGGACGTGTTGTACTCCGGCACGGTCGCCGCCGCGATGGAGGGCTTGGCGGCGGGGATCCCCAGCGTGGCGATCTCCTACGGCAGCTTCGATCTCGAGCACCTGGAGAGCCACGCGCCCGGGCTGAAGCGGCTGCTGGGCCATGTCGTGGCGGTCCAGGAGTTCCCGCGCGATACACTGCTGAACGTCAATCTGCCGGCGATCCCGGGCGATCAGGTGAAAGGTGTGAAGGTCACGAGCCTGGGCAGCCGCGTGTTTCACGAGGAAGTCGCCCGCATGAAGGACCCCTGGGGACGGGACATCTACTGGATCGGCGGCGGCCACGTCACCTGGTCGGGCGGGGCCGACTCGGATTTCCAGGCGGTGCGCGACGGATACATCTCGGTGACGCCGCTGCACGTGGACATGACCAACTACAACCTGCTCGAGGCTGTGCGCGGATGGACGCTGGGCGCCTAGGCGGGGCCAGCCAGGACGCCTACGGGGGCTACCGCGCCCGCCTGGTGGAGCAGCTGCGTGAGCAGGGCGTGCAGGACCTGGCCGTGCTGCGTGCCTTCTCCGAGACGCCGCGCCACCTCTTCGTCCCCGACGCCGTGCGGCACCGCGCCTATGAGAACGCGGCCCTCCCGATCGGCGCCGGGCAGACGATCTCACAACCATTCACGCAGGCGCGTACCCTCGAGGCGCTACGGCTGCGGGGCAGGGAGCGGGTGCTGGAGATCGGCACCGGCTCCGGCTACCAGACGGCGCTCCTGTCCCGGCTCGTCGCCCAGGTCTTCACGGTGGAGCGGGTCCGGGCGCTGGCCCTGGCCGCCCAGCAAGCCCTGCGCGCGGCGGCCGCGGGGAACGTGTCGGTGCTGCTGGGCGACGGGACGCTGGGCTGGAGCGCCTATGCGCCCTATGACGCCATCCTCGTGGCCGCCGGTGGTCCCGAGATCCCCGGCCCGCTGGTGGAGCAGCTGACGAGCGGCGGCCGCCTGCTGTTGCCGTTGGGCGACCGCGGCAAGCAGGTCCTCACGCTCGTGGAGCGCACCGAGACGGGAATCCGCCAGACTCCGCTTGGCGCCGCCCTCTTCGTCCCGCTCGTGGGAGAGCACGGATTCGATGCTTGAGCGCCTGGTGGACTGGCTGCTACATACGCTCCTCGACCTGGGGTACCCCGGCATCGTGGCCCTCATGGCGATGGAAAGCTCGGTCCTGCCGGTTCCGAGTGAGCTCGTCATGCCGCCGGCGGGCTATTGGATTGCCAAGGGTCGGATGAGCGTATGGGCCGTGCTCGCCTGCGGCGTCCTGGGAAGCATCCTCGGGGCACTCGCCAACTACTGGGTGGCGCAGCTCCTGGGGCGAGCGCTGGTTCGGCGGTTCGGCCGGTACGTGCTGTTGTCGGAGCGCTCCCTCGACCGCGCCGAGCGATTCTTCGCGGATCACGGGGAGATCAGTACGATGGTCGGCCGTCTGCTGCCGGTGGTGCGGCACCTGGTCTCGATTCCGGCGGGGATCGCCCGGATGCCGCTGTCCCGCTTCGTCCTCTTCACGGGGGCGGGGGCCTTTCTCTGGTGCAGCGTGCTCACGGGGATCGGGTATTTTCTGGGTCGCCACGAGGCCGTGCTGCGCAACGAAGAGGTCCAGCGCTACGTGGGACACGCCTTGATGGTCGTCATCCCGGTGGTCGTGCTGGGCATCGCCGTGTACATCGTATGGTTCCGGCGACGGCGCACCCGAGTGGCGGCGCGGGAAGACGGCGTGTGAGTGCGCAGCGGGCCATACGCTACCTGGTGCGGGGGCGGGTGCAGGGAGTGGGGTTCCGTTGGTTCGCGATGCGGGAGGCGACGCGATTGAACGTGAAGGGCTACGTGCGGAATCTGCCCGACGGCAGTGTCGAAGTGTGTGCGCAGGGGACGCGCGCGGCGCTCGATGCGCTGGAAGCGGCATTGGCCAAAGGTCCTCCCGCTGGGCGCATCGGGAGTGTGGAAAAGCAAGAACTTCCACACGAGACTGACATGGGTAACTCCTTCGAAATTCTGTAGTTCAACCAATGGGCAAGAACTAGATCAATGGATGACTCTTCGCGGATCCGTCACGCGGTTCGGGATGTCCCCGACTTCCCCAAGCCCGGCATCATCTTCAAGGACATCACGCCCGTGCTGCTCGACCCGCAGCTCTTCGGGCTGGCCACGCAGGGGATGGCGCGGCCCTTTGTGGCGGCGGGGGTGACACGCGTCGTCGCCATCGAGTCCCGCGGGTTCATGTTCGGCGCGCCGGTGGCGCTGGGACTGAACGCCGGATTGGTTCCGGTGCGCAAGCCGGGCAAGCTGCCTTCGACCCGGCATCGGGTGGAGTACACCCTGGAGTACGGGACCGACGCGCTCGAGATGCACGCCGATGCGATCGGAGCGGAGGACCGGGTCCTCATCGTGGACGATGTGCTGGCGACGGGCGGAACGGCGGAAGCGGCGGGCCGGCTGGTGCGCGAGCGCGGAGCGACTATCGCCGGCTTCAGTTTTCTGATCGAGCTGGGGTTCCTGAACGGTCGGGATCGGCTGACGCCGGTGCGAGTGGAGGCGCTGGTGCGCTATTGAGGCGGGGCTTGATTAGGGCCGCATAACTCCAGTAAATTGCAGCGCTTACGCCCCTGTAGCTCAGGTGGATAGAGCAGCGGTTTCCTAAACCGTTGGCCGGGCGTTCGAGTCGCCCCAGGGGCATGGGGCTTCGGCGCGAGTACCTACGAAAGCGGGCAACGTGGCAACATCGGTTCGGACAGCAGCGGGAGCGGGTTCACACGAGAGCGATGACGCACTCATCGCGTGGATCGTGCGTCACCGCAAGCCGGTCTCCTGGGGCGCGGCGATCGTGATCCTGGCCGGCATATTTGTCGGGTGGAATATCCTCTCGACCAGGCAGAGCGAACGGATCGCGAGCCAGCAGCTGAGTTCGGCACGTTTCGCCCTGGAATCCAAGAACTACGCCCTCGCGGCCAGCGAGTTGGCGCGGATCGCCGAGAACTACTCGGGGTCGCGCTCGGCCGGGGAGGCGTCGATTCTCCTGGCCCAGACCCGGTTGGCACAGGGGCAGAATCAGCAGGCGATCGACGTGCTCAAGAAGTTCGCTCCCGAAGCGCCCGCCGACTACCGTGCGCAGGCGTACGGGCTGCTGGGCGCCGCCTATGAGAACGTGCAGCACCCGAAGGAGGCTGCCGAGGCGTACGAGCAGGCCGCCAAGGAGGCGCGGATGCCGTTTGCCCGGGCCCAGTACCTGTCAGATGCCGGGCGGGCCTGGCTATCGGCTCGGGATACGACCCGGGCGATCGCGGAGTATCAGGAGATCGTGGCCAAGCTGGATTCGACGGGATCGGCGTTCGAGGCCAAGGTGCGCCTGGGGGAGCTGCGGGCACCGACCAAGTGAGCGCTGTTTGCTTGGCTTCTCTAACTTCGTATAATAGATGTTATGTTAAGTACTACTGTGAATAGATGTGGATAAGGATGTTACGATGTGAGTACGCCTCTGAACACGATCCGCGCCTGCCCCTCCAGCCACACCTCCTCATACTGCCCGTTCCGTGACCGCTCGGCTCGCACCACGAGCGGCAGCCCGCTGCGGGTCATGATCGTCGCCGGAAGGTCGGACAGCCGCCACTCGCGCAGCATGCAGCACGCCGCCACGGCACCCGTGCCGCAGGCCAGCGTCTCCCCCTCGATGCCGCGCTCATAGGTGCGCATCGCCCAGACGGAGCGCCGCGCCGTCGGGGCCACGAAGTTGACGTTCGCCCCGCCGTTGCCGATGGCCGGGTCGAAACGGAGCTCGCGGCCTCGCCGCTGCAGGTCCAGCGCCTCGAGATCCTCCACGACGACCACCAGGTGCGGCACGCCGACCGTGGCGAGGCCGACACGGCGCTCTCCCGCCGCCAGTTTCACCGCCGGCTCCCTGGGGCCCTCCACGGCGGCCAGGTGCAGCTCGGCGCGGCCGTCGCCGCCCGGGCAGCGGCTCTCGTACACGGCGGCGTCGGTCTCGAGGCGCATGAGCGTGCTCGGCGCCAGCTCCAGGAGTGCGGCGAGCCGGGTGCTGCACAAGGCCGCGTTGCCGCACATGGCGGCGCGCGACCCGTCGCTGTTGAAGTAGGTCATGCGGACCGTGCCGGGGGCCGCGCTGGGCGTGACGAACACCAGCCCGTCGGCTCCGATCCCGGTCCCGCGGGCACAGACGGCGCGGATATCGTCCACGGTCCAGTCGTCGGGCGTCGTGGTGCGGCCGTCCAGCATGACGAAGTCGTTGCCCGACCCCGTCATCTTGTAGATGGCCAGGCCGACTAGATGCGACCGAACCACCCCAGCAGGCGGAGGCGCGGCACCATCCAGATCGCTTCGCGCACGATTTTTTTGTTCATCTTGCTTTGACCTTCCGTGCGATCCACGAACACGATGGGCACTTCCGCCAGCTTGAACCCTTTTCGCCATGCGCGTACGCTCATCTCGATCTGGAAGGCGTAACCATTGGAGCGAACCTGCGACAAGTCAATGGCTTGCAGCACTCGGCTCCGAAAGCACTTGAAGCCGCCCGTCAAATCCCAGATGCGCAACCCCGTGACCCAGCGGGCGTACACGTTCGCCCAGTAGGATAACATGAGTCGGCCGATCGGCCAGTTCACCACCGTCACCTTGCCGCCCAGATAGCGCGAGCCGAGCACCAGGTCGGCGCTGGCGGCGGCCTTGAGAAACTGCGGGAGGTGGGCCGGGTCGTGGGAAAAATCGGCGTCCATCTCGAAGACATAGTCGTAGCCCTGGTCCAGCGCCCAGCGGAATCCGGCGAGGTAGGCGGTGCCCAGGCCGAGCTTCCCTTCCCGGTGCAACACATGCACCCGCGGGTTGTCCCGCACCAGGCCGTCGGCGATCTGGCCCGTGCCGTCGGGGGACGCGTCGTCCACCACGAGCACCTCGAGTCGCGGGTCCTGGGCTAGGATCTGCGGGACGAGGTTCGCGAGGTTGGGTGCCTCGTTGTAGGTGGGGACGACGACCAGCGCCCGCTCAGCCACCCCGCTGCCCCCTCCGCCGCGCCACTCCGCTCCCGGCCCAGATGACGAGCAACAGCAGCGAGGCCAGGGTGATGAGCTTGCCGCGGGCATAGTAGCGGGACGAGAACTCCAGCGCCACCGATTTCGAGCCCGCCTTCACCGGCACGGTGAGGAGCGACGCATCGCCGCGCAGCGCCGTAGCCGGCTGGCCGTCCACCGTGGCGTGCCAGTCGGGATACCAGTTCTCCGCGATCAGCAGGTAGCTGTCCTGGGGTGGTGGTGGGTCGAGCGCGATCGTCATTCGCCCCGGCGACCAATGGGTGAACGTCGCCCGGGACGGGCTCGCGGCCGGCATTTGTGTCACCGGCTGCGGGTTGATCGATTGCGTCCGGTCGAACAGCACGAGGCGGCTGTAGTCGAGGCGCGGGTCGAGCAACGTCGGGACGATCTGATCGGTGTCGCCCTTGGCCGCGGCGGGAACGACCCGGAGGTACGGCGCCGCCGTGTCCGCCTCGTACAGAAACGCCGTCTGGCCCGCGCCGGTCGTCACCGGTCCAAGCGCCAGGTGATACCCGGGGATCCGCTGGGTATCCGGCAGGACGACGTACTGCACCGCGAGCAGGTTCCAGAGGCGCAGGTGGCCCAGGTTGGCGAATTGGCCCTGCGCGTCGAGTCCGAGGAGATCGTCGAACGAGCGCAGCTCCACGCTGCTGATCCCCCCGAGGACCTGCGGAATCCCGAATCGCATCAACGACATCTGGCGGTAGACGTCGGCGTTGAGGACGCGTGCCGGTTGCGCTGTGGCCTGCAGGCGGCGGATGATCGCATCGGGTGCGAACAGCTCTTGCTCGGGCCGGCTCCAGTTCCAAAACGGCTTGCCGGCCCGGTACAAATCGGCCCCGACGAGCGTGACGAGCAGCAGGCCGAAGGCACCCGCCGGCACCCGCCCGGCGGCGTACAGGAGGGCGAGGGCCGAGACGAGTCCCAGGCCGACGGCGCTTCCCAGTGCCCCGGCGAGGATTTCGCCCCGGGCCGCGACCGCGGTCTGGACCGGGTCGTGCGAAAACGCCGGGACGCCCCGCGCGAAGCTCTCAGCCATGGCGCCGAATACACCGATCAACGCCAGAAGCGCCACGAACGCCGCCGCGCCCAACGCTACCCTGAGAACCTGCTTCCCTTCCCCGCGCTCCAGTCGTTCGACGCCCATGGCGGCGAACGTCGCAGTCACCAGGGAAACGATGTACAACGCCATCCCCGGCGCCCGCGTCTTTTTGACATACGGGACGACCGCCCACCATAGACGGAAAAAGGGTGTGCTGCCGCCGAGCGAGACGAGCAGGAACAGGAGGCCGATGCCGAACATCCACCACGCCAGCTTGCGCCGGGACGTCCCTGCCCCGACCGCCGCGAGAGCGAGGACCGGGAGACCCAGATACTCGCTGTGGAATTTGATGATGTTGGGTCCCCAGTAGGT
>Ga0326731_1000018_pt1 | contig 40959 bp, 29 predicted proteins | sample MHFSIPfraction_FD_207645 | JGI IMG/M metagenome (GOLD analysis project Ga0326731, IMG submission 207645) | Lab enriched peat soil microbial communities from Michigan Hollow, Ithaca, NY, United States - MHF9FY SIP fraction | ecosystem: Environmental > Terrestrial > Soil > Wetlands > Peat | place...
ACGGCATTTGATGTCGGCATCAACCGATTCACGTGGCTGATGATCCGGTTCATCGCGGTGATGGTGCCGGTCGTCTTCTTCATCAATGGATTGACCAAGCACAACTGGCACGAAGCGTTCTTCTTCGCCATGGCGGTCGCGGTCGGCCTCACCCCGGAGATGCTCCCGATGATCGTCTCTGTGTGCCTCTCCAAGGGGGCGATGGCGATGTCACGGAAGCATGTGATCGTCAAGCGGCTGAACTCGATTCAGAATTTCGGGGCGATGGACGTCCTGTGTACCGACAAGACCGGGACGCTCACCATGGACGCGGTGATCCTGGAACGGCACTGCGACGTGCAGGGGAACGAGAGCGACCGCGTGCTCATCGATGCGATGCTGATCAGCCACCTGCAGACGGGACTCAAGAGCACCCTGGACCTCGCGATCCTCCAGCATCGCGAACGGCACCTGGAGGTGTCGCTCGACGGCTACCGGAAGGTCGACGAGATCCCCTTCGACTTCACCCGCCGCGTCATGTCCATCGTCGTGGACGAGCCCGACGGACGGCGACGCCTGCTCGCCAAGGGCGCGCCGGAAGAGATCCTGCGGCGGTGCGTGTCGTTCGAGGCCGAAGGTGAAACGTTCCCCTGCCCTCCGGGGTTCGCCGATGATCTCCGCGAGGAATGCGATGCATTGAGCGCCGACGGATTCCGCGTGTTGGGCGTGGCGTACCGCGATGTCCCCTCCAGGCCGGCCTACGGAAAGGAGGACGAGTCCGACCTCGTCCTGCTGGGCTACGTCGCGTTCCTCGATCCCCCCAAGGAGACGGCGAAAGCGGCGATCGCCGCCCTGCGCGCGCACGGCGTGAACGTCAAGATTCTCACGGGCGACAACGAGCTCGTCACCAAGAAGATCTGCAAGCACGTCGGCTTGCGGAGCCGACATCTGCTGCTCGGCAAGGACGTCGCGCGGCTCGACGACGCCAAGCTCGCCGAGGCCGTGGAGCAAACGTCGGTCTTCGCGCGGCTGTCACCGACCGACAAGGAGCGCATCATCCGGTCGCTCAGGGCCCGCGGCCACGTCGTCGGGTTCATGGGCGACGGCATCAACGACGCGGCGGCGCTGCGCGAGGCGGACGTCGGCATCTCGGTCGACACGGCCGTCGATGTCGCCAAGGAATCGGCGGACATCATCCTGCTCGAAAAGAGCCTGCTGGTGCTCGAGGAGGGCGTCCTCGAGGGCCGGAAGGTGTTTTCCAACGTCCTCAAGTACATCCGGATGGGGGCGAGCTCCAACTTCGGCAACATGTTCAGCGTGATCGGGGCGAGCGCGCTGTTGCCGTTCGTGCCGATGGCGCCGATCCAGATCCTGACCAACAACCTGCTCTACGACTTTTCCCAGGTTCCGATCCCCACCGACAACGTCGATGCCGAGCAGATCGCGCGGCCGCGCCCCTGGGACATCAAGGCCATCGGCCGCTTTATCGTGGCGATCGGTCCGATCAGCTCGATCTTCGATTACACCACGTATGCCGTAATGTATTTCGTGTTCAATGCCCGGACACCGGCACAGGCATCCCTGTTCCAGACCGGCTGGTTCGTGGAGTCGCTCATGACGCAAACGCTCATCATCCACGTCATCCGCACGAGCGGCATCCCGTTCTTGAAGAGTCGGGCCAGCTGGCCCCTCATCGCCACAACGGTGACCGTCATGGCGGTAGGGCTGTGGCTCCCTGCGTCGCCCTTTGCGCCGGCGCTCGGGTTCGTCGCGCTTCCGACCTTGTACTGGCCGATCCTCGCGGCCACGCTCCTGAGCTATGTCCTGCTCACACAGCTCGTGAAGGTCGTGCTGTTGCGGCGCCAGTGGATCTGAACGACATGGCAGGGGCCGCAGGGCCGCGCGGGGACCACCGTCAAGCGCGCCGACCGATCCCCGCCTGACCCGACGCCCCTCCCGCGCGTCGGCTATCTTGCCCTCACATGACGCACATCCCCACCCCCTCTCCCCCGGCGACGCCGGATCGCGTTTCCGGCCTCTCCGAGGCCGCCGCCCGCTGGTCCCGTCCCGACGACGCGCTGCGCCAGACCCAGCTCGACTCCATGAAGCGCCGCGCCACCGGCCTGGTCCTGCTCGCGGGCGTGGTGTTCGTCGCCGCCCGGATCCTGGAGCCGAGCGTGCCGTGGGTGGGGTTCATCCGGGCTACGGCCGAAGCCTCGCTCGTCGGCGGCCTGGCGGACTGGTTCGCCGTCACGGCGCTGTTCCGCCATCCGCTCGGCCTGCCCATTCCACACACCGCTATCGTCGCTACGCGGAAGGACCGGCTCGGCCGCACGCTGGGGAACTTCGTCCAGAACCACTTCCTGGCACGGGATGTGCTGACCACACGGCTGCGCGGCATGCGCATCGCCGAGCGGACCGCGCGTTGGCTCAGCGAGGTCGAAAACGGGCGCCGCATCGCCCGGGCCGTTGCCAGTGGGCTGGCGAAGACGCTCGAGAGTTTGTCCGATGACGATCTCCGGACGATGGTCCAGGCTGGGGTGAGCGAGCGGTTGCACGCTATCCGCGTCGCCCCGGCCCTGGGCCGGACATTGTCGCTCGTCGTCGCCGGCAGCCGGCACCAGGATCTCCTGAGCGAGGCCGTGCGGCTCGCGGCCCAGACCATCTCGGACAACCGAGAGCTGATCCGCGACCAGGTACGATCCGAGAGCCCCTGGTGGGTGCCCGGAGTCGTCGACGAGAAGATCTATCAGCGCATCGTCACAGCGGTGGAGCGTCTGCTCCGGGACATCAGCACGAACCCGTCGCACCCGTTGCGGGCCGCGTTCGACACTGCGCTGCGGAATTTCATCGACCGGCTGCAGCATTCGGCGGACGTGATCGCGCGAGCCGAGGCGATGAAAGAGGAATGGCTGCGCGACCCCGCCTTCGCCCGGCTGTCGGATCAGCTGTGGGAGACGACCCGGCGCGCGATCCTGGGGTACGCGACGCGGGACGAAGGCGCGTCGCCGGGCGCGCTCGAGCGCGGCATAGCGGCGTTCGGGTCGGCGGTCCTGACGAACGAAACGCTGCTGGCCGAGCTCGACGAGGCGGTGGTGGATGTCGTGGCGTCGGTGGTGGAGGAGTATCGGCAGGAGGTGGCGAACCTGATCGCGCAGACCGTCGCCTCCTGGGACCCCGCCGCCACCTCGCAACGGATCGAGCTGGCCATCGGACGGGATTTGCAGTTCATCCGCATCAACGGAACCCTGGTCGGCGGCCTGGTCGGCCTGGTGCTGTATACGATCTCGCGCCTCTGGCGCTGATTCACCCTCATCGCGACTCGAGGGACGTATGCTGGAAGAGCTCTATACCGAGAGTCCCGCCGTCCAGCTGTGGGAAGAATGGCCCGCCCTGTCCATGGACGGCCGCGTCGCCCGCTTCAAGCAGCTCCCCAGCCAGGACGCCGATGACTTCTTCCTCAGCCTGGAGCCGCGGGAGCAGGAAACGCTGCTGCTCGCGCTCCCCCAGGGAGAGCAGCGCCTCTGGCTGCGCGTGCTGCCGCCCGATGACGCGGCCGACCTGATCCAGGAAGCGCCGGTCGAGGAGCGCAACCGGCTGTTCGAGCTGCTGGATGAGACCACGCGGCGCGAAGTCCGCGCACTCCTCGCCCACGCCGAAGACGACGCCGGGGGCCTGATGAACCCGCGCTTCGCCCGCATCCGGCCCGACATGACCGTCGGCGAGGCGTTCCGCTACCTGCGCAAGCAGTCCGAACAGGTCGAGACCATCTACTACGCCTACGTGCTCGACGGTGAGCAACGACTGCTCGGCGCCGTGTCTTTCCGGCAGCTGTTCCAGGCATCCGAGGACGCCCGCGTCGCTGACGTGATGCGGACCGAGCTCGTCACCGTGCCGGAGCACATGGACCAGGAGCAGGTCGCTCGGCTGTTCCAACAGCACGACCTGCTCGCGCTGCCGGTCGTCAACGAAGGCGGCCGCATGGTCGGCATCATCACCTTCGACGACATCGCGGACGCTATCCGGGAAGAGGCGACCGAGGACATCCAGAAGATCGGTGGTGTGGAGGCCCTGGAGGCGCCTTACCTGACGATCGACTTCATGAGTCTCCTCAAGAAGCGCGCGGGGTGGCTCGCGGCGCTGTTCCTGGGCGAGATGCTCACGGCGACCGCGATGGCGCATTTCGAGCAGGAGATCGCGGCGGCGGTGGTGCTCGCCCTGTTCGTCCCGCTCATCATCTCGAGCGGCGGCAATTCGGGATCCCAGGCGTCCACGCTGGTGATCCGGGCAATCGCGCTGGGGGAAGTCCGCCTGCGCGATTGGTGGCGCGTGCTACGCCGCGAGCTCGGCGCCGGCCTAGGCTTGGGGGTGGTTCTCGGCACGATCGGCCTGGCGCGGATTCTGCTGTGGCAGGCGGTCGGGCACATGTACGGCGTGCACTATTTCCGGATCGCCGCGACGGTGGGACTCAGTCTCGTCGGTGTGGTGCTGTGGGGGAGCGTGGCGGGATCGATGCTCCCCTTCATGCTGCGCAAGGCGGGCTTCGACCCGGCCAGCGCCTCCGCGCCCCTGGTGGCGACGCTGGTGGACGTGACCGGGCTCGTGATCTACTTCTCGATCGCCAGCGTCATCCTGCAGGGCGCGCTGCTGTAAAGCCTCAGCCCGCTGCGGCTCGCCGCACTCCGGCGACCGCCGCCACGCGCGACGGCGCCTCCGCCGCTTCCTCCGACTTGAGATAGGCGTGCGGATCGTGGTACAGGGCGCCTTCCGGTAGCCACTCGTACAGCGGGCCCAGATCACGACGCACCCGATCTACGAAGAACTGCGGCAGCTCGGTCGATTCCTGCTCGAGGTAGCGTCGGAACACCGGGTCCACATCGAGCCGGCGCCGGTAGTCCTTGTAATACGCGAGCCGGCCGAACCCCTCGGAGGAGATCGCCCGCACCACGTTCATCCAGCGCGGAATGGTCGTCCGGGTCGCCCGGAAGCGGTTGGCGATCGCGCGCCACGAGAACGTGTAGTCGGTCAGGCTGATGACCTGATCGTAGAACTCCGGCCACGCGTAGTTCTTCGGCCGGACGTTCATGGCGTGGTTGTTGTTCAGGAAATGGAACGGGAATCCGATCACCCGATCGGCCTTCTGGTACTCCAGATTGAGCGGCGCCGCCCGCCCGAACGCCGAAAGCAGCGAATAGCCGGGGAACGCGCCCGGCGTCAGATCGACGAACCGTTTGGTCAGCTCGAACGGTTCCGCCCCCGCATCCCCGTCCAGCCCCAACACGAAATTGGTCTGCACGTAGGGGAGGTAGCGCATGATCATGTTGACGTGATCGGAGACCTCGCGGACCTTGTCGAGCCCCGTCCGGTTGCCGGTCTTCGACTTGTTCCCGAGATCGTACCACGATTCGATCCCCGGGAGCACCGCCTTGAATCCGTTCTTCTGCAGGCGCTGCAGGTGGGACTCCTGCAGCAGCGACAGGCTGCTCTCGGCGACAAAATCGATGCTGTCGGGGGGCGCGGCCGCCTCGATCGCCTCCATGTACTCGTCGAACCGGACGCCGAAGTTCGGGTCGTGCCACCCGACGCGCGGCCGCTTCTGCTGCTTCAGCAGGAAGCGCAGGTCGTTGGAGATCTCGTTGAAATCGAACGGCTGGTAGGGCACCACGGAATCGATGCAGAAGCTGCACGTGTAAGGGCAGCCCAGGCTGCCGAGCATCGGCACGAGCTTCAGGATCGGCGCTTTCTGCAGCGTCGCCTCGATGAACTTCCAGCGCTCGCGCACGCCAGGCAGGGTGGCCGGCTGCCGCTTGGCCGCCAGACGGACTCCCTCGGGCCGGTGCGCCTGGCAGTCCCGCAGCACGTCACGAATCGTCCCCTGGTCAGTGAAGCCGAGGACGTAGTCGAAGTACTTCTGGGAATCCTCGGGATAACAGCGGGCGTGTGGTCCGCCCAGCACCGTCACCGCTCCACGGGAGCGGAACAGGTTGCTCAACGCATAGGCGAGCAGCGCCGCCTGACTGAAGGCGCCGATAAAGACGAGATCGACGTCCGGGGGGAGCTCGTCGACGAGATTCTCGAACCCGGTATAGCAGACGAGCGTGACGTCGTGCCCTTCGGCCTCGCACCAGACGCCCACGACTTGGGGCATGATGCTGGCCAGGTTCGCATGCATGAGGCGCGCGTACAACGCGCGCGTGGGTCCCCGGGTGACGAGGTCGATAATGCCGATGCGTAGCTTGCGCACGGACTCACTTGGGAGGAGGGGTTCAGCAAAGGTGGCTTGCGGAGGCCGACTCCGCAACCGCCGAAATGGTGCCGGCCCTACCCCACAGGCTGCAAAATGGACCACCAGGGTCCGAACGGTCCCGGCCGCGGCCTGCCGGCCCGCTCGAGCGCCCGCCGCAGTGCCGCGGCGCTGCGCCAGCGCCGCTTCGGTACGCGCGCCAGGCATCGATCCACCACCGCGGCGAGTCGCCCCGGCACGGCGGAGGCGACCTGGCGCAGCGGCGGCGCGTCGAGCACCGTGCGCTGCGCGACCTGCGCGAGCGGCGAGCCCCCGGGGAACGGCATCCGTCCGGCGAGTGCCAGGAACGCGATCAGGCCGAGCGAATAGATGTCGCTGCGATGATCGGCGTCCCACGCGCCCAGCGCCTGCTCGGGCGACATGAACTCGGGCGTCCCGAATCGTTTGGCGACCTCGCCGCGGGAGTGCTCCGACGTGCGCAGCGTCGCGATGCCGAAGTCGGTGAGAAAAGGCCGGCCATCCGCCGCGCGCAGCAGGATGTTGGCGGGTTTCACGTCGCGGTGGATGACGCCGCTCGCATGTGCGCACGCGAGCGCGTCGGCGAGCGGGATGAGGAGCGCCGTCACCGCTGACGGCGACAGCGGCACGCCGCCCGCGAGCCGCTCCGCGAGCGAGAAACCCGCCACGTACGGCATCACCGCGAAGACGACGTCGCCGGAGCGGACGAAGTCGTAACAGGCGAGGATGTTCGGGTGCGCGAGGCGGCTCGTGATGGAGGCCTCGCGCCGGAACCGCTCCCGGTGCTCCACCGACAGGCTGAGCCCCGCCGCCAGCAGCTTGATTGCGACCAGCCGGTGACCCCGGGGATCCCAGGCGCGGAATACGCGGCTCATGCCGCCGCGTCCGATTTCCGCCTGGATCTCGTAGCGGCCTGCGGTCACCGCCTCGAGGCGGCGACGTTCCACAGGCTCGACCAGCGTGGCCTCGACACCTTCCATTTCCCGAACCCCGATCCGTGGTGGTCGGCCCTCCTGAAGCAACGGACGTGCCAACCCACGGCGTCGCGTCACGCCGGGAAACGACGGGGCTGCTGTCCGGTCGTGGGACGTCCGGTCCCATCACCGGTCAGCAGCCCCGCCCTTCGACTTGCCCTGCGCCTACAGACGACTCAGGAAACTCACCAGCGTCGCGCGCTCAGCCGGGCTCAACGACAGGTACCGGTTGCGCGCGGCGGTCGCTTCCCCGCCGTGCATCTGGATCGCCTGATCGATCGAGGTGGCCCGCGCGTCGTGCAGATAGGCGGTCTTGAACCGCAGCCCCATGAGCGGCTCGGTGCGGAACTCGGACGGCTCCGCCTGCGCCAGACAGATGTCCGAGAGGTCCGGACCCATGTCGTGCAACAGGAGATCGGTGTAGGCGAACACCACCCGGTTGCTCAACACCCGCACGGGGTTGTTGCCGGTGAACAGGGCCGGGGTGTGGCAGCTCGCGCATCCGATCCGGGCGAACAGGAAGCGGCCACGGCGGTCGCCGAACCCGAACCGCGGCGGCGGCGGCGCGAGGAACCGCACGAACGACACCGCGGCGTTGAAATCCTGCGGGGTGATCTCCGGATCGGGCGCCGGGTCCACGCCCGCGGGGAGCGGGGCGCCGTGGACCGTCTGCTCCTCCGGCTCGTCCGCATTCGTGATCCCCATCTCATAGATGAAGGCACCGCTCAGGAACTCGTCCAGCGTGGCCGCGTTGTCCTTGCGGCCGAACCGGCCGACTTCGCCGGTGGGCGACACGGCAGCGCGCCCGGAGATGCCGTCGTGGTTCAGGTCGTTGGGATCGGCGCGGCGCAGAATCTCGGCGTTGGGAACGGCCTCGAGCAGTCCGAAGCCCAGCACGGATGGCGTCGTGCGATGCCCCGTCCCCGTGGCTTCGAGCAACAGGGGCTCCTTGGACAAGCCCAGGGCGGCCTGGAAGGCCGGCGTGCCGCTGTCCTGGATCACCTGTCCCCCGATTTCTTCCAGATCGTCGCAGACGCCGTTCGCGAACGCCGTCTGGTGCGTCTCCACCTGCGGGCCTACCCCGCCCACGACCGGCGAGACGTGGCAGGTCGCGCACGAGGCGGCGTTGAAGAGCGGCCCCTTCCCCGTTTCAGGCGTGAACACGGTGGCGAAGACCACGCGCCCGCGGTCGAACAGCCGGCGCTGGTCCGCCGAGAGAAACCCCAGGGGACGGCCGAGGCCGAACCCTGGACTCGTCAGGAGCGCGCCGTCCTCGGCGGACGAGACCGACGGCGCGGTCGTGGGCGGCTCGCGGTCGCAAGCCGCAATGCCGGCGAGCAACGCCGCCATCAGTGGCAGCGCGGACAGTTTGGTGGGCATGGCACCCCCTCTTCCTTGGTTGGCCATATGCCAAGGGGGTCGTCCCCGTCGGGGGCGACGGCGATGACTCAGGCCTCAGGTTTTTGGTAGAGCGGCCTCAAAGCAGCGCGGGTAGAACCGCACGCGCATGATGTGCGACGGCGAGGGAGGCGCGCCGTGATGGCGGCGACGACCCGGCGGGCCGGATTCCCGTGATGCGGGAATCTGACCGCGGGTTCAGGTCACATGCCGAGGCGGGACGGCGTCAGGCGCGCAGCGCCTGCACCACGGGCAATTTCGCCGCGCGCCGCGCCGGGAAGAAACCGCCCAGCACGCCCATGAGGATGGCGAATCCGATCCCCAATCCGAGAAGCAACGGCGTGACCCGAAAGCTGAAGGCGATCTCGCTGAAGCTGGACCAGTTGGTCGTGCTCGTGACGATGCCGTTGATCGGAAGGGCCAGCAGCGCCCCGACGACCCCGCCCACCCCTGCGATCAGCGCCGATTCGACCAGGAAGCTCGCCAGCACGCTGCGCGGGTGGAACCCGAGGGTGAGCAGGACCGCGATCTCGGGCGTGCGCGACGCGACGGCGGCATACATCGTGTTCACGGCCCCGAAGATCGCCCCCACCGCCATGATCCCGGTGATGCCGAACGCCAGCACTTTGAGCATGAGGCCGAGAATCCCGACCTGGTTGGCGTAAAACTCGGATTCGCGATGCGCGTCCACGGTCAGGCGCTGGTCGCCCTCGATCGTGCGCTTGGCCTCGTCAAACGCGGCCGGGTCCCGCAACCGGAAGGTCACCGACTGAAACACCTCGCCGCGGAACACGGGCATGAACTGCTCGTTCTCGCCCCAGATCTCGGACTCGAAGGCGGAACCGCCCGCGCTGAAGTGACACACCACCGTCCAATCGCGTCCGGCGAACCGCAGGGTCTCCCCGATGCCCAGGTGGGCGAACCGGCCGATGAGCTTCTGCCCGACGCAGATCTCCGATCGGCCCGAGCGCGGACGCTCTCCGTCGACGACCCGGACGTTGGCCCGCACGACCCACGCCTGATCGCTGACGCCGCGGACCACGACGTTCGCCACCGTGGCGGTGTCGCTGGGGTGCGGCAGCGGGACCAGCACGTACACCTCGGGACTGATGAGCGGGCGGCCGTCCGGACCGACAGCCACGTGGGGGGACGCCGAGAGGATGCTGACCGCATCCCGGGCGATACCGCTGGCCAGCTCCGAATCGGCGCCGCGGCGCAGCACGAGGACGTTGCGATCCGAGCCCGTGCGCGTCAAAGCCGCCCGCAGCCCGTTGCCGAGCGCCAGCATGCCGATGAAGACAGCCACGACCAGGGCGATCCCCAGCGCCGTGAACGCCGTGGAGAGCGGGCGCTGCAGCACACTGCGGGCGTTGTAGATCAGCGGAATCTTCATTATTCCACCCTCCGCAACGCCTGCACGATCGGCAACCGGGCAGCCCGCACCGCGGGCACGAGCCCGCTGGCGAGCATCAGGAGCAGCGCGATGCCCGCGCCCATCACGAAGGTGCCGGTGGTGATGTGAAACCCGGGCAGGAAACCGAACCCATTGAAGTTGATGGCGCGGTAGAAGGCCTTCGCGGCCCCGAGCCCGAGCAGCGCCCCCACGCCGGCGATCACGCCGGCCTCGGAGAGCACCAGCCCGAACAGGGTGCGATCGGAGAACCCGATCGTCTTCATGACCGCGACTTCGCTGGTGCGCTCGCGGGCGCTCATCATCATCGCGTTCGCGGTGACCAGCAGGATGGCGAACACCACGGCTGTGCCGATCGTCCCCATCAGCAGGCTCACGTTCCCCAGCATCGTCGCGAAGCCGGCCTGGAACGCCTGCTCGGTGCCGGTCTTCGTCGCGGCGCTGGAGTTACGGAACTGATCGTCGATCGCCTTCGCGACCGTGGCCGCGGCGCCGGGATCGCTGATCTGCACGTAGAACCACCCGGCGATCCCGGCGTGGCCGAGGCGCTCGTCGAAGTATTCGTGATGGAAGATCAGCGCGTCATCGCCGATCGCGGCCGCCGTGGGGGTGTACACGCCACGGATCGTGAACGTCCAGTCGCCCGGGAAGATGGTGCCTTGCAGCGTCACGTCCTGGCCCACCTTCCAGCCGTAGCGATCCACCAGGCGCCGGCCGATGATCGCGGCGCTGCGCTCGTGCAGGAAGGCCTGCTTCTGGTCCTCCGGAATCGTGATCTCGGGATACATGGCGAGATACGATTCGGCGTCCACCGCGAATTGCGCGAAGAACTGCTTGCCGTCGCCGTAGCGTCCACCGAACCAGTTGGCCCAGCTCACGCTTTGGACGCCGGGGATGGCGCGAATCTTGTTGGCGTACGCCATCGGCAGCGGGAACACGAGCCCGGTGGCATTCAGCGTCACCAGGCGCCGCGCGCTGCCAAATTGCGAGTTGGCATGGAGCGTCGTCACGACGGTGCGCAGCGAAGCGAAGAGGAAGAGCGCCAGCGTCACGCTCGCGATCGTCAGGATCGTGCGGATCTTGTGTCGCCCCAGGTTGGCGAGCACGAGCGGGAAATACTTCATCGTGCCACCGCCTCCTTTTCGATCAACGTCCCTTTCTCGAGGTGGAGTACCGTCTTCGCCTGCTCGGCGGCGTGTGGATCGTGGGTCACGATCATGATGGTCTTCTTGAATTCGCCGTTGAGCCGCGCCAGCAGGGCCAGGACTTCGCGCGAGCTCTTGGCGTCGAGCTGCCCCGTCGGCTCGTCGAGCAGGACGAGGGTGGGGTCTCCCACGATCGCGCGGGCGATCGCCACACGCTGCTCCTGGCCTCCTGACAGCTGCCGGGGATAGTGACGCGTCCGGTCGTCCAGCCCCACCACGCCGAGCGCGATCCGTACGCGCTCTTCCCGCTCGCGCTTCGACAACCCGGTGAGTAGAAGGGGCAGCTCGACGTTCTGGAACGCGGTCAGCACCGGCAGCAGGTTGAACGATTGGAAGACGAATCCCACGTGACGGGCGCGCCACGGCGCGAGCTGGGCGGCCGTCATGGAGCTGACCTCGGACCCCGCGACCCGCACACTGCCGCTGGTGGGCCGGTCCAGCCCGGCAAGCAGGTTGAGCAGGGTGGACTTCCCCGACCCGGAGGGGCCCATCAACGCGGTGAACGACCCCTCCGCGACATCCAGCGTGAGGCCCGTGAAGACCTCGATGCGCTCGGTGTCCCGCTGGAAGACCTTGTGGACGTCACGGATTTCAACGAGGGCCATGGGATAGTCCGGTCTGTTGGGTGTTGGGTGTGGGTTGTCAGGGCGCCGTCGTCTTGACGCGCATGCCCGGTCGGGGAGTTTCGACGCCACCCGACAGGAGCAGTTCCCCGCCGGCCAGACCACTGCGGATTTCGCGGAAGCCGCCACTCACGGGCCCCGCCTGTACCGCCCGCCGCTCGAGCCGGCCCTGGCGCACCAGCCAGACTACGCTCTCGCCGTTGTCCTCCCGCACCGCGGCCGCCGGCACCCGGATGCGCAGGGGCGCGTTGGCCGCGGCTCGATGCGTCGTGTCGGTCTCGAGGAAATCCACCCGCGCCCCCATCTCGGGGAGGATGCGGGGGTCGTGGTCGGTGATGCTCACCTTGACCTGCACGGTCGCCCGCTGGCGATCCGCGGTCGGCACCACCTGGCGCACGGAGCCTCGGAAGGCGGTGTCGGGATAGGCATCGAGCGTGATGCGCGCCGGCTGATTGTGCTGGATCCGCGCGATGTAGGCCTCGTTCACGTCGACCTCGACCTCGAGCGTGCGCAGGTCCGCCATGGTCACGACCGCGCCCCGGGTCAGGCCACCGCCGACGGAGGGCGCGACCACCTCGCCGACCTCCGCTTCCTTGCGCAACACGGTACCGGTGAATGGCGCCCGGATCACCGTATTGTCGAAATTCGCCGCCGCGAACCGGAGGCCCGCGATGGCGCCGTCGATGCGCGCGAGGGCGGCTTGCGCCCGGGCTGCGGCTTGCGCCGCGCGGCTCTCGGCCTGATCGACGTCCTGCTGGGCCACGAGCTGGGCGTTCTGGGTGTGGATGGTTCGGAGACGCTGGGCCTCGCGCTCGAGCTGGTCGCGGTCCGCCGACATCTCGATCGAATCGGCCCGCGCCGAGGCCACGGCCGCCTGGGCCTGCGCGATCGCCGCCTGATAGTCCGCGTTCTCCAGCCGGGCGATGATCTCGCCCTGGTGCACGAACGACCCCTCGCTCACGCCCAGGAACGCGAGCCGTCCCGCGACTTTCGAGGACACCGAGGCGCGCGTGCGGGCCACGACGTAGCCGTTCGCGGTCACGCTGGCGCCCGCCCCGCCCCCAGCCGACCCGCCGCCGGCCGTCGCTGTGGCGACGACGACCTGCACCGGAACGGCACCGCCGCGCCGCGCGAACAGCACGATACCGGCGAGCACGACCACGGCCACGCCCGCGAGGAGGAGATTGCGGGTGAACGCGCGGCGCACCGCCGGCGGCGTATCGCGGTCGATGTGCAGTTTCGAGAGATCGTGCGTGCCGTTCGTCATCTCAAGGCGGGCAAGATACCGGCGGAGCCCGCTCCGGGACAACCGCACCGGGTGGGAGGACCGCTCAGTGCTGCGGAGTCGGCAGCTCTCCGAGACGCTGGCGGGCCTGCTGCACCTGGGAAGCCAGTGAGGCGGGCGCGATGGCGATGAAGCGTCGGTAGTAGGCGATCGCCACCGAATCCTGGCCTTCGTTTTCCCGCAGATAGGCGAGCGGCAGGTAGGGCTTGGCGTAGTAGGGATCGTGATCCACGGCCCGCTGCAGCTGCTGCGCGGACTCGTCGTAGCGTTTCAAGGCGAACAACAGCACGCCGTAGTCGTATTCCAGCCCGGGATCTTCGGGATGCAGCTCCTGCGCCTGATCGTATTCGTGCACCGCGGCCGTCGTGTCGCCCGTCCGCAAGGCGACGCGCGCCAGCGCGACGTGGGCGGGATAGAACGCGAGATTCTCCACCAGCGCCCGGCCGTACGCCTCACGGGCGCCGGGCAGGTCTCCCTGCTGCTCGCGAATACGCCCGATCGTGAAGTGGACGACCTCCTTGCTTTCGTAGACGTGCACGAGGCGCTCCTCCTCCGCACTGCGCTCGAGCGCCAGGAGCTCGTTGTACGCCGCCGCCGCACTGTCGTACTGGAGAATCGGGAGAAAGGCCCGTGCCCGCTGGGCGCGCAGGCCATACCACTTGGGGTGGCGGGCCACCGCAATGGCATACTGCTTCAGGGCCTCGACGAAGCGGCCCCGTCCGTACGCCCACCACGCCGCCATCTCGGGTCCGAAGTCCGAAGACAGCTCCGCGAGCGTCACCTCGCCTTGCGTCACCTTCGACAACCACTGGTCGAGCAGCACCGCGTCGAGCCGCCAGTAGAGCAGCGGCTCCCGCATCAACGCCTGGTAGCGCAGCGAATCGATGCGCTGGAATTGCACCGACTTGGCGATGAACGACTCCCCGGTGAGGTAGTCACCCAGCGTGTGCGTCGGCTGCTGCAGCAGGAGGGCAGCCCAGCGGCCATACCACGGCTCCGCCATCCCGGGCTCGAGACGCGTGGCCCAGTAGAAGGCGTCCGCCGCCCGGCTCGGGTTCGACTCCAGCTGCGACAGGCCGTAGTAGTAGTAGGCGGCGCCGCTGTTGCTGTCGCGCGTCGCCTCCATGGTCGGCCGCTTTGGCTCGGGCGGCGGTTGCTGGGCCCCGAGCGCCGTCTGCAGCGCCAGGACGGCACCAGCTCCAGTCAGGCTTCCCCACCGACCGCACGCGTTCGTCCGCATGACCATCTCCCTGGAGACTCCCAGGTTCACAACATGAGGCGGCGAGGGTGAAGCGGTGAGGGCGTTTTTGCGACAGCCGGGGCCCGGGAGGCGTCAGGACCGGCCCGGCGGCGTCGTGCCGCTGATCGCCAGCCGCTGCCGGATCGCCCCGAGATGATAGGCCACGTGCGCGATCGCGCCGACGGCGCCGCCGATGGTGTCCTCGGTCCAGGTCCCCTGACTCTGGATCGCGGTGACGAGGGAGGCATACTCCCTCCGCAGACTGGCGCGCAACGCCGACCACCCGGCCTCGTCCAGGTCTCCCGCCGTCCAGCTTTGATCACGGTCGCGCGCGACCAGCTCCCCGCGAATCCAGCGAATCGAGATCGCGAGGCTCGCCAGGAGGTGCTGCACGTGGCCGGCGATGGTCGTCGCGCTGGAGCCGATCTTCCGGGACGCCTCCGCCGCGCTCAAGCGATCGATCGTCCCGAAGACGCCGGCCTGCGAATCCTTGTCGGTGAAGTAGCTCCACGGGCCCGGGGGACCCTCGAACGCCTCGCGCAGGACCCGGAGGAGCTGGGTGACGATCGTCTCCGTCGACACACTGGTCATCATGACATTCAAAATAGTATCGCGTGGCCCAGGTGGCGACGATGGTCACCCACCCGGCGAAGCCTGGCCCGCTTCACCGCTTTCTCGATCTCCACCGCGACGAACACCACCGAGGAGAGCGCCAACGAGAGCAGCAACTCGGGCCCGCTGAGGGGCTCGGTCCCGAAGACGGCGTTCAAGGCCGGGATGTAGAGCGTCGCCAGCTGCAGCAGCAGGGTCAGCGCGACCGCACCGAGCAGCGGGCGATTCGACCCGACCCCGATCCGGAACAGCGATGCATAGTCCGAGCGGATGGCGAGCACGTGTCCCATCTGGGACAGGGCCAGCACCGTGAAGGTCATGCTCCGCCAGTGCGCCCAATCTGTGTAGTAGGTCCAGAGCTGGGTCACGAGCGTCACGCTGCCCATGAGCAGGCCGACCCACACGATGTGCTGCCATAGGCCGTGCGCGAAGATGCTCTCCCGCGGCGGGCGTGGCGGGCGCTCCATCACCCCGCGCTCGGCCCGCTCGGCGGCGAGCGCGAGGCCCGGCAGCCCGTCGGTGACGAGGTTGACCCAGAGGATCTGGATCGGCAGCAGCGGGATCGGCAATCCCAGCACCGGTGCCAGGGCCAGCGGCCAGATCTCGGCGACCCCCGTGGTGAGCGAGTACTTCACGAACTTCCGGATATTGTCGTAGATGCGCCGACCCTCGCGCACCGCGCCGACGATCGTCGCGAAGTTGTCGTCGAGCAGGATCATGTGCGCCGCTTCCCGCGCCACGTCGGTCCCGCCGCGCCCCATCGCCACGCCGATATCCGCGCGGCGCAACGCCGGCGCGTCGTTCACGCCGTCCCCAGTCATCGCGACGAACTCCCCGCGGTCCTGCAGCGCCTGAACGATCTTGATCTTCTGCTCGGGCGCGACCCGGGCGTACACCCGCGTGCGCTCCACCCGGCCCTCCAGCTCGGCGACCGACAGCGCGGCCAGCTCCCGCCCGGTCAGGCACCCGTCCGGCGTGCCGGCGATGCCGAGGGCGCGCGCGACGGCGACGGCCGTCGCCGGGTGGTCCCCGGTGATCATCACGACATGGATCCCGGCTGATTGGCACTGCGCCACCGCTTCCCGGGCCTCGGCGCGCGGTGGATCGAGCAGCCCGACGAGGCCCAGGAACGTCTCGTCCCGCTCGATCACCTCCGCGCCAGCGTCGGGTGGCAGGCGAGAGCGCCGCGCGGCGACGGCCAACACCCGGAGGCCATCGCGCGCCATTCTCTCCGCCGCCGCGAGGATGGCGCTGCGGTCGAGCGCCACGCGACCGCCGGCCGTGAGTCGAGCGGTGCACGAGTCGAGTACCGGCTCCGGTGCTCCCTTGGTCAGCGCGAGCGTGTCCGGCCCATCCCGGTGCAGTGTGGTCATCCGGGCGCGCTCCGAGGTGAACGGGATCTCGCCGCAGCGCGGCAGCCGCGCCTCGAGCAGCGCTTTCTCCCGCCCGGCCCGACCGGCCGCACGCAGGAGGGCGATCTCGGTCGGATCGCCGCGCACACTCCCGTCCGCCTCGACGACCGCATCGTTGCATAGCGCCAGGGCTTCCAGCAGGAGGGGCCACGGCTCCTCCTCCCCCGCCGGCTCCCGCACCAGACGGTCGCCCACGTGGTAGAACTCCACCTGCATGCGGTTCTCGGTGAGGGTGCCCGTCTTGTCCGAGCAGATGTAGGTGACCGACCCCAGCGTCTCGACGGCGGGCAGCCTCCGCACCAGGGCGTTCCGTTTCGCCATGCGGCGTGCGCCGAGGGCGAGCGAGATCGTCACGACGGCCGGGAGGGACTCGGGCATCCCCGCGATCGCCAGACTGAGGGCGGTGAGGAACATGAGCCCCGGCGCTTCGCCGCGCAGCAGGCCGAACCCGAACATGACCGCGCACAGCGCCACGACGGCGATGGTGAGGCGCGCCCCGAGACTGGCGAGCCGCTGCTGCAGCGGCGTCTTGAGCTCGGCGGCGCCTTCCAGCAGGCTCGCGATGCGCCCCAGCTCGGTGGCCCTCCCGGTCGCGGTCACCACGCCGACGCCGCGTCCGGAGGTCACCAGCGTTCCCTGGTACGCCATGTTCCGCCGGTCGCCCAGCGGCAGATCCGGCTCCCGCAGGGGGGCCGTGGCCTTCTCCACCGCGTGAGACTCGCCGGTGAGCGCCGCTTCCTCGACCTTGAGTCCCGCAACCTCCACCAGCCGCGCGTCCGCGGGTACCAGATTGCCGGCCTCGAGCAGCACCACGTCTCCCGGCACAACCTCCGGCGCCGGAACCGTACGGACCGCGCCGGCGCGTCGCACGCGAGCGGAGGGCACGGCCAGCCGCTGCAGGGCGGCCATCGCCCGATCCGCGCGGTATTCCTGCGCGAAGCCGAGCGCCGCGTTGAGCACGACGATGGCGACGATCGCGACGATGTCCTGCGGCTCGCCCAGGAACCCGGCGACCACCGCGGCCCCGAGCAGCACCAGTACCATGAAGTCGGTGAACTGCGCCAACAACATCCGGACGGGGCCGCGACGGCGCGCGCGCGCGAGCGCGTTCGGGCCGTGGACCACCAGCCGCCGTGCCGCTTCCTCGGAAGAGAGGCCGACGTCGGGCTCGGCGCCCAGAAGCCGGCACGCGTCCTCCACCGAACGCGCGTGCCACACCGTGCTGTTCATGTCGATGCCGCAGGGTAGGACGGCCTGACTGAGACCCGGATGAAGCGCGCCTGATAATCCCAACCGGGAGTGTGGTCCCGGGCGGCGTTAGGGCTCGAGGATCAGCACGGCGAACGTGCCAGGGAGAATGGGGGGCCGCGGGCGCGGGCGGTCCGGCGTGGGCGCCGGCGGCGGTCCAAAATCGGCGGTGACCGTGTAGAGGCGATGCGTTTGCTCGTCCAATTCCATCGTGCGCGCGCCCCGCCGCGTGGGAACGTTCGCCACGACACGATAGCTGTCGGGCGCGTCCTCGTGCACGACGGTGAGCGTCCCGTCTCCGTTCGAGGCAAACGCCAGCTGGCTGCCGGCATCGAAACGGCACGCATCCACCCCCTGCCCGATCGGCACGGTGGCGAGCAGCTTCCCGGCCGTCGCGTCGGAGATCGCCATGACCTGGTTGCGACAGCCGCTGAACAGACGGTGGTGCGCGCGGTCGATGGCCAGGCCCGTCGGGGACTGGCACGGCGCCAGCGACCAGCGGCGCGTCACCTTCATGGCGACCGGGTCGATCTCGGCGACGGCGCTCGAATCCTCGAGGTTGACGTACAGCGTGCCGTCACCGGTCGAGACTCCGAACTCGGGAGCCGCACCGAGATCGACCGTGCCGACCTTCTGTCCCGTGACCGCATCGATCACCGACGAATTGCGGGAGTCGCCGTTGAAGGTGAAGATGCGCTTCGTGGCCGGATCGAACAGGATCGCGTCCGCGTCGGGGGCCGCGGTCGTTCGACCGAGCACGTGCAGGGTCTTCAGGTCGAACATGAGGACCGCGCTGTCGCCGCCCGAAGTCGCGAAGCCGTGGCCGGCGGCATACGCGAACGCGATGCCGTGCGCGCGATTCAACCCCGGGATCTCCGCCAGCAACTTGCCGCTCGCAGGATCCACCACCATGACGCGGTCGGACCGGGCGATGAACAGGCGGTGCCCGGCCGTATCGAGCGCGACGTAGTCCCATCCGCCGTCACCGCCGAGCGTATCGCTGCGGACGATGTGGTAGGATTGGGCGACGGCGGATACGGAGAGGCCGAGCAGGGCGAAGCCAAGCGTGAGGACGCGGGACAGCCGGATCATGTATGCCCCCTGGGGATGACGAACGGCAGGCCGATGGAAACCGCAGGCTCACACGATAGCGCGCGAACCTGACGGGATCCTTACGGCGCGCGGTGGGGCGCTACTGCAAAACCATGATCCGGCCGACCGACGGCACCCCGTTACCATTCACGAGAAACAGCATGTACGGTCCGGGCGGAGCGATGTTACGGCTCCCCGGCAGCGTGACGTTGATCCCGCCGCTCGTCTGTGAGAAACTGAGCGAGATGAGCCGCTGGCCCTCATCGAAGGCATGCGTGACCGAGCCGAACCGGATCAACGTCACTTTCGCGATGCTGGCGCCGTCCGGCGTCTGCGCCGTCAGCGTCTGGCCGTACCCGACGGCACCGGTGACGCCGGTGACGGTCGGCCGCGCCCCCTTGAAGAGGTACGGAGGCGAGTAGATCTCGTAATTCAGATTGTCGATGGTCCCGCCGCCGGCACCGCCACCGCTGTGAATCACCCGCCCATCCGGCAGCAACAAGGACGTCGAGTGATAGCCGCGCAGTAACGACGCGCTGCTCGCCATCAACGTCCACGTGCCCGTCGCGGGATTCCAGAGCTCCGTCGCATTGACGGCGAGCGCGGGGTTGTCACGGGGGCCGTTCACTCCACCGGTCACCAGCACCTCACCGGTCGGCAACACCGTCGCATTCAGATTCCAGCGGGCGTACGTCAACGAGCCGGTATAGGTCCACTGCGGATTGGACTGATTCAGGTCGATGAGCTCCGCCGTGTTCGTCGGCGACGAGTTGCCGCCCACGAACATGATCTTCCCCGCCTCGTACATTACCGCCGACCCGTAGGTGCGCGAGCCGTAATTCATCGTCGGCCCCGAGGTCCAGCTTCCGGTCCCGGAGAGGTCGAGCCAGTGGGATCCCGCCGAGGGGCCCGCGGTGAAGATGCGCCCGTCCGGCGCCACGAAGTTGCGCGGGTAATTCGGCAGCGAGAGACTCGCCCCCGTGAGCTGACGCCAGCTCGTCCCGTCTCCGACTTCGGGGATCGGCACGGGATTGCCGTTCTCGTCCGCGCCCGCCATCGTCAACACTTCGCCGTCCGGCAGCGTGGTATTGGTCGGGTACCACCGCGCATACGTCAGGTTCGGCCCGACGCTCCACGAAGCGGTGACGGGATCGAAGATGTCGGCGTTTGGATGGCCGAGGCCGTTGCCAGTCCCCCCGCCGGACACGAGCAGCCGCCCGTCAGGGAGCCAGGTATGACCGCTGCAGAACAGCAGCGACGGACTCGGCGCCGCAGTGAACAGGCCGGTCGCGGGATCGAACACCTGGGGAATCGAGCTACTGCCTCCGAAGCTCAGCACCCGGCCGTCCAACAACAGATGCTGGTGGACCTGGACGATCGGGGCCGGCAGTACCGCCGACCACTGGCCCACCAGTGCCGACGTCCCACCCGTCGACACCGTGACGCTCGCCGTCCCGCTCTTGCCCTCGCTCGTGGCCGTGATCGTGGCCGGGCCCCCGGCCACGCCGGTGACGAGGCCCGACGCCGAGACCGTGGCCACTCCGGATGCGTTGGTGCCCCAGGTGATCGTGCGTCCGGTGAGCGGCAGACCGCCCGCGTCTTTGGGCGTGGCGGTGAGTTGTACCGTGCCGCCGACCACGACGCTCGCCGACGTGGGGAGAACCTCGACCGAGGCCACCGGTTCCGCCGTGGACGTGACAGTCACGCTCGCCGTCCCGGACACCCCTTCACTCGTCGCCGTGATCGTGACCGGCCCACCCGCTCCCTTGCCGGTGACGAGACCGGTCGACGACACATCGGCAATGGCAGATGTACTTGTCGTCCAGGTAACGGTGCGGCCCGTCAGCGGCTCGCCGCCGGCGTCCTTGAGAGAGGCGCTGAGCTGCGCGGTGCCCCCCACGGCGACGATCGCCGAGGAGGGACTCACATCGACCGTCGCCACCGGCACCACGGGTCCGGCATTGCCCGCCCGGATCTCGACGGCCAGGATCCCGGCTTTCGTGGAAGTGCCCCAGCTCGCCCCGACCGAGCTCTGGTTGGTCGCCCATTCCCCTTGCAGCGCCGAGGTTTCTCCGGACGACACCTCGGCGATCTCGGTGAACCCGGACGCCGGGGTGACGGTCGGCCCGTTCTTGGCCACGCCGACGAGGCCGTAGGCCACGTCCTTGGCGGCGGCGAAGGCGCCGAGCGAGACCGCCAGGCTGGTTGCACCATCGCTGCGCCCCGTGCCGGTCTGTGCGACCGCCCCTGAGCCGTTGGTGCCGCTCGTTTCGACGCCGTTCCATTGCGACACGATCCACTGGACGTTGGACACACTGCTGCCGAAAGTGATCGTGATGGGAGCGCTGCCCGGCGAGGCGCTCATCGCCCGGAAGACCAGGAGGCGCTTGCCAGGCGCGCCCTGGGTGTCGAAGTCCACGCTCGTCACGAGATCCCACGCCGACATGCCGCCGCCCGTCACCGTGGGGCTGAGGACGCCGCCGGAGCGACGCATGAGGACGGCGAGCGTGACGAGCGCATTGGATGCGGGAGCGACCGCCGCGGTAGTGTAAACCTTCTGGTTCGCCGGGTTGTTGCCCGACGTCAGCAGCGTGTGGGTGATGTCCGCCGCGGTCTGGCTTCCCACCGTCACCGACGCGGTCTGCGTGACCGCCGTGCTGCCGATCGTGGCGGAGACGATCGTCGTCTCCTGCATCGTCGAGGTCAACGTCCCGGTCGCCACACCGCTCGCGTTGGTCGTGTCCGCGGGTTGCGTGAGCACGCTCATGCTCCCCGTCTGCGCCAGCACGACCGTGGCGCCGCTGACCGGGTTCCCGCTGGCATCCAACGCCCGCACCGTGATGGTCGACGTCGCGCCCCCGGTGGGGATCGCGGTCGGCGCGGCCGCGACGGTCGACTGCGTCGCGGACACCGCTCCGGCCCGTACGGTGACCGCGACGGTCGCGGTGATCGCCGTGCCATTGATCTTCGCCGAGACGGTCTTGGACTCGGCGACGGTCGAGGCGAGCGTGCCCGTCGCCACGCCGTTGGCGTCGGTCGTGCCCGCCGGCTGCGTCAGCGTATTGCCCGTGCCGGTGGCCGACAGCACGACCGTCGCCCCGCTGATCGCGATGCCGCTCGCGTCCTTCGCCGTGACGGTGATCGCCGCCGTCCCGCTGCCCGCCGTAATCGCCGCCGGCGACGCCCCAACGGTGGACAAGGAAGCGGAGACGCTGCCGCCCCCGCCCCCCCCGCCCCCGCCGCCGGCCGCGCTCTTGATTTCGACGCCCAGCGCGGCGCCGTTCAGGCTGGCCCAGCTGGCGTCGACCGTGCTGACGCCTGTCGCCCATTCCGCTTCGAGGTCCGCGGGCGTGCTCTCGCCGGAGGGCTGTTCGGCGATCTCGGTGAAGGCGGCGCCGGGGGTGACCGCGACCGCATTCTTGCTGACGCCGAAGACCCCGTACGCCACATTGTTGGGGTCCCCCAGTGCCGCGAGCGTCACCGCCAGACCGGCGACCGCGTCGCTGCGGCTCGAGCCCGTCTGTACGATCGCGCCCGCCCCGTTCACGCCGGAGATGTCAACGCCGTCCCACTGCGACACGATCCACTGGCAATCGGATTGGCTGGCGCTGTACGTGATCGTGAGTGGCCCGCTACCTGGGGCGGAGCTCATGGCCCGGAAGATCGTCAGCCGCTTGTGCGGGGTGGCGACGGCGTCGAAGGTGGTGGACACCACCTCGGTCCAGGCGGTCATCCCGCCGCCCGTCACTGTGGGGCTGGGAGCGGCACTCGTCGAGTTATGCCCCAGGACCGCGACGGTGATGAGCGCGTTGGGGGCGGGGGTGATCGAGGCGGTGGTGTAGACCTTCTGATTGACGATATTCGTGCCGGACGTCAGCAGCGAATGGAGGATCGGGGAAGCAACCAGCGCCGCCGGGGTCTCGATACCCGGGTCGGTGGAGGAGGTCGGTGCCGGGTTGTCGACGCAGGTGACCAGGACGCCGATCAGCGCGATGGCCATGAAACGGGGAGCACGATTCACGGCGGGCCTCCGTGCCTTGACGGGTCCCGATCCGTGTGTGGCAGGCGCTCAACGACGGCCGCCATGACGGACAGGGCGCGGTAGCATAGCAGTGGGTTGCTTGGCGCGATAGGGATCCTTCCGCACGAAGCGGGCCAGGACTAGGCCCTTCATGAAGAGCTACACGACGACGATGGTAACCGTGGGGTCACGAGCGGGTCCGGTACACATCGGTACTCAGGTACTTCAAACCGGAGTCGACCATCAGGGTGACCACCGTGGCACCCGGCCCCAGCCGCCCGGCCACCTGAATCGCGGCGACGACGTTCGCGCCGGACGACGTCCCGGCGAAGAGCGCTTCCTCGCGCGCCAGGCGCCGCGCCATGCGCTCCGCGTCGTCCGAGCTGACCGGCACGATCTCGTCCACGAGCGCCGGGTCCCAGAGCGGTGGCGTGCGGCCGATCCCGATGCCTTCGATCCGGTGCCCTCCCGGGGGCCCTCCCGACAGCACCGCGGACTCGGCGGGCTCGACGACGAATATCTTGATCCCGGGCTTGTGTCGCTTCAGCACCGTGGCCACCCCGCGGACCGACGCCGCCGCACCGGCGGCATGGACGAAGGCGTCGACCTTCCCACTCGTCTGATTCCAGATCTCCTCGCCGAGCGAAGCGTAGCCCGCGAGGCTGTCCTGGTTGCTGAGCTGATTGATCCAGTAGGTGTGTGGTTCCTGGCTCATCCGGCGCGCGGCCTCGATCATGTCCAGGAACAGCTGCTTGGTGGCGAGGCCACCCTCGCTCGGGATGAGCGTCAGCTCCGCCCCGAGTGCCGCCATGTGGTCCCGCTTCTCCTGACTGAACGCGTCGGAGGTGACGATTCGCAGGCGGTAGCCTTTGGCGGCGCACACCAGTGCAAGCGCTGCGCCGGTGCTCCCACCCGTGTACTCGACGACGGTATCTCCGGGCTTCAGCCGGCCGTCCTGCTCGGCGCGCGAGATGACGGCGAGCGCCATCCGGTCCTTCATGCTGCCGGTGGGGTTCTCCCATTCGAGCTTCGCGAAGATGTCCGCGCCGTTGGGCGGAACGACCTTGCACAGCTGCACGAGTGAGGTGTTGCCGATGGCCTGGAGGATGTCCACGGGCGGGAGCGTCCTGCGGTTCGTGTGACTGTTGGGGGCCGCCCTTTCGCGCGGCCTGCGTGTCCGCCAACAACCTAGCGCTCGGCCTGTGCGTCCGATACCCGACAAACGCGCGAGAAGCGTGCGGGTTTGACGAGAATCTCGCCCCAGCTTCACCTCATCTTCCGGGTCGGCGTAGTAAAGTCGTTAGGTCGGAAGTACAGGGGGCTCTCATGTATTGTGCAACGGTCGATCGCTCATGGTCATTGCGGCTCGCGGTCCTCCTACTCGGCATCTCTGTGGGCCAGTTGTCGTTGAGCAGCGTGCTCTCTGCGCAGGACTCCATTCCCGATGCGAAGACCGAGGCCAAGACGAAAACCAAGACGCCGAACGCGCATCCAGCAGCGGGCGTTGAGACGTGCGACGCGTCCACGCAGGCCGCGTGGCGGACGGCCGAAGCGAATCAGCTGATCGACGCTGGCGCGTTCACTGTTCGTGCTCCCGCACGATCGGCTTGGCAGGTCAGAGTCTCGGCCGAGCAGCAGTTGGTGCATTTCAGGCGCCGCTCGAGCATCATCGCTGGATCTCAGGTGCATGGCATCTTGGTTTGTCGCAAAACTGTCCCCAGCGGGATGACCGCGCTGAGCGACTCCGTGCTTGCCGAGAGCGCTGCGGTCAACCTCCTGGAGGCCACCGTGGCTGACATTCGCCGCGTTGTCCCCTCCATGAGTAAGGTCAAGACGAAACACCGCATGATGAGCATTCAAGGGCGCGCCGTGTACGCGCTCGAGTCCGAGCTGTCGTACATGACGAATGATCTGACTGTGTTCGAGTTGCGCGGGTTGACCCTGGTGATGGTTCCCCAGGTCTCCGACGGGTCGCGTGTCTGGTACGTTGTTGACGGAGACGTGATCACGGCTGGTGGCGGAGGATTCACGAAGCGGAAGCCCGACGCAGAGATGCTACAATCGCTGCTGCTGAGCATGGCGGAGGCCAGCCCACGCGCGTTGCCCTGAGCTCGAGCGCCCCGTCCTGAAACGCGTTTGCAGCATGGAGCGGATGGGATTCGAACCCACGACCCCCTGGTTGCAAACCAGGTGCTCTCCCAGCTGAGCTACCGCCCCCTGGCTACAAAACTAGCGGGAAACCCAGCAGGTGACGACGCCCTCGGCTGCGCCATGCATGCCGTCCGCGGGCCGCACGCCCGACCAGAGACCACAGGCGAAACCGGGGAGATAGGCGTGCGTGCCGGTGGCGGCGTAGCCCTGTCTGTCGGCGGGCACGATGACGATGCTGTCGTTGGTGATCGCGGCGAATCCGTCGCCCAGCGCGGCACGATCGGCGTACCGGTGATGGTCGGAGAAATAGGCCTCCTCCGCCAGCACGACGTTGCGCAGGTCGCTCTTCAGCTGCGCCTTGTAGGCTTTGTCCTTGCCCCCGCAGCCGCAGGCGAACTTCGGCGTGATCACGACCACGATCAGGAAGAAGAATGCCCCGATGATGCTGGAGCGACCGTAGGCGAGTTGTCCAACGGGCTCGGACGGCGAGGTGAACCTCGCTGCCCGGACGATCGCCGTGGCGCCGACGCCCGCGACCAAAGTCCCGACGACGACGGCCGCCGCCGAGCCGTCCTGCAGCGACGCCCAGGCGTACAGGGCTCCGCCGAGCACCAGGAGGCCGGCGCTGACAAAGACGGCCCACCGCATCCCGCGCGTGAGCTCCGGCGCCGGCGTGCGCCAGGAATAGAAGAGGAAGAGCGCGGTCGGAAGCGCGAAGAGCAGCAGACCGAACGCTGCCACCGCAACGAGAGCCACGAAGAGCCAGTCGCTGTTGCTCAGCACCAGTACCACCAGCGCGGCGAGCGAGAGGAGCAGCCCGGCGAGGAGGATCCGGTTGGCGCTGCGTCCCAACACGCGTGGGGACTCGGCCCCATTGGAGGGCGTGGTCACCGCGGTGCGACGATCCGCACCACCCGCCCAACCGCGTCGACCTCCATGATCGGCATGCGCAGGATGTCGTCGCCCAGTACCAGCGTCGTCGCTTGCGTCACGACGGGAGGGGCCGGGGGAACGACGTACACGTCGGAGGCGGCGTAATTCACGAGGTAGCCGAGGTCGCCCATCGACGCGGTCGTGACCACCGATAGCGGGTTCGCGCCGGCGTTGATGAACCCCGTCATCAGCTCGTTGTGGAACACCGACTCGCGCCAGTGCGAGTCCTGCGTCCCTGCCCCGCAGGTGTTGGGCGGAAAGCCCACGCAGTTCTCGACCGGCACCTTCGAGCCTCCGGAGAAGTTCAGACCTCCGGAACTGTTGAACGCCGCCAGCGCCTGGAGGCCGGTGAAATGCGAATCGCTCGTCCCGCCGGCGCCCAGCAACCCCAGCGTATTCCAGATTACGCCGTACCCCAACACGTGCCCCATCTCGTGCTCGATCACGAGGGCGAACTGCCCTGTTGACTCGAGGGTCGCCACATCCGCGGTATCGAACTCCATCACCCCGATGAGGGGGAGATGGCTGCTCGAACGCGCAACACAGGGCCCCGCTTGACCCAGGATATGGCCAGGCCCATCGATGGAGTCGAGGATCGCGTAGATGATGATGTCGTCTATCGTCTCGTTGATCGGGATGTTGACGCCGCACGCCCCGGTGGGGAACATCACCTGCAGGTCCGGCACATCCCCGAAAATCAGCGACTCCCACCGGGCGGCAGCGGTAGTGAACAGCGCCTGCCGGGCCGGTGACATCGCCACGGGGAACCGGACGTCGATGTGATAGGCCGCGGAAGCGCCCGTGGCCGTGAACGACACCGGGTTGCCGATGATCAGGCCGGTGTCGTTCACGGTCGCCGTCAGCGCGTTCGCCCCCGCGGTGAGGCTCCACGATCCCACGCGCGCGACACCGTTGGCATCGGTCGTCGTGGCGGCGCCCTGCAGGCTGCCCCCGCCCCCCGTCACGGCGAACGTCACCGACTTCCCCGCGATCGGCGTCCCGAGACCGTCGCGAAAAACGACCGCGGGAGGCACGTTCACCGTGGACCCCGTGAGTCCCGTCTCGCCGTCGCCCGCGAATACGCCTACCGTCCGTCCCGACCCCGCGGCGACGGCCGTCGCCCCGAAGCTGAGCGGGTTCCCCGTGATGCCCGTGCCCGCCGCGGTCACGCCGAGCGCATTGGCGCCGAGCGCCGGCCCCAGCGTCCAGGACGTCGAGGCGCGCCCGCCGAAATCCGTCGTGTCGGTGGCAGCCGACACGTTGCCGCCCCCTTGCGTGACGGCGAAGGTCACGATGACGCCGCTAATGCCGTGGGAGGTGGAGTCGTTCACTTGCACCACGATGCTGGTCGGCAACGTGCCCGAGGCAGTGTCGAATTGCTGGTCGCCCACCACCTTCACGATCCCCGCGGGCACCTGCGTGACGGTGATCGTCGCGCTGTCCCGGATCGGTCCCGCGTTGCGCTGTACCGTCGCATAGACCTGCGTGACGCCAAGCCCCAGCGCCGTGACGCGCCCGGAGGCGTCGACGCTCGCCACCGTCCCGTTGCCGACGCCCCATTGCACACTGGGCGACGCGATCGTGTCGCCGCGCTGGTCGCGCACCACCGCCGCGAGGGTACGGACACGGGTCAGGGCGCCGAACGTCACCGCCGCGGGCGACACGTCGATCGTGGTGGGAACGAGGGTGACGGGCTCCGTACCTTTGCAGGCGACGCCGAGCACCAGTGCGCACATCACCCAACGACGGGACGGCATGGGGTCTTCTCGCGAAAGGGATCTCGGTGCAACGTAGGGAATCGCCGCGGCGTGAACAAGCGGTCTCCCCTGACGAGGTCGTGTGATGCCGGTCACACTCGTACTGCACCGGTCGCGACTCCCACTCCTGTTGCTGGCCGTCGCCTGCAACCATGAAGGCGCGCGCGCGCTGCGTCTCGGCACCACGACCACCGTGCGACAATCCGGCATGCTCGCGGTCGCGGAATCCCTCTGGCGGGACCCGCCGCTCGCCGCGGTCATCGCTCCCTCCGGACAGATCCTCCGCTCCGCGGCCCAGGGCGACCTGGACGTCGTCCTGACGCACGCCCCGGCGCTCGAAGCGAAGATCCTCGTCCCCGAGAACACGGTCGAGCGCTGCCCCTTCGTCACGAGCGGCTTCGTGGTAGTGGGACCCGCGGCGGACCCGGCCGGCGTGCGGGCTGCGGGCGACGCCGCGGAGGCGTTTCGCCGCATCGCCGCGCGCGGCGCCGCCTTCGTGTCACGGGGAGATTCATCGGGCACTCACGAGCGGGAGCTCGCGGTGTGGCGCCGTGCAGAGCTGGCGCCGTGGCGGCCGGGGCATGCGTGGTATCTGGAGTCGGGCACCGATCAGACCACCACGCTGCGGCTGGCCGACGAGCGCGGCGCCTACGCGCTCGCCGACCTGCCCACCCTCGCCGCTCTCCACGACCTGGCCCTGCAGCCGCTGTTCGGCAGCGATACCATGCTCGTGAATCGCTACTCGATCAGCCTGATGCGGGTGGCCGCGCCGCATCCCGCGGCCCGGCGCTTCCTCGCATGGGCGCTCGACACGTGGCGCCGCCGGCTGCTCACGATCCGTCTCGGCGACGGCACGCCGGCGTTCGCCGTCGCGCCGGGCGACTGCACTACTTGGTGACGGTCACCGAGTACCCGGTGAGCGACGTTCTCCGCTGGTAGGTCGTCGCGGCGACCTGCTGCACCGTCACGCTGTACTGCCCCACCTTGTTCACATCGTCCACCTGCAGCGTCAGAATCGTCCCGGTGGAGAGCGTCCCGGTCAACACGATCCTGGCGTTGGTCGTCGCCACCGGGCCGCCCCACAGTGCGAGGCCGGCCGCGGGCGTCACCGAGGTCGGCGGCACCGGAGACGTCAGGGCGATGACCGCGGCTCCGTCGAAGCCGCTGTTGGGCGTCGTGAGATTCACCTTCAGCGTACCCGCGACGGGCCCCGTCGAGTTCTTGCAGGCGGCGAGTAGGATCACCGCGGCGGTGAGGAGGGTACGACGCGTCGCGGTCATGGCCGGACTCCTTTCGCGGCGGCGAGCGGCGGTGTAGGCGTCGCTCCGGTCGCCTGCACCCACGCCAGGAAGTCCCCCACGTCCAGGCAGGTCGGGGTCACGGCGAGCACGTTGCAGGTCTTGTTGCCGAGCTGGTCGACGTAGCGCAGCTCGTCGGTCGTGAGGGTGCCGGCGCCGTTCAAGAGCTCCGACAGCAGCGTCGAGACCACCAGGGTCGGCGCCGTCACGGTGATCGAGTACTGCCGCTGCTGTTGCTGGCCGACCGACGTCACCTGAGCGGTGAAGGTGAACACCCCGGTCTGCCCCGGGAACCCGGTGATGCGTCCCGACGTGGAGAACGTCAGGCCGGATGGCAAGGCGCCGCTCACGAGCAGCCAGCTGTAGGTCCCCGACCCGCCGGTCGCCACCAGCGTATCGCCGTAGGATTTCCCCATGATCCCCGCTGGGCGCGGATCGGTGGACGCGATGGCGAGCTGGGGGTCGAAATGGGCGGTCACCGCGTAGGGCCGACCCATCGGCAGCACGAGGATCGGGTTGCCGGTCGTCGTATCACCGGTCCACCCCGCAAAGACGGACGGCGAAGTGGGCGTAGCGGTCAGCGTCACCGGAGTTCCCTGAGCGACGAACGTCCCGTTCGTATCGGCCGGGGGACTGAAGGCGACGGTACCGTTGGCGCCGACGGTGACGTCCAGTCGGTGTGCGCGAGCGACGGTCGCGGTATAGCTCGCGCCCGCGAACGCGCCGGTCACCGTGTGACTGATTGCCAGCCCATCCGACCACGACAGGAACGCGAAGCGCGTGCGACCGTTGGCCGAGAGTTGGAGCGAGTCCACCGCGATCGTATGGCTCGACCCGTCCTCGAACAAATTGCGGAACACGTTGAAGGCCAGGCCGTCGACCTTCACCTGCGCCGTCGTGTCGCTCGCCTGCACGAGCGTCAGCCCGCCGAACCGCAGCCGGAACGCCATCGCGCCGTTCGGGCTCAGCTGGCGGATTGAATCGAGAGCGAATCCGACGAAGCTCGTATCGGAGTTCTTGGTCGCGGCCGGGTCGGTGCCGAACGAGAAGGTGCTGTTGCCGCTCGTCCCCGGGTACGGATCACCCGCGTCGCCACGGTTGCCGGGACTCCAGAGATCTCGCTGGCCATCGGCTTCTTCGATGGCGAGCCCGTGGATGAATCCGACGTTTACCTGGTTCCCGGAACACACATCGATCATGCACGCCTTCGAACCGTCCACGTGGTAGATGAGCATCCCACCCCCGCACCCCGGCGGATTCCCGCTCATGTTGCAGTGGAACCGCAGCATCGCGCTGTCCGACTGCACCTCCTGCCGGTTCTCGATCAGGAAGTACTCGCCGCGCGGGTTCGCGCCCTGCACGTTGACGAAGAACACCGTGTCCGCGGTCGGGACGGGACCCACGCTGTAGGTCCCGTTGGTGGTGAGCGGCGCGATCGTGGTCCATCCCATCTGCTGCAGCGACCAGGGGTCGTAGCGCGCGGGACTGCTGCCGGTGGTGTAGTTGCCGCTCCCCATCAGGCCGTATTCGCCGATGCCTTCGGTCGCGCCGCTCAAGTCATACAGATCGGGGAGCGCCAGGATGTGCCCCAGCTCGTGCGCGGCGGTGCCGATCGGCATGATCGCCGTCGAATCGCACGGGCTCCCGGAAGCACTGCCGAGGCCGCTCTGGAGCATGTAGTCGTTCACGACGATCTTGCCGCCGCCCGCGCGGTTGTCGTTCGTCGTGTAGGCGAACCCCGTGGAGATCAACTTCGAGCGGTGCGACCAGAGGTGGTTATTCGTCGACGCCAGGCAGGCACCGTCCATGCTGGGGTGCAGGAACAGCGCCGCATCCACGAAGCCGTCGTCGTCCCCGGAGTTGGGGATGTGGTCCGGACCGTCGTTGTCGAACTGGCCGAAATCGATCGTCGAGTCGGCGTGCAGCAGCGCCTCGCGCAGGCCATTCTGCATCAGGGAGAAGCTGTTGCCGAACAGCCCGTTGCAGTTGTTGGTGCCGAACTGATTGGACGGGCACGAGCCCGGAACCCCTGTGTAGTTGTTCTCGATGCCGCTCAACGCCACCCACCCGACCGCCGCGCCCTGAATGCTGAACACACCGTTCGACATCTGCTCGTAGAAGGTGCGCAGCGTGTACGGCTTGCCGGCGGGCGGGACGGTCGCGAACAACGCGGCGTTGTACTGCGTCGTATCCCGCGCGTACTGCCCCGCCGGACTGTCCTGGTAGCGGAACATGATGACCGGCACCCGCAGTGCGCCGGAGACGGTGGTGGCGCTCGCCGGGCCGCTCGGCGCGGCGTTGAGCGACGCGAAATTGCGCTGGGCGAGCAGGCGGGCTCGCGCCGCGGCGACCGCACGGGCACGGACGCGCCAGCCGCCGTTGGGCGAGATGTCGAGGCCGGGCAGCTCCCAGCGGGGAGCCATCCGGGGCTCCGCACGGGAGGGGCGAGCCTGACCGGCGACGGCGGTTGCCAGGCACAACGCGGCGACGGCGGGAACGAACGAACGGACAAGGTGCACGGGGAATCCTCCAGCCGGCCGACCGACCGGCGCGTGGTCAGGGAATGTAGCCTACGGCGCCGCGAGCCTGATAGCGGTGCGCCCGCTCACTCATCCGCGGCAGGCGCTGTGCCGGCTCGCCGCGCCAACCACAGGCCGATCCCCATGAACCCCAGTACGCCCCCGATCACCTTGGCCTCGAACGCCGCTGGGTTCTGGATGTCCCCGGACGGGACGAACGACAGGCCGATCGAAAGGACGACCGCCGCCAATCCAGTCCAGCCCGTGAGAAAGGTCCACAGCGTGCGCCGTCGTCGCAGGAGGAGGTAGGCGGCGAACATATAGAGGTAAGGGATGAAGAACAGCACGATGGTCATGTCCACCAGTGCCAGGTAGGCATCTCCCACCGTGGATCCGATCAACCCCGCGAGGACGAACAGGGTCGCCACCCCCCCCTGCACCAGGAGTGCGACGTACGGGGTGTGCCACCGCGGATGCACCTTCCCGAAGGCCGCCGGGAGTACCCGATCGAGCCCGGCCACGAAAGGAATCCGTGCCGTGCCAGCCATCCAGGCGCCCACTCCCCCGAGGTTACCCAGGGTGAGGAGTAAGGCCACCACAACCGGTGCGGCAGCAAGCCACGGCGCGCCGACGCGCGCCGCGATCGCCGCTGCCGCCTGTGGGATCCCGTTGGTGAGGTTCACCGTTTCGGCCGGGAGCGCCACCAGCACCGCCAGGGTGCCCAGCACGTAGGTCGCCACGATGCCGATCCCCGACCATACGATCCCCCGGCGGAGCGTCGCCACGGGGTCGCGGATCTCCCCGCCCAGCGTCGGGGCGAGCTCGAGCCCCGAGAACGCGAACGTCATGGTCGCGAACAGGCTGAGCAGCGACAAGTCCATGTGCCCGGGCCGGAATTGCTCAACCGTGAATGCGTTGGCACTGCCGTGTTCGGCGAAAGACCACGCCGCGAGCCCGACGAAGATCGCTGCGGGCAGCCACGTCCCGTAGGCGCCGAGGTTCTGCACCCACTTCCCGATCCGCAATCCGATCAGATTCAGGCCCAGCGCGATCCACAGCATGCCGAGTGAGAAGGAGGCGATAAACCACTTCGACTCGGCCAGATGAACCCACCGCGGTCCGCCGACATAGGCGACGATGGCGGCACTGGTGAGCAGCAGGGAGGGATAGTAGACCAGGTTGTTCACCCAGTAGCCCCATCCGGCGATGAACCCGTGCCGCCGCCCGAAGGCTCGTGTCACCCAGCAGTACAACCCGCCTTCACGCGGATCGATGTCGGTGAGCTCCCGCACGACCGCCGCCGACGGCAGGAAGAAGATCACCATCGCCAGCACCCAGAGGACGAGGCTGAGCGGCCCGAGCCGCCCTGCGGTCGTCAGCCAGCGCAGCCCCACGATGGCGGTGATGTTGAACAGCACCACGTCGCGCAGCCCCATCACGCGGGGCAGCTCGACGCCGCCCGGCTTCGGCTCGCTCATCGCCCCTCCAGCCACGCGGTCCCGAGCCGGCGGGCGTCGTCGGGCGCGTCAGGGTCGGGTTCGATCCGATACGTGCTCGACCCGGCGTCGCTCACGAGGCGCAATCCCACCTCCCCGAGCGTCCATCCGTAGGGCAGCTCATCCGTGCCTTCGACGTAGCGCTGAAAGAACCCGCTGAAGTCCGTCCGCGTGACGTCGTTCAGCGCCTGCCGCACATCGACATCCCCGTATCCGTGGCCCTGCAGATAGTAGGACGTCGTGGCGCCGTTCCAGAACCGTTGCCACAGGAGCCGCATGACGTCGTCCAGCGACTTCTCGCCCCCCGTGCGGGCCCGCACCTCGAGGTCGAGCAGCCACGCGAGCGCTTCGCCTTTCGTGTAATAGCTGATCGCGCTGTTGCGCAGGTTCGTCTGCTGGCGCAGCGGAACGCGATCCATGAACCAGGCGCTCAGCGACGCGGCCTCCACGCTCATCGCGAGCCGCCCGGGCGTCGCTTGCAGCTGCGCGATATTGCCCGCCACGCGCGACAGGTACACCGGCTGGCTCCACAACCCCGCCCGGTATACGAGCCGCGCGCCGTAGTAGTTCGTGAACCCCTCACCCACCCACAGCGTGGTCGTGGGATTGTCGCGCGTGTAGTCCCAGGGACCGAGCTCCTTCGCCCGCAGCCGCTTCATGCTCCACGTGTGAAAGAACTCGTGCGCGAACAGCTCGTGCCGGCCGTAGTAGCCCTGTGGGCCCGACTCGCCTGCCGTGTCGGCGAGCGCCGCGGGGATGATGACCTGGCACGAGGTGAGGTGCTCCATCCCGTCCCCGCCGCCCCGGTTGCCCGGGACGTAGTGCACCAGAAACGTGTACCGCTCCATGGGCTGCACCCCCCACAGCGCGACCTCCGCCTGCACGATGGCCTTGAGGTCGGCGCTGAGCTGCCGACGCAGCCCGTTCCCCGTATCGCCTTCGGCGTGGACCATCACCCGGTACTGCGTCCCCTGCAGACTGAACGTGTCGAGCGCGAGGCGCCCGGAGATCTCGGTCGGATGGTCGATGAAGACGTCGTAGTTCGGAAACCGCTGGGTGAGAGCGCCCGGCCACGGCACGGTGACCGCCCCGTTGATCACGGTCCAGCCCTCGGGGCCGATGTAGGTGACGCTGACGGAGTCGGGCTTGTGCCCTACCACGTAGGGGAAGACGTTCCCCGGATTCAGATTGACGTGCAGCGAGTCGATTTGCGACGTGGAGCCGCTCAGGTCGTTCCACCAGACCCGCAACGCGAATTCCACCGTGGCCGTGCCGCGCGGCGGCGCAGCGCAGCGCACCACCCACGTCTCCTTATCGCGCTTGGGCGCGGCGACCGCGCGGCTGTCGCACGCGGCGTGGGTTTCCTGCACGTTGGCCGCGAAATTGTAGATGGCGTAGCGACCGGGATACCAGGCGGGCAGCTGGATCAGCGTCGAATCGCCCAGCGCCCCGGTGATGCGCAGCCGCACGTCGGCTTCGTGCGTCGCCGGGTCGCGTGCTTCGAACACGTAGGCGATCGCGTAGGGAGCGATCCGGACGGGCGCGCGCTGCGCGGCGAGCGGCGCCGCCGTCGTCAGCGCGACCGACAAATAGCGGACGCCCGGACGGCTCACCGAATTACAGGGTGCAATCGCGCCACGGCGAAGCCGATCCCCGCGCCGAGCGCGGCTCCGGCGGCGACGTCGGTGGGAAAGTGCTTGCCGCCGGCGACGCGCGCGGCGCTGACACCCACCGCGCCGAGGTAGAGCAGGATGGCATTGCGGTGGGCGTGCGGCAGATGCTGGCGCGCCGCGAGCGTGGCATACGCCGTCGCTGCCGCGAACGCGACCGATGCGTGGCCCGACGGGAACCCCTTCCGGTTGTCGGGATCGGCGGCCGCCGCCGGCGCGCCGCTCGTGTACAACACCGGTCGCGCCCGGTGCACGCCGACCTTGAGCACCTCGGTCACGGCCGTGGTCCACGAGAGGGCCTGCACCAGGACGACCGCGTTGCCGCGCGCGCGCGCCGGCTCGAGGCCCGAGACGCTCGCGAGCAGCGCGCCCCCGGCGACACCGACCAGCAGCACATGACTGCTCGCGCGCGCCAGACTGGAGTTCGACCCGAGCACCCCGCGATCGAGCCCGATGAGATCGGCGCGATTGCAGGGCGCGCACGCCGCGGCCGGCGGTTTCGCGAGGATGCCGGCGCCCGCCACGAGTCCGCTGCCGGCGACGGACACCACATCCCACCAGCCGGCGGTGTAGCGCGGCGTTGCGTTTTGCGCCGCGAGGGAACCGGAGCCGAGCGCCATGGTGTAGCACAGCGCGACGAGGCGGTAAACGCCGCTACAAGTGCGAGTCATGAAGCTCGTAACTTACGTGCAGAAGCCACACTTCGCCTTGCGGTTTGAGCATGTCACGGCTAAGCTGTAGCACGATTTCCACAGGTGAGAGATTCGTGCGGACCGAGACCCTGCAGCACATCGCGCTCTTTGACAAGTGTCGCAATTTCACCAAGGCGCGCGAAGTCCAGGCGGCAGGCCTGTACCCGTATTTCAAGCCGATTTCCAGCTCCGAGGACACGATCGTCGTCATCGAGGGCAAGGAACGGATCATGATGGGCTCCAACAACTACCTGGGGCTCACCCATCATCCGGAGGTCCTCGCGGCGGCGCGCGCAGCGCTCGAGCGCTACGGCTCGGGATGCACCGGCAGCCGGTTCCTCAACGGCACGCTGGACCTGCACGAGCAGCTCGAGCTGGAGCTGGCCGAGTTCTTCGGCAAGGAGGCCTGCCTCGTCTTCTCGACCGGGTATCAGGCCAACCTTGGCGTGATCTCCGGCCTGGTCGGTCGCGGCGACATGGTCTTCCTCGACAAGCTGGACCACGCGTCCATCGTCGACGGCGCCAAGATGTCGCAGGGCGAGACGGTCCGCTTCAACCACGGTGACCTCGCGGGGCTGGAGCGCAAGCTGCAGCGGGTCCCCGAAGGCACCGGGACGATGATCATCGTGGACGGCGTCTACTCGATGGAGGGCGACATCGCCGACCTGCCGAACCTGATCAAGGTCGCGCAGAAGTACGGCGCCGCCCTGGCGGTGGACGACGCCCATTCGGTCGGCGTGCTGGGCCCCAAGGGTGACGGGACCGCGGCGCACTTCGGCCTCACCGACGAGGTCGATCTGATCGTCGGCACTTTCTCGAAGTCGCTGGCCTCGATCGGCGGGTTCGCCGCGGGCACCGAGAACGTGATCCACTACCTCAAGCATCACAGCCGCCCGCTCATCTTCACCGCCGCCCTGCCGCCCTCCAATACGGCCGGCGTGCTGGCGGCGCTGCACGTGCTGCAGCGTGAGCCGGAGCGGCGCGACCAGCTGTGGGTCAACACCCGCCGGCTGCAGGACGGCCTGCGGGGCCTGGGCTTCGACATCGGCCCGACCGAGACCCCGATCGTGCCGGTGCTCATCGGCCCGCTCGAGAAGACCTTCCTCTTCTGGCGCAAGCTGTTCGACGCGGGGGTGTTCACCAACCCCGTCGTGCCGCCCGCGGTGCCGCCGTCCCAGTGCCGGCTGCGCACCAGCCTCATGGCCACGCACACCTTCGAGCAGATCGACCGCGCGATCGAGACGTTCGCCCGGCTCGGCAAGGAGCTGGGGGTCATTTGAGCCTCGAGGTGGTCCCCGTCCGCACCGGACGGGACCTCGAACGATTCATCGCCTTTCCGTATGCGTTGCACCGGCGGGACCCCATGTGGGTCCCGCCGTTGCGGATGGACATGCGCACCATCCTCTCACCCAAGAAGAACCCGTTCTTCCAGCACGCCCAGGCGCAGTACTTCATCGCGACCGACGACGGACGCATGGTCGGACGGATCGCGGCGATCCGGAACGACGCCCATAACCAGCTGCATCACGATCGCGTCGGGTTCTACGGCTTCTTCGAGTGCATCGACGCGCCGGCGCCCGCGGCGGCGCTGTTCGACACCGCGGCCCGTTGGCTGGGCGAGCGCGACCTGGACACGATGCGCGGCCCGATGAATCCGTCGATCAACGACGAGTGCGGCCTCCTGGTGGAGGGCTTCGACACGCCGCCGGTCGTGCTGATGCCCCACAATCCCGCCTACTACGTGCCGCTGCACGAGCGGTACGGGTTCCACAAGGCGAAGGACCTGATCGCCTTCTGGGGCGGCGGCGAAGCCCCCCCCGAACGGTTTGTGCGGGCGAGCCGGATCATCGCCGAGCGGCTGGGCGTGACGCTGCGCCCGCTCGACATGAAGCGCTTCCGTGAGGAAGTGGAGCTGGTGAAAGCGCTCTTCAACGAGGCGTGGGAGCAGAACTGGGGCTACGTGCCGATGACCGACGCGGAGCTCGAGCACCTCGCCAAGCAGCTCAAGCCGATCATCATCGCAGACCTGGTGGTGTTCGCGGAGATCGCGGGACGCGTGGTGGGATTCGGGGTGGCCATCCCCGATTTCAACGTCGCGCTGAAACACAATCCGTCCGGCCGCCTCTTCCCCGGTATCCTCAAGATCCTCTGGTATTCGCGCAAGATCGACCGGGCCCGCATTCCGCTGCTGGGCATGCGCAAGGAGTACCGCGGCAAGGGCATCGACGCACTGCTGTACCACTGGATCTGGACGCACGCGACCGCACGCGGCATGCCGCAGGGTGAAGCCGGCTGGATCCTCGAAGACAACGCGCCGATGATCAACGGCCTCATCCGACTCGGGTTCCGTCCCTACAAGACCTATCGCGTCTACGACAAGGCGCTGTGAGGGCCTTTGTCACCGGCGCCACGGGGTTCGTGGGCGCCCATCTCGTCGACGCCCTGCGGCAGCGCGGCGACGCCGTGACCTGTCTGGTGCGCGATGCCGCGAAAGCCCGCGCGCTCGGCTGGGCCGACGTCCGCATCATCGAGGGCGACCTCGACGCCACCACGGCCCTCCGGGAGGGCTGCGCCGGCGCCGAGATCGTGTACCACGTCGCCGGACGCATCAGCGCGCGAAACCTGCGGGAATACCTCGCCGTCAACAGGGATGGCACGGCGCGGGTGCTGGACGTCGCCACCCGCACCCAGCCACGGCGGCTGGTGTATGTCTCGTCCCTCGCCGTCGGCGGGCCGACCGTTCCCGGACAGCCGATCGACGAGGCGCGCGCGCCCGCGCCGGTGACCGATTATGGACGCAGCAAGCTGGCGGCCGAGCAGCTGGTGCGGCAGGCGGCCGTTCCCTGGACCATCGTTCGGCCTCCCGTGGTCTACGGGGAGCGCGACCGGGAAACGTTGCGAATCTTTCGTCTGGCGCGCGCCCGGCTGGGTCCGGTGATCGGTGACGGATCGCAGGAATTGTCGGTCGTGTATGCGGGCGACCTGGCGAGTGCGCTCATCGCCGCCGCCCTCGCCCCTGCAGCCGCCGGACACGTGTACTATGCGGCGCACCCGGCCGTGACCACCAGCCGGGGCCTCGTGGAGGCGGTGGGAAGTGCGGTCGGCGCACAGCCTTGGGTCGTGCCCATTCCGGGCACGCTAGCGCGAATCGCCCTTTGGACCGTAGGTTCGCTGGCGCACCTCGCAGGGCGTGCCACGGTCCTGTCTGCCGACAAGTCGAACGAGTTCCTGGCACCTGCCTGGACCTGCCGCGCCGACGCGCTCACGCGAGATGCCGGCTGGCGGGCGACGACCGATCTGGCGACCGGCCTCACCCGGACGGCCGCCTGGTACCGCGCGGAGGGATGGTTGTGAGAAGGTTGACCTCGTTGGATCGCTGGACGCTGGGCTACGTCGCCATCGCGACCGTCGCCCTGGCCCGCTCCTTCTCGGGAGAGGGGATCACCGACTGGCAATATCTGGTGGCGGCCCACACCATGATCGTGGGAGTCGCGCTGCTCGCACCGTACGCCCGCGACGGGAGTCCGGTGGGGCGGTTTCTGGGGGAGTGGTACCCGATGCTGCTGCTCGCCGGCTTGTACGGCGAGATCGGAGTGCTGACCCTCGCCTCCGGATTCCAGAACGACCTGGCGATTCAACACCTCGAGACCGCGGTATTCGGTTCACAGATATCCTATCGCTGGATCCGCGGGATGCCCGTGCCCTGGCTCTCGGCCGTGCTCCACAGCTGCTACCTGGCGTATTATGCGATTCTCTTCGCCCCGCCCCTGGCGCTCTGGTTCTCAGGGCGGCGCGAGGCCGCCCGGCACACGATCCTCGGCGTCATGATCACGTTTTATCTCTGCTATCTGGTGTTCCTGTTCTATCCGGTCGCCGGTCCGCGCTACGCCTTCGACCTGCCGCACAACGCGGCGACGGCGGTGGGCCCCGCCCGCCTCACGCAGTGGCTGCTCGATCGCGGCGATTCGTGGGGCGCCGCGTTCCCGTCGTCGCACGTCGCCGCGTCCGTGGTGGCCACCGGGTTCGCGCTGCGCTACTGGCGCCCGCTGGGCTTCGCCTTGTTGATCCCCACCACGGGCCTCGTGCTCGGCGTCGTGTACGGGCAGTTCCACTACGGCGTGGACGCGCTGTCCGGGTTGGTGCTGGCGGGGGTGATGCTGGCGGTGATGCAGCGGCGGCGTGCGGCCGAGATGCCCGCGCGGGCCGGGGAATCAGTGGTGGGCGTGCTCGACGTCAGTACCTAGCCGGGCCGACACCTGCGGGGCGTCGCCGAGCCGCAGCGCGTGACGCAGATCCCGCACGTAGAGGGAGTCCCCGGTGTCGGCGACCGGCCAGGTGACGCCCGACGCCGGCCGGAACAGCCCGGCCACCACGCCCATGCCGCCGTCGGGCAGCGTGACGCCGGCCGGATTGTCGTAGAAGACCGTCACGCGATAGCGGTGGTCCGGCACGATGCGGACGCCGACGCCGGTCAAGCCGATGAACTTCTTCATCGGCATGCCCACGACGTGCCCCGCCGAATCCGTGATCGGCGCCGCCCGCCAGATGAGATCGCCCGTCGTGAGGTCGCGCAGCTCCAGCGAGGTCGCGTGGTCGTGCACGTGCCCGCCGATCCCGACGATCTTCCCGGCCACGGCGGGGCTCCCCTCGTAAAACTTCTCCGAGCGGCCCGGCGGCAAGTCGAACGATTTGTCCCCCACCGGAAACGCCACGTCGAATTGCCACGGATAGGCGCGCAGCAGCGGATACCAGTGTCCGTCGTCGGTGTAGGTGAGGATGAGCCGCGTCCGCACGCCGCGATAGCTCTGCATCGTCGGATTGTGCAGCATGGCGCTCGCCACCAGGCGATCGCCCCGGACGAACGGCGCGCCGAGCAGCCAGCGCGTCATGTGCACGGCGCCTGTTTCGCTCCCCGCGGCCAGCACCCGGCGCGAGATCGGCAGAAACAGCTCGCGGTGATTCGGATCGATGAGATTGTAGTGATGCAGCAGCTCGCCCGGCACGGGGCGGCCCGCCGAGTCCACCAGCTCGATACGGAATCCCGACATCCAGCCCGTGATCGGCAGATCCACGCCCATCACGGGCGGATAGACCGGGTTGTGGGCGTGGTGCTCGTTCATGTCCATGCCGGGCATGGCCATGCCGGCCATCGCCTCGTGGTGCATCCCCGCGGGAAGGTCCACGGGCGCGAGCTCGATCGTGAGTTCGTGACGATCGGGATACACGGCGATCGCGGCCGGCGGCAGCGCGCGAACCCAGTCGCCCGGGCTGTCGGCGGTCTGCCAGAGCAGCAGATGCAGCGGCAAGAAGACGAAGATCGACATGGACGGCGCTAATATAACGCTGGCACGTCAGTCCTGCCCCACCATGCGCCGGACAGCGGCCGCGACCGCATCGGGTCGCTCTTCCTGCAGGAACAGGCCGGCGGCCGGCACGGTGTCGATCGTGAAGGCGGGCAGCCGGCTCTGCAACAGCACCACCTCCGGCGCGCTGATCCCCCCGTCGTGATGGGCGCTGCCGACGAGCAGGAACACCGGACAGCGAATCTGGACCAGGTGCGGCTCGAGCCGCTCGCTCTCGCGGGCCCGCGTCATGCCGAGGTATGCCTTGAGTGTCCCGTCCAGATCGGCCGCCGCGCCGGCGGTATAGGCATCGAGAGCCGCGGCATCGACCCAGCTGGT
>Ga0326731_1000019_pt1 | contig 40629 bp, 29 predicted proteins | sample MHFSIPfraction_FD_207645 | JGI IMG/M metagenome (GOLD analysis project Ga0326731, IMG submission 207645) | Lab enriched peat soil microbial communities from Michigan Hollow, Ithaca, NY, United States - MHF9FY SIP fraction | ecosystem: Environmental > Terrestrial > Soil > Wetlands > Peat | place...
GTTGTCGACCTCGAAACGCACGGCGATGGTCCGGCAACGGTGGAGCGGGTCCACCCGCGCCGTAGCGTGCTGGCGCGCCGTCGGGCGACCGGCGGGCACGGCGCGCGCCGGGCGCAGCCGATCGCCGCCAACGTCGACCAGGTCGTGGTCGTCGCCTCGGCGCGCGATCCCGAGCCCAGCGCGAGGATGCTGGACCGCTTCCTGATCATCGCCGAGGCGAATGGCCTGCCCGCGGTCCTGGTGGTCAACAAGGCGGAGTTGGACCGGTCCGCCGTCGGAATGCTCCAGCAACGCTACGCCCACTCCGGCTATCAGGTCCTGTCCACCTCCGTGAAGGCGCCGGAAGGGCTGCCCGCGTTGCGCGATCTGTTGCGCGGGCGGGAATCGGTGTTCACCGGCGCTTCCGGGGTCGGGAAATCGAGCCTGCTGAACGCGCTCGAGCCCGGCCTCAAGCTGCGCATCGGCGCCATCAGCGAGAAATGGCGCACCGGCACCCACACCACCCGGGCGGCCGAGCTGGTGCCGCTGGCACTTGGCGGATACGTGGTGGACACGCCCGGGATGCGGGAGGTGGGGACCTGGGGCATCGCACCCGACGAGTTGGGGGCGTGCTTCCCCGAGCTCCGTCCGTTTCTGGACGGCTGTCGCTTCGATAACTGCCGGCACCTGGCGGAGCCCGGCTGCGCGGTGCGGCAGGCTGCCAAGGCGGGGCTGGTGGACCCCGACCGACTCGTCTCCTACGAGCGGATCTACGAGGAGATCAGCGTTCCTTCCTGGTCCAGCGATCGGCGTCGCGGGTCGTGACCTTCCGCATCACCGCGGCGAACGCGTCGTCCAGGTCGATGCCCTGAGAGTTCGCGAGACAGATCACGACGAACAGGACGTCCCCCAGCTCCATCGCGAGATCGCCCGCCGCTTCATCCGCCTTCTTGGACTTCTGCCCGAACTGGTGGTTGATTTCGCGGGCCACCTCGCCCACCTCCTCCGAGAGGCGGGCGAGGTTCGTCAGCGGAGTGAAGTAGCCTTCCTTATATTGACTGACCCAGCGGTCCACAGTTGTCTGGGCTTCGCGAAATGCCACGGGAGTCTCCGTCGCCAGAATGGGTGCTGACACGCCGCTCGTGACGCCGTTCGTAGGGGAGCGCTACGCCGACGCGGCCGCGCTCTCGCGCCTCATCGCGCCTCCCTACGACGTCATTTCTCAGGAAGCGCGGCGGCGCTACGCGGCGGCCGACCCGCACAATATCGTCCATCTGATACTCCCGGAAGTCGCGGGCGACGTGAATCGCTACCGCGCGGCCGCGGAGCATCTATCCGCCTGGCGCACCGAAGGCGTGTTCCGCGCCGATCCCGTGCCGTCCGTGTACGTCGTCGCCCAGACCTTCGCCACCCCCGCGGGGGAGCGGCACACGCGGATCGGCATGTTCGCCGCCGCCTCGGCGGAGCCGTATGAGACCCGCCGCATCCGACCCCACGAGAAGACCCACCGCGGTCCCAAAGTGGACCGTCTCGACCTGCTGCGGGCGACGCACGCCAACCTCGAGTCGATCTTCCTGCTCGCCCCGGACGGCGACGGCACGCTCGCGTCCGGCCTGCGGGCGATCGCCGAAGGGCCCCGCGCCCCGGATGCGTCGGCCGAACTGGAGGGCGTCGAGATCCGCTTGTGGGTGGTCTCCGGCGCGGAAGCCGAGCGACTGGCCGCTGCCGCCGCGGCGCCCTTGTACATCGCCGACGGTCATCATCGCTACGAAACCGCCGTGGCCTACGCCGGTGAGAATCCCGCGGCGCGACGGCTGCTCGCGTTCGTGGTCTCGGCGCGCGACGCCGGCCTCGTGGTGCTGCCGACCCATCGCGTGATCTACGCCGCCGACCGGCTCGTGGCGAACCTCGAGACCGGCTGGCAGCGCTTCTTCGAGATCCGGCCGGTGCCGCCGCCGGCGGACCGCGTGCGGCTGCTCGCGGAGGCCGGTCGCGAGCGCACCGCCTGCATCGTCGCCACCGAGGGCGGCCAGCGGGATCTGCTGCTCACCCTGCGCGACGACGCGCCGTTGGCCGGGATCGCCGAGCTCGGCCGCACGCCGGCCGTGCGCACACTCGATGTGGCCATCGTCGAGCGCCTGGTCGTCGGGGAGATCCTGGCGTCGGGCAAGTCGACGCCGACGCTCACCTACACGCCCGATCCGGCGCCGGCCCTGCAGGTGGCCCACTTGGGCAAGGCGGTGGCGGCCGTTCTGCTCAACCCGACGAAGGTCGAGCAGGTGTTCGCCGTCGCGGACGCCGGCGACGTGATGCCTCCCAAATCCACCTATTTCATTCCCAAGGTGCCGAGCGGCCTGGTGCTGCGCCGGGTCGATGCCTGACGACACGATCCCGGTCCGCCCCGTGGGCCGGGTAGAGAACCAGCGCCATGACCTGAACGACGATCGTTGGAAGGGCGTCGTCTCGGCCATCACTCTCGATCCGCAGCAGTTCACGCCCGCCGCCCTTCAGGGTCTCGAACAATTCTCCCACATCGAAGTGGTTTTTCACCTGGACCGGATCGCGCCCGAGGCGGTCCATCTCGCCGCGCGCCACCCGCGCGGCGATTCCCGCTGGCCCGCCGTCGGCATCTTCGCGCAGCGCGCGGCCGCCCGTCCCAACCGGCTGGCGGTGACGCGCTGCCGGCTGCTGCGGATTGATGGCCTGCGCCTCACCGTCGAGGGGCTCGACGCGCTGGACGGGACGCCCGTGCTGGACGTCAAGCCGTATATGACGGCGTTCGGCCCGCGCGGTCCGGTATCGGAGCCGGCGTGGGCAAAGGAGCTGATGCAAGACTACTACGACTAGTTCGGCGTATATTCCCCATCCATGGCTCGCCCCCGCGACCGCATCCTCGCCAACCTCGAAACCGTCTACCGCGAAGCCTACGACCGCGCCAAGACCGCGGGCGACGAGCGCCGCATGCTCGATCTCGACGCCGCCTATCAGCGCGAGCAGCTGTTGCTCGAGGTGTTGCTCGACATTCGAGACGCCATCCAGGCTGCCCCCGCGCCGCGGGGGGCCGCCTCCGGCATCGATCCGTTGGCGGCGATCGACACGATTCGCCGCGTCACCAAGCTCCGCTGATCGAGAGGGTCCCCGCATGCGCCGTACGCTGCCTGCCGCTGTGTGTCTGCTGCTCGTCGCCGCCTGTGGTCCAAAAGCGGATACCGTCCTGGTGCACGGCATGGTGTGGACCGGTCTGTCGTCGGGGGCGGCGCAACCCGGTGCCGTGGCGATCCGCGCGGGGAAGATCCTCGCCGTCGGCGACTCCGCGGACATCGCGCGGTATGTCGGGTCCGGCACGCAGGTCATCGATGCGCACGGCGGGCTCGTGCTCCCGGGATTCGCCGACGGGCACACCCATTTTGTGGACGGCGGGTTTCAGCTTGCGTCGCTCGATCTGCGCGATGCGGCGACCCCCCAGGAATTCGTCCGCCGCATCGCCGCGTTCGCGAAGACCCGGCAGCCGGGGCAGTGGATTCTCGGCGGCGATTGGGACCACACACTGTGGCCCGGCCAGCCCCTGCCGAGCCGGGAGTGGATCGACTCGGTCACGCCCGACAACCCCGTGTTCCTCTCCCGCGTCGATGGACACGAGGCCCTCGCCAACACAGCGGCTCTCAAGGTCGCCGGGGTGTCAAAAGACACGCCCACACCCTCGGGCGGAGAGATCCTGCACGATGTACGCACCGGGGACCCCACTGGCATCTTCAAAGACCAGGCCCTCGGACTCGTCTACAAAGCCGTGCCCGCCCCGACGCCGGAGGAGAACGATTCCGCCGTCGCCCGCGCGCTCACGTACGCGGCATCGCTCGGTGTCACTGCCACCGCCAACATGTCGGCATCGTGGGCCGACCTCGCCAGTTATCGCCGGATGGAGAAGGCCGGCCGGATGACCCTCCGCGTCTATCTGTATCTGCCCATCGACGAGTGGCGCTCGGTGGCCGACACGGTGCACGCGAGCGGGTCCGGTGACGACTGGGTGCGGATCGGCGGTCTCAAGGGCTTCATGGATGGGTCGGCCGGGTCGCGCACGGCCTACTTCTTCGACGCCTACAACGATTCCGCGGGCTATCGCGGCTTGCTGCAGAACCCGGAAGCCGACATACGCACCTGGATCGGGAACGCCGATTCGGCTGGATTCCAGATCGCAGTGCACGCCATCGGCGACCGGGCCAACGCGATCCTGCTGGCCATCTACGACAGCGTGACCAAGGCGCACGGCACACGTGACCGGCGCTTTCGCGTGGAGCATGCGCAGCACCTCCGGGCCGAGGATATCGCGGCGTTCGGGCGCCTACGCATCGTGCCGTCGATGCAGCCGTATCACGCGATCGACGACGGCCGCTGGGTCGAGCAGCGGATCGGTCCGGAGCGGATCAAGACCACCTACGCCTTCCGTGACCTCCTCGACAGCGGGGCGCCGCTCGCTTTCGGCTCCGACTGGACCGTGGCGACGCTCGATCCGCTCTGGGGCGTGTACGCGGCGGTGACCCGCCGGACGCTGGACGGGAAGAATCCGGGAGGGTGGGTACCGCAACAGAAGATCACGCTGGCCGAAGCGCTGCGCGCCTATACGGCGGGCAACGCCTGGGCGGTGTTCGCGGAGAACCAGTGGGGGACGTTGGCGCCCGGCCGGGATGCGGACGTCGTGGTGCTGGACCACGACCTCTTCACGATGCCTCCCGAGTCGTTGGCGACCGCGCGGGTTACGGTCACGATCGTCGGAGGCAAGATCGTCTATCGCAAGAGCTGATGGCTAGCCGGAATACTCGAACCCCGCCTCGGCGAGCGTCAGCGGCTGCGCCTCGGGGCTCTCCACACCCGCCTCCACTACTTCGCCCAGCACCAGCGTATGATCCCCCGACGGCAGCGAGGCGACCGCCCGGCACTCGACCCAGCCGAACGCCTCGGCCAGCACCGGCGTCTTCGAGACGGGAGCGGGTTTCGTCTTGATCCCCTTCAGCTTCTGCGGCGCCTGCTCCGAGGACCGTCCCAGTTTCCCCGCCAGCTCGCGCTGGCCAGCGGCGAGAAGACTGACCGCGAAGTAGTGCGCGTCGCGGATCATGCCGATGGTCTTCGACGTGTTCTCCACTGCTACCGCGATCATGGGAGGCTCGAACCCCGCCTGCGTCACCCAGTTCGCGGTCATGGCGTGCTCCTCCCCGTTGTGGGCCACGCTCACCACATACAATCCGTAGGGGAAGTGACGAAGGACGGTCTTCTTGGCCTCTGCGTCCATGAAGGCTCCGGACACGGGAAATGTGAAGGAGAACGGCGCAAATATCGCCTGCCCGCAACCTTCATGATATAGGTCACAGACGGCGCCGAAGCCTGTCGCGCCTGCAGCCGTCGCTGTCGCAGGAACGCCCTGTCGCTCTCATCCGGTAGGCCACATGTTGTTCGGACACGATCGCTGTCCCCTCGCGCCCTCGAGGAGAGTCAGGTGCTCCGCCGTCCGGTCGTTGTGCTTGCGCTAGCCGTGCTCTGCCCCATCCTGGCCGCGGGGCAGTCCGAACGGCCGGCCTCCCTTTCTGAGCTGGAATCCGCGGCCCAAGGCGATTCGCTCGACGCGGGAACGCTGTATCGCCTGGCGCTGGGATACGATCTCGCCAAGCGGTACGACGATGCAGAGCGTGTGGCGCGTGTGGCCGTCAGCGTCGATCCGCGCTATGCCCCGGCGTGGCTGCTGCTCGCCTATCTCCCCTACGATCGCCGGCCGAAGCTCTGGGACGAGGTCCGCAAGGGGAAGGTGCCGCCCACCTGGCAGGCGGCCGTCAGCGAATCCGACCGACTCGAGCATCGCGCATTTCTGATCGATCCACTGGTCGATTTCCGCGTGCTGGGGGCGCCGCCACCCAAGCAGGACATCGTCGAGATCCCGGACTACGGTGACAACACCACCATCTATCTGCTCCTGCTCGGCTTGAGCGAGTTCGGTTGGCGCTACGAACTGTCCTACAACGCGTTCGATCTCTATGCCCAGCGACGCTACAAGGACCAGCCGCTCGATTCGATCCCCAGCGGGATCTTCTGGCTCCGCGGCCTCTCGGCCGCACACCTCGGCAGCTATCCGCGGGCGATCGCCGATATCCAGGTGCTGCTCGATCGCTCGCTCAAACACGAAGCCGGCGACTCGCTCATCCAGCTCGACCTCGGGACCAACGACTTCCGCTATCTGCTTGCGCTGTTCAAGCAGCGGTCGCATCGGCCCGCGGATGCCATGGCGCTGTATCAGGAAGCGCTCGCGTCCGATCTCGGGCTCTACATGGCGCACGTGCGGCTGGCGCAGCTCTATGCCGACAATCGCATGTGGCCGCAGGCCATAGAGGAAGCGCGCCGGGCCGTGACGGCGAACCCCGATGACCCGAGCCTGCTCGTGGATCTGGCCGAGATGCTTCGCGACGGCGGACGGCTGGCTGAAGCCGAGGAAACGTTCCGGCAGGCCGCCCAGGCCAACGCCCGCAGCCCGCGGGTGTCGTACGAGCTGGGACTCGTCGAGCAGCGGCTGGGCAAGCCGGCGGAGGCGAAGGCCGCGCTCAACCGGTTCCTCGCGATCGCCCCCAGCCGGATGAGCACGGAGATTGCAGACGCCAAGCAGCGGTTGGCGGCGCTGCCGTAGCGCGTGGTCGAAGACAGGAGCCAGCTCATGCAACGACTCGGAACCGCCGCGGTGTTGCTCGCCGCGCTCACGGTCGCACCGGCGGCGGCGCAACGGATCAGGCTCTCCGCGAGCCTCGGCGACCTCGAGAAGGCTGCGCGCAAGGACTCGAACGACGCCGCCGCCCACTATAACGTCGCCCTCGCCTATTGGAACGCCAAGCGCTGGGACGACACCGATTCCGCGCTGCACCGAGCGATGCGGGTCGATCCGAACTTCGCGGCGTCGTATGTCGCGCTCTCATTCCTTCCGTATGCGCGTCGCTCCACTCTCGCCGACGATATCGACAAGCACCGGGTGCCCGATGAATGGCGACCGATCCTCGATGAATCGGACCGCATGTACCGCCGCGCCTTCATGATCGACCCTTTGGTCGAGCTTCGGCTGGGTGATGCGGTGTTCCCACGGTCGACGGAATACCTCGACGCACTCAAGGAGCTGTTCGGGGAATGGGTCGCGGACTACCAGGACGGTCTCGACCAGTACTTCATGGGAAAGTACGATGAGGCATACGTTCGCTTTCAGCGGGTCTACAACGAGCTGAACGGGGCATCGCACGCCAGGCGCCTCTGGAATACGCTGCTCTTCTGGCACGGGCTGTCGGCGGCCCAGGTCCACAAGGAAGATGAAGCGGTGTGGGACTTCGCGACTATCCTCAATCGCTACTTGGATACTGAGGAGAAGATGAAGGACTCCACCCTGCGCGTTCCGCTCCGGACCAACGAGTTCCGCTACGTCCTCGCGGTCATGAAACAACGGGCAGGGCTGTACAACGAGGCCATCGATCTCTACCGGCAGGCGGTGGAGAATGACATCGGTCTCTATATGGCGCACGTCCACCTGGCCCAGATCTATGAGGACCACGGCATGATGCCGCAAGCGGTCGCGGAGCGCCGTGCGGCCGCCAATGCGAGTCCCGATGATGGCGGCCTGTTGCTCGACCTGGGCAAGACCTTGGCGCACGCCAATCAATGGGTCGACGCCGAGAAAGCGCTCCAGGACGCCGTTACCGCGAACCCCCGAGACCCTAGACCACAGTACTACCTGGGGATCGTCGAGCAGCACCAGAACAAGGTGGCCGAGGCCCGCGCCGCGTTCACCGAGTTCATCGCCCTGGCTCCGAGTCGCTACGCTGCTCAGATCAATGACGCCAAACAGCGGTTGTCGGCGTTGCCCTAGCATGGGTCGCTCGATGCGGCGGTTCCTCACGGTCATCCTGGCGACCGTATGCGGCCCGCACGGGCTCCCGGCCCAGCGCCTGATCGTCAAGACGTCGATCGCCGAGCTCGAAGCGGCGGCGCATCGCGATTCCCTGGACCCGGCCGCGCACTACAATCTGGCGCTCGGGTACTGGAGCAAGCAGCAGTGGGACCGGGTCGAAGTCGAGTTGCACGCTGCGCTCTCTATCGACACGCGTTTCGCTCCCGGCTACCTCGCCTTGGCCTTCCTCCCTCAGGCGGACGGCAAGGCGTGGAGGGAAGAGGTCCTCGTACTTCCCGGGGGGCGGCAGCTCGTTCGGTACATCGCGGTCGACACTGTCGTGCAGCAGTTTGAGCGTCTCTATCGCCGGGCGTTCTTGATCGACCCCCTCGTGGATATCCGTATCGTGGTCGCCACCGAATGGCGCGGTGGTACCATCGGTCGCCTCGATCGTGCCTTGTACGCCTACGACGATGGCAAGTGGGACGAGGCCTTCCGGCGGTTCGGGGACATGCTCGCCGACAGCGCCGACTATCGGGGGGAGAAGAGTCGCCTGTACGAGGAGATCATCTGGTACCATGCGCTTGCCGGAGCGCGTCTCGGTCGGTACGAGCCCGCCATCCGGGATTTGAGTGACCTCATCGATCGATCGCAGCGACGTGAGGCCAGTGACACGATCAGTCGATGGCCCCTCCGCACGAACGAGTACCGGTACACCCTCGCGTTCTTGAAGCAGCGAGCGAGCGACCCGCAGGGCGCTCTGCAGATGTATCGCGAAGCGCTCGCGAGCGACCTGGGGCTGTACATGGCGCACGTTCACATGGCGGAGATCTACGAAGCCGCCGGGATGTGGGTCGATGCCGTCGCCGCACGGCGCGGCGCGGTAGCGGCGAATCCAGATGATCCGTCGTTGTTGCTCGACCTCGGGAAGACGCTCGCCAACGCCGGGCACTGGACGGAAGCCGAAGGATCGCTGCAGGAGGCGGCAGACGCCAACCCGCGCGACGTGCGTGTCTACTTCTATCTCGGCGCAGTTGAGCAGCAGTTGGGGAAAGCCGAATCGGCCCGTGCCGCCTTCTCCAGATTCATCTCTCTCGCACCGACCAGGTATGGTCCGCAGGTCACCAATGCCAAGCAGCGCATCGCCGGCCTTCAATAGCCGCTCGCCCCGGTGGGCGGTCCTCCTGGCGCTGACAGCGGTCAGCGGCTGGGCGCCCGCACTCCACGCCCAGCAGACGTCCGCCTACGAGGAGTTGCAGGCGTTCAGCGGCGTGCTGAACTATATCCGCCTCAACTACCCCGATACCGTGGCGTACTCGAAGCTCGTGCACGCGGCCATCGATGGCGTGCTGCACGCGCTCGACCCGCACAGCGCGTTTTACTCGCGCGTCGAGTTCGAGCGCCGCACCGCCCTCGAGCGCGGCGAGCTGGCCGTGACCGGCCTCGCGCTGGAGGAGGTGGACAGTGCGATCACCGTCCTCGCGGTGGCGGCCCGCGGACCGGCGGCGAAGGCAGGGGTGCAGCCCGGGGATCGCCTCGTGTCGGTCAATGACACCTCCGTCGCCGGATTGGAAGTCCGCAGCGTCGAGCTGCGGCTGGCCGGCGACAAGGGATCGAAGGTCCGCCTGCAGTTCGAACGGGGCCCCCGGCTCGAGCCGGACACGTTCCGCGTGACGATCAAGCGGAACTTCATCGAATTCCACTCGGTCTCGCTCGTCCGCATGGTGGATTCCGTCACTGGCTATGTCCGCCTGGAGGAGTTCGGGGCCGAGGCCGCCAAGGAGGTCCACGACGCCCTGGATCGGCTGAAGGGCCAGCACATGCGCCGCGCGATTCTCGATTTGCGCGCGAATCCCGGAGGCTACGTGGTGTCGGCGGTCGAGCTGGCGTCCGAATTCTTTCCCCGCGGCACCGTCGTGTTCCGGACGCGCGGCCGGAAGCGGGATGTGGACACCACCTACACCACCAAGCGCGACGGTGCTTACGCGACGTTGCCGCTCGTTGTGCTGATCGACGAGAACACCGCCAGTGCCGCGGAAGCGTTGTCCGCCTCACTCCAGGATCACGACCGCGCCCTGCTGCTCGGCCGCCGCAGCTTCGGAAAGGCGCTGATGCAGATGGACTTCGTCGTGATGCCGATGGAGGACGATCTGCATCTGACGATCGGTTACGTCCTCTCCCCCAGCGGCCGCTTCATCCAGCGCCGCTACCGCGGGCTCGCCGTCGAGCAGTACTACGCCTTCGCCGGCAAGTCCGGTGCGGAATCGGATACCCTCAAGCAATACCACACCGACACCGGCCGCCTGGTTCGGGGCGGTGGCGGCATCGAACCCGATATCGATCTGCCCAAACCGCCTCCCTTGCCGGTGTGGTGGAGTGTGGCCGCCGATTCCGGCTTCGACGATGCCGTCTCCGACAGCGTCGCCCAGACCCTCCCGGCGACGCCCGCGGCCCGGGCAGCGTGGCTCGAAGCGCCCGATCGGTGGCGCGCCACGCTCGTGCCCCCGTTCCTGGCTCGTGTGCGCTACCGGCTGCACGTGGCGGCGCAGACCGACAGTGCCCTGGACGGGCGCCTGGCCCGGATCCTCGCCACACGGGTGGCCGAGGTGCGCTGGGGCCCAGACGCCGTGCAGGAATTCCTCGTGCGGACGAGCCCGGACGTGCGGGCCGCCACGGGCTACTTCGCTCGGCTCCCGGAGCTTTTGGCAGCGCCGCATCCCTAGGCTATGTTTTGACGCATGACAACGCCCCGCACTCGCCCGCGCGGTGAAGCGCAGTCCGCCCCCACCCGTCCGGCCCGGCCACCGCTCGCCAAGGCCGAGCTGCTCGACATGTACCGACTCATGCTGCTGTCGCGCCGCCTGGACGACCGGGAGCTCGTGCTCAAACGCCAGAACAAGATCTTCTTCCAGATCTCGGGCGCCGGTCACGAAGCGGTCCTCGTGGCCGCCGGGAAGGTCCTGAAGCCGGCCTACGACTGGTTCTATCCGTACTATCGCGATCGCGGCCTGTGTCTCACGCTCGGCATGACCCCCACCGAGATGCTGCTGTCCGCCGTGGGCGCGGCCGACGACCCGAATTCGGGTGGTCGGCAGATGCCGTCCCATTGGGGTCACAAGGCGCTCAACATCGTCAGTCAGTCGAGCCCCACCGGAACCCAGTTCCTTCAGGCTGTGGGCTGCGCCGAAGCCTGGCTGCGCTACTCCCGGCTCGAGGGTCTTTCCGAGAAGCCGATCCAGGGCGACGAAATTGCTTACTGCTCGGCCGGCGAGGGGACGACGAGCGAAGGGGAATTCTGGGAAGCGCTCAACACGGCCAGCAACCTCAAGCTGCCGGTGCTCTTCCTGATCGAGGACAACGGGTACGCCATCTCGGTGCCGGTTGAGGTGCAAACCGCCGGCGGCTCGGTGTCCGCTTTGGTCGCGAACTTCCCCGATCTCCATCTCGAGGAAGTGGACGGGTGCGACCCGATCGCTTCGTACGAGGCGATCGCACGGGCCGCCGCTCACTGTCGTGCCCGCCGCGGACCAGCGCTCGTGCATGCGCACGTGACCCGGCCCTACTCGCATTCCCAGTCCGACGATGAGGTGCTCTACCGGCCTCCGTCCGAACGCGAAGAAGACTCGAAGCGCGATTGCGTCGTGACCTTCCCGCAGCGGCTGCAGGCCGAAGGGATCGCGACGGCGGCTGAGCTGGAGGCGATCCGGCAGCAGGTCGAGGAAGAGGTTCAGGTCGCCGCTGACGTCGCTCTTGCCTCGCCCCAGCCGGCGCCCGAGAGCGCCTTGCGGTTCGTCTATTCGCCGGACGTGGACCCGACGTCCGAGCAGTTCGATACCGAAGATGATCCGCACTTCAGCGGAGAGCCCACCACCATGGTGGATCTGCTGAACGCGTGCATGAAGGACGAAATGGCGCGCGACCCGCGGATTTTGGTGTTTGGCGAGGATGTCGCCGATGTCAGCCGCGAGCGCTTCCTGAAAGACGTGAAGGGGAAGGGCGGGGTGTTCAAGGTCACCTGGGGTCTGCAGCGCCAGTTCGGCGGCAACCGGGTGTACAACTCTCCGCTCGCCGAGGCGAACATCGCGGGTCGTGCCGTCGGGCTCGCCACGCGGGGCCTGAAACCGGTGGTCGAGATTCAGTTCTTCGACTACATCTGGCCCGCCTACCACCAGCTGCGCAACGAGCTGGCGACCATGCGGTGGCGGTCCAACAACGCCTTCAGCTGCCCGGTCGTCGTGCGGGTCACCTACGGCGGCTACCTGAAAGGCGGGTCGGTCTATCACTCGCAGACCGGTGCCGTGATCTTCACGGCGGTTCCCGGACTGCGGGTCGTGTGCCCCTCCACCGCCCTCGACGCCAACGGCCTGCTGCGCACGGCCATCCGCTGCGACGATCCGGTGCTGTTCCTCGAGCACAAGCACCTGTATCGCCAGACGTACAACAAAGCCCCGAACCCGGGCCCGAACTTCATGATTCCGTTCGGCAAGGCCCGGGTTGCGCGCGCCGGTACCGACCTCACCGTCATCACCTACGGCGCCGTGGTTCAGCGCGCGCTCGTCGCGGCAAAGGAGCTCGAGGAGAAGGACGGGGTCAGCGTGGAGGTCATTGATCTCCGCAGCCTGTCGCCCGTCGATTGGCCCACAATCGCAGCGTCGGTGCAGAAGACGAACAAGGTCATCGTCGCCTACGAGGACTCGCTCTCGTGGGGCTACGGCGCGGAGCTCGCCGCGCGCATCGCTGACGAGTGCTTCCCCTGGCTCGACGCGCCGGTGAAGCGCGTCGCCTCGACCGACACGTTCGTCGCCTACGCCCCCGATCTCGAGGACTTCATTCTTCCGCAGGTGGAGGATCTCGCGCAGTCCATGCGCGAGCTGCATGCGTTCTAGGCCGGTCATCGGCTACAGTCTGCTGTTCTTTTTGTCCGGTGCCACAGGGCTCGTCTACGAGCTCCTGTGGGTGCGCCTGCTGTACCAGTCCTTCGGCTCCACGATTCAGTCGGTCACCACGGTGGTCGCCGCCTACATGGGCGGTCTGGGCCTCGGGGCCTGGCTGCTCGGGAAGCGGGCCGACCGGCATCCGCATCCGGCGGCTCTGTACGGCCGTCTCGAGATCCTGATCGGCGTGTTCGGCCTGGTCTCACCCCTGGTCCTGAGCCTCGCGCAGGTGACCTACGTGGCCATCGCGCGCGGCCTTCCCCCAGGGTCAGGAGTGAGCGTCGCCTTGCGCTTCGGTCTCGCTGGCCTCGTGCTGCTCGTCCCCACGACGCTGATGGGCGGTACCCTCCCCGTGCTGACCCGCGCGTTCACCGGTGTCGACCGCACCCGGCTCCGGGCGTCCCTCGGCCGGCTCTACGGTATCAATACGCTGGGTGCCGTGTTCGGCACGGCGCTCGCCGGGTTCTTCCTGATCGAGCATGTTGGAATCCGCGTCAGCCTCATTGGCACGGCGCTCGTCAACCTGGGGATCGGGCTCACCGCGATGCGACTGGCATCGCCCTTCGAGCGCGCAGCCCCCGCGCCCGAGCCCAGCCCTCCCCCCGACCGCCCCGCGCTCGCGTTGTATCGGACGGCGGTCGCGCTGCTGGCGCTCACCGCGTTCGTCGCTCTCGCCGACGAGATCGCCTGGACGCGGGTGCTGGTGATGGTCGTGGGCGGCTCGACGTACGCCTTCACGCTCGTGTTGCTCTGCTTCCTGCTCGGCATCGGCATCGGCAGCGCGCTGGTGGCGCGGCGCAGCGCGCCCCCGGCGGACACCGCCGCCGCGGCCGCGTTCGCGCAGGGACTGACCGCGGTAGGGGCGGCGCTGATTCTGGTCTTCTTCGCGGCGCTCCCGGCCTACATCCTCACCGTATTCCAGATCCCGGGGCTCAACGCCGGTCCGCGGCTCGCCCTGATGGGAGGGGCGGTCGCCGCTGTGGTCCTCATTCCGGCCATTGGTATGGGGATGACTTTCCCCCTCCTCACCGATCTCGTCGCCCGGCCCAGCGAGGCCCGCGGCGGCGACGTCGGCCGGGCCTACCTGCTGAATACGATCGGCAGCATCGCCGGCGCCGCGCTTACGGGGTTCGTGCTGGTGACGCTCCTCGGGAGCGACTTCACGCTGCGAGCCGGAATCGTCGTCAACGGCGTCGCCGCGCTGGGACTCGCGCTGCTCGCCGCTCGCGGCGTCGCCGAACATTCCGCCGAGCACGTCCGACTGCGCACCCGGGTCGTCGGCGGCGCCCTCCTGGCCTGCGCCGGTCTGGCGGCGGTGGTCGCGGCACCCCAGTGGAGCGCCCGCCTGCTCGATCTTGGGCCGACGATCTACGGTCGCAATGCGATGTCGCCAGCGGAACGCCGCGGCTTCTTGAACCATGCGGGCGCCCGGCCCCTCGCTTTCGTCGAAGGGCGCAACACCACGGTTTCGGTGTGGGAGTCGAGCACCGGCCGAACGCTGCGGGTCACCGGGAAGGTGGATGCGTCCGACTACGGCGACATGGACACGCAGATCATGCTCGGCCTCGCCCCTGTCGCTGCGTTTCCCCATGCGCGCTCGGCGCTCGCCATCGGTTTCGGGAGCGGGGTGACTACGGCGGTCCTCGCCGCCGTTCCGGGCATGGATCGCGTCCGCGTGGTGGAGCTCGAGCCGGCGGTGCTCGGCCTGGCGCCCTGGTTCAGCTCCGTCAACGGCAACGTCCTCCAACGCCTCAACGTCCGCGCGATCGCCGACGATGCCCGCAGCGCACTGCAGCTCTCTTCGGAGCGATTCGACGTGATCGTCTCCGAACCGAGCAACCCCTGGGTGGCGGGTGTGGCGACCCTCTACACGCCGGACTTCTTTCGCATCGCCCGCCGCCGCCTCGCCGACGATGGGGTGTTCTGCCAGTGGGTCCAGCTCTATCAGCTGCCGCTGCCTGTGGTGGCGGGGATCGTGCGCAACCTCCAGCAGGTGTTTCCGCACGTCGCCGTATGGGCCGCGGGTGACTACGACCTCATGGTCCTGGGGTCGGCGCGTCCGATCGTGCCCGATACGGCATGGGTCACGTCATTGCTCGGGAGGGGGGGACCCCTGGCATGGGCCGCGCGTGAGTACCTGTTGCTCGGGGCGCCCGCGGACTACTACGACCGCCAGGTACTGGGAGAAGCCGGTGTCGCCCGGCTGGTGGCCCGGTCCACGCTGACCCATACCGACGATCGGCCCCAGCTCGAGTACGTGGCCGCCCGGCGCTTTCTGGATGCCGGCTCCGCCGGCAGCATCCTGGACTCGCTGGCCGCCATCGAGCGCCCCGTGGAGTCGGTGGACCGTTTGTCGCCGGTGCGTCTCGCACGGGCGCTCTCGGCCCGTCTCGGTGACCCGGCCGGAACGACCTTCCTGTTCGACGCGCGCCGCTCGGCCCCGTCGGACCCGACCTGGGACGTGGCCCTGGCGGCGATCGGTCTCTACCAGGGGGATTCGTCCCTCGCCGATGCGGTATTACCGAAGGTCCTGGTTCGCGGAACAGACCCAAACGTGTTGTTGCTGGGGGGGCTCCTCGCGACGGCGCGCAACCAGCCCGACCAGGCTCGGGTGCTGCTCGGGCGAGCGCTCGCCGCGGGGTCCGATACGGGTCGGGTCTATGCCGCACTCGCCCGGCTGCACGCACGCGACAGTCTCTGGAGCCAGACGATCGCCGACGTGCGGGCGTCCCTGCACGGCGTTCACAACACGTTCCGGTCGCCCTTCCCGCGGGATCTGCTGCTCCCGACGTTGTCCGACCTCGCCCTGCGCGGTCCGCCTGCCGCTGTCGACAGCCTGCTGGCGGAGGTTGTCGCGGCGCGCCCCGGTTGGGCGAGGCTCTACGAGCTGCGGGCCGTGGCGTCGCTTCGGGCGGGTGCGTGTGATGCGGCTGCGGATCAGTTCCTGACGCTGCTGCAATTCGGACTGGAGCGGGAGGACGGGCCCGGACTGGTCCAGCAGTGCCGCCGGGATCGGCTCTGAGCCGGGATCAGGGAGGAGGACTCTCCCCCAGCGCCTGGCGGACCTCCGCGGCCGCCTCGATGGCGTGATCGACGTCGCGTGACAGCGCGCGGGCCTGCTGCGTGGCCTGCGTCAGATCTCCGAGCACCGCCGCCACACCCGCCGACTTCAACCGGAGCAGATCGAAGCGCATCGTCTGCATCGCGAGGACGCACGATTCCAGCTGCTCTTCGATGATCTGGCGCCGGCGGAGCAGGTCGCCCAGCGTCTGGTGTTGCCGTTCCAGCAGCACGACCTGGCGATCCCGCTCGGGGGACTCCGGTTGCTGGCGCAGAGCGGCCAGACGGGCGTCGAGCCGGTCGAGCGCTCCGGCCTCGACGCCCGCGCTCAGGGTGTGCAGGGTCCGCGCCAGCTCCTCCGCGCGCTTCAGCAGGGCGTTCGCCGTCGCCGAGACGTCCGGAAGCAGCTTCTGCTCGGATTTCGGCAACCGATCCACCACGCGCATGATCGCCTGGTAGTCTCCTTGAACCTGCTGAATCTGCTCGGAGGCGCGGCCGAACTCTCCGGTGGTCGGGGCGGTCAACGCGCCCGGCCTCCCCGGTGCGGCGAAGCCCAGCCGCACATCGGCCGCGTCGGCGGCAATGGGTCGGTGCAGCACGTCCCGCCAGGAGTAGCCCGCATGCCACATCCGCATGAAGGCCGGAAACAGCGAGAACGCCCCCCAGGCGACCGCCCCGACCGTCAGGCCGCCGAAGCCGCCTCCCGTGATGAGGTCCAGAACGATGAGAGCGCCTCCGATCCCCGCCCAGTTCACCATCCGGTTGCGAAACTGAGTTACCACAACCGGCTCGCCTGGTACGGCCGCGGGCACGACCTTCCCTCGAGGGCGCTGACGGCGGGGAATCGTCGGGCTGCGCGGGATCGCCGGTGAGGGAAGGGGTGGCAGTGGAGCGAGTCCCCCGATGCTGCGCCGGGCCGCGCCGGGTGTGGTGCGGCGGGCCCGATAGGGGGAGGAGCTGCGCGATTCGAGCGCGCGGCGCAGCCCCTCCGCCGTCGGCCAGCGGCTCTCCGGCTCCTTCTCGAGACAGCGCATCACGCACGCCGCCAGATCATCCGGGAGGTCGGGAACCCGGTCGCCGATGTACGGCGCCGCCTCGGTGATCTGCTTGATGAGAATGCCGGGCACCGTGGGCGCCTGGAACGGCAGCTCGCCGGCCAGCATTTGATACCCGACGACGCCCAGGCTGTACAGGTCGGAGCGCCCGTCGATCTCACGGTCACCGGCGGCCTGCTCGGGGCTCATGTAGTGCGGCGTGCCGATGGCTACGCCGGTCCCGGTCAGCCCCCCACCCGTGGTCGAGGACAAGGCCTTCGCGATGCCGAAGTCGGTCACCATGACACGCCCGCGACTTCCTTCGAGCATGATGTTGTCCGGCTTGACGTCGCGGTGGATGATCCCGAGCGAATGCGCGGCGCCCAGCGCGTCGGCGGTCTCCATGAGGATACGCCGGACCTCTTCGGCCGGCAGCCGACCCCGCCGCTTCAGGCGCGCTGATAGCGGCTCGCCATCGATGAACGCCATTACGAAGTAGACGAGTCCTTCTGGACCCTCGCCGACGCTGTGGATCGGGACGATGTGGGGATGGGTCAGGCGGGCGGCGGTCTCCGCTTCGCGCAGGAATCGCAGCCGCACCTCTTCCCGAAAGGCGAGATCAGGGGGAAGCACCTTGATCGCCACCTGCCGCTTCAGCCGTTCATCCTTGGCCTGAAACACCACACCCATCCCCCCACGCCCGATCTCACCTTCGAGCGTGTACGACTTCCCCAACGCCTCGGTCAATCGCCCGGCGAGCGATCGGTCGGGGCCGGTCACTTGGTGTCGAATCGCATGACGGCCCCTAGATTAGCCCCCTGTGAAGTGCCTTGCAACCTTTCAAATCTTCGTCACTTAGCCGTCCCCGCCATTGATCGCTGTACAATCGTGATGCCATCCTGACGGCGCGACGCCGATCGCCGCCGCGCATTTGGCATGGCGTGCCCATTTGGCGGTGGAGGCGCGGAACGTTCCCTCACGAGTTCGTGTTTTTGGGGTGGCATGGCCGATGCGTTGCGGCCATGCGCTGGACTACTTCTCTTGAGGTGACATCAGTCATGCCTGACCGTTTGACTCTTCCAGTTCTGCCGTTGCGCGAAGTCGTGTTGTTCCCGGGGGTGACCACCGTGATCGGTGTGGGGCGCCCCGGGACGTTGCGCGCTGTGGAGGCCGCGTTCAAGACCGAAGGTCGTCTCGTCTTCGCCGTGTCGCAGCGGGAAAACATCGACCAGGTCAGTCCCTCCGTGCTCTACACCATGGGGACGGTGGCACGCATCGGTCAGCTTCAGCGCGGGCTGAACGGCGTCCAGCTGCTGCTCCACGGAGAGCGGCGCAGCACGGCTGTCCACTACACGGAAGCCGAGGGCTACCTGAGCGCCGTGGTGCGGGACGCGCCGGACCTTCCGCCGATCGATGCCCAGGATCCCGCCTTCGTGGCGCTGTACCGTGAGGTGCGCGAGCGGGCGGCTGAGTTGGGACAGAAGTCCGGGCTTCCTGAAGAGGTCGTCAAGCAGGTCCTCGCCGACGTCACCGATCCCGGTCGGCTGGCGGACCTCGTGGCGGGCCACATCGAGCTCAAGCCGGCCGAGCGCCAATCGCTACTCGAGAGTCTGGCCGTCGAGGAACGGCTGCGCCGCGTGTTGGTGGCTGTGCAGCGTCAGATCGGCGTGCTCGATGCCCAGGAAGACATCAAGACCCAGGTCCAGGAGGAGCTGGGCGAGCGCCAGCGGGAGATGTTCCTGCGGGAGCAAATGAAGGCGATCCGCAAGGAGCTGGGTGAGGAGGACGAGGACGGCGACGTGGAAGACCTGCGCAAGCGGCTGGACGCCCTGGGGCTGCCCGAGGCGGCTCGCAAGGAGGTCGAGCGCGAGCTGTCTCGCCTCGAGCGCACCAGTCGGGACTCCATGGAAGCGCAGGTCATTCGGACCTACCTCGAAACCGTGGCCGAGCTGCCGTGGAACAAGCGGGCCGAGGAGTCGCTCGACCTGAAGCGGGCGGCCGCGATTCTGGAAGAAGACCACTACGGACTCCAGGACGTGAAGGACCAGGTCCTCGAGTTTCTCGCGGTCCGTCAGCTGCGGCAGCAGCGCCAGGGAGACGCATCCGCCGCTCCGAAGACGGCGGCTGGAGGGGACGCTGAATCGAAGGGCTCGATCCTGCTGTTCGTGGGCCCGCCCGGAGTGGGGAAGACCTCGATCGCCAAGTCCATCGCGAGAGCGATGGGGCGGCCGTACGTGCGGATCTCGCTCGGCGGCGCGCGGGACGAGGCGGATATCCGCGGGCATCGTCGCACCTATGTCGGCGCGATGCCGGGTCGGATCATTCAGGGAATGAAGCAGGCCGGCGCCAAGAATCCGGTGTTCCTGCTCGACGAAGTGGACAAGCTGGGGATCTCCTACCAGGGTGATCCCGCGGCGGCGCTGCTCGAAGTGCTCGATCCGGCGCAGAACGACTCGTTCACGGACCACTACCTCGGAGTGCCGTTCGATCTCTCCGAAGTCTTGTTCGTCGCGACGGCCAACTTCATGCAGAACATCCCGGGGCCGCTGCTGGACCGGCTGGAGACCGTCACGTTCGCGGGCTACACCGAGCGCGAGAAGCTCGAGATCGCCAAGCGCTACCTCGTGCCGCGCCAGATCGGCGAAAACGGGCTTTCCACCGGGCAGTTGACCGTCACCGACGATGGTCTGGGTGAGATCATCTCCAGCTACACCCGCGAAGCCGGTGTACGCCAACTGGAGCGGGAGGTCGGGAAGCTGGGCCGGAAGGTGGCGCGCCGCATCGCCGATGGGAACGCGGAGGGCGTCGTCGTCGACCGGAAGGACATCCACGACTTGCTGGGTCGGCCCAAGGTCCATCCCGAGCACAAGGCGGGCGAGGATCAAGTGGGCGTCGCGACCGGGATGTATTACACGCCGGTGGGCGGCGACATCATGTTCGTCGAAGCGAGCCTCATGCGGGGCAAGGGCGACCTCGTCCTGACCGGCCAGCTGGGAGACGTCATGAAGGAGTCGGCACGCGCGGCGCTTACCTACGCGAAGTCCCACGCGGATCGACTTGGCATCCCCGAGGACGGCCTGGCGGAGACGGACATCCATATCCATGTCCCGGCCGGCGCGATCCCCAAGGACGGACCATCGGCTGGCGTCACCATGGCCACGGCTCTGGTCTCGGCCCTGTCACATCGCCCGGCGCGGCACGACCTCGCCATGACGGGTGAAATCACGCTGCGCGGCCGGATCCTGCCGATCGGCGGCGTGAAGGAGAAGGTCCTCGGCGCTGTGCGGGCGGGCATCCGGACGATCGTCCTGCCGAAGGAGAACGAAGCCGACCTCGAAGACCTTCCGGAGGACGTGCGCAAGTCGCTGGACGTGCATCCCGTGGAGGAGCTGGGAGAAGTCCTGTCGCTCGCGCTCCGCGGGGCGAAGTTCGAGTCCGGGCAGCTGGTTTTCGAAGGGCCCGCGCCCGTCGAGCCGAAGATGGTTTCGAAGAACTGATATCCTCTCACCCCGTAGGCGCGCGCACGCCGTGGACCACTAGGTCCACGGCGGCGTGGCGCCAGCGTTCCCGCAGCGCCGGTTCGTCGGCCCCGAGTGGAGGGGCGCTGGCCGCGATGAGCGGCTCGAGTCGCAGGTAGCCCAACATCAGCACGAGCGCCTGCGCGGCCGCCATGTGCGGGTCCAGGTCGTCGCGGACGAGGCCCAACCCCTGCCCTTCAGCAAGCAGCACGACGAGACGCCGGACTGGCGCTGCGAACGGGGCTGCGTCCAGCCGCTCGGCATGAGACAAGAGAGCGACCAGTTGGGGGTGTCGCTCCAGGAACTCGAATAGGGCGGACAAGACGTCTCGGAGGCGCTCGAGCGGGCTGCCTGAAGCCGTGGGGATCGCGGCGAGCGCCGATTCGAGCTCGGTTTCACCCCGCTTCAGTACCGTCTGGAAGAGTCCGCGCTTGGAGTGGTAGTAGTAAAACAGCAGCTGCTTGTTGACGCCCGCGGTGGCGGCGATCCGCTCCATCCTGGCACCCGCAAACCCCTTCTTCGCAAACTCATCTCTCGCTACGGTGCTTATGCGTAATGCTCTGTCATTACTGAGCTTGCGTGCCATTGTCGATTTCCTCAACCGGTTGGTTGACGAAATCTATCGGCCTCCTGGGCTACGGGCCAGGTCGCAAAGCCGCCAAGTCGGCCGGCGGAGTCGGAATGCCCCGCAGCAGGAAGCCGACCAGCGCTCGGTTGAACGCCTCCGGGGCTTCCTCCGGCAGCGCGTGGCCGGCGTCAGGGAATCGGAGCAGCACCGCGTGCGGGAGCTCCGTGACCATCGCCTGTCCGACGGCAAGCGGGATGAGTCGGTCGCGCGTCCCCCACATCACGAGCGTGGGTGTGGTCAGCTGACCGAGACGGCCTCGCAATCGGTCGAACCCGAACTCGCGCAGTACCCCGCGCAGGCCACGACCGAAGCCGGGCTCGGCCAGGGGTGCGTAGTACTGGTCCACGTCCTGCGGCGTGACGCGCGACGGATCGGCGTAGAGCGCCTTGAGGATGCCGGCCGTGGCGGCCCGGCCGCGCAGGTGGTCGAACAGGGCACCCACGATCGGCCAGTGGGCGACTCGCAGCATGAACGGCCAACGCACGCCGAGGCCGGCAGCGTCCACCAACACCAGACCGCGCACCCGATCGGGGCGGTCGAGCGTCGCCTGGGCCGCGATGGCGCCCCCCATCGAGTGTCCCACGAGCACGGCGTCCTTCACCCCCAGGGAGTCCAGCAATCCGTACAGCAGGCCGACGTAGGCTTCGTTGCTGTAGCCTCTGGCTGGCTTGTCCGAGAACCCGAACCCCCGGTTGTCGTACGCGATGACCCGGAACCCCGCCTCGGCGATAGGCTCGACGGCATGACGCCAGGAGTACATCGAAGCAGCCAGTCCATGAATCAGCACCACGGCAGGGCCGCGCCCGGCCTCCACGTACCGGATTCGCGTGCCGTCGACGGTCAGGTATCGGGCGAGGAGCGGCGTATCGGCGGGATACCGCTGTGACACAGGAATCGGCGCCGCCCGGCAGGCGAGGGACAGCCCCAGGAACGCCACGGCGGGCAACCTGGAAATCATGCGGGCACCCCCAGCGCGGAGCTCGCCAGGATTGCCACCAGCGGGTCCCCGCTCCACAGTCCGGTCAGCACCCCGCTGCCGTCGGGCGCCGCCACCAGAGTGTAGGTGCCATCCACGAGGAGCATCGTCGGGTGCCCGGAAGGAGCCCCGGGCGTGGCAAGGCCCTGGGTTTCCTCCGCCTCGCCGGCGACTCGAATCTGTAGCCTCGCGCGCGTCGCGGCACGCCGCCAGGCGGGAAGGGTCGGGCGCCAGAGCTCGGCCGCAATGACGCCGTCCACGCGGCGACTGGCCCGGGCGACCAGTTGCTGCACGACGTTGGCGACCGCCCGCGCACCCTCGAGCGTCCTGGTGACGGGATCCGCTTTCCCGCCCAGGTCAGCCAGGGCCCGGTTCAGACGCTCCAGTCTCTCCCCTTGCTCTGCTGCGAGAAGGACCATCAGGCTGCTCGGGTCTGCCGCACGATACCGCGCCGGGCGACCCGCGGCGCGGCGAGCAGCGCCCCGCCGCACCAGTCCTTCGAGAGCGGCGTAGGTGTTGGCGCGCGCGAAGCCGGCCGTCCGGGCAACGGCGTATCCCGTGGACGGGCCGAGCTCGAGCAGGGCGCCGTACACACTGCTTTCGGTAGGCGTGAAAGCGAAAGGCGTGAGATCGATGGTAGTAGTAATGGCAACTACTACTATCGATTCTCCCTCAACGACGCAAGGGCTGCTGCTAAGCAACGTCGAGGGGGAGCCCCATCAACCGGGCGATCAGCCCGAGACGGAAGGTGATGTCGGTCTGCCGTTGCGCCGGGCTCTTCCCGGGCCCTTCCAACGGAAACCAATGTGACACGAGCGGGCTGTCGCTCTTGGGGAGGCCGCGGAGGTTCTTGGGCGTCCAGATCCCTTGCTCGTCGCACTCGCTGAACAAGCGGGCCAGGACACGGCTGGCGCTGGGGATCTGGCGCACGATGCCCATGCGGGCGAGCAGCTCGAGCCAGTACGCCGCGAAGGGCACATCCGGCACGTGACCCTGGGCGTCGGCACGGAGCGGATCCCCCAGGAGTTCGAAGGTCGGTTTGAGGAACTTCTTCCCGGCCAACACGAAGAACGCGCGTTTGGGAGCGGGGTTGCTGAAGTAGCCGGCGAGCCGATCGATGAACCCGGCTCGCTCCCGTTGCACTGCCGGCATGAACGCCAGCATCTCGATGCCGAAGATCGTAGGCGCTGTCGCCGCTGGATCGAGGATGGTCTTCCCCGACTGTTTGCGGAACGGCTTCTCGATCAGCTCGCTGCGAAGGTAGCTCGAGATGTCGCTCGCGATCTTGTGGGCAGCCCCGCGCAGGCGAGGGTCATCCACATGACCGGCGCGCGACAGGCTCGCTGCGGCGGCCTCGCGATTCATGTTGCGCGCCCAGACGCCAAGTCCCGGATCGGTTTTGGCCGGCCGTTGAAACTCCACCAGGAGGACCGGGTCTTCGTCGCGTGACAGCAGACGAAACAGGAACCGATCGGCCATGCGAAAGGGGTGCTGATCCGGCGGCCATCCCAGCTCGAGCAGGCGGCGGTACTGGAATACCGTCCCAGTCTCCTTCCACCCGTACACCTTGGAAGGCCCGTACCCCAGCAGATTTCCGCCCCACAGGCCCGTGTCCTTCTGTTTGCGGGCGATGGCCTGCGCACCCTTGTCGCCCAGCACCGCGCTGCGGAGCGCCGCAACCCGCTCGGGGTCGCGTATCGCAGCAGGAGCGACCTCGGTGAGGGCGCGGTACTGGATCGGTGGGCTCGCGGCCTCGAACAGCCAGGTCAGGGGAAAACGATGGGAAGCCGGGAGTTCCAGATTGCGCTCGGGGTCCGATGATGGAGGTGCCCGGATCAGCGAAAAAGCGGCGCAAACTTACCGGCGCGCGGCGGTGCGGGCCAGTCCCCTGGCCGCGCCGCCGTATGCCTTTGTTGCGTAGGGACTTACAAACGTGCTGCGGCGGCACTGGGCCACGGCGGGCGCGGAGCGATCAGTGCCGGCTGAATTCGGCCCCCGGAAGCCAAACAGGGAGAGACGGCGCATTCGCGACTGCGAGGGCGACGCGCATCGCGACCCGTACCTGCTGCACCATCCCGTCGTAGGCAAAGTCCGACGTGTACTCGTCGCTCGGCTGGTGATAGCGCTCCTCGTTGTAGCGCCTGTTCTGCTCGCGTCCCCAGCCTCCGGGACGTCCCACGAAATCGATCCCCGGCTCGATCGATAGCCCGGGCACTCCCGCGCGGGCGAGCGGGAAGTGATCAGAGCGGAAGAAGGACCCTTTGGTGGGGTCGGGATCCCCGGTGGCGACGAGCCCCTCAGCGGCTGCCGCGCGGCGAAAGACCATGCCCAGGGACGAGCGTTCCCCTCCCAGGGCAGCGATATCTCGCGTTCGGCCCCGCACGTTGGCCACATCCAGGTTGATCACGGCCGCCGTTCGAGCGAGGGGCACGACCGGTTGCGTCGTGTAGCTCTGACTGCCCAGCAGCCCGCTTTCTTCCGCGGTCGTCGCGACGAATACGAGCGTCCGCTTCGGCCTCGGCCGCACGCCCGTCAGCGCCTGGGCCGCGGCGAGCATCGCCGCCACGCCGGACGCATTGTCCTCGGCGCCGTTGTAGATCGAGTCGCCGCCCACAACGGGCCCGATGCCCTTGTGGTCCCAGTGCGCGGTGAACAGGACCGCTTCGCGACCCAGCACCGAATCCGCCCCGGGCAGCTTCGCGACGACGTTCACGCTGTTGATATGGCGGACCGTACTGCGCACGGCGATGTCGGCTGTGAGGCCGGTGTGAACCGGACGGAAGTCCCTGCGCCCCGCGGCTCGTATGAGGCTATCCAGGCCCAATCCGCCGGCCGTCAGAGCCGTCCGGGCGGCGTCTTCGGTCACCCAGCCCGCCAGGGCGAGGCTCGGACTCTGCGCCTGATCGAGCTTGAACTGCTCGACCGACCACGAGCCACGCACCACCGACCAGGGGTAGGTGGCGCTCTCCGTGGTGTGAATCAGGATCACCGCCGCCGCACCCATACGGGCGCCCTGCTCGAGCTTGTAGGTCCAGCGTCCGTAGTAGGTGAGGGCCCGGCCCAGGAAGATCGTGGAATCCTGTAAGCCGGGATCGTTGACGAGCATCAGGAGCACCTTGCCCCGCGCGTCGAGTCCCCGATAGTCGTCCCACTGCCATTCCGGCGCCTGTATTCCGTAGCCGACGAACACCACCTCGGCTCCCGATACCCGAACAGCGGAGTCGGGCGTTTCCGCCCAGGCGACGAAGTCGTCGCCGTAGGTGAGCGTGCGCGCCTGGCCGTTAGCGCCCCAGGAGAAGTCCGGTGCCGGTTTCATCCCCACCAGCGCGACGGGCTGAAAGAACGAGCCGTTGGGTCCGGCGGGCTCCAGACCGAGGGCTTCGAACTGGGCGGCGATGTACTTGGCCGCGAGAGTACCGCCACGGGTGCCGGGCCCCCGCCCTTCGAGCAGGTCATCCGCCAGGTATCGCAGATGCGCGTCCATCGCCGCTGCGCTGGGGGGCGGGGGGGATGGCATCGTCCCCGGTGTGCGCTGTGCGGCAAGCCGGTGAACCCCGATCACGCTCGTGAGCACGAGTGCGCTACGCCAACGCAGCCCCATTCTGGTCTCCTGGTTTCTCAGCGCGGGCACCGCGCCGTGTCGATGGTCCCCGGTCCGAGCAGGTCGGCCTCGCTCGTAAGCACGAGCGTGGAGTCGTCTCGGAAGTCGATTCCCTCTCCTTCGCGCTCCAGCCCACCCAGTGCGCACGGTGCGCCGCTCGGCGTGAGCCGCCCGCCCGGTCCAGGGATGAAGAAATAGATCTCGGTGTAGGTGCGAATGGCAACCAGGTCGCCGGCGGGTCGGATGGCGGCGCTCGTCACGAGTCGGCCCGAGCTTCGATCGGGGATGATGGGGAGCGTCTGGACGAGCTCGGCGGTTACGGGGTGGTTCGCCTTCCATGTCTCGCGGCCGGCACGGTATAGCCGGACGGTCCCGCCCCGACCCTTGGATACCAGATAGACGGCGGTGTCGCGTGGTGAGACGTAAAGCGCCTCGACGTCGTGCGATCCGTCCGGGTAGCGCAGTCTCAAGGTGAGAGCGGCCGCGGTGACGCGTTGGGTGTCGGCGGCCGTCATCGGGGGACTGGGTTCTGGGACGGCGTAGACCGCCACACTGTTGCGGCGTTCGAGGTTGTCGCCCGTATCCCCGATGTACAGACAGTCCCCGCTTCCGGCCGGACACGGTCCCAGCGCGATGTCCTCCCAGTCCACGGCTCGAGCGCCACTCACCCGGATCGCGCCGCGGTCGGTGCCACGCAGATCCGTTGCGTAGAGATAGGGGCCGTCGCCCGAGTCGTTGTGGGTCCAGAGCACTCCGGGGTGTGCCCGGCTCACCGCGACGCCGGAGCTCTCGGTGACCCGCGGGCCGTGAAACCTGCCGGCGCGCGCCAACACCGGGCCGGTGGCGGCGCTCTGCAATAGGAGCAAGAACACGAGCATGGAGAGGGAAGGAATGCGCTTGATCGCCCTCGGGCAAGGGGCGATCTTGTGATCATGATCGCCGCATTGCAGACCCGCCCCGTGCACCGGCTCCCCGACCGGGTGCGGCTCCAGGGGCGGGTGCTGTTCCTCACGGAGGACGCGGGGCTGGTCCGTCGCCAGCTCGAGGGTCAAGATCTCGAGTGGACCCCCGCCCTGAAGCTGCGCGACAACATCTCCACCGACGAAATCACCCCCGCCTACATCTGCTACTACTACGACGAGACGCTGGGGGATTTCCCCTACCTCGGCCTCAAGTGCGGCGAGGAGTTTCCGGTCGTGCGCGGGTCGGTGCGCCGGGGCGGTTTCGTCGCCTCGGTGAGCGGCAAGCGTCGCGGCAAGGGTTCCTCCCGTGAGCAATCGCCGTACGCCGAGATGTGCGCCGGGATCAAGCTGGTCGTGGCCGAGAACGTGGAGCGGATCTATCGCGAGAACTGCCAGAACCTGGGCGTTCTGGTGACGACCGACTTCTCGATCATCGATCGGGTGCGGCGCGGGGAGGAGCTCCCGCTGGCGGCATTCACGGCAGGCGAGGGCGAGATCACCAGCGGCATCGTCGAGTACGGAGGGCTGTTCAACTACAACGTCGCCCGGCTGCAGGGGCGCGTGCGGGTGACGCCCCCGGCCACGACGCCGCGACCGATGACGCTCGGCGAGAAGATCCTCGCGCGGCACTGGGTAGTCGATCTGTCCACCGGTCAGATCGGCGTACCGGCGGTCCGGCCCGGGGATGAGGGTTTCGTGGCGACCGACATCCGGTTCAGCCACGAGTACGTCACCCCCATGGCCGCCATCTTTTTCGAGCAGCTGGTCGGTCCGCACGAGAAGGTCAACGACCCGGGGTCGGTGCTGTTCTTCCGCGATCACCTCACGTTTCTGGGCGAGGCGATGACGCCGGAACGGGTCAAGGAAGGGCTGCTCGACGTCGCGCTGGAGCTCGAGAAGAAGCAGCGGGCCTTCGCCGAGAAGCAAGGTGTCCGGCTGTACGGCGAGCTGACCCGGCTCGGCCTGCACGGCTCCGAAGCGATCTGCCATTCGAAGATTCTGGAATCCCACGCGCTGCCGGGGCAGGTGATCATCGGGTCGGACTCCCACACCCCGCACGCCGGGGCGGTCGGCTGCGTGGCGTTCGGCGTGGGCACGACCGCGATCTTCAATTCGTGGATCACGCGCGACGTGCGCGTCACGGTGCCCGAGACCGTGCGGGTCGTGGTCCGCGGCCGCAAGCCCGACAACGTGACGGCCAAGGACTTCATGCTCGAAATCCTGCGCCATCCCTACGTGAAGAACGGCCAGGCCATCGGGAAACTGGTCGAGTACAGCGGGTCGGCGGTCGAGGCGCTGTCGGTGGATGAGCGCGCCACCATGACGAACATGACGGCGGAAGTCGGCGGTTTCACGGGCTACGTGGCCCCCGATGCGAGGACGGTGGCCTACCTGATGGAGTACCGCGGCCTGTCGCGCGCCGAAGCTGAGCGGTGCTGCGCCGACCTCAGGAGCGATCCGGACGCCGCCTATTGCGAGACGATCGAGATCGACGCGGCCACGCTCCGGCCGATGGTCGCCCTCCCGGGCGATCCCGGGAACGGCGTGTACATCGACGAGCTGCCCGGTCGCGTGAACGTCGGCATCGCCTACGCGGGGTCGTGCACGGCCGGCAAGAAAGAGGACATGGACATGTACGCCCGGGTGTTGCAGGAGGCAGTGGACCGTGGTGAGCGCGTGGCGCCCGGCGTGCGGTTCTTCATTCAGTGTGGCTCGCAGGACGTGAAGCGCTATTGCGAGGAGCGGGGCTACCTCGAGGTGTTCCGGCAGGTGGGCGCCCAGTTCCTCGAGCCCTCGTGCGGGGCGTGCATCAACGCGGGGCCCGGGGTATCCCGCGGCAAGGACGAAGTGACGATCAGCGCGATCAACCGCAATTTTCCCGGCCGCTCCGGACCGGGCCAGCTCTACCTCGCCAATCCCTACACCGTGGCCGCGTCGGCCATCGCGGGCTACATCACCGAATGGGAACCGGGGCTCCAGCCGGCGCCGGCGTAACCTTCAGCATCACCGCTTCGAGTCCGTTCGAAAACGTCCAACCCGCGCTCACCGCCGTCGACGAATCCGGAATCAGTTTCGCGGTCATGTGCGTCGCTCCCACCAGGGTCCCGCGGGAGCGGGCCCAGGTGAGGCCCTGTTGGACCACGCTGATGCTGCTGCCGTAGCTGACGCTGCTGACGCTGAACGCCCCGGTGCGGGCCAACCACGTCTGCACGCTCGAATCCGGCGCCTCGGCGATCACCCAGGCCGTGCCCGACCCCGGAACATCGAACGCCCCGCCCGCACTGAGCGAATCGTCGAGCGGCGGAACGAACCCGCCGCCGACCACGAGCACGACCGTGTCCACCGTTTCGCTGGTGGAGTGATAGCCGCGCCACGCGAGCACGCCCGAGAGCCCGGCCGAGATTGTTGCGCCGCTCACCTGCAGCTGGAAGGCCGCGAGCTTCGTCGTGTCGCCGACTCCGTTCGCCAGCGGCGTCGCCTGGTCGATGAACGGCAGGACGAAGGTCGCGAGGCTCGCGAAGAGACTGTCGCCGCGGAACGACGAGGCCAGCGCCTGCTGGACCGCCGCTTTTTCGGCGGGCGGGATGACATTCGCCGTCGGGGCAGTCCCGCTGTCGACACTGCACGAGAGCGTCGCCAGCGCGGCGAGCCAGGTGACCGCACGCTTCATACAACGGACTCCTTTGTCGAGACAGACTGGATGCGGGGTCTATTCGCCGCCGGAGGCGGCCACGCGTCCCACAAAGGAAGGATACGGCGGAAGGGCGGCTCTTTGGTAGACGCTGCGGGGGTTCCACAGCACCCAGGAATCGATGCCGAGGTCGTGGGCGGCGCGGATCTGCTCCCGGATCTCGGTTGGGGTGTAGCGCGGCAGACGGCGGCCCAGGGTGAACGCCTGGAGATAGGGCCGGATCTGGGCGGCATTGGGGGAGCGCGATCGGGCCAGCGCGTCCGTAAGCGCGAGCCGCACCACCGCATAGGGATTCGCGTTCGGGCTGCGGAAACCGAACGCCCCCCGGGTGTAGTGGCTGGGGTAGACCATCGGCAGCACGACGTCCGCGACGTTCGCGAAGTCCTCCCAGACCTGGCCGATGCCGAGGTCGCCGTCGGTGACCGTGGCGGTCAGGCCGAATACGTCGAACGTGACCGGCGCGCCGAGCGGTTTCACGAAATCGGTCAGGAACCGGATGTGCCGCCGCACCGACTCGCGCGGACTCTCACCCGCGCGCCGCGCGCCGAAGATCGCCGAGGCCATCCGGGAGCGCGGCTCGTCGGGGAAGCGCACGTAGTCGAATTGGACCTCGGCGAATCCGAGTCCGATCGCTTCACGCGCGAGCTGGCCGGCGTACACCCACACCGAGTCGTTGTAGGCATCCACCCAGGCGCTCCCGATCCGGTCGCGCCACAATCCGCCGTCCCGGGATTGCACCGACCAGGCAGGCCGGCCCAGGGCGAGCTTCGGATCCTTGGCCACGACGATGCGCGCGATCGCGTAGATCCCGTGCGCATGCAACGTGTCGAGCCGCGCATGGACGTCGCGTGTGCGGGCGCACGCCCCGGCACCGATCGAGCGCGCGGTCGGAACTTCGGATTGGTACAGGAGACAGCCGGTGTCGTCCTTGACGTCGACGACCAGCGCATTGATGTCGGTCGAATCGACCAGGCGAACGAGGGACCAGAGGCGGGGGGAGCCGAACGCCCACGCGTTCACGTACAGCGCCTTCACCGCGTTGGGCCGGGTCCACTGGAATTCGCGCCGTTGCGCGAAACGGACGCCGAGGGGCAGCAACGCGACCCGACTGCCGTCGGCTCCGAGCCGGGCCGGCGGTTCGATCAGCGGACGGCCGGCGGCGTGCTGCGCAAAAAGGCCGCGATTCGGTGCGATCGCGGCCCCAAGCATCAACACGCCGGCCAACCGTCGTAAGCGCATAGGGGGCTAGACCATAGGAAATAACGATAAAACAAACAAGAGCCCTAGATCACAATTTACTGGTGCAGTTGCAAGCTGTTGAACAGCAAGGGGTAAGTCGCGAGGCTCTGGCCGCGGTACTGTGGCCGGAACCCGAACAAGATGACCCTGCCAGCCCCGACCCGAACATCCACCAATGCTGCCCGGCCAGCGAGACGCTCGGGATGCCTCACCCAGCCGGAAAGCAGGACATCGGCGGGATCGTCCGGATAGCGCGCGACCACGCGCACCTGCGCCGAATCGAGTACGTCGAACGCCGGGCCCCCTTCGAACCAGATCGCTGCTTCGGCCGGCCGGTCACGGGCGATCGGATGGGTCTGATCGAGCTGCACCCGGAAGATGGACCCGGGTGCGTAGAAATCCTCGTCCGGCAATCCTTCGAGCACATTGCGAACCGGCAGCAGCAGGGCCTGGATCGCGAAACGGCTGGCGTCGTTCAACGCCACGAGCGTGCCTCCATCGGCGACGAACTGACGCAACGCCTGAATCCCGTCGGGGCCGAGGCCGCCCGGATACGGCGCCGGGTAGCGGCGTTGCGGGAGTCCCTCGGCGATGTCGCGCGGCGACTGATCGGGGAGGACGAGGACGTCGAGTTTGTCCTTGAGACGCCCACCGCGGAACGTGGAATCCACCACTGAGACGTAGGGGATCTTCCACGTATCGAATACCCACCGCGTCCACCCCTCGTCCATCGCGGCGACGTAGGACCGGTACAGGCCGATGCGGGGGGCGCCGCTCGCGAATCCCGGATACCCCGGCGTGGCGCGCGGCGGCGCGACGGGCGCCGAGAGCGGAACCCGCAACGTGTCGTTCACGGGTAGGGCGGTCAGCCCGAGGAGCAGAGGCAGGGTGTGTGCGGTGACGTCATAGGGGCGCTCGGGAGGTCCGCCGGGGTACAGGCGTCGGTCGGGATAGTGCTGCGGCTCGAGCAGCGTCTTCGCGAACGCCGCCGCCGGTTGCCGCAGGACGATCACATAGCTGCCGCTCGCTATCCGCTGGTTGCCGACCGAGAACCCCTGCTGGGCGACCCGGATCTCGACATCTCCCCGGGCCATGATGCCGAGCAGGGTCGCGAGGGCGATCGAGTCCTGTTGGCGGGGAATCACGTAGGCGTACGGCCAGCCGCGCCAGCCGCGCACGGCGCGCCATTCGATCGCCAGGAAATTCTCCAGCCACCGGTCGCGGTAGCGCGCCGCATGATCGAGCAGCGCCAGCGACGCTTCGGACTGATAGCTCACGATGTCGCGCAGGGTCCAGCGCCCCCCGGGCCACGGCGCGGTGAAGTTCCACGAGCGTTCGCGTGGGTTGAATCCGCGCGCGTTGGGCTCGAGGCGATCGAACGGCACCTGGACGGGAGTCGCGAGATCGCCGCTCGCCGTTTCGGACAGGATGCGCGCGGCGCCGTGGTAGTGGCCGTACGCCCGGGCCGGGGTCCACGCGTCGTAGATCGCGTTGATCGAGATCCCTGTCTTTCCTTCGCCCGCGAGGGCCCAGGCGATGGCGGTCCCCAGGGTGTTGGTCCCCTCGACGACCAGCGGATCGACGTTGGGCTCGACCGGATCGAGGTACGGCGGCAGGAACATGCGGGAGCCGGTCGGCCCCTGCTGGTGCAAGTCGAGCACCATCTGGGGGTGCCAGACGTTGTAGATCGAATCCACCACGACCTGAGTCTCGACCTGTGTGAAGGCGTACCAGTCCCGGTTGTTGTCGTGCCCGATGTAGTGATGGTACAGCTCGGGTGGATCGCTTCCCTCGGCGGGCGTTCCCAGCGTCTTCGCATACCACTTCGCCACGATCGTCACGCCGTCCGGGTTGAGGGACGGCACGAGCCAGAGGATGACATTGTCAAGGATGGCGCGAATGCGCGCGCTCGTATCGGTCGCTAGCCGATAGGCGAGCACCGCGGGTGTGAGGTTCCCCCCGACCTCGTCGGAGTGGATCCCGCCTGTGATCAACACCATGGTCCGGCCGTCGTGCAACGCCGCCACCGCATCCCGGTTCGAGCGCAGGGTCCGGGGGTCGGCCAGCCGATCATTCACCCGGCGATAGACGTCCAGCCGCCGCAGGTTCTGAGGCGACGAAATCGCCAGCGCGACGAACGGCGCCCCGAGGGTCGTCTTCCCGATCTCGCGGTAGTCGACGCGATCGCTGGCCCGGGCGAGCGCCTGGTAGTAACGCACGAGGGTCGGCCAATCGGCCAGTTTGCGGTCGTCACCGGGATCGAAGCCAAGGATCGAGCGGGGGGTCGGAATGGCGGCGCTGGTCTGGGCGGCGAGCGGGACGCCGGTGAGGACCAGGGCGAGGAGGGCGAATGAGCGGCGCGACACGGTCGGACCGGGTTCAGGAGCGGGAAAGGTAGGGACATCGACGCCGTGACGCCACGACGCCCCGACACCGCGATGCGCGGCGTCGGGGCGCTGAAGGAGCGACGTCCGTTACGGCAGCTTGTGCAGCTCCACCCGCCGGTTCTGGGCCCGCCCGGCAGCCGTCGCATTCGACGTCACGGGGCTCGACGGGCCGAATCCCCGCGCGACCATGCGCGAAGGCGCGACACCCTTGCGGGCGAGATAGGCCCGGACCGCGATCGCACGCGCTCGCGAGAGCCTGGTGTTCACCGCGGCGGACCCCGTGTTGTCGGTGTAGCCCGCCACCTCGATGTTGATCTCCGGATTCGCCACGAGCGACGCGGCGACCTGGTCCAGCACCGCGAACGATTCCGGCGTGAGCGCGGAACGGCCGGTCTGGAAGTTGACGCCCCGCAGGATCACGGTCGGACGCGCCCCCGGAGTCCGCTCCTCGCGGAACAGGATGACGCAACCAACCTGGTCCACCGGTGTGCCGGTGGGCGTACCCGGGCAGCGGTCGAGATTGTCGGGCACGCCGTCGCCGTCCGAGTCCCGGGCGAGGGGGCATCCCGTGGCGTCCACCCGCTGTCCCACCGGGGAGTTGGGGCACTTGTCGATCCCGTCGGGGACCCCGTCGTTGTCGCCGTCCTTGGGGCAGCCGGTGGCGTCGACGATGACGCCAGGCGGGGTGTCGGGACACTTGTCCAGGCCGTCGAACACCTTGTCCCCGTCGGCGTCCGAAGGACAGCCGTTGGCATCCACGGTCGCCCCGATGGGCGTGTCGGGGCACTGATCGAGGCCGTCGAGCACGGCGTCCCGATCGGTATCCGACGGGCAGCCGACGTTGTTGACCGTCGCGCCGGCGGGCGTGTCGGCGCATTGGTCCAGACCATCGGGAACGCCGTCGCGGTCCGCATCCAGCGGGCACCCCGTGGCGTCGATCTTCGCGCCCGCCGGCGTCCCGGGGCACTTGTCCAGACCGTCGAGCACGCCGTCCTGGTCGGAGTCGGTGGGGCAGCCGCGGACGTCCACCGTCGCCCCGAGCGGCGTCTTGGGACACGCGTCGCGCTTGTCCGGGACGCCGTCGGCATCGGTATCCTTCGGCCCCCGGGGGGCCGCGCGTGCGCCGCCGCTTTGCAGGAACGAGAGGCCCACGAGCGCCAACAGGTGCGTCGCGTGATCGGAGCCGAGGCTCGCCTTGGTGCTCGGTGAGTAGATCGCCCGGCCTTCGACCATCATGCCGACGCGGTCTCCGAGCGGGAGGCGCACCCCCAGCCCACCGTGAAATCCCCCATCGGTGAAGGAGAACGGGGCGCTCTTGCCGAAGTCGATGCGGGAGTAGCCGGCGACGACGTACAGCAGCGCCGGAAGGCGAACGACCAGGTTGGCGCCGCCGATCAGGGGATCCATCGTCGCCCCGGGCGATCCGGGGACGTCTTGCTCCCGCTCGAACAGCACATCCGCGCCGATACCGACGCGGCTGGCGATGTAGTAGGTCAGCCGCGCACCCCCGCCGATACCGGCGTCCAGGTTGAACGCCTTGTCGAATCGTGTATACGCCCCGAACACGCCCAGGTCGAAGTCGTGGGCGTGTTGGGCCGCGAGCATCCTGGCTCCACCGGCGAAGAGCAACCCGGCCGTCATGATTGCGCGCACTCGAGCCTCCCTCTCACCCCAAGATAGGAAACGCGGCTCCGCCGCGCGATGCCGAGAGGCTCCACCGGTCCCGACGGCGCTCAGAATCCCCACGCGCCGTCACGGCGCTCGCGGGTAGCGAGATCGATGCCGCCGACGACGAGACCATGCGGCGAGCCATCGCCGTCCAGCCAGCTCGTTCCCGCCGGCCCTACCAGGGTTCCCCCGCCCAATCCGGCGATCGAGTTGGTTCCGACTGGGCCGGAGAAGTCGCCGAGCGAGTCGCCTCCAACCACGAATCCCGCGATCGTCTCCGCCGGACTCGTGACGGCGGATGCATAGACCCCGCCGACCAGCAGCACGACATCGCCGAGCGCCAGCGTCGCGAACTGCGACCGGCCCGCGGGAAGGGCGGGGCCGTCGGGCACCCACCCTCCGGTGAAGAACCCCGAGAGCAGGCTCACCGCCGCGCCGTCGCCGGCTGCCAGGCGTGGCTGGAGGGTGTCGAGCCCGCCGCCCGGCGGAGCGCTGTCGCCGGTCCCACCGAACACGCTCACACGCGTGTCCAGGGCCACGCCGCCGCCGTACGCGCGGGGGGCGGGGAGCGGCGGCTGCACGTACCAGCCGTCGATGTGGCCGTCCACGCCGATGCGCCCGACGAATACGTTCGGCTGCGGCCGCCCCAGCGAGTCGGCGCCGCCCATGACGTAAATGCGCCCGCGCCGCACGACGGCGATGGCGCCCGAAACCGGGATAGGAAGCGGCTCGATCGGCGTGAACGGACCGAGCGCCGTATCGGCGCTGGCCAGCGATTGATAGACGGTGCTGCGGGCGCGTGACGCGGAATCGACGCCGCCGATCACGTACAGCGCCCGGCCGGCGTAGCGGGAGTTGTATCGATTCGCGAACGCGAGCGCCGCGAACGCTCGCGGCGCCGGGAGATCGCGTGGCCGGCTCCAGGGGCCGATGGCACCTCCCGGCGCGGCGCGAGCCACGAAGACCCCGGAGTCCGGCAGGATCGCGGAGTCCCCGCTCAACGGCTCCGCTCCTCCGGCCGCGTATACGACCACATTGAGACCGGCGCCCGCCGGCTCGCTGCCCGTCACCAGCGCGACCCCGACGGGCGAGCGCGGAAACGCGGTCCGGGCCTGCCAGGTGAGACTCGCGGGGTCGAACACTACGTGGGGGAGGACGTGGATCGTCGTGGACAGCGTCCGACCATCGGCCGTCGTCAGGACCAGCGGGCCGCCCGCGGCGCTGTCGGGCACGACCGCCTGGACGGCTCGATCACTCCATCCCCCGGCCGCGATGACGGCGGCCACGACCCCTCCCCCCGTTCGCGTGAACTGGACCGCGCCGCTCCCTTGAACGTCCCCGAATCCGAATCCCTCGAGCACCACGGCCTGGCCGCGCACGAGTACCGGCTCGATCGCGCCGTCGACGTAGTCGATGCGCGGAGTGGATGGCGGGGGGCCGACGCCGGAGCCACCGCACGCGAGGGCCCCCGCCAGCGCTCCGAACGCGATGCTAGCGACGACCCTCGGTGCCACGGATGAAGTCCACGGTCTGGGCAAGACGCTCCGCGATCGAAGAGAGCTCGGTGGCACCGTGCGCCAGATCTTCAATGGCCCGCAGCTGCTCTGCCGCCGCGGCCGCCACGGACTCCGCTTCCTGCGCGGACGCCGCCGCTCCGTTCTGTGCGTCCGCCAGTGATTGGGCCATGCGAGAGGTGCGCTCCACGGTCGACCGGGCCACTTCCGCCACGCGCTTTCCGGCCCGGGCCGTGCCGCCCGCCACCTCGGCGATGCGGTCGAGATCGGGAAGGAGCGCGGTGGAGGTTTCGACGACGACGCCCAGCTCCGCGCGGATGCGTTGCAGCAGCTGGCCGCCGCGGTCGAGCACGCGGAGCGTTTCCTGTACTGACTTGCCGACGTTGCGCGCCTCACGACCGGCCTCTTCCGCGAGCTTGTGAACCTCCTCGGCCACGACCGCGAAGCCGTGACCATGCACGCCGGCACGCGCCGCCTCGATCGTCGCGTTGAGCGCGAGCAGGTTGGTCTGATTCGCCACGAAGCCGATCGCTTCGGAGAATTTCTCGACCTGCGCCGCCGCTTCGCGCAGCCGCAGCATCTCCTTCGCGCCTTCCGCGGTGGAACGCCCCAGCTCGCTCAGCCGGCGTACGGCCTCCTGGGTCGCAGTGCGGACCCGCCCGGCGGTTCGCTCCATCTGGTCCCCCGCCTCGCGGGTCTGATCGCCGGCCGTCGTCAGGTCACTCGCCCCGTGCTGGAGCTCGCCGGCTTCCTCGGCCGCGGCGGCGAGCAGGTCCGTCGCGCGGCGCGCCTCCTGACTGGCCCGCTGCGCGGAGGCAGCCACCTCCTGGCTCGAAGCGTGGATCTCCTGGGTCGTGGCCGTGATCGTCTGGACGTACTGGGTCGTCTGATCAGAGGCTCCCACCACCGGGCGCAGCGCCCGTTCCAGGGCCAGGATCAGCGCGATCTGCGGGGCGGCGAGGTTCAGGATCTCGGCATCGGAGTCACGGTACATCCACGGGTCCGAGTGTCTGATACTCCAGACGCCGATCAACTGGTCCCCGTGAAACAGCGGGACCAGAATCTCAGAGCCGGTGCGATCGGTTCCCGGGGCCACCGCATCTCCGCGTCCCAGGCCGCGCGCGACCACGGGCCGGCGCGTTCGAACGGCCTCGCCCGAGAGGCCGGCGTCGGCGTCGAATCGAAAGACGGCGTTCACGCCGTCTTGCATCGCCGTGTCGGCGACGAGCTCCATTTCCCGTCGCTTCGGATCGAATCGGGCGAATCCGATGTGCTCCCACGGCACGAGGCGGCGGGTCGTTTCCTGGATGTGGACGAACGTGTGAGCGAGGTTGATGTCGGTCGCGATGGCGCGCGACAGTCGCTGCACCAGCAGCAGCTCGTCGGCGTGCACGCCGAGCCGGATCACGTGCGCCGAGACGAGCGTGGCGCCGAGCAGCCCCGCGGCCACCACCAGCCAGGCGGCGAGCGGCAACGGGGTGTGCACCAGGCGGAACCAGGCCAGCGCCAGGCCGACGGAGGCGGCATAGACGATCGCCTCCCACCGGGCGGTGAGCCGGGCGTCCACCCACGCGATCGACCGGCTCAGGGCGAGCTCGAGATAGAACGAGCCGTTGACGATCACCATCATGAGGACGACGAGCGCCGCGATCGGCCCGACGTTGTCGGGCTCGAGCGCGAGGCTTCCCGTCGCGCCACCCAGGCGCTCGTAGATGACTCCCACCAGCGCCGAGCCGGCCGTGAGGTGTGAGGCGTTCGAGCCGGCCAACCGCAACGGCAGCCGGCGGAGCACGACGTCACCCAGCACCGTGAGCAGCGGAGCGACGATGGTGGCGAATTCCCAGCCGCGCTCCATCACCGCGAAGGTGGTCACGCCCAGCACATAGGAGGAGAAGCCGTTGCCGGGCAGCGCGATGCCGAACCGGCGGGTCAGCGCGCCGACGACCACCAGTCCCACGAGGGCCAGCGGGAACGAGCCGTTGGTGGCGAGGCGACCGGTGGCGTATCCGACGAAGGCGACCCCGACGGCGGCGAGGGCGCCAAGCGCAACGACGACGGGGACGGTGCTGGCGGGCAGCGCCCGGGAACGCGGGAGCGGACTCATGCCGGCCGCGGCATCCTGCGCGAGAGAGGGATGCGCGCAAGCTCAGCCGTGTGGCGCAGCATGTCAAGCGCCGCTATCGTTCCCGCCATGCGCGTGACCATAGAATTCTGCGTCGTCTGAAACTACGAGCCGCGGGCTGCCGGTCTGGCGGCCGAGATCCGTCGTGCCTTCCCCGACGCGGAGGTGAAGTTGATCGAGTCCTCGGGCGGTGTGTTCGAGGTGGAGGCGGACGGTCGGCGCATCTTCTCCAAGAAGGCCTCGAAGCGACACGCCGAGCCTGGTGAGGTAATCCGCCTGCTGCGGGAGGCCGGCGTCGGGTCGTGAAGATCGCCATCTCGACCGGTGGCGGCGATGCACCGGGCCTGAACGCGGTCATTCGTGGGGCGGTGCTCTCGGCGGTCAACCGGGGCTGGCAATGCGTGGGCGTGCGGCGCGGCTACGGCGGATTGCTGGGCGAGGACCTGCTCGTTCCGCTCGGCGCGAGCGAAGTCCGCGGCATCACCCACATGGGTGGAACGATCCTCGGCACCACCAACCGGGGCGACCCCTTCAAATGGCGCGAGCAACGTCCCGACGGCAGTTGGACCGAGCGCGACCGCTCCGACGAGCTGGTAACCGCGTTCCGGGCCTTCGAGCTCGACGCCCTCATCGTCATCGGCGGTGATGGCTCCCTCGCCATCGCGCGCCAGCTCATGGCGAAGGGGATCCCCATCGTCGGGGTCCCCAAGACCATCGACAACGACGTCGGTGGCACCGTCGCCACCTTCGGGTTCGATACCGCGGTCTCCACCGCGACGGACGCCATCGACAAGCTGCACTCCACCGCCGAGAGCCACGAACGAGTGATGGTCGTCGAGGTGATGGGCCGTCACGCCGGCTTCATCGCCCTGCACTCCGGCATCGCCGGCACCGCCGACGTCATTCTCATCCCCGAGATCCCTTTCGACATCAACCGCGTGTGCGACAAGATCCGCGAGCGGGAAGCGCAGGGGCGCCACTTCAGCATCGTGGTTGCGGCGGAAGGCGCGGTGCCCGCCGGCGGCCACGAGAGCTACGTCGATCCGGAGCGCCACCGGCTCGGGGGCGTTGCGGAGAAAGTCGCCGAGGACATCGAGCGGCTCACCGGCAAGGAGACCCGCTCACTCGTGCTGGGGCATCTCCAGCGGGGTGGCAGTCCCACGACCTTCGACCGGCTCTTGGGATTGCGCTTCGGGGCCGCCGCCGTGCGATTGGTGGCCGGCAAACAATTCGGCATGATGGTGGCGCTGCAGCCGCCCGACATCGTCGCCGTTCCCATCGATCAGGTGCTCTCCCGCCCGAAACGCATTGCCCTGGATTCCGACGTGATCGCCACGGCCCGGGACGTCGGCATCAGCTTCGGCGATTGAGCGGGCGGTTGACCTCGCCAAGGGACACCCGCATTCCGTCGCAGCTTGAACCACACTTACAACCGATGAATGGCCAATGGGTTGCCTCCGCCCCCGGAGGTGGCACGGGGCTTCCAATGGAACCCTGCGCAACCAGGAGGTCACCATGAAACGGATCATGTTCATCGCTGGACTCGTGACGCTGCTCGCGGCCGGTACCGCCTCCGCTCAGACGAGCGTCCAGCTGTCCTTTGGGTTCGGGGTGCCGCGCCCGTACATATCGGGCGATGTGTTCATCGGCCGGTCGTTCATTCGACCGGTGTACCGGCCGTACTACTACTACTACCCTAACCGGTACCCGTACTACTTCTATGAGCCGCTGCCGCGTTGGTACGGTCCGCCTCACCGGGTGATCATTTACGAGCGCGATCACCGCTTCTTTCGTCGTGATTTCGACCGCGACCGCGATTGGGAACGGCAGCATGGCCGGCACCGCGATTGGAACCGGGCCGACGGCCGCGAGCGTGATCGCGACTTCGACCAGAATCGGCGCCACCGCGACCGCGACGACCACCGCTGAATCGTGACCCGATAGATTGGAGGCGGCCAGGAGCCCAAGCGGCTCCTGGCCGTTTGCTTTTTTCGGGGTTGCCTCGTTGAATTGACCTGTGCATCCAACCCGCGACCACTTCCTCCCTCCAGATCCCGAAGCGTTCCTTGCGGCGGAGCCGGCGACCGGACGCGTCATCGTCATCGCTCCGACCCGCGCCGCGTGCGAGACCATCGAGCTCGCGATGGGGCTGCACATCGACACGCTGCTGGAGCGCGAGCACGGAGAGGACCTGCGCCGGCTCGCCGCATCGGGGCGTGGATTCGGGATCATGGCCGGCACCGGCACCGGGAAGACGCTCGCGATCCGGCCCATCGCGGAGCGGATCCTCGGCATGCCGCTCAGGGTGGGGGTCGTGAACCGCGAGCGCGAAGCGACGCCCGATACTCCGACCTGGAACGTCGTCATCATCACGACCGGGATTGCGCGCCGCTGGTTCGAAGACGGACTGAT
>Ga0326731_1000020_pt1 | contig 39971 bp, 38 predicted proteins | sample MHFSIPfraction_FD_207645 | JGI IMG/M metagenome (GOLD analysis project Ga0326731, IMG submission 207645) | Lab enriched peat soil microbial communities from Michigan Hollow, Ithaca, NY, United States - MHF9FY SIP fraction | ecosystem: Environmental > Terrestrial > Soil > Wetlands > Peat | place...
ACACGACGGCGCGCTTCGCGCGTTTCCCCGATCCCGTGAACGTGGTCGATCGAGACGGCTTCGCGCGACTCGTTCCCGTGGGCGGCGAGCTCGCACTGGTGCGCGTCTCGCAGAAAGGACCCGCCTCGCGTGCGCGGCTGCGCGTGTGCATCGACGGCGCGCGCGGGGGCGCGGCCGAGCGCGCGGCGCGGCGCCTGCTCGAACGCGTGCTCGGCGCGGGCGCCGATCTCCGCCCGTTTCAGCGCGCGCTCGGCGCGGATCCGCTGCTCGCTGAGTCACTGCGCGCGCATCGCGGCCTGCGGGTCGCGGGCGCCTTCGACCTGTTCGAGGCGCTGGTGGGCGCGGTGCTCACGCAGCAGGTGAATCTGCGCTTCGCCTTCTCGATCCGCGCCGAGCTGGTGCGCGCCTTCGGCCGGCGCACGGTCATCGACGGCCGAGAGTGGCTCGCTTTCCCGACCGCCGAGCGAGTCGCGGACGAGAGCGAGGCGCGCCTGCGCGAGTTTCGCATGACCGCCGCGAAGGCCGGGACGATCCAGCGGCTCGCGCGCGCCTGCGCGTCCCGCGAGCTCGACGAGTCACTGCTCGACGCGCTGCCCGACGAGGAAGCCATCGCCGCGCTCGTGCACTGGAAGGGCGTCGGCCGTTGGACCGCGGAGATCGCGCTGCTGCGCGGCCTCGCCCGCCTGGACGTGTTCCCTGCCGGAGATCTCGCGGTCGTGAAGCGACTCGCCCGGATCTGGCTCGGCACCGGGGCGCCCGCGAAGGAAGCCGAGATGCGCGCCTTCTCCGAGCGCTGGCGCCCGTTCAGATCGCTGGCGCTGGTCTACGGCCTGGAGTCACTCGCAAGCGAGAAGTCACTTCCGAAGCTGGGGCGCAAGCGGAGCTCAAAGCGCGCAGCGCGCAGCGAGACGCAGCCGAGCGAACAGCAGGTGGCCCGGCTTCGCCGGGGTGGGCCCCGCTAGGATCAGATCTGGTAGTCGGGATCCACCGAGCCAGACTCCTGATCCTTCTGACTCACTTGCAGGCGTGGGGGCTCGATCTGGATGCGCGAGTAGGGTGGCACCGATTGGTGTAGCCACACGTTGCCGCCGACCACGGAGCCCTCGCCGATCACCGTGTCGCCGCCGAGGATGGTCGCGTTGGCATAGATGGTGACGTCGTCCTCGACCGTCGGGTGGCGCTTCTTGCCGATGTCGTTTCGGCCCTGCTTGTTCGAGAACGCCACGAGGCCGACGCCCTGGTACATCTTCACGCGATTTCCGATCACTGCGGTCTCGCCGATGACGACGCCGGTGCCGTGATCGATGAAGAAGTGGCAGCCGATCGTCGCGCCGGGATGGATGTCGATGCCGGTCTTGCTCTTCGCGTGCTCCGACATGATGCGCGCGGCGACGGGCGCGCCGAGCTCGTACAGCACGTGCGCGATGCGGTACGTCGAGACCGCGTACGCCGACGGGTAGGCCGCGATCACTTCTGCGTACGACTTGGCCGCGGGATCGGCCTTGAACGCGGCTTCGACATCCATGCCCACGCAGTGGCGAACTTCGGGCAGGCGCTCGACGAAGCTCGAAGCGACGTCCGAGCCGACCAGGCCCGAGAGCATCCCGTGCACCACCTCGAGGTCCGAGTTCAAGCGCTCGAGCGGCGTGCGCTCGAACACGATCGCACGCAGGTTCTCGAGCACGTCGACCACGCGGTCCGTGTCGGGGCAGGCCTGGCGCCGCGCCTCGCTCACCGGGTCGTTCTGGTCGCGCTTCGCGGAAAGATGCTGGGCGATCGTCTCCGTCAGATTCGACACGTCGCGGACTCCCTTGCGCCTTCGATCCCCCACCGGAGGCTGAGGTTACTCGGGTCGGGCGAGCTTGCCCAGCGAAGCCCATCACACCGTTGACGCGCCGCGCGATCGCTCCGCATACTGCCGGTCGGGGCCGGGGGGTTCGTGACCGATTACAGTCACTCGCGGTTGTCTTCCTTCGAGGACTGTCCGCGCAAGTTCAAGTATCGATACGTCGACGAGCTCAAGGTCGACTCCGAGGGCGTGGAAGCGTTCATGGGAAAACGCGTCCACGAGATTCTCGAACGCCTCTATCACCACGTCGCTCGCTTCGGGAAGCCGCCGAGCCTCGCGCAGGTGCTCGAGCGCTTCCAAAAGGACTGGGCGGGCGCGTGGCACGACAAGGTGATGATCGTGCGGGTCGAGAATTCGCCCGAGTACTACCACGATCGCGGCGCGCGCTGTCTCGAGAACTTCTACCGCGCGCACTACCCGTTCAACGACGGTGAGACAGTCGGCCTCGAGCAACGGGTGCACCTGCAGCTCGATGGCGAGGGTCGCTATCGCGCGGTCGGGATCGTCGATCGCATCGTGCGCCGCAGCGACGGTGTGTTCGAGATTCACGACTACAAGACGAGCGGCTATCTGCCGCATCAGCGCCGCGTCGACGAAGACCGCCAGCTCGCGCTGTATCAGATCGGTCTCTCGCAGACCTATCCGGACGCGCGCGATGTCGAGCTCGTGTGGCACTACCTCGTGTTCAACAAGACACTGCGCTCACGGCGCACTCCCGAGGCGCTCGAAAAGCTGTGCGGCGAGACCGTGCGCTTGATCGACGCGATCGAAGCCGAGACCGAGTACCGCGCGAAGCCCGGGCCGCTGTGCCGTTGGTGCGAATACGCGGACATGTGCCCGGAGGCGCCCGAAGAGGCGCGCGCGGTGGCGAGGGCACGCGGGCCGCTGCTGCCCGAGATCGCAGTCGCACCGGCAGCTGGCCAGCAACTCGCGCTTCTTCTGGACTGAGCGCCGCGCACCGATAAGCGCGCGATGGCGCGGCTCGTGTGTCGCTGCATGGGCTTCTCGAGCCAGCGGATCGCGGAGCTCGTGCGCGAGCGTGGGCTCGCGGACCTGACCTCGCTCGCCCTCGAAGCTGGCGCGGGCGCCGGCTGCGGGACGTGTCGTCCGGAGCTCGAGGAGATCCTGGCGGACATCGCGGGAGAGCCGGTCCTCGAGTCGGTGCGGCGCGCGAACCGCGCGACGAACGCCGCCGAGTCGTGGCGGCGCGTCGAGACTGCCTTGCTCGGTGTCGCCGCGCGGCTGCCGCCGCCGACCGAGGTCGAGCTTCTCTCCGTCGACGGGCTTCGAGTCGAGCTCCGCCTCACGCGGAGCGACCTGCCGGAGGTGCGCGCGCTCGTCACGGACCGGCTGCGCAAGCTCGTCTGCACGGAACTCGAGGTCGTGTTCCGCTGATCCGCTAGACTCCGGCCATGCCCTCCGCGCCGCTTCGCGTCGAGCGCATCCCGACGCTGCGCGACAATTACACGTACCTGATCGTCGACGCCGAGACGCGCGAAGCCGCGGTCGTCGACGCGCCCGAGGCGGCGCCGGTGATCGCGCGCGTAGACGCGGCGGGCGTCCGCGTCGTCAAGATTCTCTCGACGCATCACCACCCCGACCACAGCGCCGCGAATCCCGAGCTGGCGGCGCGCTACAAGGCGCCCGTGTTCGGACACGCTTCGGATGCGGCCCGCCTGCCCGGCTTCACGAACGGGCTCGCCGAAGGCGACCGCGTGGCGATCGGCCGGCTCGAGGCGGAGGTGATTTTCATCCCGGCTCACACGCGCGGGCACGTCGCGTACGTCTTACCGGGTGCCGTGTTTTGCGGAGACACTCTGTTTGCCGGCGGCTGCGGCCGCCTGTTCGAGGGCACCCCGGCCATGATGCACGAGGCGCTGAACGTGAAGCTCGCGCGGCTGCCCGACGAGACACGCGTGTACTGCGGGCACGAGTACACCGAGAACAACCTCCGCTTCGCGCAGACGCTCGAGCCTTCGAACGCGGCGCTGCGCGAACGGATCGAGCGCGTGCGCGCGGCTCGAGCGGCGGTCGCGAGTGACTGGCACGCCGCGGCCGAGACCGAGATGACCGTGCCCTCGACGCTCCGTGAAGAGCGCGCCACGAACCCGTTCATGCGCGCGCACTCGCCCGAGCTGATCGCGAGCGTCCGCGCCCGCATGCCCGAAGCGCCGACGGATCCGGTCGGGATTCTCGGCGCGGTGCGCGCGCTCAAGGACAAGTTCTGAGGCCGCGCCACGCGGCGCTCGCATTGGCCTTGCTCGTGGCGTTCGCAACCAGCGCCGCGCGCGCCGACCTGCAGTTCCAGCCCGAGGATCAAGTCGCCCTGACCCAGGTCGATCGCCACCTGATCGCCGTGGTCGGCGTCGGGTTCGCGGCGGTCGAGACGGACTTGGAGCTCGGCGAGTCGGTGATCGCGCTGCGCAGTCAGGGCTTCATCGGCGTGATCGCCACCAACCGCCGACTGCTCGCGGTTCACTCCCGCGCCGCCAACTTCGCCGAGCTGCGCTATCGGATCGCGGAGAAGCCCGTGGACGCCGACGCAATCCACGTCCTCGATCGGCTGGCGCTCGTCGAGCTACACACGCGTCTCGTCGGGTTCTCGCCGGAGCTCGGCACCTGGGTCGAGCTCGGTCTGGGCCCGGGCGAACACCCGCGCAAGATCGACGGCGACGGAAATATCGCTGCGGTAGTGACTCCGCGCCGCGCAATCGGCTTCTCGTCGCGGTCCAGCGGCTTCGTCGAAGAGCCGCTGAGTCCGGAGGAGGACGTCGAGCGCGCCTCCTTCAGCGACGCCTCGGTGACGCTGGTGCTCCCGCACAAGATCCTGATCTTTCGTGCGGGCGACAAGCGCTGGTCCAGTCTCACGCGCTGATTCGCGGCGACGGGCCGTTGACGAATTGCGTCACCGCGCTGACGGAACTCGGCCACGCATCTTTGCTGCGCGCCTGCAGCACCGAGATCGGCGTTCGCAGAATCGCGGGGTTCCGCGCGGGCTTGCCGACCGCGGGGATTGGCACGTCCAATGCTTAGTGATCCAGCGTACAGAGCGCTCGTCGAACGAGCGAGTGGAGCAAGGGGAGCGAGTCGATGACACAGGTCGCGCATACACTGGCAGAGCTCGAAAGCCTCGAGGTGAACAAGCCCGAGACGCTGACTCTGCTCGACCTCGTGGCCGCCGTCTCCGACGCTTCACACAGCGAAGAAGAGGTCGTCGCCGCGGTGCATCACCTGATCGAGAGCGGTCGGGTCACCCTGGTCGGCAACTTCTGCCAGCGCGACGTTCGCCGGACCCGCTAGCCCGCAACCTGCAGCGCTTCGCCGAGCGCGGCGACGACGTGGTACACGCTCGTCGCGTTCTGCGCCTTCGAGAGCACCCGGCCATCGCGCGCGAGTTGCTCGCGCCAGCCATGAGTCTCGGGGTCGATGTAGCGCGCAGCGCAATACGCGAGCGACGCCTCGAGCTGCCCGCGTCGCTCGCCGTCCGGCCAACCTCGGACCAGGACGGCCAACGCCTTGAGGCGCTCCGTCTGCGGCCATAGGCGCTTCGCCGTGGCGAGCGGGCGGCCGACGCGATCGACCTGGTCGAAGACGCCGCCGTCGTCGTCGACCCCGTAGCGCTCCGCGAAGGAGAGCAACCGATCGGCGAGCGCCAGCGCGCGCGGGTCGCCGCCGATTTCTGTAAAGCGCTGGAGGAGCACGAACCACTCGAATCCGTGCCCGGGCTCGACGATCTCGCCGGCTTCGCCCGAGGCGGGCGCCCAGCTCAGCCCAAAGAACTCTCCGAGCGCACCGGTCGCAGGATCGCTCCAACGCGAGCCCAGGAGATCGACCAGCACCGCCGCCTCGGCGAGTGCGCCGTCGGTGGGTGCCACGGCGTGCAGCGCGAGCAGCCCTTCGACCAGGTGCATGTGCGGGTTCTGTCGCCGCGGCTCGTCGATCGGTCGCCAGTCCTCGCTGGCAGCCTCGAAGTAGCCACCATCTTTGGCATCTCGCAGGCGCTCGCGGACGAGCGCGAGGGTCGCCCGCGCCAGGCGGAGTGACTCCGCTTCGCCGCTGATCCGGTGGTGTTCGGCGAGCGCGAAGATCGCGAAGGCGTGGCCGTAGAGATCCTTGCGCCGATCGAGGGGTTCGCCGGCATCCGTCGTGGTCGCGAACCACCCGCCGTGGCGAGCGTCCCAGAAACGCCGAGTCAGGAAGTCGAGCCCGTGACTCGCGGCAGCCTCGGCCCAGGCACCGGCGCCAAGCTCGGCCGCGCGTGAGAACGCGTAGATCTGGCGCGTGTGGACGAGCAGTCGCTTGAAGCCGTCCGGCATCGGCTGGAGCTCCGGCCCGAGGCGGTTCCAGTACCCACCCCGCGCACGGTCCAAGCCGCAGCGCTCCCAGAGCGGGACGAGCTCATCGACTAGGTGGGCGCGCAGCGCCGCGCGCGACAGCCGCATCGCGCGAAGACTAGCAGCGTCTCGCGCTACGCGGCGTCGGGCGAGGCGGAGATCGAGAGCGAGTGGCGTTCGCGCGGTGTCTCGACCTCGTCGAGAATCGCGACCACAGTCGCGCGACAGCCGCCACACGCCGAGCCTGCCCCGCAGGACTCCGCGACTTGGCGCACGGTAGACGCGCCCCCGCGCGCGACGCGCCGGATCTCGCGGTCCGTGACGGCGTGACAGCTACAGACGATCAAGCCTTCCCTCGGTTCAGCGCCGGAATCCTAGTTCAATTGAGAATGACTTTCAATTGCATGGAACGGGTGCACGACTCGGAGCTTCCCGATCCGCGCGCGCTTCGGCTACGCTGGCCGAATGGAAATCCCAAAGCGATCGCTGGCTTGCGCCGTGGCTCTGCTGTTTGCGCTCTCCGCGTGCGGCTACAACTCGATCCAGACTGCCGACGAGGCCGTGAAGGCGGCGTGGGCCGAGGTCCAGAACCAGTATCAGCGGCGCATGGACCTGATCCCGAACCTGGTGAACACCGTGAAGGGCGCGGCGGCTTTCGAGAAGGAGACACTCGAAGCCGTGATCCAGGCGCGCGCGAGCGCGACCAGCGTGAAGATGGACGCGAGCGTGCTCGACGACCCCGCGGCGTTCAAGAAGCTCCAGGAGTCGCAGGGCCAGCTCTCGAGCGCGTTGGGTCGCTTGCTCGTCGTGTCCGAGCGCTACCCCGAGCTCACGGCGACCGCCGGCTTCCGCGACTTACAAGCGCAGCTCGAAGGAACCGAGAACCGGATCGCGGTCGCGCGCAAGCGCTTCGTCGAGACCGTCGCAGAGTACAACCGGCTCGTGCGCTCGTTCCCGACGAATCTCACCGCTCGCTTCTTGCTGCACGCCGAGGTGCGGCCGACGTTCGAGGCGGCCGCGGGCGCCGAGAAACCGCCCGAGGTGAAGTTCTGAGTCGAGCTCGCGCGCTCGCCGGGCTCGCTGCGGCTTGCCTCGCGCTCGCACAGACTGCGCTCGCGCTCGAAGTCCCCGAGCTGCGCGCGCGCGTGATGGATCGCACCGGGCTGCTCGCGCCCGACTCACGCCGCTCGCTCGAGCAGTCACTCGAAGCGTTCGAGACGAAGACGGGTCACCAGATCGTGGTCCACATCACGCCGTCGCTCGAGGGGCTGGCGATCGAGGAGTACTCGCTGCGCGTCGCCGAGGCGTGGAAGATCGGGCAGAAGGGCCTCGACAACGGCGTGATTCTCACCGTCGCGCCGAACGAGCGCGAGGTGCGCATCGAGGTCGGGTACGGTCTCGAGGGCGTGCTGCCCGACGCGATCTGTGCGCGCATCATCCGCGAGCAAATCACGCCTGAGTTCCGCGCCGGTCGGATGGCTGCGGGCGTCGTCGCCGGCGTTCGCGCGATCGAGGCAGTGACTGAGGGCGAGCAGCTTCCCGTTCCGAAACGACAGCCCGACCTCGACGCGTACGCGACCTGGTTCAAGGTCGCCTGGGTGCTTCTGATCTTGTTCATCATCTTCGCGCGCAGCCCGCTCTTGTGGATGCTGTTCGGTCTCCCGGGATTTGGGCGGCGTCGCGACTGGGGAAGCAGCTGGGGCGGCGGCGGCTTCAGAGGTGGTGGCTTCGGCGGCGGAGGCGGGTTCTCGGGAGGCGGCGGCAGCTTCGGCGGCGGCGGCGCCTCGGGGCGCTGGTGATGCGCGTCGAGGAGTTGCTGGCGCCCGAAGCGATGGCCGCGATCGAGGCCGCGGTGCGCGGCGCGGAGCGCGCGACCTCGGGCGAGATCGTGCCGATGGTCGTCGAGCGCAGTGACCCGTATGCGGACGTGCGCGTCGCCGCGGCGGGGATCGTCGCAATCGCGCTGGGCGGCGTGTTTCTCGAGTTCGCCCAGCGGTTCTCGGTCTGGCTCGTGCCCACACAGATCTGTGTATTTGCGGCGCTGTGCTGGGCGTTCGGCTGGCGGCCGCTGCTCGGCTTGGTCGCGCCGAACCCGCTGTTCGCGGCGAGGGTGCACCGGGCTGCGTCGCTCGCGTTCCACGAGGCGGGGCTGGTCGAGACGCGCGAGCGCACGGGGATCCTGATCTACGTGTCGCTGCTCGAACGGCGCGTGCAGGTCGTCGCCGACCGCGGCATCCACCAGCGCGTGGACGAAGGAGCCTGGGACGAGGTCGTCCTGCGCGTCGTCGCGGGCGTCCGCGCGGGTCGCGCGGACGACGGGCTCGTGGACGGCATCCGACTGTGCGGCGAGATCCTGGCTCGGCACTTTCCGCCGCGCGCCGACGACGCGAACGAGCTACCGGACCGGCCGCGCGGCGCCTGACTTCTTCTGGCACTTCGGGCACAGCCCGTAGAGGATGTGCCGGTGCTGAGTGAGTCGGTAGCCGTGGTCCACGGCGACCTTCTCCTGCTCCTCCTCGATCAGCGGGTTCTCGAACTCCACGATCGCGCCGCAGCCGGTGCAGATCAGGTGATCGTGGTGGTGACCCTCGCGCTCGTAGAGAGTCACTCCGTCGCGGAAGTGATGCGCGCGCGCGACGCCGGCGTCGCAGAACAGCTTGAGCGCGCGATACACCGTCGCTGCGCCGACCTCGGGATGCCGCGCGCGCACGACCTCGTACAGCTCTTCGCTGCTCACGTGACCCCTCGCGGCGATGAACGCGTCGAGGATTGCCTCGCGCTGGCGGGTCTGTTTCAGACCGTGACTGGCGAGGTGCTCCGCCAGCTGCTTGTGCATCCGCCGGTCGGACTCGGCACTCGATGCCATCGTCGGGGCACGCTATCGGGGGCCCGTACGCCTGTCAACGCGCCGGGAGAGGAGCAGTCTCATCGCGCCGCCGATGTCCGGGTCGTCGAGCAAGCCGAGCTCAGAGTAGGTCGCCTCGAGTCTCTCGCGCACCTCGCTCGCGCGCGCGGCGCGCACCACCTCGCGCGCACATGCCTCCAGCGCCGCGGCGTTCATGGTGCGAACGACCTGACGCATCACCAGCACCGAGAACGGCGCCATCGACAGCTCGTCGATGCCCATGCCCACGAACAGCGGCGCGACGGCGGGATTCCCACCGAGCTCGCCGCAGACCGCGCACGGAATCCCCGCGGCGCGCGCGCTCGCCGCGGCGTACGCGATGCCCGAGAGCACGCCGGGATGGAACGGATCGTAGGCCCCGGCGACGAGCTCGTTCTCGCGGTCCGTGGCGAGCATGTACTGCATCAGATCGTTGGTGCCGATCGAGAAGAAGTCGCTCGCCTTCGCGAGATGCTCGGCGATCGCGACCGCAGCGGGTGTCTCGATCATCACGCCGAGCGGCGGCGGTTGACTCCCGAGATCGCGACACACTTCCGTGAGCAGCTCGCGCGACGCCTGGAGCTCGTCGAGAGACACGATCATCGGCAGCATCACCCTCACGTTCCCGCGCGTGTTCGCGCGCACGATCGCGCGCAGCTGCGCGCGAAACAGCTCGGGCCGGTCGAGCAGGATGCGGATCGCGCGCCAGCCGAGCTGCGGATTCGCTTCGGAGATGTGCTCGTTCGGCAGCGCCTTGTCGCCGCCCAGATCGAAGCAGCGCACCGTGACCGGATCGGGCGCGACCTGTTCGGCCACGCGCAGATAGCCGCGCAGCTGCTCGTCCTCGTCGGGCAAGCCGCGCGACGAGAGCGCGAGTATCTCGGTGCGCAGGAGGCCCACGCCCTCGGCGCCGTAGCGCTTCACCAAGTCGAGATCGAAGAGCCCGCCGATGTTCGCTGACAGCCGGACACGGCGGCCGTCGAGTGTCTCGCTCGGCAGGCCGCGCAGCTCGTCGAGCCGCCCGCGCAGGCGCTCGTAGCGGTCGGCGATCTGCGCGTAGTGCACGCGCTGGTCGCGCGTCGGCTTGGCGATCAACACGCCCTCGAGGCCGTCGACGATCACTTCGTCCTCGGGCGACAGGTTCGACGCGACGCGCGGCACACCCGAGACGGCGGGGATCTCGAGCGAGCGCGCGAAGATCGCGGCATGACTCGTCGGCCCACCGTGCTCGGTGACCAGCCCCGCAACCTTCTCGGTCTCGAGCAATACGAACTCGCTGGGCGTGATGCGCTGCGCGACGACGATCACGCCGTGACGCAGTTTGGTGTTGTGCAGGCGCACGCCGACGAGCTCGCCGACGGCGCGCTGCAGGACGTCCTCGAGGTCCGCGGCGCGCTCGCGCAGGGTCACGTCCTCCGTGGACGCGAGGATCGAGGCATAGCCCTGCAGGGTCTCGACCAGCGCGCGCGCGCCGTTGCCGTGCACGCCGAGCTGGCGGCGCAGTCGCTCCCGGAAGCCCTGGTCCTCGAGAATCATGATGTGAGTCGTGAAGACGTCGGCGAGCTCCTCGCCGAAGCGCTCGCCGACGGCCTCGCGCAGATCGTTCAGCTGGCGCACGGTCTCGCGCAGCGCGCGCGAGAGCGCGCGCGACTCGGCGGCGAGCGTGCGCGCCGGGCGGTAGTCCAGGTTCGCCAGGTCGAGGCGCGGCGCGAGCACGTGCACCGGGCCGCGCGCGACACCGGGCGAAGTGCCGATCCCGCGCAGCACCGCCCCCGCCTTGCGCGGCTCGAGCACGTGTAGCGCGCCGCCTGCGCGCGCGTGTCCGGCCTCGCGCAGCGCGCGGTCGAGCAGGCGTGCGTTCAGCACGATCGAGCCGACCTGCGCGGCGATCATCTCGAGCAGCTCGAGCTGCTCGCGCGTGAAGACGCGCACGCGCGCGGTGCGCGCAGTCAGCACGCCCACCGGCTCACCGCGCACCAGAAGCGGCACCGCCACGAGTGAGCGGAAGCGCTGCTCGCCCGAGTAAGGGAAGGCGTGCACGCGCGGATCCTTGCGCACGTCGGGCACCGCGATCGTCTTGCGTTCCTCGAGCGCGCGGCCCGCGATGCCCTGCCCGACGCGTATGCGCATGCGTCCGACAGACTGCGGATTCAGACCGCGCGTCGCGCGCAACACCAGGCGCTCGCTGTCGTCCTCGAGCAGATAGATCGAGCAGGCCGAGGCGCGCATCCAGCGCGCGACCAGCCGCACGACGTTGTTCAGCGTCTCCTCGAGATCGTGGCTGCGCGTGAGCAGCCGACCGAGGTCGCGCAGGAGGTTCGCGGACGGACGCGGCATGCGGCGAGTCTAGCGACTGACTTCGCGCGGCCGAAAAAAGAAGCACGGCACACAGAATCTGCGTGCCGTGCCACTCGGGCTCGGTGCGCCCGGAGTTCCCGTCGGACTCAGTCCAGGAAGACCTGGTCCTTGTCCTCGAAGCGCATCCCGAGGGCCAGGAGGATCTTGCGCTTGGTGTCCATGCGGCAGTTCATGCCCTTCTCCACGGAGTGGATCGTGCGGAGCGCAACCTTGGCCTTCTTCGCCAATTGCGCTTGGGTCATGAGCTTGTTCTCGCGCAGCTCACGCACCCGGTTCCGCTTGCGGGGCTTGCTGTCGTCCATCTGCTCTTCGAAGCTCGTGTGTCGCGGCTCCATTGCGTGGAGCTCCTCCAGGTCAGTAGGGAAGCCCCCCTCACAGAGGTTCCCTATTGCGTACTCGCCCCATTCGATCGGGACTGCGAACCCGCTTCTTTAGTGAGGGCCGACATTTAGGGGCCGCGGCCGCCTCGGGGCCGCGCGTCCGAGACGAGCCCACACGCACATGATTTGCGAAGGTGTTGCGCCTGCATCTGCGCGCTGCGTGCCGGCGCGAGAGCAGCGATGTCGAGGAGCGATCCCCTGACCCAGCCGGGCGCCGAGCCTCCGAAGCCGTCGGAAGCGAAGTCAGGGCGTGCCGCGCAGATCCTGCGCCGACTGGCCGCGGTCGCAGTGCTCTTGGCGCTGCTCTCGGGCGCGGCGCTCTTCGCCGCCCTGTACACCGCCGACGCGGAGTTCGTCGCGGGCGCGGCGTCGAGACTCCTGGGCCAGCGAGTCGAGATCGGGCGCGTGACTTTCCACTTCGGGCGGCGCATCGAGCTCGAGCTCGAGCAGGTGAGGGTCGCGGACGCCGAGCGCCCCGACGGCCCGCCGATGCTCGAGGTCGGGCGCGCGCGCGGTGTGCAGGCGTGGCCGCGCCTGCTCGCGGGTCAGTATCTCCCCCTCGACTGGACGCTGGAGGCTCCCGTGCTCCGCATACACACAGGTGCGACGGGCTCCGTCGACCTGTCTGGGCTGCCGCGCCTGGGCCTGCACGTCACGGACGGGAGCGTCGACGTCACCACCGCCAGCGGCGAGCTGTGGTCGCTGCGGAGTCTGGAGCTCGACGCGCGCCGCGCGGGCTTCGGCACTCGGGTCGAAGGGGAAGGCAGCGCGCGAGTGTCTCGCGGCGAGACACCGGTCTCCGAGCTGGCGCTGCGCTTCAACGCCGCGCGCGATCGCACGGAGCTGCGCGGCACGGTCGCGGGGCTCGAGCTCGCCTCGTTGCCGAAGAGCGCAGTCGCGCCGCGCGGTCGCGGCGAGGGCGGCTTCGATCTCACCCTGACCGGCGGCGCGTTGCGCGGCAGCGTCCATCTCGACGTCGAGCGCTTCGCGCTCCAGATCCCGAAGTTCTCGGGACCGGTCGCGCCGAAGACCGCGCGCGTCGTCGCCGACGTCGACTGGCGCAGCGGCTTGCTCGCGCTCGAGCTCCACCCGCTCGAGCTCGACGACTTGGTCGCGAGCGGGAGCGTCCGCATCGGCAGCGCGCGCAACGGGCGCCTGGTCGCCGACCTGCAGCTCGCGCCGTTCGAGCCCGCGCACCGCGACCGCGTGAGTGGCCTGACGTTCCTGGCGCTGCGCTTCGCGAGCTGGGCGCGCGTGAAGTCGCGCATCGAGGCGGGCGTCGTCGAGAACATCCACATCGCCGTCGACGTGCCGAGCGTCACCGCCGTCGAGAGTCTCTCGTACGACGTGCCGATGCCGCCGACCGCATTCGTGCTCGAGCTGCGCGTGCGCGACGGCACCTATCGCCCGAAGCCCGATGACTCGGCGCTCGAGCATCTGCAGGGCGAGCTCGAGATCCGCGGCGAAGTCATGGACATCCGCCACATGCGCATGACTCACGAGGGCGAGCCGCTGCCCGAGATCAACGTGCACCTCGACGGCATGCACAGACTCGTGCACCTGCCCGACGCCGAGGACCACGTCGTCGGCGGGCCAGGGGTCCCCCTCGAGGGCCTGGCTCCGGTGGGCGAGGCCCTGCGCGCCGGCGAGGGGCAGGCCAAGGAGCCGACCGTCGTGCACTTCGAGGACCTCGCGATCCGCTTGCCCCAATTCATGCTGCCGCTGCGCCAGGCCGAGGGATCGATGCGCTTTCCGGACGGCGGCGTCGCGGCCGACCCCGTTCGCGGCGTGTTGGGAGGCGCGCCGGCGGAGCTCAGCGTGCTCTGGAGCCCGGTGACCGAGCGCGTCGACGTCGACATCCACTATCTCGAAGGCGCCGCGCCGGGCGCGCCGATCAACGGACCGCGCTGGCTCTCGGGCAAGCTCCAGTTCGAGAGACTGAACCTGCCCGATTGGCCGCTCAGTGAGCTGCGAACACGACTCACTGCGGAGCGCGCGCTGGTGACGCTCGGCGGCATCGAGGCGCGACTCGCGAGCGGAGAGCTGAAAGGCAGCGGTCACTTGGACCTCTCGCGGAAGGACAAGGCGCCGTTCGATCTCGACTTCGACGTCTCCGACTTCGACCCCAAGCCGCTGTGCGCGACGTTCAGCTTCCCGCCCGACAGCGTGACCGGGCGCGGCTACGCGAAGGTGCGCATGTCGGGCGCACTGCGACCCGGCGGTGACTTCGCGACTGAGGGCACGCTCGACACGAAGCTGATCCTGCGCGAGGGCACGGTCGCGCGTTTGCCGGTGCTGGTCGCGATCGCGCGAGTGCCCTCGCTCCGCGGAGTCACTGGGCTCCTGGGCACGGCGCTGCCGTACAAGACGGTCGAGCTCGACATCGCGCTCGCCAACGGAAAGCTCGCGATCTCGGACGCCAAGCTCCTAGGACCGGAGCTGCGCATGCTCGGCAGCGGTGAGCTCGACTTCTCCACGCCGCAGCGAAAGACGGACGTCGTGGTCGCGCTGCTGTTTCTCCAGACACTCGACCGCATGCTCGACCAGGTGCCGATCGTGCGAAACGTGGTGCTGGGCGAGGACAAGAACCTGATCGCGGTCTACCTCCGCCTGCAGGGACCGCGCGACGATCTCACGGTGACTCCGCTGCCGCCGGCGACCGTGCAGACCATCGTCGGCTTCGCCTCGAACGCGGTCGTGAACGGCGTGAAGCGCCTGGGCCGCCTGATTCAGCCCGGCGGCGCAGATGCCGCGACACCGACCCCCAGCTCGGAGAAGCCCTGAGGTAGACTTCCCGCCCTGTGAGCGAGGCGGTCGAGCGAATTCGCAAGGAGATGGCGCGGGTGCTCGTCGGCCAGCGCGAGCTCGTCGACGGTCTGCTGATCGCGCTCCTGTGTCAGGGACACGTGCTCGTCGAGGGTGTGCCCGGACTCGCGAAGACCACGGCGGTGCGCACCTTCGCGCGCGTGCTCGACCTCTCGTTCCGCCGCATTCAGTTCACGCCCGACTTGTTGCCCGCGGATTTGTTGGGCACGCAGGTGTACGAGCCGTCGACCTCGACCTTCCGCTTGCACCGCGGTCCCGTCTTCCATCACGTGATTCTCGCCGACGAGATCAACCGCGCGCCCGCCAAGGTGCAGAGCGCGCTGCTCGAGGCGATGGAGGAGCGACAAGTCACTCTGGTCGGTGAGACTCTGCGGCTGCCCGAGCCGTTCTTGGTCATGGCTACACAGAATCCTGTAGAGCAGGAGGGCGTGTATCCGCTGCCCGAGGCGCAGGTGGACCGCTTCATGCTGAAGCTGCGCGTCGACTACCCGACCCGCGACGAAGAGATCGAGATCGTGCGCAGCCGCACGGCGCCCGGCGAGATCGAGGCGCCCTCGGCCGCGCTCTCCGCGAGCGAGATCATGTCGCTGCGCGAGACCGTGCGCGCGCTGCACGTCGAGCCGTCGCTCGTCGAGTACGCGGTCGCGCTGGTGACCAAGAGTCGCAGTCTCAGCGCCGTGGAGCTGGGCGGCTCGCCGCGCGCGTCGATCTACTTGATCGAGGCGGCGCGCGCGCGCGCGTATCTCGAGCAGCGCGACTACGTGCTGCCCGAGGACATCAAGCGCGTCGCGCCGTCGGTGCTGCGCCATCGCCTGCTCCTGTCCTACGAGGCCGCCGCAGAGGGGCAGACCGCCGACGCGATCGTCCGCGAGTTACTCGCGGCCGTCCCCACCCCGTGACCGCCGAGGTCGCCGGGCTCGCGCGCCGCCTGCGCGTGCGCGCCCGCCGCGACGTGACCACGTCGCTGACCGGCGCCTACCGCAGCGCGTTCCGCGGACAGGGACTGACTTTCGAAGAGCTGCGCGACTACGCGCCCGGCGACGACGTGCGCTGGATCGAGTGGAACGCGACGGCGCGCCTCGGCCGCCCGATCGCCAAGCGCATGCGCGAGGAGCGCGACCTCGTGCTCGCGCTGCTCGTCGACGTGTCTCCCTCGCTCGACTACGGCACCGGTGACTCGACCAAGCAGGACGCCGTGCGCCGCGCCTCGGCCGCGCTCTCGGCCGCCGCGATCGCGTCACAGGATCGTGTGGCCTTGGCTCTCTTCGGCGAACGGCTGCGGCGCGTGCTCTCGCCCGGCACCGGGCCGCTGCAGCGCGAGCGCGTTCTGCACGCGCTCGAAGAGGCCGCGGACGGCGAGCGCACCGACGCGGGTCCGGCGCTCGACTGGGCGGCGGAGAAGCTGCCGCGTCACTCGGTCGTCGTGTTGATCTCCGACTTCTTGTTTCCCGATCCGGGCGCGCCGCTGCGCCGCTGCGCGAGCAAGCACGACCTCGTCGCGCTGCGCGTGCGCGATGCGTCGGACGAGCCGCCGCCGCGCCTTCCGCCGGTGCGCGTGCGCGCCGCGGAGGACCGGCGCGCGCGCGTCTGGCGCCAGTCATCCGAGGCCGCGCGCTCGTTCGCGCCGGCGGTGCCCGAGTCCGCGCTGCGCGCGCTCGGCGCCGACTACGGCGAGCTGTGGACGGGCGCGCGGCTCCTGCCCAGCCTGTTGCGCTTCTTCGAGGAGCGCGCGCGGAGGCGCGCGTGACTGCGCGCGCGCTGCGCGCGGTCGCGGCACTGCTCGCGCTCGCGGCCTGCGAGCGCGGCGAGGTGGCGTCGCTCGGCATCGGCACGCGAGTGACTCTCGACCGCAGCGAGACGCGCGTGGGCGATCCGGTCGGAGTCACCGTCGAGGTCGACACGCCGGCGGGTTACTCCGTGCAGGCGCCTCCCGCGCCGAGCGGCGGATCGTTCGCCTCGGACTCGGTCGAGCTCGTCGAGCCGATCGCCGTGCCCGGCGGACTGCGCCATCACCTGCTCTGGACCCTGCGCGCGCGCGAGGTCGGCGACCAGGCGCTGCCCTGGATGGACATTCCGCTCGTGCGGCCCGACGGGAACGTGCAGCCTCTCCGCGTCGGCGGCGTACCGCTGCCCGTGCTCTCGGTGAAGGCCGACTTGCCCGAGCGCGCCGCGGTCTTCGACATCCGCCCCGCGCCGCCGGAGAAGCCGACACCGATCTGGGTATGGGCACTCTCCGCGCTGGGCGCCGCGCTCTTCGTCGCCGTGTTCCGGGCGCTGCGGCGGCGAGCGCGCGCGGCGGGCGAGCGCGCGGGGCGGGTGCTCACCGCGGGACGCGGAGCGCTCGCGCTGCTCGAGGGCGTCGAGAGCGAGAGCGACGCGCGCAGCTTCGCCACGCGCGTGCGCGCGGCGTTGCTCGGCTTCGTGGAAGCTTGCTGGAACGTCCGCACCGCGGCAGTGACTCCCGGCGAGCTCCCGGCGGAAGTCGATGGCGACATCGTGCGCATCCTCGGCGACCTCGAGGCCGCGCGCTTCGCACCCGCCCCCGCGCGCGCTGCGCTCGGCGGGCTCGCGGAGAGCGCGCGCGAGCGCGTGCGGTATGTGGCGAACGTTCGCGCTTAGCGCGCTGTCGGCGCGCGCGCTCACCGTCGAGGCGCCGCTCGCGCTCTGGCTCGGGCTGGCCGCGGTGCTGGCGTTCGCGCTCGCCGTCGCGCTGCGCGGTCCGCGCCGCGTGCGCGTGCCGAGCGCGGGCAGCGGGCGCGGGTCACTGGCCGCCCTCGATCTCCCTTGGGTCACTTCGCTCTTCCTGCGCTGCGGCGCGCTCGCCCTCGTCGCCGTGACGGCCGCGCGCCCGGTCGGGCTCGTGGCCGAGAATCCCGCCAGCGGCTCCGGCGTCGATCTCGTGATCGCGCTCGACGCGTCGGGCAGCATGCTCGCGCTCGACGCCGAGCTCGACGGCCGCCAAGTGACTCGTCTGGAGCTCGCCAAGCGCGTCGTCGCGGACTTCGTGCGCGCGCGCAGCGGCGACCGCATCGGCCTCGTCGCCTTCGGCGAGCACGCGTTCACCCAGTGCCCGCTCACCGTCGACCACCGTCTGGTGCTCGAGTCACTCGAGCGCGTCGACGTCGGCGTGGTCGGAGACGCGACGGCGCTCGGCGAGGCGATCGGCCTCGCGACCCGGCGCCTGCGCCTGGCCGGCGGCCCCGAGGACGCGCGCCGCATCGTCGTGCTCGTCACGGACGGGCGCAGTAACTCGGGGAAGCTCGCGCCCAAGACCGCGGCCGACCTCGCGCAGCTCGCCGGCGTGCGCATTCACGCGGTCGGGATCGGGACCGAGGGGTTGGTGCCGTTCGCGCAGCCGGGCGCCGAGGCCCCGATGCGTTTCGAGCGCGTCGACCTGGACCGCGAGACACTTCAGATCGTGGCCGACGCGACGGGCGGCCGCTTCTTCCAGGCACGCCGGCCCGAGGACCTGCGCGCCGTCGCCGACGCGATCGACCGGCTCGAGGCTCGCCCGCACGCGCTCGACCCGCGCTTCCGCCACGCGTCGCTCGCACCGCTCACGCTCGCGCTCGCGCTCGCCCTGCTCGCGACGGAGGCCGCGCTCGCGCACGGTCTCGTGAGGAGACTCCCTTGAGTGAGCTCGACTGGCCGTGGCTCGCCGCGCTCGCCGTCGCCGCGCTCGCCGCGCAAGCAGCCGTGCGCGGCCGGCGCGAGATGCGAGACTGGCTCGGCCGCGACCCCGCGCGCTGGGCTCGTCCCGCGCGCGCGATCGCGCTGTCACTCGCGGCCCTGTGTCTCGCGTTCGCGCTGCGCACCGCAGTCACGACACCGGAGCAGCTCTCGGGCGACGGGGCGGACGTCGTGCTCGCGATCGACGTGTCCCAGAGCATGGACGTCGGAGACGTCGCGCCGTCGCGTCTGCGTCGGGCGCTGCGCACGGCCGAGCGCGTCGTCGAGCAAGCGCAGAGCGAGCGACTTGCGCTCGTGGTCTTTGCCGGCGACGCGTTCATCGCGCTGCCGCTGACTCAGGATCGCGATGCGGTCCTGACTTACCTGCGCGCGCTCGACAGCGACGTGATCTCGGTGCGCGGCAGCGAGCTCGGCCGCGCGCTCGAGCAGGCCGGCCGCACCTTCGATCCCCGCTCGAGCCGACCGCGCACCCTGCTCCTGCTCACCGACGGCGAGGACTTCGGCTCGCCCCCCGAGTCACGGATCGGCGAGCTGCGCGCGCTCGGCGTGCGCGTCGTCGCGGTCGGCTACGGCACCGCCGAAGGCGGGCCGGTTCCGGGTCAAGCCGCGCTCGCGGAGGCCGTGCGCAGCGGCGAGAACACCATCTCGCGCCGCAACGACGGCTTGCTGGCGCACATCGCAACGGAGACGGACGGCGTCTATTTCCGCGAGATCGAGGAGCGGCCGAAGGCCGAGCAGCTCCTGCCGCCGCGCGAGGCCCGCGCAACGCCGAGTCCGGACGAGCAGCGCCGCCCGAACCCACTCACTGCACCGCTGCTCGCGGCCGCGCTCGCGCTCGCCGCGGAGCTCTGGCTCTCGACCGGCACGTGGCGCGCGCGCCGCCGAGTGACTCGTGCCGTGTTCCCGCTGCGGCGGCGCGCGGTCGCGTTCGCTCTCGCCGCGCTCTCGCTCGCGCTCGGCGGCTTCGGTGCGGCAACCTTGATTGCGCGCGGCGACGCCGCGCTGGCGGCGGGCAAGCCCGACGAGGCGCTCTCTCTGTATCACGAGGCCGCGGCGACTCGGAACCGCGACGCGGGGCTCTCGATCCGCATCGGGAACGCGCTCTTCCGCCTCGAGCGACTCGACCAGGCGGCGAGCGCATATCTCGAGGCGCTGCGCATCCTCGAGTCCGACGACCCCGACGCGCGCTTCACCGCGAGCTTCAACTTGGGAAACACCTTCGTCGCGAAGCAGCACTTCGAGGAGGCGCGCGACGCGTACTGGGCGGCGCTGGTCGCTCGGCCCTCGAGCCTCGAGGCGAAGTTCAACTACGAGTGGGCGGTCGATCACATCCAGCCGCTGCCGCCCGCGCCGCAGCCGGAACCGACGGACCAGCCGAAGCGCGAGGACAAGGACTCCGGCCAGGGTGAGTCGAGTGACTCGCAGCCGAGGCGCGGCGAGGCCAAGCCCGAGCGCGGCAGCCTCGACGAGCAGGAAGCGCAGCGCTGGCTCGACACCCTCGACGAGCCGGTCGGCGACGCGCTGCGCCAGCAAGTGACCAACGCGACCGGCGGCAAGCCGCGCGCGCGGCCGGGCGGGAAGACTTGGTGAGCGCGGCCCGCGTCGGCGCGCGAGCGGCGGTGTTCGCGCTGGCGCTCGCGCTCGCGGCGCGCGAGGCGCAGGCGCAGGACCCAGCGCCGGTCGAAGCGCGCGTGCGCCTCGACCGCGAGACCGTGTATCTGCACGAGCAGGTCGTGATGTCAATCGAGATCGTGCATCCGAGCGACGCGCGCGCGACCTGGGAGCCGCCGCCCTTCGACGGCTTCTGGGCCGAGAGACTCGGCACGCGCGCGCTGCCCGACGATCCGAGCGGCCTGCACCGGACGGAGTTCCGCCGCGCGCTCTTCCCCACGCGCGCGGGCGAGCTCGAGATCGCGCCCTCGAAGCTGACCTACGTGGGAGACGGCGGCGCGCAGCGCGAGATGCCCGTGCGCGGCTTGCGCATCCGCGTGCGCCCCCTGCCCGAAGGGATCCCGCCGGACGTGCTCGTGGGACGGCTCGAGCTGCACGTCGCCGGCGGCGACGACCGCGTCCGCTTGGGCAAGTCACTCCCAGTCACGATCGACTTCGCGGGCGACGCCAACGTCTGGGACGCCGCAGCGCCCGCGCTCGAGAAGCATCTCGGCGGCGACGTCGAAGTCTTCGGCGAGGCGCCGCGGCTCTCCATCGGCGAGAACGCGGGGCGGGCGACCACGCGCCGGACGTTCCGCTACGCACTCGTGCCCGCACGCGCGGGTCGCGTGCACATGGCGCCGCTCGAGATGGACTACTTCGACCCGGCGACGGGCCACCTCGAGACTGCGCGCAGCGAAGCGCTCGCCTTCGACGTGTTCGAAGGCGGCGCGGACGAGGCGCGCTCGCCGTTCAAGAAGCGCGCGCCGCTCGCGACCCGCGAGCCTTTCGACCTGTGGCCGCTTCTGCTCGGCGCGGCGCTGCTGTTCGCCGGGAGTCTCTGGCTTCTGCGGCGCTCGCAGCGCACGCAGCTCGCACATGCTGCGCGCGCCGGAGCGCCCTCGCCGCGCATCGCCTTCGACGCGGCGTCTGCGGCGCGCGGCACCAGCGAATTCCACTCACTCCTCGCGCGCGCCGTTCGCGCCGGCGTCGGCGCCCGCCATCGCTTCGACGCCCTACCGCTGACTCCCGCCGAGATCGCGGCGCGCGGCGCCGAGCGCGAAGCCGTCGACTTACTCGAGTCGCTGGAGCGCGCCCGCTTCGCGCGCCGCAGTGCGGACGAAGACGCTCTGCTCGAGCGGACGCGGCTCTACCTGAAGCTCTGATTAGAGGAGCACGCGCTCGAGGAGTGACACGAAGCGCCCGTCGCTCACTTGCAGCTGCCCGCTCTCGACGAAGCCTCGACGCGCGTGGAAGGCGAGTGAGCGCGGGTTCGGGGGGCGCAGGTTCACCTCGCAGACGATGCGCGGAACGCCGCGCCGTGCTGCTTCGCGCTCCAGGTCCGCGTACAGGGCCGAGCCGACGCCCCGGCGCCAGGCCCGGGCAGCGACCGCGATCTGATCGACGTACAGGAACGACTCGTGGCGGGCCGAGAACCAGGCGTACTCGTCGCCGATGGAGGCGAATCCCGCGCCGAACGCGATGAGGTAGCCCGCGAGCTCGCCTTCGACCTCGGCGACGCGGAAGAGCGTCGCGCGCGCGACGCAGGCTTCGACCTCCGCCGGCGAGAGCGCAGTCACTCCGGGTTGGCCCTCGCGATTCACCGCAAGGATCGCGGCTCGGTCGGCGAGCTCGGCGGCGCGGATCGAGGCGCTCACGCGCGAGTCAGTAGCGCTCGATCACCTGCTTCGCGAAGTCGCGGAACAGGTCCCGCGCGAAGTCGATCGGCGGCAGCAGGGTGATCTCGCGCAAGCCCGCCCGCTCGGCGCTCTGGAGCTGCCCGATGATCTCCTCGGGCGTGCCCGCGAGAACCCAGGTGCGGATCGCGTCGGGAGTCACGAAGCGGCGCTCCGCCGGCACGAGGAACGCACAGTGACCTTCGTGGACCTGCAGGTATCGCTTCTCGGGCGGTGTCTCCATCTTCTCGACGTACGCGCAGTACTCCTCGAACGGAGCGACGAGCGCGGGCGGAACGGGCGGCCCCGCTTCGGGGTTCATGCGCCAGCCCTCCCACGCGTAGTGCCAGGCCGCAGCGACCTGCGAGCCGCAGGCGTCGATGACTCGCTCGCTGGCGAGTGACTCGCCGGGGCGCAGGACGACCGCGGTCGTGAGCGCCGCGGTGTGGAAGTCGGCGGGCAGCCCGCGGCCGATCTCGCGCGCGCCGGTCGCGATCGCGGCGAGGCTGCGGCGCGTCATCTCGGGCGGCTCGTGGAGCGCCGAGATGCGCCCGTCGCCGTACGCGCCGGCGGCGCGCAGCGCGCCGGGCCCGTTCGCCGCGACCCAGATCGGAATCGGCTGCGCGAGCTCGATGAATTTCCGCTCGACGTTGAGGAACCGGATCGCCCGCGTCTCGGCGCCGTGCGTGTACTCGACTTCCTCGCCGGCGAGCAGCCCGCGGACGACGCGGAGATACTCGCGGAAGTCACGCGGCACCATCGGCTTCATGCCCATCACGCGCATCGCCGTGTGACCCGTGCCGATGCCGAGGAAGACGCGTCCCGGCGCGAGCCGCGCGATCGACGCGATCGAGTGCGCGGTCACGGGCGCCAGCCGGGTCGGCGCGATCGCCACGCCGGTGCCGAGCCGGATGCGCGAGGTGTTCGCGGCCGCGAGCGCGAGCGTCGCGTAGCAATCCGACCAGATCATCTGCGAGTCCGGCACCCAGCCGTGGTCGTAGCCGAGTGACTCGCATTCGGCGAGCAGCTTCCAGTCGTCGACCTTGGTCGCGACCATCGCGCCGAACTTCATCGCCGACTCACGCGTGCACGGGCGGGCGCCGGGACGCCCACGGCCGCGCCGTCTCCAGCTGCCCCGCCACGCGCAGCAGCAAGTCCTCGCGGCCCCACGGCGCGACGAGCTGCACGCCGATGGGGAGGCCCGACGCATTCCAGTGTAGGGGGAGCGAGATCGCGGGCTCGCCCGTCATGTTCTGGATCGGCGTGAAGGGGATGAAGCCGAGGAGCTTGTCCCACGGGGCCAGGGGAGCGTCCGGCCTCGCCGTGAGCGCGCCCAGCGGCAGCGGCGGCGCGCCCAGAGTCGGCGTCAGCAAGAGATCGAAGCCCGACGAATAGAACTCGCCGAACGAGCGCGAGAGCACGTTGCGCCACTCCACCGCGGCGAGGAAGTCGAGCATCGGCATGCGCTTGCCCTCCTGCCACAGCGCCCAGGTCCAGACCTCCAGCTCGTCGGGGCGGATGGCTCGGCCGACCGTGGCCTCGACCAGTCCGAGCAGGCCGGCGGTCTGCGCGATGATGATGTTGAAGAGCGTCTTCTCGACCGAGGGATCATCGATCGCCGAAGGGTGCTTCATCTCGAGCGAGTGACCGAGTGACTCGAGGAGCTTGGCCGCGTCTCGGACCGCCGCCACGCAGTCGCCGTGCAGCGGAGTCTTCGCGAAGCTCGGCGAGCGCTCCATGAAGCCGATGCGCAGCTTGCCCGGCGCGCGAGTCACTTCGGCGAGGAACGGCCGCTCGGGCGGCGGCGCAGCGTACGGGTCGCCGGGCATGTAGCCCTGCGTGGCGTCGAGCAGCGCCGCCGAGTCGCGCACCGTGCGCGAGACGACGTGCTCGCCCGCGAGCCCGTTCCAGCCCTCGCCCGCGAGCGGCCCCAGCGAGATGCGGCCGCGCGACGTCTTCAGCCCGACGATGCCGCAGGCGCTGGCCGGGATGCGGATCGAGCCGCCGCCGTCGTTCGCGTGCGCGGCGGGAACCATGCCCGATGCGACCGCCGCGGCCGAGCCGCCGCTCGAGCCGCCGGGCGAGCGAGTCACGTCCCACGGATTCTTCGTCGGACCGTACGCGAGCGCTTCGCTCGTCGCCGTGAGTCCGAACTCGGGGGTCGCGGTCTTGCCGAGAAACACGAGCCCCGCCGCGCGATAGCGCGCCGCGAGATTCGTGTCGATCGGCGAGACCATGCCGAGTGACTTCATCAGCCGACAGCCGTTGTACAGCGGATCGCCCTGCGTGGCGCAGATCAGGTCCTTGAGCAGGAACGGCACGCCGCGGAACGGGCCGTTCGGCAAGTGACTCGCCGCCTGTGCGCGGCCCTTCTCGAACAGCGGAGTCACGACCGCGTTCAAGGTCGGGTTCAGCTTCTCGATGCGCGCGATCGCGCCCTCGACCAACTCGCTCGGCGAGATCTCCCCCTTCGCCACGAGCTCGGCCTGCCCGACGGCGTCGATCCAGGTCAGATCGCTTGTCATACGGGCAGCCTATCACGCGTCGGCTTCACCTACGCTCGGCTGCGCCGCGCTCTCGTCCTACCGCAGATCCTCGGGGGAATTTGCGTTGCTGAACGAGCGCAGAGTCGGGTCGAGCGCGCGCAGATCGCTCTCGGGGATGAACAGCGTCGGCGAATCTCGCAGCAGCGCCTGCAGACCGAGCTCGCCGCGCGCGATGCGCCGCTCGAGCTCGGGGAGAATTCGCGGGCGATAGATCGCGAGCAGCGGCTCGGGTCCCTTCGGTCCGAGCGGCGCGATCACGTCGGCGCTTCCTTCGACGGGCGCGAGCGCGAGCAGCGCGAGCGCGACGCGCGGGTCGAGATGGACGAGGTCGCAAGCGGCGACGAGCACGGCCGACGCCTCGCACGCGGCGAGCGCTGCCGCGACGCCGACCATCGCCGCGCGCTCGGGATGCCGATCGAGAATCGTGTCGAGACCGAGCGAAGGCAGCTCGCCCGGCTTGCCGACGAGTCGCACGCGCGCCACGCAGGCGCCGAGCGCATCCGCGACGCGGCGCGCCAGCGGAATGCCGCCGTACTCGAGCGTCGCCTTGTCGCGCCCCATGCGCGTCGACGCGCCGCCGCACAGCACGGCGCCCTCGACGTGCGTGAGCTTCAAATCCCGGGCTCGGCCGAGAGTGAGTCGCTGTACAAGAGCTGAACCGGCACGCGCTCGCCGCGCGCGACGCGCGTCGTCTCCGCCGGAACGAACGCGAGGCCGTCCGCGCGCACGAGTGACAACAGGATGTTCGAGCCCTGTTCGCCGCTCGTGCGCGCCCAGAGCTCGTCGCCGCGGCGCTCGAGCGACACGCGCGCGAAGTGAGCGCGGCCGGCGGGCTTGGTGTAGTCCGCGTCGAGCCGCGCCAGCTCCACGGGCCGGAACACCTTCGTGTGTCCCATCATGCGCAGGAGCGAGGGCCGCACGAACTGCTCGAAGGTGACGAAGGTCGACACCGGATTGCCGGGCAGACCGAACACCGGGCGCTCGCCGACGCGCACGAATGCGAGCGGCGCGCCCGGCCTCATCGCGATGCGCCACAGCCGCATCTTCCCGCCGAGGCCCACGAGCACCTGCTTGATCCAGTCGCGGTCTCCGACGGAGACGCCGCCGCTCGAAATCACCGCGTCACAAGTGAGTGCCGCGCGGAAGCGCGCCTCGATCTCCGCGGGCTCGTCCGGCGCGATCCCGAGATACACCGGCTCTGCGCCGATCTCGCGCAGCGCCGCGCACAGCGCGTACGAGTTCGAGCTCGCGATGCGCCCGTCGTCGCGCAGCCGATCCGGCTCGACCAGCTCGTCGCCGGTCGCGAGCACCGCGACGCGCGCGCGCGCGCGCACCGCGACCACGCTGCGCCCGAGCGCGGCCAGCATGCCGACCAGCGGCGCGCGCAAGAGCGCGCCGGGCTGCGCGATCACGACCCCGGGCCGCACGTCCTCGCCCGCGCGCCGCACGTGCTGGCCGAGTGACACGGATCGGTGTACCCGCACGCGGCCGCCCTCGGTGTCGGTGTCTTCGATCATGACCACCGAGTCCGCGCCCTCGGGCAGCGCCGCGCCCGTCATGATGCGCGCCGCCTCGCCGGCCACGAGCTTGCGCTGACTGCGCTTTCCCGCGGGCAGATCCTCGCCGACCCGCAGCACCACGGGCGCGCCGTCCGTGTCGGCCGCGCGCAGCGCGTAGCCGTCCATCGCCGAGTTGTCCGCCGGCGGGATCAGAACGCCCGCGCGGATCTCCTCGGCGAGCACGCGTCCGGAGGCCTCGGCCAGCCCCACCGTCTCGCTCCCGAGCGGCGCGATCGAATCGAGGATCAGTGCGCGCGCCTCCGCCACGCTGACCGACGTGCGCTCCGCTTCGACCGTGACCTCGCGCATCCCGCCTCCTTTGCGGTAGTCTGCCCAAATCCTAGGCAGATCGCCTCGCGCGCCGAAAGCCAAGTATATGCAGCGGAAAACCCCCCGATGAGCGAGACCCTCGAGCGTCTCGACGCCATTTTCGGCTCGCTGCGCGTGGGCGTGCTGGCGGTCGATGCCGATCGCCGGGTCGAGCTGCAGAACCCGGAGGCGAGCCGGATCCTCGGCCTCTCCGGCGTCGCGACCCTGGGTCGACCGCTCGCCGAGACACTCGGCCCGCAACACCCGGCGGTGACGGTGCTGGAGACGGCGCTCGACGATCACCGCGAGGTCGCCGAGCACGGCTGCCGCCTGCGCGATCGCATGGGCGGGCGCTCGCTCGTGGTCGACCTGACGGCGTCACCGATTGGTGTAGGCCGCGAGACTCGCGGCGCGGTGCTCTCGCTCGCGGACCGCACGATCGGCCTCGAGCTCGAAGACCTGCTCGGGCAGCGAGCGCGCTCGGAGCTCTTCGCCCAGCTCGCAGCCGGGATCGCGCACGAGCTGCGCAACCCGCTCGGCGGAATTCGCGGCGCGGCGGAGCTCTTGCTCGGGAAAGTCGCCGACCCGCCGCAGCAGCGCTACGCCGAGCTGATCCGCGCCGAGACCGAGCGCATGCGCCGGCTGCTCGACGACCTCGCGGAGCTCACGCGCGGCGCGGACCTGCGCCCGAGACACGCGAACCTGCACCGGGTGATCGACGATCTGGTCGAGCTGCACAGCCGCTCCGAGAGCTGGCGCGGCATCCGCGTCCTGCGCGAGTACGACCCGAGCATTCCCGAGTTCGAGTTCGATCCGGACCGCACGACGCAGGTGCTCTTGAATCTGGTGCGCAACGCCGTGCAGGCGATGGCCGGCAAGGGCACGCTCACGCTGCGCACGCGCATCGAGGCGGGCTACCACCTCGAGCACGTCGGCCCCGAGCGCTCGCGCATGGTGCGCATCGACGTCGAGGACACGGGGCCCGGCATTCCCGACGAGGACCTGCCGCTCCTGTTCACGCCGTTCTTCACGCGCCGCACGCAGGGCACGGGTCTGGGCCTCGCGGTCGCGCAGCACTGGACCGTGCGCCAGGGTGGGCGGATCCAAGTCACGAGCCGCGTCGGCATGGGTACACGGATGCGTGTAGAGCTGCCCATTCGGAAGCCGGCTTGAGCCGGGGGAAGCCCTCATGACTCGCGTCCTGGTCGCCGACGACGAGGCCTCGATCCGCTTCGTGTTGCGCGAGGCGCTGGTTGCGGCGGGTCACGACGTGGTCGAGGCCGTCGACGGGAACGATGCCCGCGAGCGCCTGGCCGCGCAGCGCTTCGATCTGGCGCTGCTCGACATCCGCATGCCCGGGCCCTCGGGGCTCGAGTTACTCGACGAGGTCGCCGCGCGGGGCGCCGACGCGCCGCTGGTCGTGATCCTCACCGCGCAGAACACCTTCGAGAACGCCGTCGAGGCGATGAAGCGCGGAGCATTCGACTATCTGACCAAGCCCTTCGACCTGCCGCAGGTGGAGGCGCTGGTCGAGAAGGCTCGCGTGCTGCGCGGCCTGCGCGGCGAGGTCGCCGAGCTGCGCCGCCAGGTGGGTGACTCGTTCCGCACCGGTGAGGCGCTGGTCGGCCGCACCCCGGTGATGCTCGACCTGTTCAAGACGATCGGCCGCGTCGCGGCGAGCGATGCGGCCGTGCTGATCCTCGGTGAGAGCGGCACCGGCAAGGAGCTCGTCGCGCGCGCGATTCACTATCACAGCCGCCGTCGCGAGGGCCCGTTCGTCGCGGTGAACATGACGGCGCTGCCGTCGGAGCTGATCGAGGCGGAGCTCTTCGGTCACGAGCGCGGCGCGTTCACCGGTGCGACCGAGGCGCGCACGGGCAGGTTCCGCGAAGCCGACGGCGGAACGCTCCTGCTCGACGAGATCGGCGATCTGCCGCTCGGCTTGCAGGCGAAGCTGCTGCGCGTGCTGCAGGAGCGCATCGTCGTTCCGCTCGGGGGGCGCCAGGCGATCCCGATCGACGTGCGCATCGTCGCGTCGACTCACCGCGATCTGCCCGAGCTCGTCGCGGAGAAGAAGTTCCGCGAGGACCTGTATTTCCGGCTGAACGTCGTGCCGGTGCGCATCGCCCCGCTGCGCGAGCGACGCGCGGACATCCCGCTGCTGGTGTCTCACTTCGTCGAGCGCTTCTCGCAGGAGCTCGGCGTGCCGCGGCGCTGGCCGAGCGAGGCGGCGCTCGAGCGACTCACTCGCCACGCCTGGCCCGGCAACGTGCGCGAGCTGGAGAACGCGGTGAAGCGCGCGCTGGTGCTGGCGTCGGGCGACGTGATCACCGCCGAGGACATCGAGCAGGCGACGAGCAGCGCGCCGTCGGCGGCGGCGGACTGGGCGGAGCTCGCGCGCCGGGAGCTCGCGGAGCGTCTCGAGAGCGGCGGCGGCCACGGCGAAGAAGACGGCTCGGGTCCGTACTGGAGCTTCGTCTCGCGGCTCGAGCGCGCGGTGATTCGCGAGGGACTCACTCGCTCGCGCGGCAATCAGATCCAAGCCGCTCGCCTGCTCGGCATCAATCGCAACACGCTGCGCAAGAAGATCGCGGAGCTCGGGCTCGGCGCAGCCGACGGCGACGACACCGAACGGTGACGCGCCCCGGGCTCGAGCGCCTGCGCGGGGTCTACGTGCTCTGCGACGACGATCCGCGCTGGAAGCACGGGGTGCGCGCGCAGCTCGAAGGCGCGCTCGCGGGCGGGGCGAGCGCCGTCCAGCTCCGGCTCAAGCACACCTTGGACGGCGCGGCGCTCGAGCTCGCGCGCTGGGCGGCGGCGCGCGCGCGAGCGGCGGGCGCGCTCGTGTTCGTGAACGACCGCTTCGACCTCGCGCTGCTCGCCGGCGCGGACGGCGTGCACCTCGGACAGGACGACCTGGCGCCCGAGCGCATACCCGGCGATGCGCGCGCGCGGCTGCTCGTCGGTCTCTCGACGCACACGCAGGCGCAGGTCGAGGCGAGTGCCGCGCGCCCGGTCGACTACGTCGCGTTCGGGCCGGTGTTCGCGACCGGCTCGAAGCGCTCCGAGTACGAGCCGCGCGGGCTCGAGGGCCTACGCAGTGCGGTGTCGCGCGCCGGCCGCCCGCTCGTCGCGATCGGGGGAATCGGCGCCGCGAACGTCGCCGCGGTGCGCGCCGCCGGCGCCGCGGCCGCCGCGCTCATCTCCGCGGTCGCCGACGCGGCAGACCCGGCCGAGGCGACGCGTTACCTTCAGGCCCGCTTCGCCGAGTCACCCCCCCGAGAGTGAGTAGCGTTTGGAACGTGCGACGAGCGTCCTGGGGGTGTTCGTGTTGCTCGGCATCGCGTGGGCGATGTCGACGAACCGCCGGGCGATTCAGTGGCGCACGATCGCCGTTGCGCTCGCGATTCAGCTGGCGATCGCCCTGCTCGTGCTGCGCACGCCCTGGGGCTCGTGGCTGTTCAGCCGCGTGAACGATGGCGCCGACGCGTTCGTGCGCTCCGCGGACGCCGGCATCGCGTTCGTGTTCGGCGTCTGGCCGAGCGAAGTGATGGGCGTCGACGGCAAGCCGACGCGTCTGCCGTACGTGTTCGCGATCCGCGTGCTGCCGATCATCGTGTTCATGAGCAGCGTGTTCGCCGTGCTGCAACACTTCGGCGTGTTGCAGCGCGTGGTGGGCGCGCTCGCGGTGGGGTTGCGCCGCGTGATGCGCATCAGCGGTGCCGAGTCACTGGCCGCGATTGCCGAGATCTTCCTCGGCATGACCGAGTCACCGCTGATGATCCGCGCATACGTGCCGACGCTGACGCGCAGCGAGCTGTTCTGCGTGATGACGGCCGGGCTGGCGACGGTCGCGGGCTCGGTGCTGGTCGCCTACATGGGCATGCTCGGTCCCGCGTACGCGGGTCACCTGGTCGCCGCGAGCTTCATGGCCGCGCCCGCGGCGATCGCCATGGCGAAGCTGATGATCCCCGAGGAGGGCGTGCCGCAGACGCTTGGCGAGGCGCGCATCGACATTCCGCGCACCACCGTGAACGCGATCGACGCCGCGGCCGCGGGCGCGATCGACGGCGTGCGGCTCGCGCTGAACATCGGCGGCATGCTGGTCGCCTTCGTCGCGCTGATCTACATGGCGGACGCATTTCTCGGCTGGGCCGGAGAGGCGGTCGGCCTGGTCACGGTCACGCTCTCCTTCGAGAGACTGCTCGGCTGGGCGCTCGCGCCGCTCGCCTTCCTACTCGGCGTACCCTGGCACGATGCGGTGAGCGTCGGCTCGCTGCTCGGCATGAAGACGGTGCTGAACGAGTTCATCGCCTTTCAGGCGCTCGCCTCGCTCAAGGACTCACTCGACCCGCGCTCCGTGGTGATCGCGAGCTACGCGTGCTGCGGGTTCGCGAACTTCGGATCCCTCGCCATCCAGATCGGCGGCCTCGGCGGCATCGCGCCAGAGCGGCGCAGCGACGTCGCGCGCGACGCACTGCGCGCGCTGCTCGCGGGCTCCCTGGCCAGCTTTCTCACGGCGGCGATCGCCGGCATCGTGTACTGACTCACCGAGCCCGCGGCGGATCGGGCGCTGCGAGCAGGAAGACGGTGAGTCGCGCGCCGCCGTTCGGCGCGTTCTCGCGCCGAACCGAACCGCCGCTCGCGAACAGGATACGCTCCGCGGTGTAGAGCCCGAGGCCGAGGCGCCCGCTCTTCGTGGTCGAGAACGCGCGCAACGGCGTCGTGAGCCTGTCCTCCGCGAAGCCCGGGCCGTCGTCGGCGATCTCGAGCGAGACCACGTCGACCTCGCCTTCGGCTCCGACGCGCACGGCGACGCGCGTCGCGGCGCGCGAGCCGTCGCCCTCGCACGCGTTCTCGAGCAGTGCGTCGAGAACGCGCGCGAGTCCGTCGGCCCCGGCGCACACCGCTACCCGCGCGTGCTCGAGCGCAGGGCTGGCAAGAGTGACTTCGACGGCCACCCGCGGATGCCGCGCGCGCGCGCGGGCGGCGCTCGCCATCACCCCGCCGAACAACTCGGCCGGCGAGACCAGCGGCGCGCGCGGGCCGGTCGTCGTCACGGCCCCGCGGCCCCGGCCGATCATCCGCTTCAGCCGCTGCAGCGCATCGATCAGCTCCTCTGCCGCGAGCTGTTGATCCGCCTTCGGCTTGTAGCGGGACGCGTCGGCGTGACTCGCCGCGAACAGGAACTGCGCCGAGAGCAGCGCGGTCGAGAGCGCGTTGTTCGCCTCGTGGCGACGGCGGCGAACTTCCTCGGGGTCGGCTTCTTGCGGGTCGGCGTGCTCGACATGGTCTTCCCACAGCCTCGCTTCGAGCGCCGCGCGGAGCGCCTGCTCGCGCTCGCGCCGCCCGCGAGACAATGCGGCCAGGCGCAGGCACACGGCGAAGAAGGGCAGCGCCCCGAGCAGAGCGCCGAGTGCGACGAGTGCGGAGCCGCGCATGCGCGCGTCGCCCCCGAGTCAGTCTGGGTCGCGCTCGCCGCGGCGCCGCTCGCCCGCGTCGAGCTCGCGCACGATCTGCTGAACGGCTTGCCGGGTCAGATCGAGGAGACGCGCGGCGCCGCTGCGGCTGTTCCCCGCCTTCGCGAGCGCCTGCTCGATCATCACGCGGCGCACCTCGCCCTGAACCTCGCGAAGCGGCGTGTTGCCCACGTGCGCCGCGACGAACGGGTCGAGGCGCGGTCGATCCGAGAGCGCTTCTTCGACCGAGTGAGTCAGCTCCTCGAGCGAGATCGGCTTCGCCAGGTAGCGCCGCGCTCCCGAGCGCGCGAGTTGGAACGCCTCCTCCGCCGAAGCCTGGCCGCTCATCGCGATGACTGCGGCGGCGGGTCGCATGCGCACCGCTTCCTCGACGATCGACAGCGCCTGGCCGTCGGGCAGCGCGACGTCGACGATGACGACGTCGGGAAGGCGCGCGAGCAGCGCGTGACCCTCGCGTACAGTGCCGCCTTCGAGGACCTCTGCGCCCCAGTCGCGCGCGGCGCGCGCGATTGCCTGCCGCAGCGGCTTGTGATCTTCCACGATCAGAACGCGCTCTGGCTGCGGAAACATCCCCTGCGCTTCCCCTCGCGGCCAACTTATCACGGTTCCGTGCGAATCGAGCGTTCGACCTGCAAGGAATCTTGCATTCCGAATCGAACGGGAACAGCGCAATCTAGGCAAGGTGTGAGAAAAGAATCCCTTCCCTCTCGCACCCGAGCGGCCCGTAGGGTGGCTCTGCTGGGCGGGCGGTGAGCGGCAGCTCGCCGTCCGCCCTTTGCGTTTTCCCGCAGAACAGGCTCAGCGGAGCAGCTCGGCCATCGCTGGTTGCGCCCGGACATAGCGCTCGTGCGTATCGAGGTAGATCTTGCGGTAGAGCGCGTCGACCTCGCCGGGCGCGGGGAAGCGCTTCGAGAAGCCGGGGCTCACGGGGTCGAGCGCCAGCTCCGCCGCGCGCTGGAAGTGCGCGAGCAGCGCACGGGGATCTTCGTCGCCGACCGCGATGCGAATCGTCGTGGGCGAGATACCCGCGGCGCGCAGCGCCTCGGCCGAGAGCTCCGAGTGACTCGTCTGCGCCGGACAGAGCACGACGGTGTTCACCTGCCCGAGACTCACTTGCAGCCCGAATGCGGGCTCGAGACAGTCGAAGAAGCGCTTGAACGCCTCGACCGAGATCGCCGATCCCGAGCCGTCCGGACGCTCGAACGCGATCGTGAAGAGCGGCGCGGACAGCCCGAGATACAGCGCGCGCTCGCGCAGAGCGGCGTTCTCGTTGCCCGGAACCGCGTTGCAGTTCACGCGGATCTCGGGATGACGCGCGAGCGCGCGCGCCAAGGTCGCGGTCGCGATGCACTTCTGCAGCATGCGCAGCTCGAGCGTGCGCATGCCGTTGATCACTTCGAAGGCTTTGTCCGCGTCGAGGAACGCGCCCTTCACGTAGTACACGTTCCAGAAGAGTGTCTCGCTCCAGTCGATCTCGCGCGTGCCGCCCGCGATCCCCGCGACCGTGACGCGGCTGCCCTTCGGCAGGAACATGCGCTCGTTGCGCGCGATCGCGACGCCCGCGGTCGTGGTGCCGCTGCCGACGAGGTCCTTCGTGTAGGAGTGAATCACGAAGTCCGGCCGCTCGACGGGATCGTCGCGGCGCAGAACCGGACTCAGGAACGGCGTGCCGACCGTCGAGTCACAGATCACTTCGAGCCCCGCGGCGTGCGCGGCGCGACAGATGGCGGGAACGTCGAGCACGTAGCCGTGCGGGTTGCACGGCGACTCGAGGTACACGTAGATCTGTCGCCCCTGTGCGATCCGGTCCGCATGCACGACCCGGAGCTGCGCGAGCGCGAGCTCGAAGTCGCTCGCCTCGAAGCCGTCGAACCACTCGACCGCGACGTCCAGATTGCTGCGCTTCCCGTACCAGTCCGAAAGCAACTGGTGCGCGCCGCCGTAGACGTTGCGGCTCGAGAGCACGATGTCCCGGTAGCCGACCAGGTGCGCGAGCACCGCGTCGATCGCCGCCATGCCCGAGTTGAAATTCCAGGCGAAATACTCGCCCGCGAGCGGCCCGGCCTCCACGTCGACGATGAAGTTCGCGAGACACGTCGACGTCGGGTTCATGAGCCGCGAATAGATCTCGTGCAGGAGCTCCTTGCCCTGGAACGCGTCGTCGATCCACTCCGTGCAGGCGTACAAGTAAGTCGCGGTGCGGGTGATGACCGGCGTCGAGCTGAAGATCGCAGTCACGTTGTCGAACAGCGCGTACGGCCCGCGCTGCGCGGCGTGGCCGCGGTCGACGACGAGTGACTGCCAGCTCTTGCGCATCGGGTTCTGCAGCGTGTCGAGCAGCTTCGCGAGCTGGAAGCACAGGAAGCGCTTCGCGTTCCAGAAGGCGATGCGGTCGCGGCGGTCGAGGGACGCGATGCGCGCCAAGGTCGCATCCCACAGACCGTGCATCGCCTGGTTCGCGCGGTAGACGTGACTCGCGACTTCGGCCAGCTCGCGGCCGAGCTCGCTCGCCGGGTCGAGCGAGAAGTGCAGGAGCTGCTCGCGGACGAGTGCGTCGACGCTGGTCGCGCTCGTGGTCTTGCGCAGCGGCGAGAGCTCGCGGGCGGCGCCGAGGTCGGAGTCGTGGTCGGCCAACTAGAGGTTCTCGTAGAGGTAGAGGGAGTGGCCCTGATCGTCTTCGAGCGAGATCTCTCGCGTTCGGTACGGCGTCTCGTACACGTCGCGAGTGAGTCGCACGCCCTTCCGCTCGAGCTCCTCGGCCGCGGCGCGCACGCCGTCGACCTCGATGTACAGGTGCACGTGCTCGCCCTTGCGCACGTAGTCGATCGTCGGATCGGGCTCGTCGACCCGCTTCAGGTGGAACGTGTGGCTGCCGGCGCGGATGCCGGCATAGAAGTCCTGATACTGGAACGCGAGCTCGAAGCCGAGCTTCTCGGTGTAGAAGCGGATCGAGGCCCCGAGGTCCGTGGTGCGGAGCTGTGGAATCACCGACGTGATCTTCATGACTTCTTCTCCTGTGCAGAAAGCAGCGCGCAGAGCGCCGCGTTGAGAGGTGTCGCAATTCGGTGTCGGGCGCCCAGCCGCACGATCGCACCGTTGCGCGCGTCGAGCTCAAGCGGCCGGCCCGCCCGGCGATCGTAGAGCATCGAGTTTCCCGAGCCGGCGGGCAGCGCCAGCATGCGCGCGACGGTCTCGTCGGCGACCGAGTCGGCGAGCTTGGCACCTTCGGCGCGGGCCACCGCGACGCACTCGAGCGCGATCCCGCGCGCGAGCTCCGCCATGCCGGGCTCGTGCAGTACTTCGCTGGTTCGCCCCGTGAGCGCAGTCAGAGCGCCGCTCGCCGCGTTCACACACAGCTTGCGCCAGGCCGAGCGCGCGAAGTCGGAGCTGACCTCGACGGCGACGTCCGTCCCGGCAAACAGCCGAGCGAACGCGTCCCCCGCAGCGCCCGCGGGCACCGTGAGTCGCGCGCCCGCGCGCATGCGGACTCGCCCGGGCGCGCTGCGCGCGGCCGGCAGCTCGACGACCACGGGCAGGACCTCGGCGGGCCCGGCGAACGGTGTGACTCGCGCGACGTGCTCGACCCCGTTCTGCAGCACCGCGATCACCGTTCCCGGCGCGGACAGCGCGGCCAGCCACTTCGCCGCGCCCGCCACGTCCTGTGCCTTGGTCGCGAGCAGCACCCACTCCGCGGCGCCGACCCGCGCGGGGTCCGTCTCGCAGCGCGCATGGACCTCGACGCGCCGCGCGGGTGACTCCACGATCAAGCGCTCGAACGGCTCGCGCACGCACAACACCACGTCGTGTCGGCCGGTTGCCATGAGCGGCGCGGCGAGCGCGCCGCCGATCGCGCCCACGCCCACGCACGCGATGCGCGTCACGCGGCGGCTTCCGTGATTCTGCCGCCCCACAGGCAGTAGATCCGGTCGTGCGGGTGCGACAGCGCGAGCATCTCGTCGCTCGTGCAGCCGGCGTACGCGCCGAGCAAGGTTCGGCTCAGCATCTCGTGAGTGACCGCGATCGTGTCCGATGCGTGCTTGCGGGCGGAGAGCCACGCGGTCGCGCGCCGGTAGGCGTCGGCGTAGCTCTCGCCGCCGGGGAAGGTGTAGCTCCACTTCTCCCGGTCGCGCGCGTCGCGCGCACCCGGAAAGCGCGCGTCGATCTCCGCCGCAGTGAGTCCCTGCCAGTCACCGTTGTGGAGCTCGGCGAGGAGCGGCTGCGGCACGATCGCGGACTCGGCGAGGCCGAGCTCGCGACACACGATCTCGGCCGTCGCGCGCGCGCGGCCGAGCGGGCTGCTCTCGAGCACGACTCCGCGCGCGTCGCCGAGCGCTTTGCGCAGCGCGCGCCCCACCGCGCGCGCCTGCTCGACCCCGCGCGCGGTCAGCGGCGAGTCCATGCGCCCCTGTCTCCGTCCCTCCGCGTTCCAGACCGTCTCGCCGTGCCGAACGACGTAGATCGCGCCCTCCGTCGCACTCACGGCTCCGCCTCCAGATCGCGGTCCGCCTGCACCTGCGCGCGCTTCGCCGCGATCCAGGCGAGATACTCGGGTCCGTCCCACGCGCGTTGCAAGCCGCGGCGGTAGAAGCTCGCGTTGCGCTGATACTGCCACGCGTTCAGCCGGTTCTCGCGCGAGGCGTCGCGCGTCGCGATCCGCTTCGCGGGAATCCCGACCAGGATGGAGCCCGGCGGGAACTCCTTGCCCTCGGGCACGAGCGCGCCGCCGCCGACGATCGAGCCCTTCCCGATCACCGCGCCGTCCATGATCGTCGCGCCGATTCCGATCAAGCAGTGGTCTCCGATGGTCGCGCCGTGAATCGTCGCTCGGTGAGTGATCGAGCAGAACTCACCGATCACCGTCGGCGCGTCGTAGCCGACGTGCACCATCGCGAAGTCCTGCAGGTTCGTCATGCGCCCGATGCGCACGTGCTGCGCCTCGGCGCGGATCACGGCGTTGGGCCAGAGCGAGGCGTGCGCGGCGATCGAGACGCGGCCGTAGATCTGCACGCCGGGGGCGATCCAGACCGACTCGTGAATCGACTGAAGCTCGTCCACGGGGCCGGAGCTTGGCACGAACGCCGGGCTGACGATAGGATTCGGCCCCCATGGCTTCGAAGAAATCCCCCGACATGACCCGCGGCCGCACGGTCGCCATCGTCGGCGCGACCGGCGCCGTAGGCGAAGTGCTTCTGCGCGTGCTCGAAGAGCGCGCGTTTCCGGTCGGCGAGCTGCGCGCGCTCGCGAGTGAGCGCTCGGTCGGGACGACGGTGACCTTCCGCGGGAAGCAGATACCGGTGGAAGTCGCGCGGCCCGAGGCGTTCGACGGGGTGGACTTCGTGTTCTTCGCGGCGACCGGCGCGCTCTCGAAGACACTCGCGCCCGAGGTCGTGAAGCGCGGCGGGATCGCGATCGACAAGTCGAACACCTGGCGCATGCACGAAGATGTGCCGCTGGTCGTTCCCGAGGTGAATGGCGAGGCAGTCCTGAAACACCAGGGAATCCTCGCGAGCCCGAATTGCACCACGATGCCGTTCGTGATGGCGCTCGCGCCGCTGCGAAAGCTTGCCAAGCTGAAGCGCGTGGTGGTCACGACCTTGCAGTCCGCCTCCGGCGCGGGACTCCCCGGGGTCGAGGAGCTCGAGTCACAGCAGGAGGCGATCGTCGCCGGCAAGCCGCTGCCGCCGCTGAAGCAGTTCTCGCGTCAGCTCGCAAACAACGTCGTGCCGCTGTGCGAGACCTTCACCGACAACGGCTACTCGACCGAGGAGATGAAGCTCCTGCTCGAGACGCGGAAGATTCTCGGTGACTCGAAGCTCGAGGTCGCGATGACCTGCGTGCGCGTGCCCGTGCCGGTGGGTCACTCGGCGGCGGTGCTGATCGAGAGCGAGCCCGCGATCACGCCGGAGGCGGCGCGCGCCGCCATTGCGGCGTTTCCGGGCGTGATCGTGCGCGACGACCCGAGTCACAACGAGTTCCCGACCCCGGCCGAGGCCGCGGGCAAGGACGAGGTGTTCGTCGGGCGCATCCGCAAGGACCTGACGAGCGACCGCCTGTGGCTCTGGACCGTCGGCGACAACCTGCGCAAGGGCGCCGCGACCAACGCCGTGCAGATCGCCGAAGAGCTCATGCGCCGCGGGCTGCGCTGAGACGGAGCCCGCGTTGAGCGCGCCGCTCTGGACGCCGTCGGCAGAGCGCATCGAGCGGGCTCAGATGACGGCGTTCCGGCGGCGCATCGAGCTCCAGACCGGGCGCGCGCTGCCGACCTACACCGATCTGTGGCGCTGGTCCGTGGACGAGCGCGGCGCGTTCTGGCGCGCCGCCTGGGAGCTCTGCGAGGTCATCGGTCAGCGCGGCTGGGCGCCCTATCTGGTCGACGATCGCATGCCTGGCGCACGCTTCTTCCCGGACGCGCGGCTCAACTTCGCGGAGAACCTGCTGCGGCGCGACGACCATGCGCCCGCATTCATCTTCGTGAGTGAGACCCACGCGCGCCGCGAGCTCTCGTTCTCGGAACTGCGCGCACAGGTCGGCGCGCTCGCGGCTTGGCTGCGCGCCGAAGGCATTCGCCCGGGCGATCGGATTGCGGGCATCGTGCCGAACTGTCCCGAGGCGATCGTCGCCATGCTCGCCGCGACGTCGCTGGGCGCGGTGTGGTCGTCGTGCTCGCCGGATTTCGGCGTGCGCGGCGTGCTGGACCGCTTCGGTCAGATCGAGCCGAGAGTGCTGTTCGTCGCGGACGGCTACTCGTACGGCGGCAAGACCCACTCACTCGCCGAGCGCATCGCCGAGATCCGCGCCGGGCTGCCATCGGTCGAGCACGTGGTCGCGTTCTCGTTCATCGGGCAGGGCGGGGTAAGGCATGCAGAGAGCTTCGAGCAAATCGTCGTCGTGCACGCGCCGGCACCGCGCTTCGAGCGCCTGCCTTTTGCGCATCCGCTCTTCATCCTGTTCTCGTCGGGTACGACGGGAATTCCGAAGGGCATCGTGCACTGCGCGGGCGGGGTGCTCCTGAAGATCGGCGTCGAGCACCGGCTCCACACCGATCTGTGTCGCGACGACCGGCTCTTCTACTTCACGACCTGCGGCTGGATGATGTGGAACTGGCTCGCGACCGGGCTCGCCTCGGGCGCGACGCTCGTGCTGTTCGACGGCTCGCCCTTCCAGCCGAACGAGCGCGTGCTCTGGGACCTGGCCGAGCGCGAGCGAGTCACCATATTCGGTACCTCGGCGAAGTATCTCGACGCGATCCGGAAGTCCGGCCTCGAGCCCAAGCGCACGCACGATCTGGCGTCGTTGAAGACGATCCTCTCGACCGGCTCGGTGCTCGCGCCCGAGAGCTTCGACTTCGTGTACGAGGGCATCAAGAAGGACGTGCTGCTCTCCTCGATCTCGGGCGGCACCGACATCGCCGGCTGCTTCGCGGCCGGCAGCCCCACCCTTCCCGTCCACCGCGGCGAGGCGCAGTGTCTCGCGCTCGGCATGAAGGTCGAAGTCTTCGACGAGCACGGCCACTCACTTCCGCCCGGCGAGAAGGGCGAGCTCGTCTGCACCCGGGCGTTTCCCTCGATGCCCGTCGGCTTCTGGAACGACCCCGACGGGCGCCGCTACCGCGCCGCGTACTACGAGCGCTTCCCCGGCGTGTGGCACCACGGCGACTGGGTCGAGCTGACAGCGAATGGTGGCATGACCCTGTACGGCCGCTCCGATGCGGTGCTGAATCCGGGCGGCGTGCGCATCGGCACGGCGGAGATCTACCGCCCGGTCGAGCAGCTCGACGAAGTCGTCGAGAGCATCGCCGTCGGCCAGGACTGGGACGGCGACGTGCGCGTGGTGCTGTTCGTGCGCCTGCGCGACGGAGTCACTCTCTCGGCCGAGCTCGAGTCACGCATCCGCGCCGCGATCCGCAGCCACGCGACCCCGCGCCATGTGCCTGCGCGCATCGTCCAAGTCGGCGACATCCCGCGCACCAAGAGCGGCAAGATCGTCGAGCTCGCCGTGCGCGACGTCGTGCATGGCCGCACGCCCAAGAATCTCGAAGCGCTCGCGAACCCCGAAGCCCTCGAGCAGTTCCGCGGGCGCGAGGAGCTCGCGAGCTAGCAGAGTGACTCGAGAGAGTCGAACCCCGAGCCGCGCGGCTCAGTGGTAGATGAACTCCTTCGCGTCGAGGTCGATCGCCGGGATGTCGATCTTCTCTGCCCAGTAGTCCTGTGTGTGCTGCCATTCGGGCTTGTCTAGCCGCCTCGGCATCAGGTGCTGCGAGCGCAGCAGGTAGCCGGGGTTGAAGTTGTTCGGATCGATCCACTCCTTCAGCGGCATGCCCTCGTCCTCGGGCCGCAGCGCGACCGTGACCCGCTTCACGCCTCGCTGCTTCATGTGATTGAGCAGCCGACACACGAAGTCACAGAGCAGATCCACCCGCAGTGTCCAGCT
>Ga0326731_1000022_pt1 | contig 38897 bp, 35 predicted proteins | sample MHFSIPfraction_FD_207645 | JGI IMG/M metagenome (GOLD analysis project Ga0326731, IMG submission 207645) | Lab enriched peat soil microbial communities from Michigan Hollow, Ithaca, NY, United States - MHF9FY SIP fraction | ecosystem: Environmental > Terrestrial > Soil > Wetlands > Peat | place...
ATGCCTGTCAAGCACTGATCAATCCGGTAGAGCGGAGGTTGTCGAGTTACGACACACTGTGGCGTTCACGCGGCGTCCCGGGCATCGGGCTCGTGAGTGGTAGCCTTGGCACCGGCCTTGCTGCACGAGGTCGGTGCCCCAATGCCTTCAAAGTCCGGATCTCGAGAAACCATGATCAGCCGCCTCGCGGGAGCGGTTCCTCCCTTCAAGGCGCGTTGGGCGGCCTACCGCACGAGCGTCGACTACCGCTCCGACGGTCCGGACATTCACATGGTTCTCCTGACCGAGCAGGTCGCGGGGATGGCGGCCCGAGGGGAGTGGACGGCGCTGTCGGACTTCTTCGAGGCACTCGAGCGTTACGCCTCGCGCCGGGAGCTGCATGTCGCCCGGATGGTGGCGGAGGGGCTGCTCCTGGATCTCATCGAAGACCTGGAGCTGCTCGAGGTCGACCTGCGGCAATGCTTCAGCCGTCTTGGACCAAACTCGCGCACGGCGTGGCGGGAAGCCTACCGCGACGGGCACCGGGGTGCGGGGTGGCCGGACTAAGCCGCCTCGATGTCGTTCAGCGCGCTGGCGACATCGCGCGCCCGTATCTCCTGCGGGGAATCGAAGACAGCCGGTCCATTCACTCTGCGGGCGACCAGGAACACGCTTCCCTCGCCGCCGGCGACTTCCCACAACAGGACTTTCCATTCTTCTGCTTTGGGTGCTTCGCGCTCGTACAACGTTTCGATACGGGTGGCCGCCCGTTCGGCATCCAAGGCCTCCCAGCTCCGTGATTTGAGCGCTTCGATGAGTCGGCGACGAAGATCATGGTCCATAGTCGGGGCGCCGGGATTTGAACCCGGGACCTTCTGGTCCCAAACCAGACGCGCTACCAGACTGCGCTACGCCCCGGACTGCTAGACGTACAGACGTTTAGACGTCTGGACGTATAGGAACAAACTAAATACAACAATAACTACCGCATCGCCCGGCGCAGCAGCACTTCGATCAACGCGCGAAACGCCCGCCCGCGGTGCGACACCCGATGCTTCGTCGCCGACGGCACTTCCCCGAAGCCGCGCTGCAGATCGTCCGAAAAGAACAGCGGATCGTACCCGAACCCGCCGGTGCCCCGCAGCTCCGGCAGGACTCGGCCCTCGCAGGTGGCCTCGACGATCTCCGGCGCATCCCCCGGCGCCGGCAGATACGCGATGACGCAACGATAGCGGGCGGTACGCTGCTCCTCCGGCATACCGGCGAGCTGGGCCAGCAGCAACGCGTTGTTGGCGTCGTCCACCGACTGCCCCGGCTCGACCCGCGCCTGCTGGATCGCATACCGGGCCGACCGCACTCCGGGCGCGCCGCCCAGTGCATCGACCTCCAGCCCCGAGTCGTCGGCGACCGTGGGCAGCCCACTGCGCCCCGCGAAGTGACGCGCCTTGGCCACGGCGTTCCCCGTGTAGGTGTCGGTCTCCTCCAGCTCGTCTTCCTCCGGCAACCGCTCCAGCCCGATCTCGTCGGGGAACACGACCTGAAACGGGAGTCCAGCGAAGAGCTCGCGGATCTCGCGAGTCTTCCCCGCGCTGCGCGTGGAGACGAGCAGCTTCATCGCGGGCTTATCCCGCACCGCCTCGTGCGCGCTGGACCAGGTCGCTCGTCGATCTCCCTCCGACGAGCGGAACCCGCACGACGCGCCCGCCCCATCCCACGACCTCCCCCGCCCCCACGATCGCCTCCGGCGCGTAATCGGCCCCCTTCACGAGCACGTCGGGCCGCAGCGCGAGGATCAACGCGAGCGGGGTCGCCTCCTCGAACGGCACGACGCAATCGACGCAGGCGAGGGCGGCCAGTACCCGGGCGCGCTCCGCCAGCGGCACGAGCGGGCGATCGGTCCCCTTCCCCAGGCGACGCACCGAATCGTCGGCGTTGACGCCCACGACGAGCACCGCGCCCTCGGCACGCGCCGCCTCGAGCAGCGCCACATGTCCCACGTGCAGCAGATCGAAAACGCCGTTGGTGAACACGACGGGACCGCTCTGCTCCGCGCGCCAGCGCACGGCCGCCTCACGCGACCGGACTTTGGATACGGTACTCAGAGCGGCTCGGTGTCCTTGGGGTGGAACTTGAAGGTGTGGTCGAACAGCGGCAGGTGCACCGACTCGGAGTATTCGCTCTCGATCGTGATCTCGCGCGGCGCGGCGTTTCGGGTGATCTGGAGATTCGCGGCGGCCTCGTCGGGGATGCCGATCTCCTGAATGGCGGCCGCGATGCGGCGCTGAATCGTGCCGTTGTCGAGAGCGGCGGCGACCCGCGCCTGCGTCCCCATCTCGTCCAGCAGCCGGTAGTAGCGGAAATAAACCTCGCCGATGTTCACGCCGTAATAGAGCACGGCGACCAGCACGAGCAGGGAGATGAGGCACCCCATCGTGCTCGCCCCGCGGCGACGGTCGCGGCCCCGCACGGTGGTCACCATTGCGACTGCGCTCCGTCCACGATCTCGGTGACGAGCTTCTGCAGCGCAGTCTTGCGGCCGTCGGCTTCCTGCGGCGGCTGGTAGTCGCCGGTGATGGTGAGCCCCTGGCGCTGCCACAGGGTCTTGCCGTCGCGTTGATTGAGAATGGTGATGTCCACCGTCAGCTGGATCTGGCGGCGCGTGACGTTGGCCTCCCCGGTGCCGGTCTGCACGGCCAGCGGGAGGTCCGCATCGTAGCGGGCGATGCGCCCGCGCACGACGGCGTCGGCCGTCGCTTCTCCGGCGGGACGCAGGCCGAGCCGGCTTTCGATCGCCTCATGCACGGCGTTGGCCACTTCGGTCGTCAACGCCGGCTCCGGGGTGTCGTTGTCGAATGGAAGGATGGCGACGGTCTTGATGTTCGGCAGGCCGCCGCCGGCGAAGCCGTACAGGCAGCCGACGAGCGCGAGTCCGGCGACGCTAACGGCGGCTGCGCCACAGCGCCGGAGCGAAGATCGCCGCCGAATCCACCGCCACGAACGTGAGCTCAAACCGCGCCGACCTCTCGGGAACATCGATCCGTACGCTCTGGGGAAGCCCCCCGGGCCCGAGCAGCGTGCGGCCACGGGCCATCACTCGCCCCGCGCGCCGCCATTCCGCCTCGAGCGTCCGCGGCGCCACCAGCCCCTGACGGAAGTCGAGCGTGTCGCGATCCTCCGCGTACCGCCACAGGGCGCGGGTGGAGTCGCGGCTGCCGGATACCGCCGCGCTCGCGCGGGGGGGCCGCACCACCCCGAGCGCGATCCACACGAGCTGCACCGCCGGTACGACCGAAGATGGAAAGTCCTCCTTCGGATCCGCCCACTGCAGCGAATCCCCCAGCACCACCGCCGCACCGGTCTTGATGTTGAGCGTCGCCGCCCAGTCGACCCGGACCGAATCCGGCGGCGCTACGCGCGCCGTTCCCCGCCCGCCGCCGCTCCGGCGATCGTCGCGATACTTCCAGCGGAAGCGCAGCGCCATCGGCCGCGCGGGACCACTGCCCATACTCCACGCGACCACGCTGTCCGGCGGCACGCTGCCGAGCGGCTCGGGCACGAGCGGCGCCGGCCGTCCGTGACACGCCGCGAGCACGATACACGCGGCAATGTAGGAACGCCTGCCGAGGCGGTCAAGCAAGCCGCCCCCGTTCAATAATTGAACCCGAAGAAGAAATCCGCGAACCGGGCGCCGCGGTCGCGGGACGGCAGTCCGTAGAGGGTGACGTTCCCCCGGTGGTAGCGCCAGCCGACGTCGAGCCGCAGCACCAGCGGCTCGAGAATCGGCATGCGGAACCCCAACCCCCAGCTGCCCAGCGTTCCGCGACCGGTGGTGGTGGGCGTCCAGGCGCGCCCCAGGTCGGTGAACACCGCCCCCTGCACGCCCGGAAACTGCGCCGCCCCGAACGGGAATCCCAGCGCCAGATAGTCGGTGATCGGAAAGCGCCACTCGGCCGAGAGCAGCCAGGCCCTCGTCCCCGAGACGTAGCCGAAGTACGGGTAGCCGCGCAGCCCCCAGGAGCCGCCGATATTGATGAGCCGGGGTCGATCGCCCCCCGTCCAGTATCCCAGCGCGCGCACCGCGAACGCGCTGCGACGCGAGGTCCGGACATAGTGGCGGGCGTCGCCCGAGAAGATGTAGGCGTCGAACCGGCCGTGATTGACGTCGTTCACGAGGCCCGCCGTGAAGCTGTAGCGCTCGCCGTCGATCGGCCCGGTGGCCAGCCACAGGCTGTTGTCCTTCACGTAGGTGATGTAGTTGGACGCCAGCCACGCCACGCGCCGCGGCTCGGCGGCCAGCGGGTTGGCGAAATCGAAGCGGTTCGAATGCTCCAGCCGGAACTCCGCCTCGATACGGCGGAAGCGGGACAGCGGATAGCGCAGCTGCCCCAGCACGCCGTAGCTCGTCTCCTGGAAGAGGCTGGTGAAGTCGCCTTCGTAGAACAACCCACGGAGGCGGTAGGCGCCCATGCCCCAGTTGAGCCGGTGCGTCTGGTTCAGGTAGAACGCCGACCCGCTGAGATTGTCGAGCAGGTTGCCGAGTCCGCTCCCCGAGTAGGAGAACGAGGAGATCGTGCCGACGAACTCGTGGTCGTTCAGGAGATCGCTGAACAACAGGACGGCTCCCTGCTCCGAGCCCAGGCCGGGAGCGACGGCCGCTTCGCCGGCCGCGAAGTCGAGCCCGTAGCGCCGCTTGTACGGCGCAGTCGATGCGCCCGCCGCCGTCGCCGACTTGAGCTCCGGCCACTCCCACCCCGCGGTGCCGGGGGCGATATCCAGCGCAACCATGGTGACGGCCGAGTCGGAGAGTGACGGGACCGTGGCGTGGTAGAGGTTGAAGCTCAGGTCGGCGAACCCGCCGAACACGAGCCCCGCGGCGCTGTCCACGAATTGCGGATCGAACGCGCCGCCCAGCACCGCCGTCTCGCGCCGGCCGCGGCCCGCCGTATCCACGGCATAGAGCTGCAGCGAGCCGTCCCGATCGCTCGAGAACCAGATCTGGCCGGTGGCCGCGGACCAGCGCGGCCCGTCGTCCTGCCAGGCGCCGTAGGTGAGGTAGCGGATGGCGCCGCTCGCGAGGTCGAGCAGGAAGAGGTTGCGCGCGCCCTGCGGGCCGAACGCCGTGCGGTCGGACGAAAACACCACGGTGCGCCCGTCCGGACTCACGGCAGGATCGATGTCCTGGTAGCGGTCCGTCGTGAGCCGCTCGAGGCGGCCATCCGCCAGCCAGAGACGGTAGAGATCCGAATACCCGGAGACCGCGAGGCCGCTGAAGACGACGCTCTTGCCGTCGGGCGCCCACGAGGGTGAGAGAATCGAGACCAGGTCCGGGAACTGGTAGCGGCCCTCGAGCCGTCCGCGCTTCAGGTCCCAGAAGATCAGCGCGTCACGCGATTCGAACCGGCTGCCGAACACCGCGATGCCGGCGCTGTTCACGTCGATGCGCGACTCGAAATAGTGGAACGACTCGAACTCCGGTGTGCGCTCGCCGTGTATCACGAGCTGGGCGGAGCCGCCGGCCAGCGGCCGGCTGTAGATGCTGGCGTAGCCGTCGGCGGGCGAGAAATAGAGCACGCGTACCACGCTGTCGCCCGGGAGCCGGTAGGCCGCCGGCTTGATGGCGAGCGTCGTGAGCTGCTTCGCGGTCAACGCGAGCGGCCGGGTGGTCCCCACGTCAGCGAAATAGCGGCGCCGCATCCAGAACTGCCACTCGTCCGACAACTGCTCGAGCGTCTTGCCGTACAGCTCGCGCACGGCCGCATCGAGCGTCGGGTACTTCCACACGTCGCGGTACAGGGAGATGATGCGCCAATCGCCGTACGTCGTGCCCAGATAGCGGAGGATGCTGCCGCCGATGGGATAGATGATGCCGCCGCCGGCATAGGAGAGCTGCCCGAGCGTCGGCATCCGGCCCGAGACGGCCAGCTCCCGCAGGACCATCTCGTCGCGCGTGTCCTCGCCGGCGGAGAAATACTCGGCGAGCCCCTCGGTGAACCACAGCGGCAGGCCGACGCGGGGAGCGCGCGGATAGTGGAGATACGCATCGGTCGTGAGGCTGAGCTGGAAGACGTGCACCAGCTCGTGGCGCAGCGTGTGCCGGAATTCCACGTAGTTCCCGGTGAACGGGAGCGTCACCCGCTGCTTCAGGAAATCGGTGACGCCGAGCAGGCCCTCCGGGGGCGCGTACGGCAGCACATTGGTCTGCTCGAAGTCGGAATGGGACGCATAGACGATGAGCGGGATGCGGTGGTCCACGGCGTGGTTGAAGCGCCGCTCGAGCACGCCGTAACTCTCCTCCGCGTACGCCAGCGCGACGCGGGCCAGCTCCTCTTCCGCGGGATAGAAATAGAGATCGACGTGCTCGCCGCGCAGGATCCGCCACGCGAAGCTGTGGTACTGGATCTTGTTCTGTCCGAAGTAGCCGAACTGGGCCGCCGCGATCGCCGGAACGGCCGCCCACAGCGTGGCGCAGAGCAGCGCGACCCGCCTCACCGGTGGATGCTCCGGATCCGGTCGCCCTGCGTGACGAGCGTCAGGACCCGCATATCACCGCTCACCCGGCCGAATACCGTGTAGGTACCGTCCAGGTGGGGTTGGGTCGACTCGGTGATGAAGAACTGGCTGCCGCCGGTGTCGGGACCCGAGAGCGCCATGCCGACGGTACCGATGACGTAGCGTTGCGGGTTGATTTCGTCGCGCAGCGTCGTGCCCGGCCCGCCCCAGCCGTCGCCGCGCGGGTCCCCCGCCTGCACGACGAAATTCGGCACGACCCGGTGCCACCGCTGTCCGTCGAAGTAGCGCCGATCCACGAGCCCCAGAAACGCGGCGACGGTCAGCGGCGCCTGCGCCGGCAGGAGCTCCAGCGTGAGGACGCCACGGTCGGTCTCGATCGAGACCTCGGGGTTGGGCTGCCCCGTGATCGCGGGCAGCAGGTAGCGGCGCACCACTTCACGGTAGTCGGCGTCGCTCTTGCCCGTGACGATGGGCACACCGCCCGCACGGCCGGGTCCGCCCGCCCAGGCGTCCGCCGCCTCCGGAAATCGCTGCTCCGCCAGGCGGCGCACGAGGTAGTCCTCGGGACGCGGCGTGGCGGTGACGAACCGCTCGAGGACCCTGAGCTTCGCCGCCGAGCCGCTGGCGGCGATCGCCGCCAGCGCGCCGACGGCCGACAGCCGGGCGTCATCGAACGGGTCGGTCGCCGCGCGGCGATACGCCGCCACGAGCCGGTCCACATCATCGGCCACCGGCCGGCGCGCCAGGATGTCGGCCGCGACGCTGCGGACGGCCGGGTCGGCGTGATCGAGCAGGACGCGGGCGCGCGCAAGAAGCGCCGTGTCGCTGTCGGCCGCGAGGTGCATCAGTCCCTGCAGTGCCTGAGCGACCACACGGCCGTCCGGATCCGCGAGCAATCCCACGAGGCGCGCACGATCAGACGCGGCGGCGTAGGCCTCGGCCGCCACGCCGCGCCAGCGCCAATCGGGGTCGGCGGCGATCGCCGCCTGGGCCGCCGCGATTCCGGCGGAGCTGTCGGCCTGAGCCAGGCCGATGATCGCCTGGCGACGCAGCGCGAACGTGGGACTGGTGGTGAGTCGGCGCAGGGCCTCGACCGCCGCGCTGCCCCCCAGCGCGCCGAGCGTGGTTTCGGCCTGCACCACCACGGCGGAGGTGGGGTCGGTGAGGGCGGAGATCGCGGCCGGCGCGAGCGTGGAATCGCGGAACGACGCGAGGGCGCGCAGCGCGTTGATGCGCACGCCGGGAATCGGGTCGTTCGCGAGAGGCCGAAGTCTGGCCGCCACCGCCGCGCGGCCGATGGAACTCGAGTCGGCGAGCGTCGCCGAGAGTCCGCGGGCCGCGACGGCGCGCACCTCGGACGCCTGATCGCCCAGCGCCTTGAGGAGCACCGGGACCGCCGCCACACTGCGCAGCCGTCCCAGGGAGAAGAGCGCGCGTCCGCGGATCACCTCGTCGGGATTCTCCGCGTAGGCGAGCAGCTGGGGGATCGGAGCGCGCGGGCCGAGACGCCACGCCTCGAGGAGGGCCGTGCTGACCGACGGCGGCACGGCCTGACCGAGCGGCGTCGACCCGAGGACGAGCTGGATCGCCTGGGCGCCCTCGACGCCGCCGATCTTGGCGAGCGAGGTGACGGCCTCCATCTCCCGCACGCTCTGGTCGGCCGGGGCGACGCTGCGCACGATGGCGAGCAGCGGATCGACCGCGCGCGGGTCCTTGAGGAGCCCGAGAGCGAACGCGGCCGCGGTCTGCACCGCGCCGGCGGAGTCGTTGAGCAGCGGCACCAGCAGCTCGACCGCTTCCCCGTCGCCGATGCGGCCGGCGGCCAGCGCGCCCTGCACGCGGACGTTCAGGTTGTCGGATTGGAGCGCCTGGCGCAGCACCGCGCCGTCGAACTGGCGCGCGTCCGACAGCGCCAGCAGGCGTGCCAGGATCCCGATGACGGTTTCGTCCTGGGCGGGTGCCTGCGCCGCGGCGGGCCGCGCGGGCGCCGCGACGGCGAGCGCCAGCAGCAGGCTACAACCGGACAGGATCGGGCGAGGCATGCAGGCGCTCCATCACGTGGGCCGGAACGCGCGTGAGGCCGTGCCGGCGATCGAGAGCGATCAAGGCAGTTTCCGCGGTGGCGAGGAGCTCGCCGGTGGCGGCGCGCTCCACCGCATAACCGAAGATGACCCGGCGCGAGGCCAACTCCCGCACCCAACACCGGATGCGCACCAGGTCGTCGTAGCGGGCGGGCTGGCGGTACCGAATGCGGGCCTCGGTGACCGCCAAGAACACGCCCTCCTGTTCCATTTCCTTGTAGGTCACCCCGGTACGCCGCAGGTGTTCCGTGCGGGCCATGTCCAGCCAGACGAGATAGTTCGCGTGGTACACGAACCCCATCTGATCGGTCTCGGAGTAGTTGACGCGATGCTCGATGGCGCTGATCGAAGCGGACCCGTCAGTCGTCATGCGCCACGGAGTCGCCCACGAGGCTCTGCAGTTCGCCGACCCGGAGGGTCACCCACCCCCATCGGGAGTCGGTCACCGCCGCGTGCGCCAGGAAGTCCCGATAGGCCTGCAGCGCGAGAGCGGCCGAGCCCATGGCCTCGTCGGCCCGGCCAAGGAGATAGTACGGCGACGCGTAGTACGGATCCGCATCGATCGCGGCCTGCAGCTCCTGCACGGCCTCCGGGTACCGTTTCGTCGCGAGCAACACGAGGCCGTAGTAGTTCCGCATCCAGGCATCGTGAGGCTCCACGCCGGCCGCGATCGACAGCTCCGTCAGCCCGCCGGTCGTGTCGCCCTGACCGAGCAACAGGCGCGCGAGCCGCGCGTGCACGAGATACAGCCCGAGATTCTCGCTCAACGCCTTGACATAGGCGTCATGCGCCCCGGCCGTGTCGCCAGCCTGTTCCCGTGCGACCGCCAGAGCGTAGTACAGCAGATCCCGAGGCGGGGCAAACGCCGCGTAGGAAGCGGAGTCACGGCTCGCGATCGTGGTGATCGCCTGCTGCAGCTCAGCCGCGGCGCTGTCGAACCGCTGTTCGAGGGAGTACGAGTAGGCACGGTGAAACCGCAGGTCGATCCGGTTGGGGTGGTGCTGCAGCGCGCGCGCCCAGTCGTCTCGAGCTTTCGGGAACTCGGCGCCGAAGAACTCCACGATCCCCCTGATGATCGGATCGGATACGGTTGACGCCCGCGGGAGAACCCCGATCTGGAGCGAGGGGTCGAGGAGCGGGTCCTTGAATGGATCCCGCAGCCACGCCTGGCGGAACAACAACCCCACCCGATCCGCGACCGCCGCATTCGCCGAATCGGGGCGACGCCCGTACTGGACCGGGCCGTAGAACATCCCCCGGTACAACACCCGCAGGATGGCCACCCCTCGAGCGTAGTACGGATCCGCGTTCCCGGGCGCGAGTCGCGAGGCCCAGACGAAGGCGGACTCGGCCGCCGCCAGACTCCCCGGGGCGGTGTCCAGCTGCAGCTCGTTGGCCAGCCGCATGTAGACCGTGGCGTCGTTGCTGTCGGCGCCCGCGGCGAGCCGCGGGCGTTGCGATTGGGCCGGACTGCTGCCGGCCGCCAGGACGAACACCACCACACCCAACCACCACGGTCGCCGCATCCGCGGGTCTATTCCCCGTAGGGGATCCAGATGTTCTTCACCTGCGCGGCGTGGCGCAGGAACTCCCGCCCTTCTCCCTGGCGCGCGTCCAGCCAGTCGCGGGCGCCGGGCAACCAGGTGCGCTTCATATTGCCCGCCGACGCCTCCTCCACGACCCGCCCGCCGTCCGGACCACCGCAGTACCAGACGGCATCCACATCCAAATGCTCGGCGAGGATCTTGGCCAGCGCGTCCTTCTCGCCGGTCACGATGTTGATCACTCCATCGGGCAGGTCCGAGGTTTCCAGCACGCCGTAGAAGTCGGTCGCACTGAGGGGATGCGGCGTCGAGGGGATCACCACGACGGTGTTGCCCAGCGCGATCGCGGGGGCCACGAGCGAGACGAGGCCGAGCAACGGATGCGGGTCCGGCGCCGCGATCCCGATCACGCCGATCGGCTCGTGCATCGCCAGGGTGACGCCGCGAATCGGCACCTGGTGCACCGCCCCGTCGAACTTGTCCGCCCAGGCGGCATAGGAAAACAACCGGGCGATGGTGGCGTCCACCTCGGCGTGACTCGCCTCGGCCCCCGCCCCGGTCTGCGCGGCGATGCGCCCCGCGAACTCCTCGGTGCGGGCCGACAGATTCTCGGCGATGTAATAGAGGATCTGGGCCCGCAGGTGCCCCGCGCCCCTACCCCATGCGGCAGCCGCATGGGCCGCCTCTACCGCATCACGCACGTCCTTGCGGTTCCCCTCCCCCACCTCACCCAGCAACCGCCCATCGCTCGATCGGACGGGCCGGCTGTAGCCTTGATCGGGGCGAACTTGCTTGCCGCCGATGAAGAGCTTGGGAGTGCGGTCAATGTCGGGGAGTGGGGAGTGGGGAGCGGGACGATCCGGTTCACGGGAAGCGTCGGTGCCGGTCGGAGCCGTCGCCTCCCACTCCCCACTCCCCACTCCCAGTGGTTTCAGATACTCCCACATCCCCTCCCGACCGCCCTCGCGCCCGAACCCCGACTCCCGATAGCCGCCGAAGCCGGAGGCCGCGTCGAACTGGTTGGTACAGTTGATCCAGACGACGCCGGCCTTGATCTTGGGCGCCACATCGAGCGCGAGGTTGATGTTCTCCGTCCATACGCTCGCCGCCAGGCCATAGGGCGTGTTGTTGGCGAGCGCCACCGCCTCGGTGGGAGTGCGGAACGTCATGGAGACGAGCACCGGCCCGAAGATTTCGACCTGCGCGATCGTCGCCGCGGGCGAGACTTCCGTGAACAGCGTCGGCGGATAGAAATAGCCTTCGGTGGGACACGCCCAGGACGGCTGCCACATCTTCGCGCCCTCGGCCACACCCTGATCGACCAGCCCGCGGATGCGCTCGAGCTGCACCGGCGCCACGATCGCGCCCATGTCCACCGCTTTGTCGAGCGGCGACCCCACGCGCAGCTTCTCCATCCGCGCGCGCAGCTTGCCGATGAGCCGACCGGCCACGCCCTCCTGCACCAGCAGCCGCGAGCCCGCACAGCATACCTGACCTTGGTTGAACCAGATCGCATCCACCACGCCTTCCACCACGCTGTCCAGATCGGCGTCGTCGAAGACGATGAACGGACTCTTGCCGCCGAGCTCGAGGGTCAGCTTCTTGCCCGTGCCGGCGGTCTTCTTGCGGATGATCCGGCCCACCTCCGTCGAGCCGGTGAACGCGATCTTGTCCACGCCCGGATGCTCGACCAGCAGCGCCCCGGGACGGCCGTCGCCCGTGATCACGTTGAGCACGCCCGGCGGCAGACCGACGTGCGCGGCCAGCTCGGCGAAGCACAACGCGGTGAGCGGCGTGAACTCGGCGGGTTTCAGGACCACCGTGTTCCCGGCCGCGAGCGCCGGCGCCACTTTCCAGGCCAGCATGAGCAGCGGGAAATTCCAGGGGATGATCTGCCCGACGACGCCGATCGGGCCGTACCCCGGGAATTCGCTCGCCGCGAGCTGGGCCCAGCCCGCATGATGATAGAAGTGCCGGGCCACGAGCGGGATGTCGAGATCGCGCGTCTCGCGAATCGACTTGCCGTTGTCGAGACTCTCGAGCACCGCGAGCAGCCGGGCGTGCTTCTGGACTTCGCGCGCCAGCGCGTAGAGGTAGCGGGCCCGGGCGTGGCCGGGCAGGCCGGACCACCCCGGGAACGCGCGGCGCGCGGCCGCGACGGCCGCGTCCACGTCGGGCTTCCCCGCCTGCGCAATGCGCGCCAGCGTCGCGCGGGTCGCGGGGTTGATCGTCTCGAACGTCTCGCCCGCGGCGGGCGGCGTCCAGCGGCCGTCGATGAAGAGCCCGAACGATCCGCCGTGCGCCTCCAGCCACTCGAACGCCGGACCGCTCGCCTCCGGCGCCGGCCCCCACTCCATCGTCTCGAAGATCCGGGCGACGGTCGTCGTCATCACACCATCGGGTGGCGGTGGGCCGCGCTGTAGCGCCCGGTGACGAAGTGCTCGAGCTGGCGCTCGATATCGGTGAGCAGTGCGCTCGCCCCCAAGCGGAAGCGGTCGGCCGAGAGCCACACATCGCCCAGCTCTTCCTTCATGAGGATGAGCCAGTCGAGGGCGCCCTTCGCTGTCCGGATGCCGCCCGCCGGCTTGAACCCGACGGCGTGGCCGGTGCGATCGGCGTACTCCCGGATCATGCGGGTCATCACGAGACCGACAGGGAGGGTCGCGTTGACCGGCTCCTTGCCGGTCGAGGTCTTGATGAAATCGGCCCCGGCCATCATGGCGGCGAGGCTCGCGCGGGCCACGTTCGTGAGGGTGGCGAGCTCACCCGTGGCCAAGATCACTTTCATGTGCGCCCGGCCGCAGGCATCGCGGAATGCTCGAACTTCCTCGTACAGGGCCGGCCAGTCACCGGTGAGCACGCGGGCGCGCGTGATCACGACATCGATCTCGTCCGCGCCGGCTTCCACCGAGGCGCGAATCTCCTCCAGGCGCTGCGGGAACGGGTTCAGGCCGGCGGGAAAACCGGTGGATACGGCGGCGACCGGAATGCCGGAGCCTTCGAGCGCGTCGACGGCCGTGGGCACGAGGGCGTGGTACACGCACACCGCGCCGACCGTGATGCCGAGGCCTTCCACCCCCAGCGCTTCGGCGAGATCACGGCGCAGTGGAGCGCGCGCCTTGGCGCAGAGGCGCTGCACGTTGCCGGGGGTGTCGTCGCCCTGGAGGGTGGTCAGATCGATACAGGTGATGGCGCGCAGCAGCCACGCCGCCTGCCACTCTTTCTTCACGGTGCGGCGGCGCGGTAGTGTCGCCGCCCGGCGCTCGACCGCGCTACGGTTCACGCGAATGGCGCGGATGAGGTCGAGATCGAGCGGCGTGCCGGGGTTACGCTCCTCCCCGGCTGGCGGGCGCTGCCCCGCGGACTCGCCGCTTCCGACCGTTGCGGGCGGCCGGGAGCGCCGGATTCTGGACTCGCCGCGTGCGACGGTCATGGTGCCGGAGAATGCGCCGGGAGGGACCAAAAGTCAAATGGGACAGTGGCTTGCGACCCCCGGGCGCGATTCCTAGCTTGGGGCCGTGCCGCCTCCCGCCACGCGTTGTGTCGTCGTCGCCGATGCCCACCTGGGCCAGGTCCCCAAGGCCGTCGAAACCGCGTTTCACTCCTTCCTCGACACGGTGCCCCAGCCGGGCGACGAGCTGCTGGTGGGCGGCGATCTGTTCGATTTCTGGTTCGAATACGGGTCGGTCGTGCCACGCCGCCACGTGGCGACCGCCATGCAGCTGGGCGGGCTCGTGGCCCGCGGCATCCCCGTCACGTTTCTCGGCGGCAACCACGATCGGTGGGGCGGCGATTTTCTGCGGCGCGATCTGGGGATCGCGTTTTACGCGGGCGCCGCGGAGCTGGAGCTGGCGGGTCGGCGCGCGCTGGCGGTGCATGGGGACGGCCTCACCGAGCAGCACTGGAGCGGCGCGTTCACCCACTGGCTGCTGCGCCAGCCGGTGACGGTCGCGGTGTTCCGGGCCCTGCACCCGAGCGTCGGCTTCTGGATCGCCGACAAGCTCTCCGGCACGCTCGCCGACAGCACGAAGGACGCAGCGGTGCTCGATCGCGCCGAGGCGGCGCAGGCGGCGTATGCGGAGGCGCTGCTGGAGCGGCGACCCGAGCTCTCGCTGGTCGTCATGGCGCACACCCACCGCGCGCGGCTGGAGCGGCGGCCGGACGGGCGCGCCTACCTGAATCCGGGCGCGTTCCTGGACGGCGGGCGCTACGCGATCGTCACGCAGACGTCGGTGGAGCTGAAGAGCTTCGGAGCCTAGAGCGGGACCAGCTCGACGTTCTGCAGTTTCTCTCCCAGGAAACGCGCCCCGACGCGGCGGAACCGCGGCTCGTCGTCCGACACGACGAATTGGTGCACCGGACGACTTCCGCCCGACGGGGCCAGCAGTCCCCCCGCCTCGAGCTCCCGCCGGACCGCGCCGGCCGTCTCGGCCGCGCTGTCGATGAGTCGCACACCCGGTCCCATCACGCGTGCCAGCAGCGGCTTCAACAGCGGATAGTGCGTGCAGCCGAGCACCAGCACATCCACGTCTGCCTGCTGGAGCGGCTGCAGATACTCCCGCGCGACCAGCTCGGCGGCCGGGTGATCGAACCACCCCTCTTCGACGAACGGCACCAGGAGCGGGCACGCCTGCGACACGACTTCGAGATCCGAGCGGATCGCCTTGATGGCCCGCTCGTAGGCGCCGCTCGCGATGGTGCCGGCGGTGCCGATGACGCCGATCCGGCCGGCGCGCGTCGCGGCGGCGGCGGCGCGCGCGCCCGGCTCGATCACCCCGAGCACCGGCACCGGTGAGCGCTGGCGCAGGAAATCGAGCGCGTGCGCCGTGCTGGTGTTGCAGGCGACGACGACCATCTTCACGCCGCGACGGATCAGGAAGTCGAGGATCTCACCGCTGTAGCGGCGCACCGTCTCCGGCGATTTGGGACCATACGGCACGCGGGCCGTGTCCCCGAAGTAGATCACCGACTCCTGCGGCAGGCACTCGAACAGCGCGTGGGCGACGGTGAGCCCGCCGATCCCGGAGTCGAACACGCCCAGTGGCGCCGCGTTCATCGAACGCCGGGCAGGGCGAACCGGATCCCCACGCCGCCGGGGATCGCCTGGATCTTCAGGTCTCCGGGAAAGTCCCGCAGGTGCGCCGCGACGAAGGCTTCGGCGCCCGAGAAGAGATGATTGAATCCCCACAGCACCAGCCAGTCCTGCACCTCCTGACGCTTGGCATGGAGGCTCGGCGAGCCCGACGCGTTGAAGTAGTTCGCTTCCTGCTGCGCCTTCAGCGTCATGTACATCGTCGTGCCTTCCCAGATCGTGAACAGCGCGCCGGTCACCTTCCGCCCCGTGACGGCCTGGCCCCAGCCCGGCAGGAGCAGGGAGCGCCACAGCGCGCCGACCGGGCCGACGATGTGGGTGGTGTCGCGGCGCGCCGGCGCCGGTGGCTGGGAGTCGGGAACGGCCTGGGCGGTCAGGCGGTCGGGCGGTCGGGCGGTCAATGACAAAACGAGCATCACAAGCACCGTCGACCGCCCGACCGGCCGGCCGCCCGACCGCCGCTTCATCGCGCCACCAACACGTTCAGACATCTCGCCTCGACCGTCACCGTGCATTCGTGCACGCCGGGTTCGCGCAACTCCCCGTCCAGATGCAGCAGCAACGGCGCCTCGGGAGAGCGGATCGTGAGCCGCGCGGAGCGGAACATCGCGACTTCCCGCTTCCGGGTCGCGTGGGTACCGCGCATCACCCGGGGCAGCAAGGCCAGAAAGCGCACCAGGCCGACGCGGCGGATGAGACAGACGTCGAGGAATCCATCGGAGGGGTCAGCCTCGGGAGCGAAGCGGTAGTCGCCGCCCGCGGTCGTCCCGTTGCAGACCTCCACCATCATCATCCGGCCCTGCTCCGCGAAGCCATCGGAGTAGACCTCGAAGAGCGGCGGCCGAAAATTCGCGAAGGTCCGGAACACCGGGATCAGATACGACCAGAATCCCTTCAGCCCGGGCATCGCGTTCCGAGTCCGGACGACCGCGGCCCCAAAGCCGAACCCGAGTGTGTTCACGAAGTACTCGTCCAACACCCGGCCCGCATCGAACCGCCGCACGACGGCGGTGGCGAGCCGGGCGACGGCGCGTGGCACCGCGTGCCGGTACACGCCCACCAATTTGGCGAAGTCGTTGCCGGAGCCGATCGGGACGACGCCCAGGGCGGCTTCGGAACGGGCCGCGAGCAGTCCGTTGGCCACCTCGTGGACCGCCCCGTCCCCGCCGACCGCTACGACACAGCGCGCACCGGAGCGGGCGGCGGCGGCGGCGAGCACGGTGCCGTGCCCGGGCCGTTCGGTCTCGACGATCTCGACCGTCCACCCCTCGTGCCGGAACGCCCGGGCGACCGGGTCCTTGGCGCGGTGCGCCGCGCCCCGGCCGGCAGCCGGGTTCAGGATGACATACGCATGATGGACAACGGGCCGGGAGGCCGCCCCGGCGCTCACCGCAGGTAGCGTTCGTTCCACGCTACCTCGAAGTCCGACTTGCAGGATGGGCAGTCCATGCGCCGGATGCCGGGCGCGAGGGGCGCCCGCTCGGTGCAGAACGGACAGACTCCGTACTCGCTGGTAAACCCGGCCGGCGGCGTCGCGATCCAGCTCGCCCGCTGTTGCACGACCGTCCACTTGGCCGGCGGTCGTTTCACGAATTCGAGGAGCGCCTTCGCGACCGGCACGGGCCGCTTGTTCACCTCGAGCGTCGCGTGGAGGTCCTCGACCTTCAGCACGCGGTACCACGCGCCGCGGCGAATATGGAGGTTCACGTTTTCACAGAGTCGGGCGTACAGGCGCTCGGCCATGCCGTTGGAGCTTCCTCCGGTCACGCGAGGTAGGCCTCATCCCAGGCGACCTCGAACTCGTACTTGCAGTATTCGCAGCGCAACCGCCGGACTCGCTTGGCGAGCGGCGCGCGCTCGCTGCAGCTCGGGCATACCCCGTAGCGCTCGGCGAGTGCGGGCGGTGCCTTCCTGGCGTTTCCCGGGCCCTGGGTGACGACGGTCCAGCGCGGAGGTGGACGCTTCACGATCTCGAGCAACGCGGACGCGACGAGCACGTGGCGGCCGTTCACTTCGAGAATCGCCTTCAAGCCCTCGACTTTGAGGACCCGGTACCAGGCTCCTCGGCGCAGGCGGACGTTGACGTCCTCGCGGAGGCGAGCGTAGAGGCGTTCGGGCATCGTATTGAAGACGTATTATGGGGGCTGGAGGCCACGCGTCAACGTCGGACGAGGCGCGGAATCCTCTGAGAAGCGCGCTTGACATCCGCTGTAGGAGGAAATCTCTCTTGTGTTTGGCCGCCCCAGCCCGCAGGCTTGGACGCAATCCGGTAGGCGGCGCGCCTCAGACCCCGGCTTCAGGACACCGGGACTCGCCATTCCTCCGGACCATGGCGAGAGCGCGCGGCGCTGTTGCGGTCGCGGTGGAGGGAAGGAGTGAGAGCCATCAACAAGCATTCTCCGAACATGAGGAACTACCGCGCGACCGGAGTGCTCGCCATCGCCCTCGCTGGGTGCGCGACAACTGACATCAGGCTCTGCAACCGCGTCACTGTCGCGCCCCAATCCGCCGGGATCGCTGTGGGGGACTCGACTCAGTTCGCAGCATCGTACGACCGGCTGGCTGCCTGTACACCGCCCGCTCCGGAGGCGCAGCTGCGCTGGTCCACCTCCGACCCCAGCATTGCGCAGGTCGATTCCGTCACCGGGATGGTCACAGGGGTTACCCCCGGTAGCGTCGATATCACGGCGCACCTGCCCGGCCTGCAGCCGCCGCTCGGCGCGGGTCGAGCCCTGGTGTTCGAGCCCCTGTACGATCGTATCCTCACCGTTCGGGAACGAATCACCTGTACCACCCCGTCCTGCTCGGCCTGGTCCGGCACCGGGGCGACCGGCCTGTGGACATTGGCGACGGATGGTTCGGACCCGCGCGTGGTGCGCGACAGCATGCGCGACCCTAAACACGCTCGCGTTTCCCCCGACGGCCGAGCCATCCTCTTCGGAGATCGGGACACGCTGTACATCGTTGACGGCGCCGGACAGGCAGTCCGACCGGTTCCGACCGGGCTGCCATACAACTTCGAGCCATCGTGGTCACCGGATGGTCGCTGGATCCTTTTCGCCGGGGTGGAGGATCCGTTGACCACCAAACTCCAGATTTTCAAGGTTCGGCCCGATGGCACGGACCTTCGGCAACTCACCAACGATCCATTCGGCGCCCACGACGCTTCGTGGTCGCCTGATGGCGCGACGATCGTGTTCGTGCGGGACAGCATGGCCAACGGTCGAGAAGCCGGCGCCGCGATGCTCATGGATACCAGTGGGACTGTCATCAGAGCTGTGAGTGGAACCCTCACGCCGTTCTACGGGCGCCTGCCTGAATGGTCGCCCGACGGCACCGCGCTCGTGTTCATCGAGCGCCCGTGCCCGATGCGGCTCGACATCGCGACAGGGCAATACGACACTCTGGGTGTCTTCGACACGAACGAGCCCGCCTCGTGGTCGCCGACCGACGGACGCATCATCGTATCCGGAGGCGAGATCCGCTACTTTGATCCTGCTCTTCCGGTTGGCCTGTTCCTGCTCCGCGGCCTCGGCCCCGACTCCATGTTCAACTCGGGTGCGTTCTACACCCCCCGGCGTCCCGGTACCCCCTGATGCGGCGGCAGTAGCTTGTGAGCGCGGGCGTGCCGCAATTGGTCGTCCAGGTCGGGATGCGCCACCAGACGGCAGCCATCACGGCGCGGACGAGAAGGAGCGGGACCGCGGGGGGGCACCACGATGAAGGGAGCACTGCTGGTGGCCGTCGGAGTTGACATCGGGCGGACTGGCGGGAGCGTGTAGGAATCGAACCTACCGAGGCCCTTGCGAACCCCAGCTGGTTTTGAAGACCAGTCAGGCCACCAGGCCCGATCCGCCCCCCCTGGGGTCGCACCGCCGACGGGCGCCTCGCGGCGCCCACCCTATCATAGCGGGCGACCCCGTCTCCTGTGGAGGGGTTAGAACGTCACGTTGTAGGTGAGGAAGACGCTCCGGCCGGGCTCGGGGCGGAAGAAGCTGACGTTGGAGAACTCCGCGTACAGCGCGTTGGACAGGTTTGTGATCCCGATGCCGAGCCGCTGCGTCCGCGGGCCGTTGCGGGCGACCACGACACCCGCCCGCACCGAGTGGACCAGGAACGCGGGCAACGTCGCGCCGACGGGGTTGGACACGGGGAGCACATCCTTGCGGCTGCCGTTGCCGCGCAGCTCGTATTCGGCGAACAGGCGGTCGCGCGGGTGGTCGTACCGGATGGTCCCGCGGTAGCTGCTCGAGTAGGAATTGCCGACCGGGATCTGGGGATCGAGCACATTCTTCGAATTGAGCCAGCTCGCCCCCGCCCCGAGCGAGAAGCCGGCGTTGAGGCGCAGCTGCCCGTTCAGCTCGACCCCGCGGTAGCGGAGCTTGTCTACGTTCACGTCCTGGTATTCCGGCAGCCCCTGCACCGTGTCGCCGGTCGGCGCGATGGCGATGCCGTCACGAATGTTGTTCTGGAATACGAACGCCTCGGCGTAGGCGCGCGCCGTGCGCACCCGGACCCCAAGGTCCACGTTCAGGCTCGTCTCCGGCTTCAGATTGGGATTGGGTGACTGGTACCCGAACCCCTCGGGCGTCGGACCGTTGAAAAACCGCTCCACCAGGTTCGGGGAGCGGAACGCCCGGCCCACCGTGCCGACCAGGCTGACCGCATCGCTGGCCCGCACCACCGCGCTCGCCGCGCCGACTACGGTGTGGTCGGTGGAGTTCACGGCCGGTCCCGTGTAGCCCGGCGTGGACCGGGTCGCGGCGTTGACGTGTTGGAAGCGGGCGCCGAACAACAGCGACAGCCGCGACGCCACTCGCCAATCGCTTTGCGCGAAGACGCCGGTGCTGCGGTAGGTGGCGTTGGGGACCTGGGGCACCGTGCTCGACGAGGGCGGGATCGGCCCCATGTTCACGAAGATCGTGGAGCTCGAGTCGGTGTTCACCGAGCGATCGTGGAAGTAGTCGATCCCATACGTAAACGCGAGTCGCTCGGCCACCAGCTTGTTCACCTCGCCACGGAAGCCGTACGTCAGGATGTCGGCGCGATTGACCTGCGCGATGTCGATCTCCGATCCGGGACCGGTCGGGACGGCGATGCCGAAGTTGAGCAGGCGATCGTTCTCCTGGCGGTACACCGTCGCCTCGACGCGATCGGCGAACGGCAGCCGTAGGCCAGCGGCGCGGACGCCGGTGCTGAGCTTGCTGAACACCTGCCAGGGATAGATGATGCGGATCGTGGGATCGCCGGGAGAATACGCCGCCGGGTCCACGTAGCCGAACCCGGCCGTATCGGCGCTGTAGCGCTCGTAGCGGGCGAACAGCTCGCGCCCTTCGCTCAAGCGATAGTCGAGGTAGGCGTTCGTCGTCCAATCCTGCCCGCGGGTGTCGCGCACCGGCGTGGCGCCCGGGAGCTTGATGCTGCCGTAGTCGCCCCCTGGAGCCTTGTAGTCGTTGGCGTCGCGCGCGGCGCCCCCCAGCAAGAGGCCCCAGCGACCGAAGCGACCGTCCGCCGTCGCAAACACCCGCCGCTGCGCATCGGCGCCGCTGTAGCGCACGCCCGCGTCTCCATGCAGGCCCTCCTGCCCCGGCGTGCGGGTAATCACGTTGATCACGCCGCCGATCGCGTCGGAGCCGTACAGCACCGAGGCGGGCCCGCGCACGACTTCGACGCGTTCGATCGTCGAGACGTCGAACAACCCGGGGATCTCGCCGAAGTCCTGCTCACGCCGGGAATTGTTGAGCCGCTGCCCGTCACCCATGACGAGGATCCGCTCGCCGACCTGGCCGCGGATCACCGGTCGCACCTGACTCAATCCCACGCCGGAGACGTCGAGTCCGGCCTGCCCACGGAATAGATCGGTGACGGTGTTGGGCGCGCGCGTCCGGATATCGACACGGTCGAACACCGAGACCGGCGCCGGCGTCAGGAAGACGTCCTTGGGAGATCGCGTCGCGGTAACGGCGATGGGCGTCAGGAAGACGGTATCGCGGGGCCGCGCGCTGTCGGCCGGTGATTGCTGGGCCGCGGCGAGGATCGGGGCGGCCAGGAGTGCGACGAGGAGCAGTCGGGCACGAGACATGGGGCGTCCTTAGGGCGGAGGCAGCGCAGCGTCGTGCCGAACCCTAAAGACCGGGCGGGTCGCGGGGCTATTCGGAGAAGTTCTAGGTCACGGCTCCGTAGAAACCCCACGATTCGTGACCGTTGTCACTGCCATACCGCAGTCGGCTCGAAACTGTGGGATCGACGCAACACCCGTGAGACTGAAGTATGGAAAAGCACGGTCCGCGGGCTGCTTTTCGGTACCAGAATTGTTACCGCAACACGGCCCAATTGTTGCGGTTACAGGGCCGAACCCCCTGGAGAAAACTCGTGATGCGCCCGGTATACCGCCGCCTTCTGCGCCAGTCGGCTCTGCTGACTCTGGCGTTTGCGTTCGTCGCCTGCAGCGACACCGACAATCCGCTGCGGCCCACGGTCCAGGGTCAGTTCACGACCCCGACCGGACTCGTCACGGCCAATCCACCGCAGATCTTCATCGGCGCGGGCGACATCTCGAGCTGCAGCAACACCGGCGACGAGGCGACGGCGCAGCTGCTCGACGCCAATCCGGTGGGCACGGTCTTCAACATCGGCGACGATGCGTACGACAACGGGACGACCGCCGAATTCGCGTGCTACAACTCGACGTGGGGGCGACACAAATCACGCACCAAGCCCTCGGCCGGTAACCACGAGTACAACACGTCCGGCGCGACGCCGTACTACGCGTACTTCGGCGCGGCCGCCGGAGACCCGACCAAGGGCTACTACAGCTTCAACTTGGGCGCGTGGCATATCATCGTGCTCAACAGCAACATCTCGCGCTCCACCGGCTCCGCCCAGGACACGTGGCTCGCCGGCGACCTCGCGGCGCATCCGAACCAGTGTACCCTCGCCTACTGGCATCATCCGCTGTACTCGTCCACCGGCGGCTCGGGCTCCGGCGGCGTCAGCATCGCGTCGATGCGGCCCTACTGGGACCGCCTGTACGCCGCGCACGCCGATCTCATCCTGAACGGCCACCGGCACTTCTACGAGCGTCTCAACCTCATGAAGCCGGACGGCACGGCGGACCTCGCCAACGGCGTCCGCGAGATCATCGTGGGTTCGGGCGGTATCGGGGGCGGCAGCGAGACGAATCTGTTCCCCACGCACCAGGTGGGGGACGGCAACACGTTCGGCGTGATCAAGCTCTATCTCTACGACGACAGCTACGCCTGGAAGTTCCTCCCCGTCGCCGGGAAGACGTTCACCGACTCGGGGAGCACGGCCTGCCACTCCTCGGGTGGCGGTGGTGGCGGCGGCGGTGTCGTCAACGCCGCGAATTCCACCGTGTCGGCCTCCCCCACCTCGTTCACCGTGGGTACGGGCTCCTCGACGATTACCGTCACGGCCCGGGACGACAACAACGCCACGATGAGCGGCGCCTCCGTCACGCTCGCCTCCACGGGGAGCGGCAATACCTTCACCCCGTCCTCGGGGACGACCAACGGCAGCGGCGTCTTCACCAGCACCTTCACGTCCACCGTGGCCGAAGGCAAGACCGTGTCGGCCACGATCAACGGGACGGCCATCACCCAGACCGCGGCCGTCACCGTCAATTCATCCGGCGGCGGGGGCGGCGGAACCGTCACGCCGACCCTGTTGACGTCGGCCGGCGACGGCACGAACCAGAAGGTCTACACCACCGCGTCGATCGCGCCCGCGGCGAATGCCCTCGTCACCGTCGCGGTGCTGGGTCGCAGTGGCAGCGGTCCGTTTACCCCCACGATCGCCGGCGGCGGTATGTCCACCTGGACCCAGGTGGCGAGTGTGGATTTCAACACCATCGCGACGCCCGCCTCGCGACTGGTCGTGTTCCGCGCGATGAGCGGCTCGCCCGGCAGCGGCCCGATCACGATCACCTACACGAGCAGCCAGTCCAACGCGCAGTGGCTCGTCACGCAATGGACCGGCGTCGACCAAACCGGCACCAACGGATCGGGGGCGATCGGACAGACCGCCACCGCGCAAGGCAACGCGGTGACGACGTTGAACGTGCCGCTCGCCGCGTTCGCGAACGCCAACAACGTCGGGTTCGGTGTCGCGGGTACCGCCGTCACCGTCACGCCGGGCAGCGGCTTCACCGAAATCGGTGAGGGGACGTCCGGGGAATCGATGGTGGTCGAGGGCGAATGGGGCACCAACAAGAACACCGTCGCCGCGAGCTGGGCCAGCTCCAATGCCGGGATGCTCGGGATCGAGATCAAGGCGGGGACGCCCAGCGGTCCGACCGTATCGGCGTCGTTGTCCACCGTCGGCGCCACTTCGCCGATCACGGCGGGCGGCGCGGCCTCCACCATTACGGTGACCGCCAAGGACGGCAGCGGCAATCCGATCAGCGGCGCGACAGTCGTACTCGCCGCGACGGGCACCGCCAACACGCTGACCCAGCCGTCCGGGACCACGGCGCTCGACGGTACGATCACCGGCACGCTCAGCTCCACCAAGGCCGAAGACAAGGTGGTCTCGGCCACGATCAGCGGCGTCGCGATCACCCAGACCGCCACCGTCACCGTCGCGCCGGCGCCCGCGGCCGCGCTCGCCTTCACCGCGCAGCCGAGCAACGCGCAGGCCAACGCGCCGATCGCGCCCGCAGTCGCGGTGGAAACCCGGGATGCGTTCGGCAACCACGTGAATCTCTCGACGAGCATCACGATGGGAATCGGCACGAATCCGGGATCGGGCACGCTGGCGGGTACGACGACCCAGGCGACGGTCAATGGGGTCGCGACCTTCTCGGACCTCTCGATCAACAATACCGGCACCGGCTATATGCTGGCGGCCAGTGCGACGGCGCTCGCGGGAGCGACGTCGAGCGCGTTCAACATCACCGCGCCGGCCCCCTCGGCGACGCTCTCGACGGTGGTCGCCGGGACGCCGTCCTTCACCGCCGGCGGCAGTTCCTCGATCACCGTGACGGTCAAGGACGGCCTCGGCAACGCGCTCAGCGGCGTCACCGTCACGCTGTCGTCGTCGGTGGGCGGTGATGCGGTCACGCAGCCGAGCACGACGACCGACGGCAGCGGTGTGACCTCGGGCAGCGTGGGCGCCACGAGCGCCGGACCCCGGACGATTACGGCCGTGGCTGGTGGCGTCACACTCAACCAGAAGCCGACTCTCACCGTAACCGCCGGCGCCGCCAATGCGGGCACGTCGACCCTGAGCGTCAACCCCGCGAGCATCACCGTCGGCACGGGCAGCTCGACCATCACCGTGACGGTGAAAGACGCGTTCGGCAACCCCGTCGGCGGCTCCACCGTGGTCCTGGCGGCGTCGGGCACCGGCAATACGGTGACCGGTGGCGGCGCGACGAACGGGAGCGGCGTAGCGACGGGCTCGTTGAGCTCGACGGTCGCCGAGGTCAAGGTCGTCTCGGCCACCGCCGACGGCACCGGTATCACCCAGACGCAGACCGTCACGGTGACGCCGCCTTCCTCCGGCATCACGCAGACCCTGCTCACTGCCGGGAGCGACATCACGAACCAGAAGATCTATACCACGGCCTCGATCGCCCCGGCGGCCAATGCGCTGGTCACGATCGCCGTGATCGGCCACACATCAGGAACGGCGTCCGTCGACCCGATCGTAACCGGCGGTGGCATGTCGTCGTGGGTTGCGGTGGCGAGCATCACGCTGGACCCCATAGCCACCCCGCACAAGCGGCTGACGATCTTTCGGGCCATGAGCGCAGCGCCGGGAAGCGGCCCGATCACGATCAACTTCGCGTCCACCACCGAGTCCAATGCCGCGTGGATCGTGTCGCAATGGACCGGGGTGGATCAGTCCGGCACGAACGGCTCGGGAGCCATTGCCCAGTTCACCACGAACCGGCTGGACGCGGTGAGCAGTATCGGCGCGACGCTGGCCGCCCTGGGCGGTCCGAACAACGTCGCGTATGGTGTGGTGGGAACCAACGGGTCGGCGCTCGGCATCAACCCGGGCGGGGCGTTCACGGAGATTTCGGAGCAGAAACCGGCAGAAGGGACAAACACGATTCTCGAAGCGCTCTTCGCCGCCAACCAGACGATTCCGACGGCCAGCTGGACCGGCGCGTTCAACGCGGCGATCCTCGCGGTCGAGATCAAGGCTGGACCCTGAACTAGCTCGACTCCGCCAGGGCCGGCCGCACGGGGGTGGGGAGCGTAGTTCCTCACCCCCGTACTGTGTCCGGCACCAGCCTCAGGAGCGGATCGCGATCGCGTCGATCTCCACCCGGGCGCCCTTGGGCAGACCCGCCGCCTGCACCGTGGAGCGTGCCGGACGGTGGCCGCCGAAGTGCCGGGCGTACACCTCGTTCATCGCCGCGAAATCCGCCATGTCGGCGAGAAAGACCGTGGTCTTCACCACCTGCCCCAGTGACGAGCCCGAAGCGGTGAGCACGGCAGCGAGATTCTTGAGGACCTGCTCGGTCTGCTCGCTCACCGTTTCGCCCACCAGCGCTCCCGATTGCGGGTCGAGCGCCACCTGCCCCGCCGTGTAGACGGTGCCGTCGGCGACGATGGCCTGACTGTAGGGTCCGATGGCTTTGGGGGCGCGCTCGGTGGCTACGGTATTGATGGTCTTCATTAGAACAGGCCCTCGATCGTCCCGTCGGGATGGAGCCGGATCCGCTCGGCGGCGGGACTCTTGCCCAGACCCGGCATGGTCATGATTTCACCCGCCAGCGCGACCACGAACCCGGCGCCGGCGGACGGCAGAATATCACGCACCTGCAGCGTGTATCCGGACGGAGCGCCGAGCTTCGTCGGGTCATCGCTGAACGAGTACTGCGTCTTGGCCATGCAGACCGGAGTTTCTCCCAGCCCGAGCTTGGGCAGGAGCTCCAGCGCCCGCTGCGCAGCCGGCGCGTACGAAACCGCCGCCGCGCCGTAGATCTCCTTGGCGATCGTTTCGATCTTCTCGGCGATGGGGCGGCGCTCGTCGTAGACGGGCTTGAACGCCGCTTTCCCCTGGTCGAGCAGCGTGAGCACCGCCTGCGCCACCTCTTTCCCGCCCTCGCCGCCCTTCTCCCACACCTCGCAGCGAACCGCATCGACGCCCTCCGCGGCGCAGGCGGCGCGCACCGCCTCGATCTCCTCGTCCGTGTCGGTGATGAAGCGATTCAGCGCGACCACGCAGGGCACGCCGAACTTCTTCACGTTGCGTACGTGTCGCGTGAGGTTCTCCACGCCGCGCTGCACCGCCGCGACGTCGGGGGTACCGAGCTGATCCTTCTTCTTGCCGCCGTGCATCTTGAGCGCCCGCACGGTGGCGACCACGACGGCGGCCTCGGGCTTCAGACCCGCCATGCGGCACTTGATATCGAAGAACTTTTCGGCCCCCAGATCGGCGCCGAATCCGGCTTCGGTGAGCACGACGTCGGCGAGCCGCAGCCCCAGTTGCGTCGCCATGACGGAGTTGCAGCCGTGGGCGATGTTGCCGAACGGGCCGCAGTGGACCAGCGCCGGGCCCCCTTCGAGGGTCTGCACGAGGTTGGGCTTGAGGGCGTCCTTGAGCAGCAGCGCCATCGCCCCCTGCGCCTTCAGGTCCGACGCGCGCACGGCCGTCTTGGCGGCCGTGAGCCCGACGACGATGCGCGCCAGTCGCGTCTCGAGGTCGGCGAGGCTCGTGGCGAGCGCCATGATGGCCATGACTTCGGAGCCCGGGATGATGACGAATCGCTCTTCGCGGGTAGGGCCGCCGTTCGTGCCGCCCAGGCCGACGATGATCTGCCGCAGGGCCCGGTCGTTCATATCGATGGTGCGCGGCCAGGTGATGCGGCGGGTGTCCAGGCCCGACGCGTTGCCGTGATGTAGGTGCGCGTCGAGCATGGCCGAGAGGAGGTTGTGCGCGCTCGAGATGGCGTGGAAGTCCCCGGTGAAGTGGAGGTTGATGTCCTCCATCGGGACCACCTGCGCATAGCCGCCCCCCGCCGCACCGCCTTTCACGCCGAACACCGGGCCGAGCGAGGGCTCGCGGATGCACAGCAGCGCCCGCTTCCCCAGCTTGCGCAACGCCTGGGCGACGCCGACCGTGACCGTGGACTTCCCTTCCCCCGCCGGGGTGGGATTGATCCCGGTTACGAGCACCAGCCGCCCGGTGGGCTTGCGCCGCTCGATCGCCTGCAGCGCGATCTTCGCCTTGTAGCGGCCATAGAACTCGACCTCGTCGTCGGCGAGGCCCAGCTCGGCCGCGACGTCGGCGATGGGCCGCAGCTTGGCGGCCTGGGCGATCTCGATGTCGGTCGGGACTTTCACGGCGGTCGTCACGCAGTCTCCTCCCCTGGATCGAACGTGGTGGCGATGCGATCTCCGAAGACACGGCGGGCGTTGGCGGTGGTGCGCTGCGCCAGCTCGGCGAAGGGCTCGCCGCGCCGCTGCGCGAGCGCCTCGGCGGTGGCGCGCACGAACGCGGGCTCATTGCGGCGCCCCCGATGCGGCACCGGCGCAAGAAACGGCGCGTCGGTCTCGACCAGCAGACGGTCGGGCGGGCAGCCGGTGACCGCCTCGGCGTGGGTCCAGTTCTTGAACGTGATCATGCCGCTGAACGAAAAGTACGCGCCGACCTCCATCCCCGCCGCGAACAACGCGTCGCCGCCGCTGAACGAGTGCAACACGACCGCCGGTACGCGCCGGCCCCAGGCCCGCAACAGGACGACGATGTCGTCGTCCGCCGCCCGGGCGTGGACCACGACCGGCAGGCCGAGCTCGGCCGCGAGGGCGAGCTGCGCCTCGAACGCGGCGCGCTGGGCGTCGCGCGGCGCATGATCGTAGTGGTAGTCGAGACCGGTCTCTCCCACGGCGACGGCCGCGGCATCGGCGAGCAGCGCTCGCAGTCGCCGCGCCGCGTCGGGACTCCAGGTGGCGGCTTCGTGCGGGTGGATGCCGGCCGTAGCCGAGAGGCCGGCCGCGTCGCGCGCCAACGCGAGCGCGCGCTCGCTGCCGGCGACCGACTCCCCGATCACGACCACGTGGCCCACGCCTGCCTGACGGGCGCGGGCAAGGACGTCACTGCGGTCGGCGTCGAACGCCCCGTCCGCCAGGTGGCAGTGGGCGTCGACCAGCACGCTCAGGTGCCGGAAACGCGGGATCCGCGGACGGCCGGATTCGCAGGCCGGCTCGGGACGGCGCTCTTGACGCGCGTCCCACCCAGCAACGGCCACCGCCGCCGAATGTACATCAGCGCCACGGGCGCGATGAACATGGAAGAAAAGATGCCGGTGAAGACGCCGAACAGCATGACGACGGCGAAGGGCCTGATGACCTCCCCGCCGAAGATCGCGAGGGTCGCCATGGTCGACAGCGCCGTCCCGTGTGTGAGGACGGTTCGCGGCAATGTCTCGTTGATGGACAGATTCAAGATGTCCGGTAGATCGAGCTTGAGGCGCTTGCGCTCGTTTTCCCGGACGCGGTCGAAGATGATCACCGTCTCGTTCAGCGATAGTCCGAGCACCGAGAGGACCGCGCCCACGATCACGAGGCTCACCTCCAGCCGCATGAGGCTGATGAACATGATCGTGCCCAGAATATCGTGGGCCGTGGCACCGATGGCCGCCAGCCCGAAGCGCCATTCGAAGCGGAAGGCCAAATACGCGAGGATCGCGAGAAAGGACATCAGGATCGCCAGCATGGCTTTCTGGCGCAGCTCGCCCCCGACCTTCGGTCCGACCGCCTCATGGCGCACGACCTCGTACTTGCCGACGAGGGGTGTCGCGTCCAGCGCCGCTCGCACGGCGGCGACGGTGGAATCCGGATTCTCGGCGGTCGTTCCGGCTTGGGCCAGGCGGGCGCGAATGACGTATTCCCGATCGCTACCGAACGCCTGGATTTCGGCGCCGATCAGCCCTCGCGCATCCAGCGCATGCCGCAGCGCCGCCGCGTCGACGGGCAGCTGGCTCCGGATCTGGACGAGCGTGCCGCCGGTGAACTCGATGCCGTAGTTCAGGCCCCGGACCAGGAGTAGCACGAGCCCGGGAATGAAGAATGCCGCCGTGAGGATGTAGGCGTACTTGCGGACGCCGATGAAATCGAAGGTCGTGTTGCTGAAGAGTCGGCGCATGAGGTCAAATGCTCATCGTTTGCATGGTGGGGCGGCGCTTCAGCCAGATCATGAAGAACGTCCGCGTCACGAAAATGGCGGTCAGCATCGATGCGAGGACGCCCAAAATGAGGGTTACCGCGAAGCCCTTGACGGGACCGGTCCCGAACTGGAACAGGAACAGCGCGGTCAGGATGGCGCACACGTTCGAATCGACGATGGCGTTCATCGCGCGTGCGAAGCCCTGATCGACCGCCAATCGAGTACTCTTGCCGGCTGCCAGCTCCTCACGAATGCGTTCGAAAATCAGCACGTTTGCGTCCACCGCAATGCCGACCGACAGGACGAACCCCGCGAGCCCGGGCAGGGTGAGCGTGAAGCCGAAGCCCGAAAGGCCGGCCAGGGTGTAAACCGCATACAGCACGAGCGCGGCGACCGCGAGCACACCCGCGAAGCGATAGTAGGAAACCATGATGAGCACGACCAGGACCACCCCGGCGATGCCGGCCTTGATCCCGTCGCGAATCGCGTCCTTGCCGAGCGACGGTCCGATGGTGCGCTCCTCGACGATATGAAGCGGCACCGGCAAGGCCCCAGCCCGCAGCACCAGGGCCAGATCCTGCGCCTCCGTGAGGGGCTTGCTCTGCAGGTCGATCTGACCCGTGCCGCAGATCTGGTCGTTGATGATCGGCGGCTGTCCCTGCACCCGGTTATCGAGGATGATCGCCATGTAGTCGTGCACGTGACGACCGGTCTCCTCGCAGAACTTCCGCGAGCCGCGCCGGCTCAAGTCAAAGACGACCACCGAGTGGTTATTGACCTGATCGCGCCGGGCGGTGGCCTTGGTCAACTCCTCCCCGGTGATGATCGCACGACTCTCCACGGCGTAGAGGGGGCGATACGAGCGGGCGCCCCGTGACTCGACGGCGGTCCCCCAGCGCAGCACGAGGCCACGCGGCAGCGCCTCCTGGACCTCGGGACGCGCCAGCAGGCTTTCGGCGCGCGGAACCTGCTCGTCGGGAACGAGGAACTCGCCCGGCAGCTGGCCCTGGAACAACAGGGCGGACAACGCGCCTGGGGCGTTTACGTCGGTCGTGGTGTCCTTCGCCGGCCCCTTCTTCTTGGTCGTGTCCTGGCCGAAGAGCTGGCTGACCGCGCTCACCGGGGCGCCGGCCGGTGCCTTCACGCCCGCCTGGCGCAACGCGGCGTCGATCGCGGGGAGCGCGTCGCGGAACTGGTTCTTCATGTCGGTGATACGGAACTCGAGGAAGGCCGTCTGCATCACGATCTGCTTGGCGCGGGTGGGGTCCTTCTCCCCGGCCAGCTCGACGACCAGACGGCACCGACCGATGATCTGCACGACGGGCTCAGTCGTGCCGAACTCGTCCACCCGCGTGCGTACCACGCGCTCGGCGCGCTGGATCGCGTCGGCGCAGTCGGGTACCGGGCCCTTGGACTCGTCGACTTCCAGCGCGAGATGGATCCCACCCTGGAGATCGAGTCCGAGGTTGATGGGAACCCGACGCACGGAGGTATCCTTCATCCGGCCGGTTTCGCGATCCGCCACCCGCTGCGTCACGTGCTTCGGCAACAGCGCATACACCGAGCCGAGCAGCAGCAGGGCGATGATGATGATCCGACCCCGAATCGTGCTCATCCGACACTCGCTTGCTTGAGACTGTCGCGCGCCGCCGCTGCGTCACGAGCCAGCTGCTCCACCAGCGCTTCGCGCGAGGGGAACGACTGCACGTCGCGCAGGCGACGCACCCACTCCACCAACACCGTCTCGCCGTACAGATCCCCGGCGAAGTCGAACAGGTGCACCTCCAGTCCGCGCTCGGCAACGCCGAACGTGGGCCGCGGCCCCTGATTCATCATCCCTCCGTACCGCCCCCGTCCCCCGTCCCTCGTCCCCCGTCCCTCGATCGTGACCCACACCGCATACACCCCATCGGGGGGAAGGAGCTTGCGGGCGTCCGGCACCGGGAGATTGATCGTCGGCACGCCGATCGTGCGTCCCCGACCGGCTCCCCGCGCCACGACGCCCAGGACGCCGTACAGCCGGCCCAACCACCGTCCCGCCAGGACCAGATCCCCGTGCGCGATCGCGGTCCGGATCAGCGTGGACGAAATCGGCTGCCCATCGTCGCGCACCGCGTCCACCACGTCCACCGCGAAGCCGTCCGCGGCGCCGATGCGGCGCACCGCGTCCACATCCCCCGAGCGGCCCCGCCCGAACCCGTGGTCGTAGCCCAGCACCAGCTCATCCATCCCGATCTGCACCCGCAGCACGTCGCGCACGAACGCTTCGGGCGCCAGCCGCGCCAGCTCGGTCGTGAACGGCAACGTCACCACGCGATCCACGCCGCTCGCCCCGAGCAGGCGCTGCCGCTCGGCCGGCAACGTGAGCAGGCGCGGCGCGGCGGCCGGATTCACGACCACGAGCGGGTGCGGGTCGAACGTGACCACCACGCTCGCGGCGCCGCGCCGCTCCGCCCGCCGGACGATCTCGGCGAGCACCGCCTGGTGGCCGCGGTGCACCCCGTCGAACGTCCCGACCGTCACGACCGCGCCCACCGTCACTCCGCCACCACCACCCGCGGCTTGAGCACGCCGCCCGCCACTTCGGCCACGGCCACGAGTCCGCCGGCATCCAGCAGCGCTACGCGCCCGTCGCCGTCCGCGGCCGCGGCCGGGATGGTGCGCCCATGAATCACCGCGTCCCGCTCCCCGGCCGCGAGCTCGCGCGTGGGCAGCTCGCCGACGAGCAGCGTCGCGGACCGCAGATCCGCCGCGCTCACGCGCTCGGGCGGTACCGCTTGCTCGAGCCGGAACGGCCCCACGGCGGTACGCGTCAACGTCACCAGATGCGCGCCGCAGCCCAGCGTCTCGCCCACGTCCCGCGCCAGACTGCGCACGTAGGTCCCGCCGCTCACCTCGGCGCGGAAGCGCAGATCGGGCGGCACCCACGATTCCAGCTCGAGGGCCGCGATCTCGACCTGCCGGGGGGCCAGCTCGACGGGTTCGCCCCGGCGCGCCTTCCGGTAGGCGCGCTCCCCCGCCACCTTCACCGCCGAATGCGCGGGCGGAATCTGCCACGCGGCCCCGCGATGGCGGGCCAGCGCGGCCTCCACCGCCGTCCGATCGAGCCCACGCCAGGCGTCGTTCGTGGACAGCGGCACGCCGGTCGCATCGTCGGTCGTCGTCGTCACACCCAGCCGCATCGTGCCGCGGTACTCCTTGCGCCACCCGGCGGCGAACGCGGCCAGCCGCGTCGCACGACCCACGACCAGCACGAGCAGCCCGTCGGCGAACGGGTCGAGCGTGCCCAGATGGCCGACCCGGCGTACTCCGAGGGCGCGCCGCACGACGTCCACCACATCGTGCGAGGTCGGTCCGGCGGACTTCGCAACGAGCAGCACGCCGTCGATCAGTCGTCCGTCTCCTTCAGCTCCTTCAGCACCCGGTCGATGCGCTGGGCATGCTCCTGACCGCGGTCGAGCCGGAAGTGCAGCTCCGGGCTGGTCCGCAGGCGTAGATCTCGCGACAACGCGGTGCGCAGGAATCCGGCGGCACTCCCGAGCCCCTCGAGACTCTTCGCCTTTTCCTCGTCCGTGCCCATCACGCTCACGCTGATCGTGGCGTGCGAGAGATCGGCCGTCACCTCCACCCCGGTGACGGTCACGAACCCGATGCGGGGATCGCGCACGCCTCCCGTGAGGAATCCCGCCACGGTGTGGCGGATGAGCTCGGCCAGGCGCTCGGGACGATGACTCGGGGTTCGCATCAGAGGTAGCTGAGGCTCGAGTCCACGATCCGCGCCCCGTCGGCGCCGTCCACCAACCGGTCGGCTTCCCGCAATACCTGCTCGGCGTGCAGCCGGTCGGTGCTCACCACGGCGGCCGACAGCTCGGCCCGTTGCCACAGGTCATGGTGGTCCGTTTCCGCGGCCGAGACGTTGAAGCGCTGGTGCAACCGATCCTTCAGGCTCTTCACGATGTGCCGCTTCTCCTTCAACGAATGGCAGGCGGCCAGGTGGAGCTCCCAGGTGATCAGACCGACGATCACGGCTCACGCCCCCCGGGCCGCCCCTCCCGCGCCGGCTCCGGCGTCGAGCGAGCGGGCGATTTCCTCAATGCGATAGGCCTCGATCAGATCACCGACCTTGATGTCGTTGAAGTTCTCGACGCCGATCCCGCACTCAAAGCCTTCCCGGACCTCGCGGACGTCGTCCTTGAACCGCTTCAGCGACGCCAGTGTGCCGTCGTACACTTCGACCCCGCTCCGGACGACACGAACGCGTCCGGTGCGCGGAATGATGCCGCTGCGCACAAAGCTGCCGGCGATGGTACCGACCTTGGCCACTTTGAACAGCTGACGGACCTCGGCTTCGCCCAGCACGACTTCCTTCTTCTCGGGGGCGAGCAGCCCTTCCATCGCCGCCTTCACTTCATCCACCGCCTCGTAGATGATGCGGTAGGTGCGGATCTCCACGCGCTCCCGCTCCGCCGAGGCCCGTGCGTTGGAATCGGGCCGGACGTGGAAGCCGATGATGATGGCGCCCGATGCCTTGGCGAGCAGCACGTCGGAATCGGTGATCGACCCGACGCCCCGGTGCACGACCTCGACCTTCACTTCGGCGGTGGAGAGCTGGCCCAGCGCGTCGGCCAGCGCTTCGGCCGGACCGCCCTGGTCCGCCTTGATGATGACGCGCAGGGCGGCCGCTCCACCGGCGGCGCGCTCGGACATGAAGTCCTCGAGCGTCTTCACCCGGCTGGTGCGCCGGTGCTGTGCCTCTCGCTCGAGCCGCTGGCGCTTTTGCGCGATGTCGCGCGCCACGCTCGCGTCCTTCACCGCCTGGAAGTTGTCACCCGCCTCCGGCACGCCCTCGAACCCGAGGATCTGCACCGGAATCGACGGGCCGGCGGCGGGGACCGTTTGGCCGCGCTCATCGAACATGGCGCGGACGCGGCCCGAGAACTGACCGCAGATGAAGTCGTCCCCGACGTGCAGCGTCCCGGTGCGCACCAGGATGGTGGCGACCGGACCCTTGCCCGGGTCGAGGGTCGCTTCGAGCACGCTCCCCTCGGCCAGGCGGTCGGGATTGGCCTTGAGGTCGAGCAGCTCAGCCTGGAGCAGGATCTGGTCGAGCAGCGTCTCGACGGCGGTGCCCTTCTTTGCCGAGATCGGCGTGGAGAGGGTGGTGCCGCCGAACTCCTCGAGCACGACGCCGTGGGCCAGCAGGTCCTGCTTGACCTTCTGCACGTTGGCCGACGGGAGGTCGATCTTGTTGATGGCGACGACGAGCGGGACGCCGGCGTTCTTGGCGTGCGAGATCGCCTCGATCGTCTGCGGCATGATCGCGTCGTCGGCCGCGACGACCAGCACCACGAGGTCGGTGACCTGCGCGCCGCGGGCCCGCATGGCCGTGAACGCTTCGTGGCCCGGGGTGTCGAGGAAGGTGATCTGCCGCCCGTCCTTGAGCGTGACGTGATAGGCGCCGATGTGCTGCGTGATGCCGCCCGCTTCGCCCGCCACGACGTTGGTCTTGCGCACGTAGTCGAGCAGCGACGTCTTGCCGTGATCGACGTGGCCCATCACCGTGACGACCGGCGGCCGGGGCTTGAGCGTCTCGGCCTGGTCGGCCGGCTGCTCGGGCGCCGCGATCGCGTACTCCTCCTCCTTGACCGCCTGGAACCCGAACGCGGACGCGATCAGCTCGATGAGATCGAAATCGAGCCGCTGGTTGATCGTCACCATCTGCCCCAGCTCCTTGAACGCGAACGTGACGATCTGCGTCGGGGGCACCTTGAGCACGTTGGCGAGCTCGGAAACGGTGATGAACTCCGTCACGCGCACCAGCGTCTTCTCGCGCTCCTTTTCCGCGGCGCGCCGCTCCTCCTGCATGTCGCGGAAACTCGGCCCCTCGTCGCGCGGCCGCGCGCCCTTGCGGGCTACCGGCCCCTTGATGGACGCGAGGGTGCGCGAAATGTTCTGCGCGACCGCTTCCTGATCGACCGAGGACTTGCGGCCCTTCTTGCGCTTCTTCCCCGCCTTGTCGCGGCGCCGCTCCTCGAGCGCGCCGGCACCAGGGGCGGCGGAAGCGACGGGACGCGGCGGGACCGACCCTCCCGGCATGCCGCTGGCGACCGGTTTGGGGCGCACCGGGGTGGGGATGAACGGCCGCGGGGCTCCCGGCACGGAGGTCGGCAGCGGCGGGGGCGCGGTGAGACTCGCGGGGGGCGGCGCGATGCCCGTCTGGGCGACCGGAGGAGCGCTCGCGGTCGGGGCGGCTTCGGTGGCCGGCTCAGCGGGAAGATCGCGGAACAGCGCGGCCGCGCGCTCTTCGAGCGAGATGGCGGCGGCTTTCTCCTCTTCCAGGACGCGGGACGCCTCGAGCGCCGCGCGCGCGCGCAGCTCTTGCTCGGCGGCGACCCGATCCGCCTCAACCTGCGCCTCGGCTTCGGCCGCCGCCACCTCGGCCGCGGTCCGCCGCCGCCGCTTGGGGCGGGCCTCCTCCGCGACCGGCGGCGGCTCGACCGGCTTCGCCACGCGCCGGCGCTTGGTGGCCGTCGGCGCCGGCTCTTTCTGGCGCCGCTTCTCGCGTTCCCAGCGCGCCCGCATCATCGCCACCTGCTCGTCCTTGAGCGGGGTCAGATGACTGCGCACGAAAATGTCCATCTCCTTGAGCATGGACATCACCTGCTCGCTGGAGATCCCGAACTCCGCCGCCAGATCATGAATCCGTGTCGCCACTCACTCCTCCGAAATCCGCATCAACCCGCGCGCCAGTGCGCGGTCTCCCGTACCCGCTGCCTGCACCGGCGGGCGCCCCAGCCGGGCGCCCATCTGTTCCGCCGTGGGCCCCCGCAGCACGGGAATGCCCCGCGCGACGGCCAGCCGCTCCACTTTCTCCTTCGTCCGGGCGCTGGCATCAGCCGCCAGCACCACCAGTACCAGCCGGTCCTGCTGCAACCGGGCCCTCACGCCCGCCACCCCGATCACGACCTGCCCCCCACGGAGGCCAAGGCCGAGCAGCGCGGCGAGCCGGTCATTCACGCCGGCGTGGGCGTATCCGCCGGAGCCACGGAGGGCGGCTCTTCCCCGCCTTCCTCGGTGAGCTCGTTCAGGAACGCCATCAGCCGTTCGGAGAGCTCCGGCGTCATGCCCTGCAGCTTCTCCACGTCCTCGCGCTCCAGGTCGATCACGTCCTGCAGCGTCTTCTTGCCGTTCTGCTCCAGCAGCGTCATCAGCTCGGGCGGGAAGCCCTGCAGCTCGGCCAACGGGACCTTCACCGCCTGCTCTTCCTCCGGCGGCAGGGGCGCGAACAGCGGGCCTTCGCCGCCGCGCTCCAGCCACTCGCGGCTGGAGTAGAGGTCGATCTTCCAGCCGGTCAGCTCCGAGGCCAGGCGCACGTTCTGTCCGTTGCGCCCGATCGCCAGGGAGAGCTGGTCTTCGTCCACGATCGCCTGGATGGTGCGGGTCTCGGGATCGGAGAACACCCGCGCCACCCGCGCCGGGGCGAGGGCGAGCTTCGCGAAGCGCTCGGGATCGGGAGACCAGGGGACGATGTCGATCCGCTCGCCACCCAGCTCGTTCACCACCGCCTGCACGCGGGAGCCCTTCAGACCTACGCAGGCTCCCACGGGATCGATGGCATCGTCGCGTGAGATCACGGCGATCTTGGTGCGGCTGCCCGCCTCGCGGGCGGTCGCGCGGATCTCCACGATCTGCTGCTGTATCTCGGGCACCTCGATCTTGAAGAGCGCCTTCACGAACAGCGGATCGGCGCGGGACAGAATCAGGCGCGGCCCCTTGGGTGTCTCTTCGATGCGCTTGAGAACGGCGCGGATCGTGTCTCCCTGATGGAAGTGCTCGCGGTGGTTCTGTTCGCGGTAGGGGATGATCGCCTCTGCCTCGCGGAACTTGGCCAGCATCACCACGATCTTGCCGCGCTCGATCTGCTGCACCTCGCCCGGGAGCAGATCGCCCACCTTACCGGAGAACTCCTCCCGGATCCGGGTCCGCTCGCCCTCGCGCACCCGCTGGATGATCCGCTGCTTCGCCGCCTGCACGGCGGTGCGTCCGAACTCGCCGAACGGGACTTCTTCCTCGAGCACATCGCCGGGCTGGAAATCGGGGTCTTCGAAGCGCGCTTCTTCCAGCGCCACCTGCGTGCCGGGATCCTCGACCGTTTCGACCACGGTCTTCAAGACCACGATCCGGATGGTGCCCTTCAGCTCGTCGATCGAGATCTCGGCGCGCACGTTCGGGCCATAGCGTTTTACCAGGGCGGCGTGCAGGCCGTCCTTCAACAACTCGATCATTTCACCGCGCTCGAGCTGTTTGGTGGTCGTCAGCTCGCGAATCGCGGAGACTACGTCAGGTGCGTTCGCCATTGTATTCCAATCATCAGTCGTCGGTCGTCGGTCATCGGCTATCGGCTATCGGTCTACCAATCCACGGCCAGCCGGGCTTCGCGTGCCGCGGCCAGCGGCAGCGTCAGCGGCTCGCGACCCTCGGGCTGCAGCACGACCGTAGCCTCGTCGGGCACGGCCACGATGCGAGCCCGCACCCGCCCCAGGCCCTCCAGCTTCACGGACACGTCGCGTCCGACGAAGCGGACCCAGTGCCGGTGCCAGCGCAGCGGCCGGTCCATCCCCGGGCTCGAGACTTCGAGCTGGTAGCGCGGGCCCAGGGGCCCACCCTGGTCGAGCCAAGCCTCCAGGGCCCGGCTGGCCCGCGCGCAGTCGTCGACCGTCACGCGCCGCTCGGGATCCCCCGGGGGCCAATCGATGCGCACTTGGACGAGCGGCCGGTTCGGCGTGCCGCCCAGGCGAATGTCGGCCAGGTCGAGCCCCAGTTCCTCGAGGCGGGCTCGGACGGCCTCCACCAGGGTGTCGGAGAGCATAAAAAAAAGCGCGGGCCGAACTTCGCCCGCTTCGCTGCGGAATGTACCCGGACCCTCCCCCCTGTCAAGCCAACGGCTTCCCCAGGTACGCCACCATGCGGCCGTCCCGCCCACCCGAGGCGCGGTGCGAGTAGAACCGGTCCTGGTGATGGGCGGTGCAGTAGGTCGAGATCGTGACTTCGCGGATCCCCAGATTCGCCGCACGGGCGGCGAGGATGGACCGCAGGTCCACATAGCTCTGGCCGGCTTCGCCGGGTCGGCCGTTGAGCTGCTCGGCGACCTCAGAACCTACTTCATAGCAGTTGCCACAAATGCCTATTCCACAATGCATTACGATGTTTCGCCTGGCAGCTCCGGAATGTCCCGTCAGGGTCTCGACCCCCTGCTCCAGGACGCCCCCAGCCACGCCACGCCACCCGGCGTGCACGAGAGCGACGATGCCGCGATCGGGGACCGCGAGATAGACGGGGATGCAGTCGGCCACGGTGATGGCGAGGAGGACGCCGGCCTGCGCCGTGGCGTGACCGTCCACGCCGTCCAGCACCATCCACCCCGGGGGGAGACTCTCGTGCCATTGCACGGTGCTGCCGTGCACCTGGTGTCCGAGGACGACAGTCGGGAAGCGCGGCTCGAACGCCCGGCGGAACGCCCGCCAGCGGGTCATCACCTGCCCGACCGTT
>Ga0326731_1000023_pt1 | contig 37827 bp, 41 predicted proteins | sample MHFSIPfraction_FD_207645 | JGI IMG/M metagenome (GOLD analysis project Ga0326731, IMG submission 207645) | Lab enriched peat soil microbial communities from Michigan Hollow, Ithaca, NY, United States - MHF9FY SIP fraction | ecosystem: Environmental > Terrestrial > Soil > Wetlands > Peat | place...
CTTCTCCTTGGCGGCGTCGTACTCGGCATTCTCGGAGATGTCGCCGTGCTCGCGCGCGCGGCCGATCGCCGCTGAGATCGCCGGCCGCTCGACACCCTTGAGTCGGCGCAACTCCTCCGAGAGTTGTTCGTGACCCTGTCGAGTCATGTGGACCTTCGGGCTCAGCGCGCGTCCTCCGCCTTGCGACCCAAGGCAAGGTAGACGCGCTCGAAATCGGCTGTCAACGCGACAGCCGCGTGCCGCTCGCGCCCGACCGCTGCTAGACTGCGGCCCCCCCGTCGAGGAGATTCCATCGTGACGACGCGCATTTCTACTTATCGGAGCACGCTCGCTCTGCTGCTGGCGCTGCTCGCGATCGGCGCCGGTTGTCGCGCGAAGCACGAGGAGGCGAAGGCTCGGGTTCCCGGGTTCCGCTTTGCGGGTGTCAGCCTCGTGTACGCGCTCGAGCGCATAGCGACCGAGGCGGATTGGGCCCTCTGCCTCGACGAAATCAACCCCAAGGACCAGAGCCCGGATCTCTTGCTGGTGCGCGTCGATCTGGATCTGCCCGCGGGCGATCTCGACGACGCGATGCGGATGTTGCGCGAGAAGGTCGGCGGCTTCGACTATCAGCTCGACGACGGCGTCCTGTACGTGCGCAGCAACATGCTCGTCGAAACGAAGACGGCGCTCGACGTGCCGCTGTTGAAGGGCAGTGCGTTCCACGGCGATCTCTTCGAGCTCGGCAAGCAGATCATGATCGACCATCCCGCGAGCTTCATCACCGTGAGTCGCCTCCCCGGTGGCTTCGCAGGCCCCGTGGTGGACTTCGACATTCCGAAGGATGCGTCCGTGAAGGACGCGATGATCTTGTATGCGCGCAAGGCGAAGACCGGCTGGCAGATCAGGCGCGCAGGTCAGGTGACGAAGAGCTCGACCGGTGCCGTCGCCATCATGGGCACGACGATCACCGCGGGCCGTCCTCGAAAGACGACGTCGCGCGTGCCGCGCTCCTACAACCAGCTCTCGGGGGTCGCCGCGCTCGCCGACGCGACGGACCGCTTGAAGACGCCGTTTCTCGTGTACGACCGCTCGGTGCTCTACGACGTGCGCGGGTCACTCAACTTCGCGCTGCAGAGCGACCCGAAGTGGCCGCTGAAGGAGACTCTCGACGGTCTCGCGGCCTCGGGCTTCGGTCCCGCCGCCTGGCACTTCCATTGGCGGGAGGAGGACGGGGTGCCGGTCGTGCGCAGCAGTCACTTCCTCGGTTTCCTTCGCGGCCGCGACTTTCTCTCGGCGCCGCTCCTCGCCGGCGAGTTCGAGGGCAGCCTTCCCGAGCTCGCGCGCTGGCTCAACGCGCATCAGAAGTCGCCGAACGGCCAAGTCATGATGGGCGGCGAGATCACGGACGGCATGGCGAAGGGCAGGATCCGCATCGAATCCGGTGAGACCGTGCACCAAGCGCTCATTGCGTTCGCGAAGGCGTCCGGTGTCTCGCCCTACGTGATCGTGCTCGACATGTGGAACCCGCTGACGGGCGCCCTGCTCCAGAACCCGCGTGTCTGGAGCGGCGCGTACCTGCAGGATCTCGCCGAGTGGCACACCCAGCCCGGGGACGAGCGAGCGAAGGGCGTGTTCCTGGAGCCGGAAGCTAAGTGAGTCGCTCTTCGAGGACGCGGATGATGTACCCGATGATCAACAAGTTCGGGAGTCGACCGCGCATGTCGTCGAGGTCGAGTCCCTTCTTCTCGCAGTCATCCGCGAAGCGGTCGGCGTAAGTCGCAAAGAACTCGAGCATGTCCATGCTCACGTTCTTCGCGAGCATGGTGTTGATGTCTTTGACGTCGAAGTCATCGAACATCTCGGTGAACTCGATCGCGATCTCACGCCCGGTCATGCACGACCCCTCTCCGACGCTGGCTTTTCCGACGCTGCGCTTGTCACTCGTCAGCACCCACGCCGTTCGAGCGACGGCGATCATGCCAGCGCGGCGACACACGAGTCAACGCGAAGGCGCGCACTTTCACGCGCGGCTTCGCTGCAAGTGACCGCCTAGAGCGGCGCGCTCACAGAACATTCGCGCTCGTGCTGCGTGCTCCAGTCGATTTCCAATGCGTGCTCGTCGTCGGGAATCTCGGCGTCGCGAAAGAGCGAGTCGCGCACGAGCACCGGCGCGCCGGCGCGCAGCGCGACGGCGATCGCGTCACTCGGTCGCGCGTCGATCGCGAGATTGCGACCGCGCAGCTCCAGCTCGATCACCGCGTAGTACGTGCCTTCCCGCAGCTCGGTCACGACGCTGCGGCGCACGTGGCCGTGAATCTGGTCGAGCAAGCTCTTCAAGAGATCGTGCGGGTTCGGCCGCGCGCTCGGCTGGTGCTCGATCGCACGCTCGATCGACTCCGCTTCGAACGCGCCGACCCAGAGCGCGAGCGTGCGACGGGGCTCGCCTTCTTCGACGAGCTCGACGAGCGGAGACGCAGTCACCGGATCGATGCGCACCCCGGCGACGTGCACGCTGCTCAGGTGGTCGTCCGCGGAGCCGACCGGCCCGCAGGCGGACAAGAGCGCGAGCGCGCAGCTAACGTGCAACTTCGAGAGAGCGGATTGGATCGCCACGGTGAGGTTCCTTCTCGATCGGTCCCCCCCGGCCGGCTCGAATCTATCATGGGGTAAGCTGCTGCGGATGCGCGCAACGGAGAGCCTCTCGGCGCTGGTCCTCGGCGCGATCACGCGCGACGTCGAGCCGGGGGGCGCGTCCTCGCCGGGCGGTGTCGTGCACTACGCTGGGCTGGCGTTCGCCGCGCTCGCCGCTCGCACACGGGTGGTGACACGCTGCCGGCCCGAGGATGCGCACGCGCTGCTCGCGCCGCTGTGCGCGGCGAAGGTGGAGACCCGCGCGCTCGCGAGCCGCGAGACGACGACTTACGCGAACGACTACAGCGGCAGCGAGGACCAGCACGAGCTGCTCGCGGCGTCGGATCCGATCGGACCGGGCGATCTGCCGCCCGCGTGGCGGCGCGCCGACGCGATTCACCTCGGTCCGCTGCATCGCCGCGATCTCTTGCCCGAGGCGCTGGCCGTGCTCGAGGGTCGGATCGGTATCGACCTGCAGGGGCTCGCGCGCCAATCTTCCGCATCGGGCACGAAGCTCGCGCCCAATGCCGAGCTGAAAGACTTTCTCGCGCACGTGTCCGTCGCGAAGGCGGCGGAGGAGGAGATCGCGGTCCTGCTCGAAGGCATGACGCTCGAGGAGTTTCGCCGCGAGTTCGCGCTGGCCGAGCTGTTGGTCACGCGCGGCGCGCGCGGCGCGCTCCTCGTGACACGGAACGGTGTCGAAGAGATCGCGGCCGTTCCCGCAGAGCGCCGCTTTCCGACGGGCGCTGGCGACGTGTTTCTCGCCGCGTACTTGTTCGCGCGCGCTTCGGGCCGCGAGCCCCGGACCGCGGCCAAGTTCGCAGCGGGCGCGAGCGCGGCGCAGATCGAGCACGGCCGCCTGCCGCGGGGGTTCGCGCTCGCGGAGCAGGCTCCTTGAGGCGCGCGTGCATGGCGCTCCTGCTCGCGCTCTGCGCGGGCTGCATCGTCAACATGGGCACGACCCAGACAGTCACCCCGCCCGATGCGCACGTGCCGGTGCCCGACAAGTACAAGGCGGCTCAGGCGCCCGAGCTCGTCGCCTGCGAAGTCGAGGGCTGCAAGCGCGCGACCTCGCTCGATCCGAATCTCTACTACTGCGCGCAGGATGAGCACTGGTTCCGCTACGCGCTGAACCGCTGGTATCTCGCCTTCGCATGGGACGGCAACTGGTTCCCGGTGGGAGACACGGACCTGCCTCGCGCATTGGCTGCGATCACGCCCGCGCCCGAAGAGGTGAAGCAGTCGCGCGAGGAGCGGCTGAAGGAGCTCGAGAAGAAGCTCGAGGACCTAGACAAGGAGCAGCCGGCCAAGAGCGGGAACTGACTCCGCGAGCGCGCTCGGCTGTGCGGCCAGGAGCTCCGCGCGGGTGCCGTAGCCGTAGCCGACGGCGATCGCGGTGACGCCGTTCGCGCGCGCGCCCAGGACGTCATGGCGGCGGTCTCCGACGTGGGCGACGTCGCCGCGCGCTACACCATCCAGTGTCGCGAGGGCATCGCCGATGAGCTCGCGCTTCTCGACGCGCCGCCCGTCGAGAAAGCTGCCGATCACGCCCTCGAAGTGTGCGGCCAACCCGAAGTACGCAAGGATGCGTTCCGCGAAGACCGTCGGCTTCGACGTCGCCAGCGCGAGCCGCACGCCTCGCAGGCGCAAGTCCGCGAGCAGCTCCGGGATCCCCGCGTACACCGCGTTCTCGTAGAGGCCGACCTCGGCGAAGTACTCGCGGTAGTCCGCAACGGCCTGGCGCGCGTCGGCGGGAGTCATTCCTAAGTGCTCGCGGAACGATTGCTCGAGCGGCGGTCCGATGAGTGACTCGAGCTCGTCGGCGTGGGGCACGGGCCGGCCGCGCTTTCGCAGCGCGTGCTGAATCGAGCGCGTGATGCCCAGCTTCGGGTCGGTGAGGGTTCCGTCGAGATCGAAAAGGACGGCGCGAGTCACCGCTCTGTCTTGGCCGCCCAGCGCAGACCGGGCAGACCGTCGATGCTCGCTGCGTTCTTCTCCCGCTGATACTCCACGAGCCCCTCGGCGCCCTTCTTCGCGGCCCACGCGCCGAGCTGGCTGCGCTCGCCCTGGTACTCGTAGAGCGGAACGCCGTAGCCGCACGAGTCACTGGCGCGATCGACGTGGACCAGGATCACCGCGCGCGCTCCGTCCGCGGGCGGAAACAGCGCGGCGAGCGATGCGAAGCGCGCGTCGGTGGGCTCGATCGCCTCGCCGCGGCCGTGCAGGCGAACGATGTTCGGCGCGCCGGCGAAGGCACAGAACATCAAGACGATGCGCCCGTTCTCGCGCAGGTGCGCGACCGTCTCGACGCCGCTGCCGACGAAGTCGAGATACACGACTCTGCGCTCGTCGAGCACGCGCAAGCTGTCGAGGCCCTTCGGTGACAGGTTCAGGCGCCCGACCGCGCGCGCGGGCGCGGTCGCCACGAAGAACACGTGCTGGGCCTCGATGAACGCGCGCAGCCGCTCGGGGATGGTCTCGAAGACGTTGCTCATGCTCTCCTCGGGCTCTCGGTCAGCGCGCGGCCTCGGTGAGTTCGATCATGCGTTCGAGCGCCTGCCGAGCCTCGCGGGCGACGCGCGCCTGACCGGAGACGTCCAGTCGGTCGCGCGCGCCAGTCACTTCGTCGACGACGTCGCCCGCCAGCACGCGGTTCAGATCGGGCGCCTTGCCCTTGCGCAGCAAGTCGAGCAGCGCGACGAGGTGCGGCGGGTCGTTCCGCGACATGGTCGCGCAGCCGCATCCGGCGGACTCGTCGCCGGGCACGTCGGCCAGGTGAACCACCTCGACGTCGCGGAGCGCCGCCTGCTCGCGCAAGTTGTTCACGAAGTGACCCTCGGTGCCGACGGCGAAGCGGCTGCCGCGTTTCGCATCGAGCACGAGCTTCCAGAGCTGACTCGTCGAGCCGTGGCCGTCGGCGATCGCGACCACCTCGCGTCGTGACTCGGGGTGCACGACCACCTGGTAGCCGCGCTCGCGCCAGTACGCGACGTGCGCCGGCGTGAAGATCGTGTGCACGCCGCAGAAGGAGCCCCACAGCAGGAGCTCGGCCGAATCGAGGCTACGCCAATCGGTGTCGGCGAGGTCGGCGCCCTCGTGACCCGGCGGCACGACCACCGTGTTCTCCGGCGCGATCCCGACATCGGCCGCGACGTTCCGCCCGAGGTGCTGGTCGGGCACGAAGAAGATCTTCTTCCTCTGCGCCCGCGCCCAGCGCATGATGGCGGCGGCGTTCGAGCTCGTGCACACCGCCCCGCCCGTGCGCCCCGCGAGCGCCTTCACTCGCCCGGATGTGTTCATGTACGCGATCACCATGAGTGACTCGCCGTAGCGCGCCTGGAGCTTCGCGAAGGCCGGCGCGACCATGAACTCCTTGGCCATCATCTCCATGGTGCAGCCCGACTTCGGGTTGGTGATCCACACCTGTTGGTGCGGGGCGGCGAGCAGCGCGATCGCTTCGGCCATGAAGTGCACCGCTGACTCGACGAAGATGCGCTTCTCGGGGTGCAGCACCGCTTCGCGCGCGAGCTGGTACGAGTCGGCAACCAGTCCGCCGTAGCGCTCGACGAGCTTCACGATCTCGCCGCCCATGTAGTAGTGCGCGAGCAGCACCAGCTCGGGGCCGAGCGCGGCGCGAGCGGGCTCGATGTAGCGGTCCATCCAGGGCAGCACCGTCCGCGGCTTGCGATCCGGCAGCGCCAGATACTCCTCCGCGTAGGGCTTGAACTCGGGCTGGTACCAGTCGAGCGGCAGGTCCGTCTGGCAGATGGGGATGTCGGGCTGGAGTTGAATGCCGCGGGGGGTCGACATCTCGGGAAGCTAGCACGCGCCGCGCGCGCTTCAGATTGGCCCTAGCTGCGTGAGGTGCTCGACTTCGAACGGCGCGCGTTTCTCCGGCGGCGCCGAACGGACCGGGCAGTCGGGCAGCGCACAGCCCGCGCAGTGCACCGGCCGGCACGGATCGATGTGCACGACGAAGTCCTCGTCGCCGCCTTCGACGGCCTTCGCCAGCGCCGCCTCGAGCCCGTCCTCGACGCGGTGCGCTTCGTCCATCGTGTAGAAGCGCGGTACCACCAGGTGTAAGTCGACGTGGCGGCGCCGGCCGGCCCCGCGCGAGCGGAGCTGGTGGATGTCGCACCACTCGGGCCGGCGCGCCGCCTCGAGCGCGTTCGCGAGCCGCACGAGCAGCCCGAAGTCGGCCTCGTCGAGCAGCCCCGTGAGTGAGCGCCGCACGACGCGCGCTCCCGCCCACGCGAGATTCACGGCGACGAAGAGCGCGACGATCGGATCGATCAGCACTACACCGGAAAGTTTCACCGCGACGAGCGCCGCGATGCTCGCCCCCGTAGTGAGTGTGTCCGAGAGCACGTGCACGCCGTCGGCGCGCAGCGCCTCGGAGCTCTCGCGCCGCCCGACGCCGAGCAGATACACGCCGAGCACCGAGTTCGCGCCGCCCGCCGCCGCGGAGATCGCCATGCCGACGCCGAGATGCCCGAGCTCGCTCCCGACCACGATGCGCCTCACCGCCTCGACCGCGATGAACATCGCCGCGCCCGCGATCAGCGCCCCTTCGACCGCGGCGGACAGCGGCTCCGCCTTGCCGTGTCCGTAGGGGTGATCCGCATCGGGCGGTCGCCGCGACACCGCGACGCTGAAGGTCATCACCGACGCCGCGATCACGTTCACGCTCGACTCCGCCGCATCGGCCAGCAGCGCCATCGAGCCCGTGTACATATACGCCGCGAGCTTCGCCAAGAGAATCACCACGCTCGCACCGAGCGACACGAATCCCGCCTGCACCGCGGGGCTGGCCCGCCCGGACGTGGAGCTCAACTGGCTCATCCCGACACCTTAGCGCTATGCTGCCGCCCGCTTCGTCGGGGCGTAGCGCAGCTTGGTAGCGCGCTTGGTTCGGGACCAAGAGGTCGGCGGTTCAAATCCGCCCGCCCCGACCAGCACCGTTCGGCGGCGCCAGCCGGGGCGAACGCAGGTCTGGACAGGGCTCTCGCTAGCTCGCCTTGGGAGCGAAGTCGGTGAAGCCGGTGACTTGCCCGAGTCGGCCGTCCTTCGCCACGACCGCGAAGTCGGTGCCGCCGAAGTGCAGCGGGGCGTCGGCAGTGCCGCCGGCTTCCCAGCGGAAGCGCAGGCGGTCGTTGTGTGACTCGACGTCGCTCGCGAGCCGGAAGCGGTACGAATCGGGGAAGCGCTCGTGCACGGCGGCGATCATCGCCGAGAGTGACTCGTAGCCGGCGCCGCTGCGGTGCGGGTCGATGTAACTCGCGTCCTCAGTGTAGGTCTTCGCGATCAGGTCTCGGCGGCGGCGCGCGTCGCGTTCATTCCAGGCGGCGAGGTAGCGCTCGACGAGCTCGGTGGGGTTGCTCATGACTCGTTCCTTTCGTGGCGGTGCGGCCGACGGGCCGCCCGCATTTTTCGTACGGATACGGCGCGCGGCGAGGCGAGTCGATTACGTCGCGGGTAATGGGCACGGTGATGCCGGTCGGATATCGTCGCTTCATGGCTGCGCGAACCCCCGTCGGAGACTTGCTGCGCGAGTGGCGGCAGCGGCGGCGCAAGAGTCAGCTCGCGCTGGCCTGCGATGCGGACATCTCGACGCGGCACCTGTCGTTCATCGAGACGGGGCGCGCGCAGCCGAGCCGCGAGATGCTGCTGCACTTGGCAGAGCGACTCGACGTGCCGCTGCGCGAGCGCAACGTGCTGCTCACCGCAGCGGGCTTCGCGCCGATGTTCGAGGCGCGACCGCTCGACGATCCGACGTTGGGCGCCGCGCGCCAGGCCGTCGACTGGATCCTCGCGGGTCACGAGCCCTTCCCCGCGCTCGCGATCGACGCGCACTGGAACTTGCTCGCAGCGAACAGAGCGCTGGCGCCGCTGCTCGCCGGCGTCGACGCGAAGCTGCTCGCGCCGCCGGTGAACGTGCTGCGGCTGTCGCTCCACCCCGAGGGTCTGGCGCCGCGCGTCGTGAACCTGGCCGAGTGGCGGACTCACTTGCTGGTGCGGCTGCAGCGCCAGATCGACGTGACCGCAGATCCGGTGCTGATCGCGCTCGCCGGCGAGCTGCGCAGCTACCCGACGCCGATCGGTGTAGGCACGCGGATCGGCGCGCGCGAGTCCGAGCAGGCGCGCGTCGCGGTGCCGTTCAAGCTGCGCACGGAGCGCGGCGTGCTGTCGCTTCTCGGCACGACGACGGTGTTCGGCACACCCGTCGACATCACGCTCGCGGAGCTCGCCCTCGAGTCATTCTTCCCCGCCGACGCGGCCACGGCAGCGGCACTGCGCGACGCCGCGAGTCAATACGCGAGTCAGTAGCGCTTCTTGTCGGGGCTCGCGGGCGGGTCACCCGGCATGCGGCTGCCGCCGCTGGGGTCGATCTTCACCTTCATCTTCGGCCACGCGGAGGGCGACGCGTCGCGCGCGGGATCGCGCTTCAACATGCCGCGGCAGATGCCCTCTTCGAGCTGACCCGTGGCGGAGAGCGCGCCGGGAAGTGACAGAGTCCGCCCGCCTGCCGGCGTCTTCACCGCGCCCAGCACGAGCGCTTCGTGCACGGCCCACGGCTCGAGGTCGGGACGCGAGCCGGTGACGAGCACCGCGGCGCCGGCCGCGAGGCCCACCGCGCCGGCCGAGCCAGTGACTGGCGCCGTGCGCTTGTCGGGGATCGTCGTGCCGTCGTTCCACGGATTCGAGACCGCGCCGTCCAGCAGCACGCGGCTTCCGCCGGGCTCGGGCAGAACGAGATCCGCCTCGGTGCCGGGGCTCGCACTGACTTCCGCGACCAGGGTCGCGCGCAGCGGGCGCAGGAGGACGCTCGAGATCTCCTCCCCGGTCCAGGGGTCGTACACCTCCCCGGTGTCGCCGCCATGACTGCGCAGCCACGACTCACGCCAGTGCGAGGGGTATGCGCCGCTCGCACCGGGCTCGTCGCCGGGGCCGCAGACCGGGATCGCGCAGTTGTCCTCGGCGAAGAGGAGCGCGTCGTGCAGGATCCAGTTCGCCTCCTGGCCGGGCCACGCACAGGTGAGCACGCGCGAGCGCTCGCCGACGGCGTAGACGATCGCCGCGGCGCGCGTCCACGCCGACACCGGGCGCAGGGAGTGCGCGGGACCGTCGGCGTTGCGCAGGCGCGGGTCGTCGCCGGAGCGCTGCGTGAGGCTGGTGCGCAGGTTCTCCTGCACGTCGACGGCCAGGATCTGCGCGCGCGGCGCGACACCGATTCGTGTACCCGTCGCGCCCGTGCCCGCGGCGATCGACGCGACGGCGGTCCCATGGCCCCAGTCGCGGCGCGTGCGCTCTTCCGCGCCCGCCCAGTCCGAGACGTTCGTGGGAACGCCGAGGCCGAGGCGAGTCACGCCGTTTCCGTGGGCGATGGCCAGAGCCGCGAGGTTCGCGCCGAACTCGTCGCCGGGAACGCCGTTGCCGTCGAAGTCGTCGCCGCCGCGCTCGTTCGTCTTGTCGACCAGGTTCGGGCGCACTGCTGCGTGGTCGATGTCGATGCCCGTGTCGATCACCGCCAGGCGGACGCCTTCGCCCTGTTCCTGGTTCCAGACCTGCGGCGCGCCGATCGCGGAGAGATCGGGAGTCGCCTGAGTCGGCATCACGCGCTGACCCGCAAGCCGAACTTGCTTTTGGTACGCCTCGGCGTCGGCGTCGACCACGCGAGTCACGGGCGTGAACGCCAAGGGCCACGAGGACGTCGCCGTCACGCGCAGGAACGTCGCGTCCTCTGGCAGGTAACTCTCGGGATAGACGTACGGATCGCTGCGCAGCCAGCTCACCGCCTGGTAGAAGTTCACGCCGACCGGCAAGTCGATGACGACCCAGAGGCCGAGGCCGACGGCGTCGCGCGCGCCGCGGCGGTCGAACGGGAACGCGGGCATGGCGACGGCGCCGAGGGTCTCGAGCTTTGCGTCGAGTGAGTCGAGGTCGAGTGACTTGCGTGCCACCGCGTCGGTGAACCCCTTCCGAAGCTCGCGCAGCTTGAAGAGCACGACGCCCCCCGCATAGGGGTCGGCGACCGGCAGCGTCTTCGAGTCGGTGAAGGTGACCTGTGCGTGGGCGCGCGCCTCGCCCGCTTGGCACACGACCTCGAGCGGCGCGGGAACGGGGGGGGACGGAACGAGCAGCATGTCTCCGTCGCCCGAGAGCGCCTCGCCGTTGGCCGTCTGACAGCTCACGGCCGCGTCCAATCTGCTGAGCACGCGCAGACGCGCGCTCTCGCCCAGGCGCGCCACGCCGTTCAGCGGCTCGATCCGGAGCTTGTCCGCGTCCGCCGTTGCCGTCACTGCGCGCCACAGCGGCGCGAGCCGCGACTTCGGCCCCATGCCGGTTGCACACGCCCAGAGACACACACAGCCGAGCGCGATGAATCCCCTTTTCATGCCGGCATTTTCGGGTATTTCCGCGCGCGGCTTAAGCGGGAATGTCAGCGGGTCTCGCAGCGACTCTTTGAGCGAGAAGGGACCCAGGAGGAGAGCACCGCCGTTTCGGACAAGCGCGGTCGCCGTGTCCTGGCCCGGCCCTGTCAGTCGACGAACGCCCGCAGCACGCGCGCCCGCGACGGATGGCGCAGCTTGCGCAGCGCCTTGGCCTCGATCTGGCGGATGCGTTCGCGAGTGACTGCGAAGTCCTGGCCGACCTCTTCGAGCGTGTGATTGGACCGCTCGCCGATCCCGAAGCGCATCTTCAGCACCTTCTCCTCGCGCGGCGTCAGGGTCGACAGGACCTTGCGCGTGTGGGCGGCGAGGTTGCGCTGAATCACTTCGTCGGTGATCGACGGACGCTTCTTGTCCTCGAGGAAGTCGCCGAGATGCGAGTCCTCGTCCTCGCCGATCGGCGTCTCGAGCGAGATGGGCTCCTTCGCGATCTTGAGCACCATCTGCACCTTCTCGAGCGGCATCTCCATCTCTTCCGCGATCTCTTCCGGAGCGGGCTCGCGGCCGAGCTTCTGCACGAGATAGCGCTGCGCGCGCACGAGCTTGTTCATGGTTTCGATCATGTGAACCGGAATGCGGATCGTGCGCGCCTGGTCGGCGATCGCGCGCGTGATCGCCTGGCGGATCCACCAGGTCGCGTAAGTCGAGAACTTGTAGCCGCGCTGATACTCGAACTTGTCGACGGCTTTCATCAGGCCGATGTTGCCCTCCTGGATCAGGTCCAGGAACTGCAGCCCGCGGTTCGTGTACTTCTTGGCGATCGACACTACGAGGCGCAGGTTCGCCTCGATGAGCTCGCTCTTCGCCTGCCCCGCTCGCTCCTTCGCGCTGTGGAAGTGCACGAGTGACTGGCGCGCCTCGCCGAGGCTGCAGTGCGCCTCATGCTCGATGCCCTCGATCTTGCGCTGCACCGCGAGCACGTCCTTCTCGGCGATGAGCACGGCCTCGGCGTTGCCGCCGAGCTGCGCGAGCGCCTTCTTGCCCGGAATGGAGCGGCGGCGTGACTGCGCAACGAGCGAGAGGAACTCCTCCGCGCCGCGGATGCCGAACGGCGCGAGGATGCCCGCGATCACTTGAGTCTGCTCTTCGATCCCCGCGATGAACGTGCGGATCTCCTCGGCGAGCGTGTAGATCGACTCCTTCAGGATGCCGGTCTCGCGGATGCGCTGCGCGTTGCGCAGCCGGATCTCGTCGACCTCGGCTTCGAGGCGGCCGCGAGTCTCGCGGCTGGTGCGAGGATTCGAGAGCACGCGCAACCGGCGAGAGACATCGGCCTGCGAGCGGCGCAGCGCGGTGAGCGCCTGCAGGAGCTTCTGCTTCTTGTCGTCGAGTGTCTCGACCTCGCCCTCGGCGATGGGTGGGAAGAGGTCCTTCACTTCGCGCTTGCCGCGGCGAATCTCGTCACCGAAGCCGAGCAGCTTCTCGGCCGCGACGGGCGACTTCAGGATTTCGGCCAGCGCCGCGTTCTCGCCCGCCTCGATGCGCTTGGCGATCTCGACCTCGCCCTCGCGAGTGAGCAGTGACACCGCGCCCATCTCGCGCAGATACACACGAACGGGATCGTTCGACCGGAAGCCCTCGACTTCCTCGGGGCCCGATGGACGTCGACGTGTCTCGGGCTTGCGCATCATGACGGGCGGCTGCCATTGGCGCACCGCGACCGAGTGCCGGCGGAAGAGCTCGAGGACCTCTTCGAGCCGCTCGGGCGCCGCGAGCAAGTGGTCGGGCAGCACCTTCAGGAGCTCGGACCCGTCGACGAAGCCGACCTCCTTGCTCTTGCGCAAGAGCTGCCGGAAGCTCGGCTGGCCGGCGCCGTTGCCTACACCATTGTGCGTAACCCGACCGTTGCGCTTCGCGGCGCCGTTGCTCGCTTTGCGCTCGGGCCGGGCGACCACGGGGCGAACCCCGTTGGGTGTGGGTGACGAAGCTGCGCGTCCGCTGCGCTTCGACGAGGGGATCTTGGGAGTCTTGGTTGGCGTCATTGGGGGGGAACTCCTCGGCCAGAACTGGGAAAAAAAAGTTAGAGCTGCCTCTTGCGCTTCTGCAGATCGTGCCGCCGCGACAAGATCCGCTGAAGTTCGTCGTCGATCTGAAGCTGTTGCGCGCGGTCAGTGCAGGAACCGCGCCGCGCTTCGAGTGCGCGCTTCTGCCTGTCGAGCGCTGCGATCTCGAGCGTCGCAATACAATCGGACACGCTGCGTGTTGCGGCGTGGGCATCTTCGGCGCCCGCCTCGGAGGATAAGCGCAACAGCAGCGCGCGCTGCTCCTCGGGGAGCGGCTCGGAGTCAGCGCCGAGCAGACTCGCGACCGCCCCGCGACCGTGCGCGTTGGTCGCAGCGAGGAGACTCGTGAGGACATCTCGCCCGGGACCCGGCGCGAGCCACGCGGGGTCGAGTTCGTCGAAGAGCGCCACCAACTCGGGGTGCGCTGCGAGCGCGGCGACGAGACCGCGAACCGCCGGCTCGACTTCGCGCGCGGCCGGTCGGGCGGTTGCGCAGGCGCGCGCGTTCGCGGTGTTCGCCGTCGTCGAGTGACCCTGACGCAGCGCTTCGTCTAGCGCAGCCGGCGGAATCTGGAGCTTGCTCGAAAGCTGTCTCACGTACGCGGCTTGCTCGACTCGATCGCCGATCGCGCGGAGATACGGAGCGAGGTCTCTCGCGACCTTGCCCGCTTCCCAAGCCTGATCCGCGGCATCCTTGAGCGCACGCTCGATCAAGTGGTCGAGCAGCGGCACCGCGCTGTCGACGCAGGCGCGCAGCGCGGCGACCCCGGACTTCGCCAGCAGCGTGTCCGGATCCTCGCCGAGCGGAAGGAAGGCCGCGCGCACGCGAAGACCCTCGGCCAAGAGAATCGGGAGCGAGCGCTCGGCCGCGGCTTGGCCGGCGGCATCGCCGTCGAACAGCAGAATGACTTCTTCCGCATAGCGGCGGATGCGATGCGCATGACTCTGGGTGAGCGCCGTTCCGCAAGGCGCCACACCTTCGTGTAGGCCTGCGCGGTGCAGCGCGAGAAGATCGAAGTAACCCTCGACCACGATGACTCGCCCGTGCTCTCGAATCGCGTCGAGCGCCTGTCCGAGGCCGAAGAGCACTCGGCTCTTCTTGTACACGGGTGACTCGGGCGAGTTGAGATACTTCGGCGCGTCATCGCCCATCGCGCGCCCGCCGAAGCCGGCGATCTGGCCGCTCGGGTCCGAGATCGGAAACACGACGCGCGCGCGGAAGCGGTCGTAGTGACCGTCGCCCGTCTGCCGCCGCGCGATCAGCCCCGCGAGCTCAGCGTCCCCCAGAGCCAGCCCCGCACGGCGCAGGTGCGAGACGAGCCCGTCCCATCCCGCGGGTGCGAAGCCGATCCGGAAGCGATCGATGAACTCTTCGGTCACTCCGCGGTCCGCCAGGTACCGCCGCGCCGCAGCGCCGCTCGGACCCCGCAGCTCGGAGCGGAAGAACGAGCACGCCGCCTCGTTCGCGCGATAGATCGCGGCGCTCTGGCCTTCCTCGCCGCTCGCCTCGGGGATCGAGATGCCCAGTTCGCGTGCGAGCGCACGCACACAGTCTGGGAAGTCGAGGCCGTCCTGCTTCATGCGGAACGCGAACACGTCGCCGCCCGCGCCGCAGCCGAAGCAGTAGAAGATCTGCTTGTCCTCGTGCACTTGGAACGAGGCCGACTTCTCGTCGTGAAAGGGGCAGAGCCCCCAATGGCGGCTCCCGGATTTCCGCAGCGTCACGTGGCGCCCGACAATCTGCACGATGTCGGCGCGCTCACGAATCTCCGCCACGACCTGCTCGGGGATTCGACCCACTCCGTCCCTCGCTCCGAGAGTGATTCCTAGACCGAACAACAAAAAGGGCCCGGCTCACCGGGCCCCTTCAAATCTAGTAGGCGGCCTTCAGCTTCTTCAGCGCGCGTTTGCGAGCAGCCATGGCCTTCTTCTTGCGTCGAACGCTCGGCTTCTCGTAGTGCTCACGCTTGCGGAGCTCGTACATGAGGCCGGCCTTCTCGCACTGCTTCTTGAAGCGCTTGAGCGCGCTCTCGAAGGACTCGTTCTCCTTCAGCTTCACACCAGGCAAACGATCTCCCTCATTCGCTTCAACCTGTAGATCGCTGGAGCAGGGGCTCGGCGATCACCGGGGGGTGTAGAGAGCTGCTTCAGTCGCCGCACAGCGGTCGCGCGGAATACCCTTGTGGCTCAAGCACTTACGGGACAACTGAACGGAAGCAGAACCTAGCACACGCTTTTCTGGGCGCGCAACAACATGCACTGCACGAGATTCGAATAGATTCATTGGTCGGACCCATTCTCGACGGCTAGCGAGCGAACGGTCGGACCAAGACACCGCGTGCTGCGAGATAGGCTTTGGCCTCGGGCACGCTATACACACCAAAGTGGAAGATGCTGGCGGCCAAGACGGCCGAGGCTCCGCCGCAGCCCGGTGAGTCGTCGAGTGCTTCGCGCAGATGTTCGAGAGTTCCTGCGCCCCCCGAAGCGATCACGGGGATACGCACGCGGCGAGTCACTTCGCGAGTGAGTTCGAGATCATAACCGTCGCGTGTCCCGTCGCGATCCATGCTGGTCAACAGGATCTCGCCTGCGCCGAGAGCCTCTACGCGCGCGGCCCAAGCGACCGCGTCGAGGCCGGTCGCCCGCCGGCCGCCGTGACTGTGGACCTCCCAGCCCCGGGACGGATCCAATGACTCTCGCCGACGCGCGTCGATCGCGACGATCAGATTCGCGGAGCCGAGGCGGTCGGCGGTTTCCGCCACCAACTCCGGCCGCGCGATCGCCGCCGAGTTCACGGAGACCTTGTCGGCCCCAGCTCGCAGCAGGATGCGCACGTCTTCGAGTGAGCGCACCCCGCCACCGACGGAGAACGGCACTGTGAGTCGGTCCGCGGTGCGCGCGACGAGCTCCACCAGCGTGCCTCGATTCTCGTGAGATGCATTGATGTCGAGGAAGCAGACTTCGTCCGCGCCCTGCGCGTCGTACGCTGCTGCGACTTCGACGGGGTCGCCGGCATCGGCGAGACCGGCGAATTGAACGCCCTTCACCACGCGCCCGTCCTTCACGTCGAGACAGGGGATGATGCGCTTGGTCAGCATGCCGCCAACCTCGCGAGCGCGGCTTCGAGTTCGATCGCACCCGAATAGAGCGCGCGGCCGACGATCGCGCCGGCGATGACACGCGTCGCCGCCAACCGTTCGAGATCTGCGAGCGTGCCGACACCGCCGGACGCGATCACGGGAATCTTCGTGCGCCGCGCGAGTGCAGCCGTGCCTTCTACATCCGGCCCGCCCAGCAGCCCGTCGCGACCGATTTCTGTGTAGAGCAGCGCGCCGAACGGTACACCGCGGAACTGGGCGAGCACATCGTCCTGCGTCAGCGCAGAGACCTCGCGCCAGCCGCGCGTCGCGACCCGGCCATGGCGCGTGTCGAGTCCGAGCACGATCCGACCGGGATAGCGCTCCGCCGCGGTGCGAACGAAGTCCGGCTGCTCGAGCGCCGCGGTACCGATCACGACGCGAGCCGCCCCGGCGTCGAAGGCCGCCGCGACGCGCTCGAGCGAGCGAATTCCGCCGGCGATCTGGACGGCCGTTCCGCGACACGCCCCGAGAATCGCACGGATGACCGGTTCGTTTGCCGCGCCCCCGTCGCGCGCCGCGTCGAGGTCCACGACGTGGATCTGAGTGACTCCTGCTGCGGCGAAGCGCCGCGCCTGCTGGACGGGGTCGGCGTCATAGATCGTCTCGCGCGCATAGTCGCCCTGCTCCAAGCGCACGACTTTGCCGTTGCGCAGGTCGATCGAGGGAATCAGCTCCACGAGTCGACCTCGAGGGCGAGCGAGCGCACGAGCTCGCGCGCACCGTAGTCGGCGAGCTCCGCCGCGGTTACCCAGCGGAAGCCGCGCTCCCATGCACGGGGAAAGGAGCCGGCGTCCTCGGAGAGGGGAGACTGAGTCTCTTCGTAGGTCCCGGTCCAGATCAGGCGCCCAGTGCCGTCGCGAAGCTCGAGGACGAGCCACACGGACGCCGGATGACGCACGCCGCTGGCGCTGCCGTCGCGCTCGACCCAACGCCGCACCACACCGCTCAAGACGACGTCGGCCTGCCCGGGATCGACGACGCGGAGCCGCGTCTCTGACTGCAGTGCCGCGAGCAAGCGCGATGTGACGACGGCCGGCGCTTCGGAGGGTACGTCAGGCCCGAGCAACGCGTCTTCGCGGAGCGGGATCAGCGCCACCGTGTGAACCGACGCCAGCGCATCCTCGACGCGAAGCTCCGTGCGGATCGGTGCAGCGCAGCCAAGGGCGAGCAGCGCGGCAAGAGCCGCCGCGGGCCGCGTCACGGGCGCCAAGCGCAAAAGCGCTCGAGCAGCTCGAGCCCCGCGCGCTGACTCTTCTCCGGGTGGTACTGAACCGCGACGCACGAGTCCCGGCCGATGGCGGAGGCAAACTTCTCACCGTAGTCGGTGCGCGCGAGCGTGTACTGCGGCGGGACGCACGTCGCGCGGTAACCGTGCACGAAGTAGAAGTAGCCCTCGGCGAGCACCGGGTGCGCTCGCTCGAGCTTCACGAGGTTCCATCCCATGTGCGGGACGGCAAGGCCGAGTGAGTCGGGGAAGCGCTCGACCCGCCCGGGGATGACGCCGAGACACGGCCCGACGCCTCCCTCGTCTGCCTCGTCGAGCAGAACCTGCAGGCCGAGGCAGATGCCAAGATATGGCCGCCCCGCCGCGATGTGATCGCGGAGCGCGTCATCGAGTCCGTTGGCCGAGAGCGCCGTCATCGTGTCGCGCGCCGACCCGACGCCGGGCAGCACGATGCGGTCCGCCGCCCGCACTTCGTCGGCTCGGCTGGTCAACCGCACCTCGCGCCCGATGCGCTCGAACGCGCGCGCGACGCTGCGCAGGTTGCCCATCCCGTAGTCGACGAGCGCGATCCGCTCGCCGCTCGCGCTCACAGCGAGCCCTTGGTCGACAGGGCGCCGACGACGCGCGGGTCGCGGGTCGTCGCCTCGTCCAGCGCGCGGCCAAGCCCTTTGAACACGCCTTCGACGATGTGGTGCACGTTGTGACCGTACGAGCGCTCGACGTGCAGATCGACGCCGCCGTTGATGCAGAACGCGTAGAGGAAGTCTTCGACCAAAGCCGCGTCGAAGTTCCCGACCCACTCGCGCGGCAGCTCGACGCGGTAGACGAGGTAGGGCCGATTCGACAGGTCGAGGTCGACGACGATGCGGGCGTCTGCCATCGGAATTCGCGCCGAGCCGAAGCGGCGGAGACCTGCGCCGTCGCCTATCGCCTTGCGCAGTGCCTGTCCGATCACGATGCCGACGTCCTCGACCGTGTGGTGCTGATCGACTTGGAGATCCCCCTTCGCACTGACGCGCAGGTCGAAGAGACCGTGGCGCGCGAACGAGTCGAGCAGGTGATCGAAGAAGGGGATCCCAGTCTCGACGTTGGCCTCGCCCTTGCCGTCGAGCTTCAAGTCGACGTGGATGTCGGTCTCTCGGGTCTTCCGCGTCATCTGCGCCTGGCGTTCCATGCTCATGCTCCTTCGAATCTACCGCTCGCCGTCGGGTCTGCCCGCTCCGGCCGCGAGGCGGATCTCGAGCGCGCGCGCGTGAGCGTCCAACCCCTCGAGACGCGCGAGTCGAACAGCAGCAGGCGCAACGCGCCGGAACGCCTTCGCCGACAGATCGATCACGCTCGACCGGCGCAGGAAATCTTCGACCCCAAGCCCTGAGAAGAAGCGGGCAGTGCCGCCGGTGGGCAGCACGTGACTCGGTCCCGCAACGTAGTCGCCGATCGGCACAGGGCTCCACGAGCCGAGGAAGACCGCGCCCGCGCAGTCGATGCGCGCCAGCCAGCGATCCGGGGCCGCCACGCAGAGCTGCAGGTGCTCGGGGCCGTAGCGGTTGGCCAGCTCGCACGCGTGGTCGAGATCGCGCGACACGATCAGCAGGCTGTGCGCGCGCAGTGACTTGCGCGCTGTGCTCTCGCGCGTGAGCGCCGGCAGCTGGCGCTCGACCTCGGCGCGCACCGCTCGCGCGAGCTCCCCGCTCGGCGTCGCCAGGACGACGCTCGCGAGCTCGTCGTGCTCGGCCTGTGCGAGCAGATCGGCCGCCAGGAAGTCCGCGCGCGCGGACTCGTCGGCGACGATGAAGACCTCGCTCGGCCCCGCCTCGGAGTCGATCGCCACCTGTCCGAAGACCTGGCGCTTTGCCTCCTGCGTGTGCGCGGTACCGGGGCCGACGATCTTGTCGACGCGCGCGATGCGCTCCGTGCCGTACGCGAGCGCGGCGACCGCCTGTACACCGCCGACGCGGTACACACGAGTGACTCGCGCGAGCCGCGCGGCGGCGACAACGGCCGGGTGCAGCACCTTTCCCGGACTGCACATCAGGCGCATGGGCACGCCCGCGACTTCGGCCGGGATGCCCAGCATCAGCGTCGTCGACGCCAGCGGTGCGACGCCGCCGGGCACGTAGATGCCCACACGCGCGAGCGGCCGCACGAGCTGGCCCAGACGCTCGTCGGCGTCGCGGTGCTCCCAGCTCTGTGGCACGTGCAGCTCGTGGAACCGGCGCACGCGTTCGGCCGCGAGCTCGAGCGCGGCCAAGTCCTCGCGCGAGAGCTGCGCCGCTCCCGCGTCGAGCTCCGCGTCAGAGAGCGCGAGCTCCTCGGCGCGCAGCCGGTAGCCGTCGAAGCGCTCGATCGCGTCGAGCACCGCGTCGTCACCGCGCCGCCGGACGTCGTCGATGATGACGGCGACCCGCTCCGCGAGCTCGGCGCGCTCGACCGAGCGGCGCTCTTCGAGCGCCGCGAAGCGCGCGGGAAACTCCGCGTCGCGCGCGTCGAGCAGTTGCAGTGTCTTGGTCCCGGCCATCGCGCTCACTCCGCCTCGCGCCGAATCCGCCCGCCCAAGCGCGAGAGCTTCTCCTCGATCCGCTCGTACCCGCGATCGATGTGGTACACGCGGCGCACGCGCGTCTCGCCCGAGGCCGCCAGACCCGCGAGCACGAGCGACGCGCTCGCGCGCAAGTCAGTCGCCATGACGGGCGCGCCGGACAAGCGCGAGGGCCCGTTGATCACGGCGGTCTTTCCCTCGATCTCGATGTCGGCACCGAGCCGCACGAGCTCTGGCACGTGCATGAAGCGGTTCTCGAAAATGTTCTCGCTGATCGCAGAAACTCCGTCCGCCTGCGTGAGCAGCGCCATGATCTGCGCCTGCATGTCGGTCGGGAAGCCGGGCCACGACGCTGTCTTCACGCGCAGTCCGCGGAAGTTCCCGTGGCGCCGCACGCGCGCCCAGTCGGTGCCGACCTCCACGTCGAGGCCCGCCTCGCGCAGCTTCTCGAGCACGACCCCGCTGTGGTCGGGAATGATGCCCGTGACCTTCACGTCGCCCCCGGGAAGAGCTGCCGCACACGCGAGCAGGGTGCCGGCCTCGATGCGATCGCCCGCGACATAGTGGCGCAGGCCCGAGAGACTCGAGACACCCTGCACGATCAAGTGCTCCGAGCTCGCCTGGTCGATGCGTGCGCCCATGGCGCGGAGCACCGTGATGAGCTCCTGTACCTCGGGCTCACACGCCGCGTTCTCGAGCTCCGAGACACCGTCCGCGAGACACGCGGCCATGAGCACGTTCTGCGTGCCGTTCACGGTGCGCACGTCGAAGACCACGCGCGCGCCGCGCAGTCGACTCGCGCGCGCCTCGACGTAGCCGCCCTCGAGCTCGATCTTGGCGCCGAGCGCGGCCATGCCCTTCAGGTGTTGGTCGACGGGGCGCGCGCCGATCGCGCAGCCGCCGGGCAGTGACACACGCGCGTGTCCGCAACGGGCGAGCAAGGGACCGAGCACCATGAACGAAGCGCGCATGGTGCGCACCAAGTCGTACGGCGCCTCGATCTCGGTCGGCGTGCCGCCGTCCATGCGCAGCGTGTCTGGCGCTTCCCAGCCGCCGCGCACGCCCAGCCCGTCCAGAATTTTCAGCATCGTGTCGAGGTCGCGGACGTGTGGCGTGTTCGCGAGCGTGACTGGCTCGTCGGTGAGCAGCGCGGCCGCCATCAGCGCCAAGGTCGAGTTCTTCGAGCCGCTGGCCGCGACCTCGCCGCGCAGCGGCACTCCGCCCTCGATCCGGAATTGGTCCATCAGCTGCTCTCCGCATAGCGGCCGAGGACCACGCGCGGGATCCCGGCCAAGTCCGCAAACACTTCCACTTCGGCGGCTCCGGTCGCGCGCAGTAGCTCGACGACGGCACTCGACTGGCCTGCGCCGACCTCGAGCGCAATCGCGCCCGGTCGTTCGACGCGCGCGGGTGCGTCGGCGCAGATCTGTCGAATCACGTCCAGACCATCCGGCCCACCGTCGAGCGCGATCGCCGGCTCGTGGCGGAGCTCCGGCGCGAGCTGCAGGAGCTCGCCGCTCGCGACGTAAGGCGGATTCGAGACGACGAGGTCGAAGCTGCCCGCGATCGCGCCGAGCTCGCCGACTTCAACGAGGGTGACTCGGTCGAGGACGCCGAGCGCATCGAGGTTCTCGCGCGCCACCTGGAGAGCTCCTCGCGAGACGTCGCTGGCGACGATCTCCACCGAGGGCAGCTCGCGCGCCAGCGCCGCCGAGATACAGCCCGAGCCGACGCCGATTTCGAGCAGGCGCCGCGGCTTCATGTCGAGCGCGACGCGCACCAGGGTCTCGGTCTCGGGCCGCGGGATCAGCACGTCCGAGGTCACGCGAAACGGGAGTGACCAGAACTCGCGTCGCTCCGTGAGATAGGCGACCGGCACACGCTCCTTGGCGCGCCGCCGGATCAGCTCGCGGAAGCGCGCGCGATCCGCTTCGCTGAGCGGCTTGTCGAAGCTCATGTACAGGTCCATGCGCGACGCGCCCAACACGTGCGCGAGCAAGAGCTCCGCATCGAGCCGCGCCTGCGGGACGTCGTGCTGCTTGAAGAAGTCCGCCGTCCAGCGCACGAACTCCATGAGCGTCCAGTCGGCGCCGCTCACATCTGCTCCCGGAGCGCGTCAGCTTCGAGGTGTGTCGCGACGGAGTCGACCAACTCGTCGATCTCGCCCTCCATGACGCGGTCGAGCTTGTGCAGAGTAACTCCCGCGCGGTGATCGGTGACGCGATTCTGGGGAAAGTTGTAAGTGCGAATCCGCTCGCTGCGATCACCGGTACCGATCTGTCCCTTGCGCTCCGCGGCGCGCTCCGAGTCGAGCCGGCTCTGCTCGAGATCGAGCAAGCGCGCGCGCAGGACCTTGAGCGCCTTGGCCTTGTTCTTGTGCTGCGACTTCTCGTCCTGACACTGAACGACGAGGCCGGTCGGGAGATGCGTGATGCGGATCGCGGAGTCGGTCGTGTTCACGCTCTGACCGCCGGGGCCACCGCTGCGGAAGCGATCGATGCGCAGGTCCTTTTCGTCGACGACGATGTCGGCGACGTCCGCCTCGGGCAGAACCGCCACTGTCGCCGTCGAGGTGTGAATGCGCCCCTGTGACTCGGTCACCGGCACGCGCTGGACTCGGTGCACGCCGCTCTCGTATTTGAGCCGGCCGAACACGCCCACACCGCTGAGGTTGGCGACCACCTCCTTCGCGCCACCGCCTTCGGTCTCGGTGAGCGACAAGAGCTCGACGGTCCACTTCCGGCTCTGCGCGTAGCGCGTGTACATGCGGAACAGGTCAGCCGCGAACAGCGCGGCCTCGTCCCCGCCGGTGCCGGGTCGGATCTCGAGCACGACGCTTTTCTGGTCGCGCGGGTCGCGCGGCGTGAGGAGCTTCTTGAGCGAGAGCTCGAGCCCCTCTTTGCGCGTGCGCAGCTCCGGCAGCTCCGCTTTCGCGAGCTCGCGGATCTCCGCGTCGCCATCGCCCGCGAGCTCTTCGTTCTCGGCCAGGGATGCGCTCACGCGCTTCCACTCGCGATAGGCGCTGACGAGCTCGCGCAGGGCGGCGAGCTCCTGGGTCAGCTCGCGCAGCTTCGCCGGATCGCGGGCGAGCTGCGGCTCACCGAGGCGGTCCTCGAGCTCTTGGTAGCGCGCCTCTATTTCAGCGATCCGCTCGAACATGGGAATTCCAGTCGGGACAGGTTAGCCACGACGGACCCGACGGGGAGGGGACGCTGGGGCGCTAGCTCTTCTTCTCGTAGCGGCGCCGGAAGCGATCCACCTTGCCAGCCGTGTCCACGATTTTCTGCTTGCCGGTGAAGAACGGATGGCAGTTCGAGCAGATTTCCACGCGAATCGAGTTCGCGGTGGAGCGCGTGATGAACTCGTTCCCACAGGCGCAGTGCACGCGGACCAGCTTGTACTCGGGATGGATGTCCGGCTTCATGGGCCGCGCACCATAACGCCGAAGGGGCGCCTCGTCTACTGGCCGTGTCAGCGCGGGAGGCGCACGAAGTGGAGCATCCGGCCGCCTCCTCCGTCGCGCCGGTAGCTCGCATAGCGCGTCGAGTCACAAGCCGTGCAACCGCCGACTCGCTCGATTCGGAGCGCCGGAACGCCGGCGCCTACGAGCTGCAGTCGGTTCAGCGCGAACAGGTCGAGCATCGCGTGGCCTGCGCGCGCCGGCCGGAAGACACTTCGCTCCGGGATCGCAGCCAGCACGGGCTCGTCGACCTCGTAGCAGCACGCGCCGATGTGCGGACCGATCGCCGCGAAGAGGGCGCTCGGCGGCGAGCGAGTCGCCCGGAGCAGGGCGCGGACCGTGCGAGCGGCGATGCGCGCGGCGCTGCCGCGCCAGCCTGCGTGGATGGCACACACGAGGCGGCGCTCCGCGTCGGCGATCAGGATGGGCACACAGTCCGCGGTGACGACGCCGACCGCCGCGCCTGGAGCGACACTCCACACCGCATCCGCGTCGGGGCGCCGCGTGAACGGCGCGCGGGCGAGCGCGAATCCGTGCACCTGGCGCGCGAGCGCAACGTCGGCAGGCGCCGCTTCCGCGGACCCGAGCGTGCCGAAGCCGTGCTCGATCCCGAGGGCCTCGAAGCCCGCCGCGCGCAGGAACGCCGCATCCGTCAACGCAGCGCCCCGAGCGCGCGGACGAGATCGGGCGGGAGCGGTGACTCGAAGCGCATTGCGGCGCCCGTCGTCGGATGCGTGAAGCCCAACACCGCGGCGTGTAGCGCCTGGCGCGCGAGACCGAGCTCGGCGCCCAACGCCTGTGCCCCGCCGTAGACCGGATCGCCCAACACCGGCAGCCCGATCGAGGCGAGGTGCACGCGCACCTGGTGCGTCCGGCCGGTCTCGAGCCGCACCCGCAGCAGCGAGGCGCCGCGCAGACGCTCCTCTACACGGTAATGTGTCACCGCCGCGCGACCGCGGCGCGTGCGCGTGCTCATGCGCTTGCGGTCGGTCGGGTGCCGGCCGATCGCGGCCTCGACGCTGCCGCTCGCGGCGCGCGGCGCGCCGCGGACGAGCGCGAGATACTCGCGAAGCACCGAGTGCACCTTGAACTGCGCCGCGAGTGAGCGGTGCGCCACGTCGTTCTTGGCCGCGACCAGCACGCCCGAAGTGTCCTTGTCCAGGCGATGCACGATCCCCGGGCGCAGCTCGCCCCCAACTCCCGAGAGATCGCGGCAGTGGTGCAGCAGCGCGTTCACGAGGGTTCCTCCGCCGTGACCTGGCGCCGGATAAACCACGAGCCCGGCCGGCTTGTCGATCACGACCACGTCCGCGTCCTGGTAGAGGATCGAGAGCGGCAGCTCCTCGGGTGCGAGCGCAGTCGCCTGCGCTTCCGGTACCGCGCCCGCGATGCGCTCACCCGCGCGCAGTCGATGCGCGGGCTTCACGACCTCGCCCGAGACCGTGATCGCGCCCTGCTCGACGAGCCGCCGCGCCTGTGCCCGAGACAGAGTGGGCTCGAGCTTCGCGAGCGCCGCGTCGAGTCGCTGGCCCGCGAGCTCCGGCGACACGCGGTGCTCGAAGCTCACCAGATGTGCGTCTGAACGCGCCGGTGGCCGTACACCAACACGTCGACGAGCGCGAAGTCGAACAGACGCGCGCGCTCGACCACGCACGGGTCGACGTGGTGGAGGTAGAACACGCGCGCTCGGGCGATGTCCGGCGCCAAGCGCTCGAACAGGTCGTCCTTCTCGAGCCCGATGCGAACCTGGTCGCCCGCGTACGCGGCGACGTCCGAGATCAGCACGCGCGCCAACCTGCGCGCACGGTCGGGGGTGACGACCGGGTCCATCAGTCTCGCCTGGCGGAGCTCTCCCGCATGCGCGCAGTGTAGCTGTCGGCCACGTGTCCGCCGTCGAGCGAGAGACACTTTGCGATCTGCTTCAGGAAGCCGCGCAGGTAGACCGGCGGCGGAAGTTGGTCGTAATGGTTGCCTTCGATCGAGCGCAGATGATGCTCGTTGATCTTGGTCGTAGCCGCGATCTCCTCGAGCTCGATGCCGAGTGACACACGGATGCGTCGCAGCACGTCGCCGTCGAAGATGCCGTTCTCCGGCACGAGTCCGCCGTCGATGTCGGGCTCCGGCGCGGCCTGGCGCGGCGGCGGAACGGGCGGCCGCTCGCGCTGCGGAATCGACGGGGAGGGCGAGGGCGCGGAGGCTCGGGTCGGGACGCTCACGCGCGGATCAGAGTGTCGCAGGCGCGCGTCGTACTCGCGCCGCAGCCGGGCGTCGGAGAGAACCGCGTACGCCTCCTCGATGCGGCGCAGGATCGCGGCGCACTCGTCCGCGGAGAACACCGAGTAAGTCGCGGTCGACGACGGCGCGTACGTCGCCCGCGCGATCCGATACGCGCGCTCGATCTGCTGAGGAGTTCCCTCGGCCGGGGCCTCGAGCAACTCGTAGTAACTCTGCTCCGCGAGGGGTCGCACCATCACGCACCCAGGAGCTTCTTCACGATGCGGCGCACGTAGAGCGCACCGTCGGAGCGTGGATAGGCGAGCACCAACGGGCGGCGGTCCTTCACCGAGCGCCACACGTTGTCGTCGAAGCAGATGTAGCCCGCATAGTCGATGTCGATCCCGAAGTATTTCTTGCACACGCTCGTGATCGAGAAGCCCATCTTCACTTCCTCGGTATCGCGCACCTGATTCACCACGAGGTGCGGGCGGAAGGTCTCGAGGACGCGGCGGAACCGCTCACCCTCGCTGCGGTCGATCTGCTCGATCGCCGTGAGCAAGTCACCGGGTGTGCGGATGCCGCGCTCGTTGCGCTGATCCATCGCGACGCGGATCAGCTCGCGCACGTTCGAGTCCGAGAGCGCCGAGGCCAACCGGCGGTAGAACGCAGCGCGCAGAAATGCGTAGGCGTTCTCGATCGCGGTGGGCTCGGGCGTGGTGACGACGAAGCCGTCGTCGGCTTCGAGAAAGAAGTCGATCGTCGAGCGGTCGGTGCCGGCGGCGAGATCGAAGATCACGAGGTCCGCCGGCAGCCGGCGCACCGCCTTGAAGAGCGCCTGCCGCTGCTCCTGAGTCGTCTCTGCCTTCCCGGTGTGACCCAGCGCGCCGAGGATCAAGCGCAGTCCGGGGATCGGTGTCTCGATCGCGACCTTGTCGAGGTCCATCACGCGCTCTTCGAAGTAGTCGGAGAGCGAGATACGTTCGCCGGCGCGCACGCCGAGACACGTATGCAGGTTCGCGCCGCCGAGATCGGCGTCGATCAGAATGACTCGCTTGCCGGAGCGCGCGGCTACAGTCGCGAGGTTGGCGACGAGGAAGCTCTTGCCGATGCCGCCCTTGCCGCCGCCGACCGCCCAGACGCGGGCAACACTCGGCGGTGTCGCGACGACATCGTCGTCGCGTCCGGGGAGCCCGGGCTCACCCCGTCTAATGCTCAGCCAGCTCGGCGTTCCGGTCCGGCGCATCCAGGATCGATAAAAAAGGACCCCATTCGGGGTGTGTTTGTCCTGGGGGGACCATGCCAACGATCGGTGTCCAACGCGGGCGCTGTGGCGCGCGGAACAATCGCATGCGCGCCTGACGCGGCGTGCGACCTCCCTTGTGCCGGTTGCACTCCACGCAGCTGCAGACCACGTTCTCCCAAGTCGTTCGCCCCCCTTGCGAGCGCGGGATCACGTGGTCGAGGTTGAGCTCCGCACGTGTTTTGCGCCGGCCACAATACTGACATGTATTGCGGTCGCGCGCGTAGATGTTCGTGCGCGAGAAACGAACGTGTCGGCGCGGGACGCGATCGAACAGCGCGAGCTGAATCACTCGCGGCACGCGGATGCGCCCGCCGACGGTGCCGATCGAGTGATCGTCGCTGCGCACCGCCTCACGTCGCCACGCGTCGAACTCGAAGGTGTCGTACCGCTCGTCGACGGCCTTCGCGAGGCCTTGGTACAACAAAATGAAGGCGCGCCGCACCGACGTGACGTGAATCGGCAGGAAAGACCGATTCAACACGAGGACGGCTACGTCCAGCATGGAGGGGTACCTTAGCCAGAACGCGGGATTGTCTCAACGCGCGGACCTGCGACGCACTTGCGTGTCGCGCGTGTCGCGTCGCGCGAACGTCGGAGCTGTGCATTGACCGGTTGGGGCGGTTGCTTTACGGTCCGGTTTGACCTCCGACATCCGAGGAATCCGATTTGGCTTCGAGGTTCCCGCCTCGGGGGTTCATGGTTCCAGGAGGGCGCGTTGGCCGAGCACGCTGAGTCGAGCGTCGGCCACGCCCTGCTCGGGATCCGACCATCCCGACCATCACTTTTCACGGTGCTCCGCGCTTCCGCCGCTGTCCCACAGGACCGCTCGAGCGGAGCTGCGCGCGCGCACCCAGAAGGAATTTTGCATGCGAAACGAGATCTTCGTAAACGTCGGCCCGCGGGAGACGCGGGTTGCCGTGCGCGAGTCCGACAAGATCGTCGAGCTCCACATCGAGCGAGCGACGGAGCGCGACGTCGTCGGGGGCATCTACAAGGGTAGAGTCACCCGCGTCCTGCCCGGTATGCAGGCCGCGTTCGTGGACATCGGGCTCGAGCGAGCCGGCTTCCTCTACGTCGGCGACTACCGCTCGGAGCTCGACGAGGCCGAGCTCGACGAAGACGGCAACGGCCGTGGCGGCCGGCGCGGCAAGGGCGCACCTCCACAAATCGAGGACGTGCTGCAAGAGGGCCACGAGGTCGTCGTGCAGGTGTCGAAGGAGCCGCTCGGCACGAAGGGCGCGCGCATCACGTCGCGCATCTCATTGCCCGGCCGACACCTGGTCCTGATGCCGTGGGTGAGTCGCGTCGGCGTGTCGCGCCGCATCGAGGGCGACCGCGAGCGGCGCCGACTGCGCGCGATCGTCGAGAAGCTCCGCCCGCGCGAGCTGGGCTTCATCGTGCGCACCGTCTCGCACGGCGTGTCCGAAGCCGACATCAAGGCCGACATCGACTATCTCACCGATCTCTGGACCGAGATCCAGAAGCGCCGCGAGTCGATCCGCGACGTGCCGGCGCTCGTTTACTCCGAGCCGCCGCTGCACCTGCGCGTGCTGCGCGACATGGCGTCGCACGAGACCAAGATGATCGTCGTCGACGATCCCAAGGCCTACGAGGAGATGCAGGCCTTCGTGCAGCGCTTCATGGCTTCGCCGCGCCCGCGCATCACTTACTACAACCACCCGCGGCCGATGTTCGACGCGCTCAAGATCGAGAACGAGATCGAGGAAGGCCTCGGGCGCAAAGTGTGGTTGAAGTCGGGCGGTTATTTGATCTTCGACCAAGGCGAGGCACTCACCGCCGTCGACGTGAACACGGGCCGCTACACCGGTGGCCGCGGGCGCAACCTCGAGGACACGATCCTCAAGACCAACCTCGAGGCGGTGCGCGAAATCGTTCACCAACTCCGCTTCCGCAATCTCGGCGGACTCATCATCCTCGACCTGATCGACATGGAGAGCGCGGGCAACCGCGAGAAGGTGTACCGCGCACTGTCCGAAGCCCTGCGCGAGGACAAGGCCAAGGTCAACATCCTCAAGATCTCCGAGCTCGGGCTCGTCGAGATGACCCGCAAGCGCACGCGCGAGAGCCTCGAGCAGCAACTCTGCACATCGTGCGCGACCTGCGAGGGCAAGGGCTACCTGCAGTCGCCGCAGACCATCTCGAACCGCATCTTCCGCGACCTGCCGAAGGCCGCGACGTATCTGCACGGAGCGACCTTGCGCATCCAGGCGCACCCGTGGGTGACCGAGATTCTGCTCGGCGTCGGCGCCGAGGGTCTCGCGGCGACGGGCGCACGCATCGGGCGCGAGCTCGTGGTCGAGGCGATGGCTGCCTATCACCCGGAGCAGTATCAGATCACCTCGGAGGGGCCGCGAGTCGAGCTGCTCGCGCCACCCGACTCGCCGGTCGAGCTCCAGTTCGAGGAGCCCCCCGAAGCGGGCGAGTCACTCCCGCTCGAAGACGACGGGAACGCCGACGAGCTGGAGGCCGAGTCACTCGCGAACGGCGCGGACGAACCGGCGCTCGACGAGTTCGCGGAGCCGAGCGAGGACGAGCCCGAGGAAAAGATCGGCCCGGATCTCCGCGACGCCTGAGGGCGCGCGCCGATGGACGGGTTCTCGCTTCTCGTCGCGGGCGCGGCCTTCGTCACCTCGGTGATCTCGGCCGTGTTCGGCATGGCCGGCGGCATGATCCTGATGGGGCTCTACGCCGCGACGCTGCCGGTGCAGGTCGCGATGGTCCTGCACGGAGTCACTCAGCTGTTTGCGAACGGCTTCCGCGCTTTCCTGCTGCGCGACCGCATCTACGGCCCGGGCCTCGTCTGGTACGGGATCGGCTCGCTGGCGTCACTCGCATTCTTCACCTGGCTCGCGCTGGTCGTCGCGCGCCCGGTGATGTTCCTCCTGCTCGGCGGGATCCCGCTCGCGTTGTCCCTGCTGCCGCGGCGCTTCGCGCCGAACTTCGTTCAGCCGCGAGCCGCGCTCGCCTGCGGCGCGCTCTGCACGAGTGCGAGCCTGCTCGCCGGAGTCTCTGGGCCGACGCTCGACGTGTTCTTCGTGCGCGCCGAGCTCGATCGCTTCGAAGTGATCGCCACCAAGGCATTCACGCAGGCGGCCGGGCACATACTCAAGATTGTGTACTTCGCGTGGCTGGTGCGCGGGCCCGCACTCGAGATGAACATCTCCGTCTGGCTCTACCCAACGCTCGTCGCGTGCGCGTTCGTCGGCACGCGCGCGGGCGGGAAGATCCTCGAGTCTCTCACCGACGGCGTCTTTAGGCGCTGGACCGGCCGGCTCGTGATCGCGCTGTCCCTCCTGTACCTGTGGAGGGGCGCGTTCGAGATGGGTCTCTTCGCCGCGTGGTAGCCTCGGCTACGTGACGACCGCCGAGAGCACACGCGCCGCCACTGCACCACACCTCGAGGCGGCTCCGCGCGCGGATGCGGCGCCGCTCTCCTGGCTCTCCATCTTCGACTACGTCGCGCCCACCTTCGGGCTCGGCTTCATGTTCCTGCTGATCGCGATCTACCTGATGAAGTTTGCGACCGACGTGCTGGGCATGTCGGCCGCGGTGATGGGGACGATCCTGTTTCTCGGGCGCGGCGTCTGGGATGCGATCGCCGATCCCATCGCCGGCTATCTCTCGGACCGAACGAAGACTCGGCTCGGCCGGCGCCGTCCGTGGCTGCTCGCCTCCGCGCTGCCCCTCGCAGTCACTTTCGTGTTGCTGTGGGCGCCGCCGCGCGATGCCGGGCCCACGTACACCGTCGTGTGGATGGCGGCGATGGTGGTGCTCTTCTACACGGCGTCGACGGTGATCATCATCCCGCACACCGCTCTGGGCGCGGAGCTCACGGACAGCTACCACGACCGCACGCGCATCTTCGGCGGGCGTCACGTCGGCTGGACACTCGGTTCGTTCGCGGCAATCGTCGGCATCGCGGCGCTGGATCGGGCCAGCGACGTGCGCACCACGGCGGTCGTGGTCGCGACCGCGGCCGGCGTGCTGACCGCGCTGCTCACGGTCTGGACCGTGGTTCGCATGCGCGAGCGACCCGAATTTCAGGGGCGCGGCGCGGCGAATCCCTATGCGGCGTTCCGCGACATCTGGCGCAACCCGCACGCGCGTCTCCTGCTCGTCGTGTTCGGGATCGAAAGTCTGGGCGCGGCGACGATCGGCGCACTCACTCTGTATGTCGCGCAGTACGTGCTGAAGCGGCCGACGATCGGTCCACCGGCGATCGCGGTGTACATGCTCGCGAGCATCCTGTTCGTGCCCGTGTGGCTCCCGCTGTCGCGGCGCTTCGGAAAGAAGGTGCTGTGGCTCGCGTCGATGCTGCTCACCGCCGTGTCCTTCGGCTCGATGGTCTTTCTCGCCGAGGGCACGATCTCGCTCCTGATGGTGCTCGCGTTCTTCGCCGGCATGGCCGCGAGCTGCGGCGCGATGATGGGGCCGTCGATCCAAGCCGACGTGATCGACTGGGACGAGCACGCCACCGGTGAGCGGAAGGAGGGCTCCTACTTCGCCGCTTGGAACTTCGTGTTCAAGGTGGCAAACGGACTCACTCTACAGCTCACCGGCCTGGTGCTCTCGTTCTCGGGCTACGTGCCCAACGTCGAGCAGACCGCCGGCGTGAAGTTCACGATCCTGGCGCTCTACGGCCTGTTCCCGATGGGGTGCTACCTGATCGGCGCGGCGCTCTTCGCGCGCTTCCGGCTCGACGAGGCGGGCTACGCGGAGATCCGCACGGAGCTCGACGCCCGCCGCTAGCCTCACTGGCGGCGCTCGCTCGGCCTAGCGACACCGAACGGTGTCGATGCGGCGCGCCGCGCCGGAGCCGCGCACCTCGATGCGGTACTGCGGCTCGAAGCCGAGCGCCTCGTGGGCCAGGCGGGATGACGGCACGATTCCGTAGCGCTCGAAGGCCGCGCCCTGCGCGTGACTGCGCCCGATCAACCTCTCGACGAGCCCGAGGGCGCCTCCGAGGGGCGCCGGAAGGGCGATTCCCGCGATGCGCCGCTCGCTCGATCCGAGCTGCGAGCGCGGGAACACCTCGCGCCCGGCGATGTTGTAGATGCCGGGCCGATCCGCGTGCAGCGCGAGCACGATCGCGCGCGCGACGTCGCGCTCGGACACGACCGCGAGCATCGGGTCATAGCCGACCGCCGGGTCGTGGTGCGCGAGCGGCGGCGAGTTCAGAAAGCCCCCGCCCTCGGTCACGATCGTCGCCGCGCGCAAGATGGTCATCCGCAGCGCGGTCCCGTGCAGCTCCCCCTGACACACGAGGTCCGCGTCGATCCACGCGCGCACGAGTGAGTCGCCGTCACCGTCGAAGCCGAGCAGCTGCGCTTCCGAGACGACGTTGCCGTTGCCCGGCTCGGGCTCGTAGACGAACGCGGACGACAAGTAGACGAAGCGCTCCATCCCTCCCTTCGCCGCGCACTCCTCGACGAGGCGCCGCGTCTCCGACACCAGTGAGTGTACGCCCCCCGGCACGCGCTCCCCCGCGCGCTCGGCCGCGAACGGCAAGTGAATCACCGAGTCCGGGCGCGCGCGCGCGAAGCGCTCCGAGTGCAGGAAGCTCTGCAAGTGTCTCGCCTTCGCGAGGTCGAGCCGCTGGTACGCGACCTTCCCCCGGTACGGCGCGAGATAGCTCGGCTCCGCCTCCGTGCCCAGGCCGAGCACGAGCGCGACGTCGGGGTCGTGATACAGGGCCTTCACCACGCGCCGGCCGACCGGCGACTCCACATGAGTCACGAGCACCCGGCGCATCAGCGTCGCTTCGCGCGCCGGTCCAGCACCCGCTGATCGACCATCTCCTGTATCCGGCGCCGCACCTGCTCCGTCATGTAGCGGACGGCGTGCGGATCCTCGAGCGCTTCGGGCGGGTACTCGTCGTAGAAACGGAACGGCTCGCCGTAGGCGATCTCGTAGCGCACGGGGTACGGGAGGAGACCCAGGGGACCGAGGAGCGGGAACGTCGGCGTGATTGGGAAGAACGGGAGCCCGAGCAGCTTCGCGAGCGGCTGCAGGTCCCAGAGCACGGGCGCCTGATCGTCGGCGCCGACCACTGCGACCGGGACGATCGGCACGCGATGGCGGAGTGACTCCTCGACGAAGCCGAGATGGAAAGGCTGCAGCACGTAGCGGTCGGCCGCGCGCTTGCGAATCCCGGCCATGCCCTCGGGGAAGATCAGCACGAGCTGCTTCAGGCGCAGTAACTCGCGCACGTTGTCGCGGCTGCCGACGACTTGGCCGACACGGGCGTAGAAGACGTTCACGAAGGGCAGCGTGCCGGCCCAGCGATCGACGACCGTGCGCACCAGGCGCGGCGGCTTCGCGGCGAGCACGCCGTCGCAGACGATCATGGTCGCGTCGAAGGGCAACAGGCCCCCGTGATTCGCGGCGAGGATCGCGCCTTCCTTCTCGGGAAGGACCGCGTGTCCGGAGCTCTCGACGCGGAACCAGTACTTGTAGAGCAGCTTGAAGAACGCGAGCGCGCGCCGAGTGACTCGCGGCGACAGGCCGAACTCGTCGTACGGGCGCCCGCCGAGCAGGGCACCGAGCTGCGCGAGCCGATCCTCGTCGCTCGGTGTGAGCAGCATTCCCGCCAGGCGGTCGAGCGCGCCGGCCGATTCGTCTCGGTCGTCGAAGGTCGGCAGCTCGGGAATCGGCGGGCCGAGGTCGGGCGGCTCCTGCGGCTCCTCGTACGCGGTCGTCTGCGCCGCGCGCGTGGGCACGGCCTCTGCGACGATGCGCAGACTTCGCTCGCGCAGGCGAATCAGATACGGCAGCGTGCCGTCGCCCTGCGTGAACGGATCGGTGCCGAGCGACGGACCCAGGGCCTCGTTCAGCTCGTCGTGACTCATCGCCGCGCTCTGGCCGGCTCGCGCGCGAGCAGCTCGTCCGCGACCGCGGCCATCCAGCCGGCGGCGGTCGAGCGCGGCGCGTACTCGAAGATGGTCTTGGCGCGGCTCTGCGCCTCGTCGATGAGTACCGAGTAGCCCATCACCGTCTGCGAGATCTGCTTCGGGAAGTGAAAGCGCAGCTTCTCGAGAATCTCGGCCGCCATGCGCGTGTTGCGCGCGAACGTCGGCACGACGAGCGAGATCTCGAGCCCCGGATGCGCGAAGCGGGTGCGCACCATCTCGACGGTGCGCGTCATCTCTGCCGCGCCGTCGAGCGCGAGGTAAGTGAGTGGCACGGGCAGTACGATCTCACTCGCCGCCAGCAGCACGTTCAGCGTGATAGTCCCGAACGACGGCGGCGCGTCGAACAGGATGAAGTCGTAGTTCGTCGCGCGCTCGAGCGCCCTGCGCAGGCAGTGATTCTCTTCGCCCCCCTGCTGCGCGACCTCGTGGGCGAAGAGCGCGAGCGACTTGTTCGACGGAACGATGTCGAGGTACGGATGGCGCGCGCGCTGAATCGGAAGCGCGGGGCGCGTTGCCTCGCCCAGCATCGTATCGAGCAAGAGGTCGAGGGCCGTGCGCCGCGCGGCTCCGACATCGACGCCGAGCACCTTGCCGAGCTGTCCCTGCGGATCGAGATCGACGAGCAGCACGCGCTTGCCGCGCTCGCGCGCGAGGAAATCTCCGATGCTCGAGACAAGCGTCGTCTTGCAGCTTCCGCCCTTCTCGTTGATGAAGGCGATGCGGCGTGCGTCCGTGACGACCCCCACGAGAGCGAGGCAACGTGACCCTCGGTGCGACGCTCCTGTCCTCGCTAGTTATTCGAGACTGAGCGCGCTGTCAACGAATCTTCGCGCACACACGCGCGGAGATGTGCGTGCGCTCACATGCGCTCGAGTCGAGCGCGGAGCGACTTCGAGATCTGTGCGGTGTGCGCGAGACGAATCGGGGTGATGGACACCCGACCGCTGCGCACGACGGCGATGTCGCTCGCGGCCGGCACCGACTCGATGTCGCGCAGCGCACCGTCGAAGTCGTGCACGTACACGCCGTCGCTCTTGCGCCGAAACAATCGGTCGTAGCCGACGACCGCGAGCTCAGTGAGTACGCGCGGCGTGTCGAGATCCGCGTCCGAGGGGTAGTTCACCGAGATCAGATCGACGTCGTCGGGGAAACCGCTCTCGCGGACCGCGCGCACGACGTCGGCGCCGACGCGCGCCGCGCGCTGCCACACCGGGTGCTCGGCGTCCGCGACGGCCTCTCGCTTCCAGTGTCGATCCTCGCCGACGCGACCGACCGAGAGCGCGATCGCAGGAATGCCTGCGATCCAGCCCTCCATCGCCGCGCCGATCGTCCCGCTCGAGAGAAAGAACCCGAGCCCGATGTTGAGCCCGATGTTCACGCCCGAGACCACGAGCTCGGGCTTCTCGCCGAAGAGTGAGTGGACCGCGAGATTCGTGCAGTCGGCCGGGTAGCCGTCGACCGCGAGGATCTCGATTCCATCGCGCACGAGCTTCGTCACCGCGAGCTCGTCCCAGCGCGAGATCGCCTTGCCGATCCAGCTGCGCTCCGTCGACGGGACGGCGACGCGAATCGGACCGAGCGGCGACAGCTGGTGAATCAGCGGGAGGAGGGCCGGCGAGTCGACGCCGTCGTCGTTCGTGACCAGGATGTAGCTCACGGCGCGGCAGCATAGCCCGCTCGGGTACGATTGGCCGAAAGGAACGAATGGCTGGCGACGAGCTCTCGATGCGAGAAATCTGCGCGCGACTCTCCGCGTACCGGCCGAAGCTCGCCGAGGCTCCCAGCGGCGACCACTGGCTCGCGGCCGTCGCGTTGGTCTTCTGCGCGCCCGCCGACGAGCCCGCGGAGCTCCTGTTCATCGAGCGCGCGCTGAAGGAAGGCGACCCGTGGTCGGGACACATGGCGTTTCCCGGGGGGAGACGCGAAGGCACCGACCCCGATCTGGTCGCGACGTCGGTGCGCGAGACACGCGAGGAGGTCGGGCTCGAGCTCGGCGCGCCGATCGCGCGTCTCGACGACTTCGCCAACGCGCGCGCCGGATCGCTGGTCGTTTCGCCGTTCGTGTATCAGCTCGATGCGCGACCGAAGCTCGCGCCCAATCGCGAGGTTCAGTCGACGGTGTGGATCCCGGTGCCCTGGCTGCTGCACCCGGACGCCGCGGTCGACTACGAGATCTCGCGCGAGTCACAGAAGCTCGTGTTTCCCGCGGTGCGCTACGACCGCTACACGGTTTGGGGTCTCACGTACCGGATCCTCGCGAACCTGTTCGAGGCTCTCGGGCGAGACTTCAGACCGGGACCGTGAACGTCGGGCTGAACAGGCGCAGAGTCGCGAGTGTCTCGCCGGCGATGCCGGCCAGCGCGAGCAGGGCCGGCGCGCGCGCTCCCTGGCCCCAGTAGCGGCGCGCGAACACGCTCGCGACGACGAAGTTCACGTACGGGATCCAGAGCGTGAGCGCGAACGCCCAGCTCCAGCCGCGGCTGAGATGCGCCGCCACGAACCAGAGCCAGAGCCCCGCGGTGACGAGCGCACCGAGTGACGCGGAGAGCAGCAGCAAGTCGAAGACGGGCTTCGGCTCGCGCCCGAAGAAGACGACGAACGCCGCGGTCGCCGCGCCAAACGCCACGATCAGAGCCGCCTGCCAGCCCGGGCCGAGCTTGATCACTCGCGCTCCGCGGGCCACGCCGGCGTGCGCAGCGACGGGTCGCGCGTCGCCGCGACGCGGAACAGATCGAGCGGCGCGGTGCGCTCGAGCACTTCCTCGGGCGGCCGGTTTCGGGCTCGTGAGAGCTCGCGCAGTCCGGCGTCGATACCCCGCACCGCCTTCTCGAGCGCGCGCGGGACGGACTCGGGCTCGGACAATGACAAGCCGTCCGCGACCGCGAGTGAGTTCGCGACTCCGAGAACATACCCGAGAACGTCGCCGGCCTGGCGCCCGGACAGCTTCAGCAGTGCTTCGCCCAGCAGTGACCCGCGCAGTTGGCGCGGCAGCGAGACGGCACTCATGAGCGCGCTCGCGTCGGACGGCGGCGTCCAGTCAGTCACTTTCTCGGAAGCGAGCGGCCGGTACACGCGCATCGCCTGCTCGCGCTCGGGGAAGCCCAGATCGGTGAGTCGGTTCGTCTTCCAGCGCAGCGCCTCTTCCTCCATCTCGGATGGACTCTCGAAGAGCGCGCCGTACACCAACCGCCAATAGAGCGGCTGCGACTCGGCGAAGAGCGCGTGCGCGATCTCGTGCACGCGGTGCGGGCTCGTCTCGCTCTCGACACCGAAGTACACGACACCGTCCGGTGTAAACCAGCCGACCGGCGGTACGTCCTCCTTGCCGACGATCGCGATCTGGCTCTCGGCGCGCACGGCGAGAATCACGAGCTCGAGCTCGATCTCCTCGAGCGCGCGCACCAAGGTCGGGCGCCCGGCCTCGATCAGCGCGTCGATCCACTCGTGCAGGCGCGGCATGAGGAGCTCCGCGCCGTTCCAGCAGTCCAGGTCGAAGCACGCGACCCGCTGCTCGGTCGTGGCGATCTCGAGCAGCCACGCGGCTTCCGACATCCCGCCCGCGCGCACCGTGTGCACGAGCTCCGCCTCCGCGAGCAACGGCACGACTTGCTCCGGACTCTCGACGAGCATCAGAAACTCGGAGCGCGCTTCGGGGCGGAGCTCCTGGCAAGCCGACGCGAGCTCTTCGGCGGAGAGCTCGCGCAAGCGCGCGCGCGCGGCGGCGCGGTCACTGCGACCAAGGCGCAGCAGCGCGACGCCGTCAGCCAATGCCCGGGATCGCCTCTCGCACCGCGTCCATCGACTGATCGACGAGGTGGATCTTGAAGCTCGACAAGACCTCGGCCGGCACCTCCTCCAAGTCCTTCGCGTTGCGCTTGGGCAGGATGAGCTCCTTGATGCCAGCGCGGTGCGCCGCGAGGACTTTCCCCTTGATGCCGCCCACCGG
>Ga0326731_1000025_pt1 | contig 36902 bp, 39 predicted proteins | sample MHFSIPfraction_FD_207645 | JGI IMG/M metagenome (GOLD analysis project Ga0326731, IMG submission 207645) | Lab enriched peat soil microbial communities from Michigan Hollow, Ithaca, NY, United States - MHF9FY SIP fraction | ecosystem: Environmental > Terrestrial > Soil > Wetlands > Peat | place...
CGCGCGGGCGGCCGCGCGCCACCCGTAACTTCGCTCGCCTGCGGCTCGCTGCGCGCTCCGCGCTCCGCACTCCGCTTGCGGCTTCGGCGCCGGAGCGGATTCAGAAGCTAGGCATCCGGCCGCGCGCGAGCTGAGTCAGTGTGAAGGCCTCGTCCGGAACTTCTGCGCCGACGACAAGATTGCGGATCCGGCGGACGGTGTGGTGGCCGGTGCGGAGGTCGATCATCTCGTCCTCCATCGGGACCCACCACTCGAGGTTGTGCTCGATGCGGTCGACGCGCGCGGTGTAGCGCTTCCAGAGACCGGCCTCGTCGAAGTAGTCGGTTCGCAGGATCACGGGGCGATCCTCGGAGATCCAGGCGAGCAGCATCGTGTACGGGCCCTCGAGCGGGCGCAGTCGCAGCACGCGGCAGTCTTCGCCGTCGATGTGGTCGCTGCCGAGCACCTCGATGCGGTACTCGTCGGCGCGGCGCGCGCGAAAGTCCGCGTAGTTGAAGTCACTCCCGAAGAGCGACGCGCGGTACCGGCCCATGCTCACGGGTCGCACCTGTCCGCGCGTGCCGACCGACGTGAACGCGTGGTCCTCTTCGCCGGGCTTCTGGAACAGCAGCACGCGCGCCGACTCACGGCGTCCGTCGCCGTCGTACACCAACGTGCGGGTTTCGCCGCCCTTGGTCTTGCGGCCGTAGGCGAAGCTCACGCCTTCCTCGTCGGGCAGTCCCTCGTCGATGCGCAGCTCGACCGCGACCAGCATGTCGGGCTGGTAGAGGTTGCGCAGCGCCGCGTCGAGGGCGTCTCGCGCCTCCGGTCCGTCGAAGCCGACCAGGAATGGAGTCACCGCGAGTAACAGACTGAGAGATCCAAGACGCATGCCGCACCATCCGGCGGCATCCGTCCGTCGCTGCGCGCACGCAGTCTCAGTAGGAGGGGAACCGCCCGGTCCGAAGGTTCGAGCTCGTGAAGAGCTGATCGGGAAAGACCGGGTCGAGACTGAAGCGCTCGAGCGTGAGAATCTGAGTCGCTTCGCCGGGCCGCTCGACGCTGCGGCGCCGAGCGACGGGTCGCGCGTCGGTGTGATCGATGTCGTGCCACGAGATTGTGACTCGTCGCACCAAGTGTTCGCCGCGCAGGAAGCGGGTCTCGAGCGCGACGTTGGAATCGCGCGCCAGCGACGTCACGATGCGATCGTAGGCGCCATCGCTGCGCCGCATCCGCTGCTCGAGCACGCGGCAGGGCTTGCCCTCGATCTCGGCGTCCGGGAGCCGCGTCAGTTGAAAGTCCGCAGCGCGCGGCGGCCACAGGTCCGCAGGCGCGGGCAAGCCGGGCGCGAACGGCAGGCGCTCGATCGGGCTGGCGACCTGGACCTCCAGCGTGCGACCACTCAGCCGGTCGATCGGAAAGAGCTTCGGCGAGCGGAAATACTCGATCGCCGGCGCGGTGGTCCCCCGCGCTCGAAGCAGGAACGCGAGCGCCTCGTACTTGTGCGGCGCGAACACGTGCAGCAGCACTTCGGCCCTGCCGCTCTGCCAGCGCCGCGCGACTCCGAACGTGAGCTCTTGATCGCTCCAGTCGCTCTTCCAGACTTCGACCGCGTTCGCGCCGAAGGCCTGGTCGGCTCCCAGCGCCGCGAGCTCAGTGGCGTTCGGCTCGTCGTCTGCTCGAGCGCCGGCCGACGTGAGGAGGGCGAGCATCGTGACTGCGATCCGCGCTGCGGTCTTCATCGCACCTCCATCCTGGCGACGCTGCGCCGGACGGCGCAGAATGCCGCCGCCGGACGCGTGGGGACAAGGGCGCCGGCGGGCGGTTCCCATGCAGCGACCCATTTACCTCGACCACCACGCGACGACGCCGTGCGACGCGCGCGTCGTCGAAGCGATGCTGCCGTACTTCGGCGAGGAGTTCGGCAACGCCGCGAGTCGCACGCACGCCTTCGGCTGGCGCGCGGCCGAGGCCGTCGAGCGGGCGCGCGCGGAAGTCGCGGCGCTGGTCGGTGCCGACGCGCGCGAGGTGATCTTCACCTCGGGCGCGACGGAGGCCAACAACCTCGCGCTGCTGGGCGGCGCGCGGGCGCTCCGGCGCGCGCGCGGCGGGGCCGTGAGTCACGTGATCACGGCTCGCACCGAGCACCGCGCGGTGCTCGACCCGGTGGCGGCGCTCGAGCGCGAGGGCTTCCGCGCGACCTTGCTTCCGGTGGGCGCCGACGGCCGGCTCGATCCGGAGCGCCTGCGCGCGGCGCTGCGCGAGCCGACCCTGCTCGTCTCGATCATGCATGCGAACAACGAGATCGGAGTGATTCAGCCGATCGAGGCGCTCGCGAAGCTCGCCGCCGAGGCCGGCGCCGCGTTCCACTGCGACGCCGCGCAGTCGGCCGGCGCGCTCGCGCTCGACGTGACACAGCTCGGTGTCGACTTCCTGTCGCTCAGCGCGCACAAGCTCTACGGCCCGAAGGGGGTCGGCGCGCTGGTGGTGCGGCGGCAGGCGCTGCACGCGCGGCTCGATCCGCTTCTGCACGGCGGCGGTCACGAGCGCGGCCTGCGCAGCGGCACCTTGCCGGTGCCGCTGTGCGTCGGCTTCGGCTGCGCGGCGGAGCTCGCGCGCCAGTCGCGCGACACCGAAGCGTGTCGCCAGGCGGCGCTCCGCGACCGGCTCTGGGCGCGCCTCTCGGCCGAGCTCCCGCAGCTCGTCCTGAACGGGTCACTCGAAGAGCGCTTGCCCGGGAATCTGAACGTCTCGTTTCTCGGCGCCGAGGGCGAAGCGCTGCTCGCGGCGCTTCCGGAGCTCGCGCTCTCGACCGGCTCCGCCTGCACCTCGGCGAAGCGCGAGGCATCCCACGTGTTGCGCGCGCTGGGGGCGAGTGAGACGCGCGCTCTCTCGGCGCTGCGCTTCGGCATCGGCCGCGGCAACACCGAGGCGGAGATCGACCGCGCCGCGGAGCTCGTGATCGCTGCGACTCGGAGGCTGCGCGCGCTCTCTCCGGTCTGGGACGAGCTGCAGCGGGGTGCGCGGCGCGCGGCAGGTCCGTGAGCGAGTACCCGGCGCAGGTGCTCGCGCACTTCCGCAATCCCGTTGGCGCGGGTCGCCTCGGCGCCGACGACCCGAACGTGGCTTCCGCAGACGCGCGCGATCCCGACGGCGGCCAGCGAGTGCGCATGCACGTCCGGCTCGCGGCCGACGCCCGGCTCGCGGACGTGCGCTTCCAGGCGTTCGGCTGTCCGGTGACGATCGCGGTCGCGAGCGCAGCGGTGGAGCGCGTCGTCGGACGCGCGCGAGAGGAGGCGCTTGCGCTCACCGAAGAGTCGCTGGTGGACGCGTTGGCTCTATCCGGGGACCAGGTGCGTCTGGCCGCGCTTCCGATTCGGGCGCTGCGTCGCGCGCTCGCGTATCTTGCGGCCCGCGAAACGCCCATGCGGCCCAAGAGCGAAAACCTCACCGCGAGCGAGAGTCACGTGTCGCGCGCACAGCGCGAGGCGCTCGTACGACACCGCGCGGCGACGCTGTGGTTCACGGGTCTCTCGGGATCGGGCAAGTCCACGCTGGCGCGCGCCGTCGAGGAGCGCCTGATCGAGCGGCGCGTCCTCGCTTACGTGCTGGACGGCGACAACGTTCGCCACGGCTTGTGCGCCGATCTCGGTTTCTCGGCGGAGGATCGCATCGAGAACATCCGCCGCATCGGCGAGGTCGCGAAGCTCATGAACGACTCGGGCGTGGTCGTGCTCACGGCGTTCATCTCGCCCTACCGCGCCGACCGCGCGCGCGTGCGCGCGCTGCTGCCCGAGGGCGAGTTTGTCGAGGTCTTCGTCGACTGTCCGCTCGAGATCTGCGAGCAGCGCGATCCCAAGGGCCTCTACCGGAAGGCGCGCAGCGGCGCGCTTCCGGAGTTCACCGGCGTCTCTGCGCCCTACGAGCCTCCGGACGCGCCCGACCTGCGCGTCGCCACGGGGACTCGACCGCTCAGCGACTGTGTGGACGACATCCTGTCTGCGCTCGAGCAGCGCGCCTTGATCCCACCGCTGAGCTGAGCCGATAAGATCCGGAAGAGCGCGATTGCCCGGGTGTACCGTCGCTGCTAATGTGCCGTCCTATCGAAGGATTTAGGTCATCGGACTCCGTTTGCACCGCCGTTCGACGCTGATCGCGCTGCTCGTTGGCGCGGCTGCCGGCTGCTCCATGTTGGGCGGTTCAGGAGAGCCGAGCGCGAACGACGACGCCGGGTACCACATCTCTCCCGTCTCGCCGGGCGCGGAGGCGGACGCGGCGTTCATGCGCGGCCGCGCGCTCGAGCTCGACCGCCGCTATCTCGAGGCGGCCGAAGCCTACGAGCATGCGGCGCGGATCGACCCGCAGTCACCCGAGCTGCAGCGCGCGCTGGCCGAAGTCTGGATGTCCGCCGGTGAGCCGGCGCGCGCGCTCGAGTACGCGGAGCGCGCGCTCGCTCTGCAGCCCGACGACGAAGCGCTGCGCTCCGGTCTCGCGACTCTGCACGCGCGCATGCGCAACTACGACCGCGCGATCGAGTTACTCGAGCCGCTCTTCGAGAAGGGCACCCTGAACGACGAAGGCATGTTCACGCTCTTCACGCTGTATCTGAATCTCGACAAGAACGAGAAGGCGATGCGCGTCGCGCAGCGCATGATCCAGCGCGAGCCCGGCGACGTGCGCGGGTATCTCGCGCTCGGCGCCGCGTACGAGCGCAGCGACAAGCTCGCCGACGCGGAGCGCGCGTACCGCCGCGGCCTCTCGGTCGAGCCCGACCAGGTGGCGCTCTTCGACGCGCTCGCCCGCCTCGCCAGACAGCGCAAGGACACGAAGGCGGAGCTCGCGGTGCTGCACGAGAAGCTCGCGGTCGCGCCCGGCGATCCCGCCGCGCTCATGCGCATGGCGCAGATCTACGAGGACGCGAAGGACCGCAAGAAGGCGATCGCCGCGCTCGAGGAGCTCGTCGAGGAGCACCCGGAGCTCGCGGGCGCGCAGTTTCGGCTCGGCCTCTTCTACTACGAGGCGGGCCGCTACGACGAGGCGATCGCCCGCTTCGAGTCCGTCTCGGGCGCCGACGCCGGCGACGACGAGGGCCGCTACCAGGGCGAGGTGAAGTATTTCGTCGGGCTTGTGCACGACGAGGCCGGACGCAGTGACGAGGCGCTCGCCCAGCTCGATCAAGTGCCGCCGGGATCGCCGCGCTTTGCCGACGCGCGCGGCGTCATGGCGCGCATCTACGAGCGCCGCAAGGACTGGGACCGCGCAGTCACCGAGCTGAAGCGCGCGATCGCGGCGGCGCCGGAGAAGACGTCCCTGCAGGTGTATCTCGCGGGCGTCTATCAGCGGCGCGGGGATCTCCCGGGGGCAGTCACTCTGATGCAGGAGCTGATCGCTGCGAATCCGACCGACGCCGATCTCCACTACGACCTCGGCGTGATCTACGGCGACGCGGACGACCGCGACCGCTCGTTCGAGCAGATGAACCTGGCGCTCGAGCTCGACCCCAATCACGCGAGCGCCCTCAACTACATGGGCTACAGCTGGGCCGAGAAGGGCGAGAGACTCGACGAGGCCGAGCGCATGATCCGGCGCGCGATCGCGCTGAAGCCCGACGACGGCTACATCACCGACAGTCTCGGCTGGCTGTTCTACCAGCGCGGCCTGCGCCAGCAAGCGGCGGGACAGCGCGACCTCGCGAAGACCTCGTTCAACGCCGCGCGCTCCCAGCTCGAGCACGCGCTCTCGCTGCTCGAGAAGGCCGATCCCGTGATCACCATGCACCTCGGCGACGCGTACCGATCGCTCGGGCGCTCGGAGGACGCGCTCGCGACCTACAAGCGCGCGCTGTCTCTCGCGCCCGAGGACGACGACGCCGCCAAGATCCGCGAGCAGATCGAGTCACTGCAGCAACAGCTCGGCCGCGGCGCGCGCAAGAGCGCGCATTGAGGCAGGCCGCGCGCGCGGCCTGCGCTTGGGTCTGCCTCTCGGCCGCCGCCTGCGCGAGCTCGGGCGGTCCGGCACCGTTCCGCCCCGTCGCCGGCGAGGAGGACTCACTCCGAGCGCGCGTGGCGGCTGTCGCCGCGGAAGGCGACGCGCGCCAGCGCCTGCGCGCCGTGGGCAAGCTGCGGGTGACTTCGCCGGACGGCTCGGCCTCGGTGCGCGAGGTCGTGCTCGCCGAGCGACCCGCGCGCCTGCGGCTCGAGAGTCTGAACATGCTCGGCCAGGCCGCGACCCTGCTCGTGACCGACGGCGAGCGCTTCGCGTTCTTCGACGGCAAGCGCCTCGAGGACGGCGACGCGCAGCCGGAGCTCCTGCACAAGCGCCTCGGGCTCGCGCTCGCGCCGGGCGAGGCCGTGCGCGCGCTCCTGGTCGCGCCGCTCGAGAGTGACTGGCTTCCGACCGCGATCCTGGGTCGCGGTGGCGAGCGCGAGGTGCGCCTGCCCGCAGAGAGTCTCCGCTTCGCGGCGGGCGGCGAGCTCGCCGCGATCGCGGCGCTCGACGACGACGGCGAGGTGCGCTGGCTCGCGGAGTACGCCGAGTGGCGCGACGTGCCCGGCGGTCGGTATCCGTTCTCGCTGGTGCTGTCCTTTCCCGAGACGAAGCTGCGCGCCGAGCTCGAGCTCACGGACGTCGAGCTGAATCCGACGCTCGACCCGTCGCTCTTCCGTGTCGCCCGGAGGGCGACGCCGTGAGCTCGCCGGTGCTCGCCGTGCGCGACCTGCGCACGAGCTTCGCGACCAAGCGCGGGAAGCTCGTCGCGGTCGACGGGGTCGACCTCGAGCTGTTCGCCGGCGAGACACTCTGCGTCGTCGGCGAGTCGGGCTGCGGGAAGTCGGTCACGGCGCTCTCGATCCTGCGGCTGCTGCCGGAGCCGCCCGCCCAGATCGAGCGCGGGGAGATCCTCTTCGAAGGGCGCGACCTGCGCCATCTCTCGGCCGAGGAGTTGCGGCGGCTGCGCGGCAACCGCATCGCGATGATCTTCCAGGAGCCGATGACGTCGCTGAACCCGGTCTTCCGCGTCGGCGACCAGATCGAGGAGGCGCTGCGCGTGCACCGCGATCTCGGCCGGCTCGAGCGCGAGGCGCGGGTCATCGAGTTACTCGAGCTCGTCGGGATTCCCGAGCCGCGCGCGCGCATGCGCGACTATCCGCACCAGCTCTCGGGCGGCATGCGCCAGCGCGTGATGATCGCGATGGCGCTCGCGAACGACCCCGCCGTGCTGATCGCCGACGAGCCGACGACCGCGCTCGACGTCACGATCCAGGCGCAGATTCTCGACCTGCTCGAGGCGCTGAAGCGCCGCTTCGACATGGCCGTGCTCTTCATCACGCACGACCTCGGCGTGGTCGCCGAGACCGCGCAGCGCGTGGCCGTCCTGTACGCGGGGCGCGTGGTCGAGACCGGTTCGGTCGAGCAGATCTTCAGCGCGCCACAGCACCCCTACACGCGCGGCCTGCTCGACTCACTGCCATCGGCGCGCATGCGTCCCGGCGAGTCACTCCACGTGATTCCCGGCCGCGTGCCGGATCTCGTCGCGCGCCCGAAGGGCTGCAGCTTCCGCGAGCGCTGTCCTCGCGCGCTCGCCGTGTGCGAGGAACGAGATCCCGGGCTCGCGCCGGGACGCGGCGGGGCGGGGGTCGCCTGTCACAACCCGGTTCCCCCGCCGGAGCCCGGCGTCCGCGCCGAGGGAGGACGGGCATGACCACGCCGCTCCTCGCGGTCCGCGGACTCACCAAGTCCTTCGCCGTCGGGCGCAGCGGACTCGGCCGGCGCGCGCGCTTGGTCGCGGTGCAGGACGTCGACCTCGAAGTCGAAGCGGGCGAGACACTCGGGCTCGTCGGTGAGTCGGGCTGCGGGAAGTCGACGTTGGCGCGGCTCGCGCTGCGACTCGTCGAGCCCGACGCGGGCGAGATCGAGTTCGAGGGCCGCGACCTGCGCGCGCTCTCACGCGGCGAGATGCGCGGCATGCGCCGCCGCATGCAGATCGTGTTTCAGGACCCGTTCGCGTCGCTGAACCCGCGCATGACCGTCGGCGAGACGATCGGCGAGGGTCTGCGCGTGCACGGCATCGCGAGCGGCGCCGCGCTCGCCAAGCGAGTCGCCGAGCTGCTCGACATCGTCGGGCTCGCGCCCGAGCTCGCTTCCCGCTACCCGCACGAGTTCAGCGGCGGGCAGCGACAGCGCATCGGCATCGCGCGCGCGCTCGCGCTCGAGCCGCGGCTGGTCGTCGCCGACGAGCCGGTGTCTTCGCTCGACGTGTCGATCCAAGCGCAGATCCTGAATCTCCTGCTCGAGCTGCAGCGGCGCTTCCGGCTCGCATATCTGTTCATCTCGCACGATCTGCGCGTCGTGCGTCACTTGTCGCGGCGGGTCGCGGTCATGTATCTCGGCCGCATCGTCGAGCGCGCGCCGGTCGACCGACTCTACGAGCACCCGCAGCACCCCTACACCGAGGCGCTGTTGTCCGCGGTGCCGGTCCCGGAGCCGGGGCACCGCCGCGGGCGCATCGTGCTCGCCGGCGACGTGCCGAGCCCGATCGCGCAGCCGCCCGGATGTCCGTTCCACCCGCGCTGTCCGAAGGCGATCGAGCGCTGCTCGACCGAGCGGCCGGCGCTTCGCGAGGTCGCGCCGAGTCATTTCTCGGCCTGTCACCTCGCGCCTTTCTAGTCTTCGTCTAGTCACTCGGAGGAGTCACAGCAATGCGCGTCGAATACAACTTTGACCTGACCAGCATCGACATTCCGTACTTCTCGGTCGAGAGCATGGAAGGCCCCGAGAAGCTGTTCCGGCTGGTCACGCTCGTGATGAACGTGCTGCACATCCGGCCGCGGGTGGACGTGATCTTCCACAGCCCCAACCGCGACGACCTGCCCAAGAAGATCGCGGCGTTCGAGGCGATCGTGAAGAGCGCTCCGGCCGCGCCGACGCTGGAGTTCCGCGCGGGGCAGAGCGGGTCACTCGGCAGCTCGTACTACTGCTGGGTCAGCATCCATGCCAGCGGTGCGCACGACGCACGCTCGCCGAGATGACGTCGCTCCGCAGCCGAGCCGGCTCGTCGCCGGTCCCACTCTCGGCGAGATAGGTGGCGAGCGCGAGCTCGCGCGGCCGCGCGGGCACCAGGTCGGGGAGCGCGGCGTTCAGCTGCGCGAGATTCTTCACGCGCCGCCGGCGACTCACTCGCGCGCCGAAGTGCACGCGCCCGTAGTCGAGCAGATGCGGCTCCTCGCCTGGCCGCCACACGACGTTGTTGGCCTTCAAGTCCGCGTGGTAGACGCCGCGGCGGTGCAGGCGCGCGAGCAGTGACCCGAGCGCGCGCGCGAGCTCGTCGTGCTCGAACTCCGTGCACTTGGCGAAGTCCGTGTCGACCCAGTCCGAGAGAGTCGCACCGCCATCCGCCATGACGAGCCAGCGGCCTGCCCAGGCGAGCGGCGTGCAGGTGGCGATGCCGCGCGCCTCGAGCCCGTTCCCGCCGAACCACGCGCGCCGCGCGGCCGCGGGGCGCGCGAACCGCTTGGCGACCCAGTTGCCCGTGCGGTAGAGCTCGCCGCCGCTGCTCGTCTTGAACGGAGTGACTCCGCGAAGCGCCGCGAGTCCCGCGCCGAGCTCGGCCGCGTCGACGTCGCGGCGGCGGAAGCCGCTCTCGCCGGCGTGCTCGAACGCGACAAAGCCGCCGCTCTCCCGCAGACAGCGCCGCGTGCGGCTCTTCCAGCGACTCTGCTCGCGGCGGTCGCGCCAGAAGCGCACGTGCGCGAGCTCCGCGGGCAGCGGATCGAGCAGTGAGTAGGCGAAGAAGCCGAGCTCTCGGCGCCGCAGCAGCGCGGGAATCCACGGCAGGAAGCGCGCGCGCTGCAAGTCCAGAAAGATCACGCGGCCGTCCTGCACGAGCAGGTTGCCCAGGTGCAAGTCACCGTGCAGCATGCCCCGTCGATGCGCGTCGTCGAGCGCGGGCCGCAGGAGCGCGAGGTCGGCGCGCGTCGCGGGCCGCGCGCCGGCCTGCCAGCGGGTGGCCGTCCAGTTCGGGCCGGCGTGCAGCAGCTCGGGGACGGCGATGCCCGCCGCGCTCGCTCGCGCGAGCGCGCGAGCTTCGCGGGCCGCGGTGTCGGGCCGCTCGAGATAGACCTTGAGCAGCGCGTCGCCCGCGCGTGCGATGACTCGCGCGCGGTTGCGCTTGATCACCTCGACACCGGGCGGTGTCACACCGGCGCCGAGCTCGGCGCAGAGCCGAGCGAACGAGTCCGCGCTCAACGCCGCAGCCGTCCCCAGAGCGCGAGCACCGCGTCCGCATGCGCGCCCCAGGGGAAGCGTTCGGCCGTGCGCCGCGCCGCGGCGCCCATCTCGCGCAGTCTCTCCGGATCCTCGAGCGCGCGGAACGCCGGCGCGAAGTCGTCCGCGCACAGGAATCCGCTCGCGCCCGGCTCGATCAGCTCGGCCGCGCCGTTGTCGAGCGTCGTCGCGACGGGCGCGCCGGCGGCCATCGCTTCGAGACACGCGTTCGCGAATGGGTCGTAGCGCGTCGGCAAGACGAAGAGATCGGCGGCCGCGCAAAGTGCGGGGAGATCGGCGCGCAAGCCGAGAAAGCGCACGCGCGCGCCGATGCCCAGTGACTCGGCTTGCGCGCGGAAGGGCGCGGCGTAGCCCGATCCCGCGACGAGCAGGTTCCCCTTCGCGCCGGAACGCGCGAAGCCGGCGATCGCGCGGTCGAGCCCCTTGCGCGCGAAGCCGCTGCCCGCGAACAGCGCGACGGGTCCGTCGAGGCCGAGCTCGGCGCGCAGCGCGAGCGCCGCAGCGTCGCGCAGCCGCGGATGGAAGCGCTCGAGATCGACGCCGTTGTAGATCACCTCGAGGCGCGCGGCGGGAACTCCGTGACGCCGCGCGATCTCGTCCGCGACGAAGCGCGAGTTACACAGCACGACCTGACTCGGGTCGGCGAACACGGCGCCCTCGATCGCCAGCAAGACCGCGTGGCGCGGCGAGAGACGGCGCAGGGCAGGGCGCGCGTAGACGCGCTCCATGTAGGCCGCGTGACTCCCACCGCCGGCGCGGTACACATCTTGGTGACGCGTGCGCGAGAACGCCTGCACGACGTCGAACCCGGCCGAGGCGCGCGCCGCGCGGCGCGAGAACGCGAGCACGCGCAGCGGCTGCCAGAACGTCGGCCCGCCCAGTCGCTCGACGCGCACCCCGGGCGGCGGATCCGCCACCGCATCGCGACACAGGACGCTCGGCTCGAGCGCGCGCCGCCCGAGCTCCGCTGCGAGCGCGAACGCCGCGGCTTCGACTCCGCCCGGGCCGGGGCGGAAGCTCTCGATCGTGATCGCCGCGCGCATCGCCCGAGAGTAGCCTGGCGGCCGCGCGCATTCCCGACTAACTGATTCGCCCGGATGGCGCTGCGCGGAGTCTCGGTCGCTCTTGCCGCGTTGCTCGCGCTCGCCTGTGTGCGCGGCGCCGAGCGCGCGCCGGCGCGCGAGCTGCGCATCAACCTCGAGACGGAGCCGCCCACGCTCGACTGGAACCTCGCGACCGACGGGGTGTCGATCATCGCGATCGAGCAGCTCATGCGCGGGCTCACGCGGCTCGACTCCGAGCTGCGCCCCGCGCCAGATCTCGCAGAGAGTTGGGAGGTCTCCGCGGACGGTCGCACCTACACCTTTCGGTTACGCCCCGGCGTGCTTTGGAGCGACGGCGTGCCGCTCAGCGCGCAGCACTTCGTCGACTCGTGGCAGCGCCTGCTCGCGCCGGCGACCGCGGCCGAGTACGCGTACTTCCTCTTCGGCGTGAAGAACGCGCGCGCCTACAACGCCGGCAAGCTCGATGACTTCGGCGCCGTTGGCGTTCACGCGCCCGATGCCGCGACGCTCGTCGTCGAGCTCGATGCGCCGCTCGTCTACTTCCCGGCGCTCGTGAACTTCATGGTCACCTTCCCGCTGCGCCGCGATCTCGTGGAGCGCTTCGGCGAGCGCTGGACCGATCCGGGCAAGCTCGTGAGTCTCGGGCCGTTCGTGCTCGACGAGTGGCGCCACGAGTACCGCCTCGTGCTGCGCGCGAACGACCGCTATTGGGCGGGGCGCCCGCCGCTCGATCGCATCACGGCGTACATGGTGCAGGAGGGCAGCACCGCGCTCGTGCTGTGGGAGCAGGGACTGCTCGATCTCGTGAAGATCCCGGCGCTCGAGATCCGCCGCTACGCGAACCGCCCCGAGTATCTGCGCCAGCCGCTCTTGCGCGGCTACTACTACGGCTTCAACACGAAGAAGCCGCCGTTCGACGACGCGCGCGTGCGCCGCGCGTTCGCGCTCGCGATCGATCGCGCGCAGTTTCCCGAGTTACTGCGCGGCGGCGAGCAGCCCTGGCCGTCGTGGATCCCGCCGGGCATGCCGCACGCGAACGCGGATCTGGGTCTCCGCTTCGATCCCGAGAGAGCGCGCGCGCTGCTGCGCGAGGCGGGCGTCGACCCGACTCGTCTCGCTCCGGTGCGCATCGTCTACAACAGCGACCAGACTCACAAGCTCGTGGCCGAAAAGGTGCAGTCATTCTGGCGCGACAACCTCGGGGTGCGCGTCGAGCTCGAGAACCGCGAGTGGAAGGTGTTCCTGAAGGAGCTCCAGACCGACCCGCCGCCCGTCTTCCGGCTCGGCTGGGGCGCCGATTTCCCCGACCCGGACAACTTCATGAATCTCTTCACCTCCTACAGCGAGAACAACCATACGGGCTGGGTGAATCCGCACTACGACGAGCTCGTGCAGCGCGCCGCGCGCGAGCCCGACCCCGGCGAGCGCCAGCGGCTCTACGACCAGGCGCAGCGGATCCTGGTCGAGGAGGACGTGCCGATGGTGCCGCTGTTCGTCACGGCACAGAACTTCGCGGTGAGGCCGCGTGTGCACGGCTTTCGGCCGACCGCGATGGATCTCTACTTCTTCGAGCAGGTGAGCGCCGAGTGACTCGCTACGCGATCGGGCGCGTGCTCGCCGGCGTGATCGTGCTCTGGGTCGTGGCGACCTTGACGTTCGCGCTGCTGCGCTTCCTGCCGGGCGGCCCCTTCGACAAGGAGCGCTCGCTGCCGCCCGAGATCATGCGCAACCTCGAGCGCCGGTACGCGCTCGATGGAACCTTGCTGGAGCAGTACGGCGACTATCTCGCGCGCCTCGCGCGCGGCGACCTCGGGCCGTCGTACAAGTACGTCGGCCGCGACGTGGCGGACATCCTGCGCGACGCGGTCCCGGTGTCGCTCGAGCTCGGCGCGGCGGCGTTCGCGCTCGCCGTGGCGGGCGGTATCTCGCTCGGGCTCGCGGCGGGCGCGCGTCGCGACTCACTCGTGGACCGCAGCGTCGCGCTGGGCTCGCTCGTCGGCGTCTCCGCGCCGAGCTTCGTGATCGGCGCCGGCCTGATTCTCGTGTTCGGCCTCGGCCTTCAGTGGCTGCCCGCCGGACTCTGGGAGGGCCCGCTGTACGCGGTGCTGCCCGCGTGCACGCTCGCGGCGCTGCCGATGGCCTACGCGGCGCAGCTCACGCGCGCGCAGGTCGTCGCGGTGATGGAGCAGGACTACGTGCGCACCGCGCGCGCGCTGGGCGTGGCCGAGGCGCGCGTGCGCCGAAGACACGTGCTGCGCAACGCGCTGCTCGCCGTGATGACTTACTTCGGGCCGCTGCTCGCGATCCTGCTCACCGGCTCGTTCGTCGTGGAGCGCATCTTCGCGGTGCCGGGCATGGGGCGCTTCTTCGTCACCGCGGTCACGAACCGCGACTACCCGCTCGTGCTCGGAGTCACGCTCGTCTACGGCGCGCTCGTCGTGCTCGCGAACCTCGCCGTCGATCTGCTCTACGCCTGGCTCGATCCGCGCATCCGCGTCGGGAACACCGAAAAGTGACGGCGCGCGGCTGGGTCGGCGCGGCGCTCGTCGCCTCGCTCGTGCTGCTCGCGCTCGCGGGCGACCGCGTCGGCGGCTACCGCTTCGACGCGCAGGACCAAGCACACGCGCTCGAAGGCCCGTCGCGCGCGCACTGGCTCGGCTGCGACGCGCTGGGCCGCGACCTGCTCGCGCGGCTCTGCGAGGGCGGCCGTATCTCGCTCGTGGTCGCGGTGGGCGCCACCGCCCTCGCCGTCGCGTTCGGCCTCGCCTACGGCGCGCTCGCCGGCTGGGTCGGCGGCCGCCTCGACGCGCTGCTCATGCGCGCGGTCGACGTGATCTACGCGCTGCCCGACGTGCTCGTGACCGTGCTCCTGATCGAAGCGCTCTCGGCGGCGCTCGCAGGTCTGCCCGACTTGTGGCGTCGACTCGCGGCGCTCTCGCTCGCGCTCGGCTTCGCGGGCTTCGTCGGCGTCGCGCGACTGGTGCGCGCGCTGGTGCTGCAGGCGCGCGAGGAGACCTGGGTCGAGGCGGCGCGCGCGACGGGCGCACACCCCGCGCGCATTCTCGTGCGCCACGTGCTGCCGAACGTCGCTGCGCCGATCCTCGTGAGCGCGGCGTTCCGGATTCCCGCGGCGATCCTCGCCGAGTCCACGCTGTCGTTCATCGGGCTCGGCATCCAGCCGCCGTTCTCGAGCTGGGGAACGCTGGCGAGCGACGGCTTTGAAGCAATGCGCTCCTACCCACATCTGATCCTCTTTCCGTGTGTCGCAATCCTGTGTTCCCTGCTCGGCTTCCATCTGCTCGGCGAGGTGCTGCGCGAACGCCTCGATCCGCGTCGGCGCGCGTGAAACTGTCTTGCCCGCCGACTCGACCGAGATAAACTCCCGCCCGCCGCGAGGAGTGGTGAAGTGATCAAGGTCAAGGGACTGACGAAGCGCTTCGGCGAACTGACTGCGATCTCGAACGTGACTTTCGAGGTCGCGAAGGGCGAGGTCGTCGGGTTTCTCGGCCCGAACGGCGCGGGCAAGACGACCACGATGCGCATCCTCACCGGGTATCTCCCGCCGACGGCGGGCAGCGCCTCGGTGGGCGGCTTCGATCTCGGCGTGGATCCGCGGTCCGCGAAGCGAGTCACTGGCTATCTACCCGAGTCGCCGCCGCTGTACCCCGAGATGCGCGTGCACGAGTACTTGTCCTACGTCGCCGCGCTGCACGACGTTCCGCGCGGCGAACGGCGCGAACGGGTCGCGCGCGCGCTCGCGTCGTGCGGCCTGGAGAAGGTGAGCGAGCGCGTCGTGCGGACCCTGTCGAAGGGCTACCGCCAGCGCGTCGGTCTCGCGCAGGCGATCGTGCACGATCCGCCGGTCCTGATCCTCGACGAGCCGACCGCCGGCCTCGACCCGATTCAGATCGCCGAGATTCGCGAGCTGATCCGGCGCCTCGCCGCCGAGGAAGGCCGCACCGTCATCCTCTCCACGCACATCCTCGCGGAGGTCGACGCGATCTGTCAGCGAGTGCTGCTGATCGCGTATGGCGAGCTGCGGCTCGACGCGCGCATCGACGCGCTGCGCGCGCAGGGCTCGCTCGAGCAGGTCTTCGTGCGCGAGGTGCAGGCCGCGACCGAGAAAGTCGCCGCCGCGAAGCCGGCCGCGGAGGTGCGGGCGTGAGACACATCCTCGCCATCGGCGGGCGCGAGCTGCGTTCGATGTTCGTCACGCCGGACGCCTACGTGACGACCGGCTTCTACTTGCTGTTCGCGGGCTTCATCTTCTTCGCGAGCCTGGGCATCTTCATCTCGCAGCTGCAGCAGATCCAGGCGCTGGGAATGACTCAGCTGCTCGAGCAGTGGAACCTGCAGGACGTCGTCGTCGCGCAGTCGTTCTCGACGTTCGCGCTGTTCTTCGCGTTCATGGTGCCGATGCTCTCGATGCGGGCCTTCGCGGCCGAGCGCGCAAACGGCACGATCGAGCTCCTGCTCACGAGCCCCGCGTCGAGCGGAGAGATCGTGCTCGGGAAGTATCTGGCGATCGCCGTCATGCTGCTCCTGGTGAACGGGCTCACCGCCGCGTTCGTCGGGTTGCTCTTCCTGTACGGGAATCCCGAGGTGCTGCAGACGCTGGCGGGACTGCAGACGCTGTTCCTGTACTCGCTCGCGCTCGCGGCGATCTGCTGCTTCATCTCGGCGCTGACCCGGAGTCAGATCGTCGCCGGCTTCATCGGCATCGCGGCCTCGCTCCTGCTCCTGATCATCCCCGTCGCGGCGGACAGCTCGCAGAGCGAGTCACTCCGAGAGGTCCTGCGCTGGGCGGGAACCAGCACTCACTTCGAGCCCGGGATGCGCGGCGAGATTCGCTCCGAGGATCTCGCGTACTTCGCCATCGTGATTCTGGTCTTCCTGTCGCTCGCGCGCGCCGCGGTCGACTCACTGCGCTGGAGGTAGGCGATGGAGACGCTGCTCGCGGCGGTCGGCGCGGTGATCCTGTTCTTCGGCCTGCTCGGCATCTTCGCGGCGGCCTCGTCGGCGCTGATCGCGCTGCACCTGGTCGCCGGCGCGGCGCTCCTGATCTGGGCCGGAGTGCGCGGCTTCCGGAAGGTGTCCGAGGTCATGGGCACGACCAGCGCGCGCGGCGGCGCGAACGCGCTGGTCCAGGCCGCGGCGGTCGTGGTGATCGGCGGCCTGCTCGCGTTCCTGTCCGTCCGACATCCCGTGCACTGGGACTGGACCGAGGCGAAGGAGCACACGCTCGCGAAGGGCACGGTCGACACACTCGCGGCCATGCCCAAGGACGGCGTGATCGAGATGTATGCGTTCTTCACGCGCGGTGGCGAGACGCAGGCGAAGGCGCTGCTCGAGAAATACGCGTACGAGGGCGAGCGCCTCTCGCGCAGCGTGAAGATCCGCTTCTTCGATCCCAACGAGCGGCCGGATCTCGCGCAGCGCTTCCAGATCTCCAGCAAGGAAGGCGTGGTCGTCGTCTGCTCCGGACCCTGTGAGACGGCGAAGGGAACCGTGAAGGCGGTCGACATGACCGAGCAGTCACTGACTCGCGCCGTGCGCCAGGCGATCTCGTCGAAGAAGAAGATCTACTTCCTGAAGGGTCACGGCGAGGCCGACCCGAACGAGCAGAAGGGCTCGGGCGCGCTGGGCGTGAAGAACGGGCTCGAGGACGAGAACGCGAGCGTCGCGGAGCTCCCGCTCGCGAACGAGAAGGAGGTTCCCGCGGACGCCGACGCCGTGATCGTCGCCGGCCCCGACCACGCGCTCTCCGACCGCGAGCTCGAGCTGCTCGACGCGTATCTGAAGCGCGGCGGGTCACTCCTGGTCATGGTCGATCCGAGCGTCGAGACGAATCTCGAAGGGCAGCTCGCGAAGTGGGGCATCGACGCGGGGCCCGAGGTGGTCGTCGAGCAGCAGCTGCAGCTGTTCGCGGGACCGTCGCTCGGCGTGCAGCCCGTGGTCACGAAGTACGGCGCGCACCCGATCACCGAGAAGCTCAACGGGCAACCCACCGTGTTTCGCCTGGCGCGGCCGGTGCGGCGCGTGCAGGGCAGCGACGCGAACGTGACCGAGCTCGCGCTCACCAGTCCGCAGAGCTGGGCGGAGAGCGACGTGAAGGGCTTGCTCGCGTCCAAGCCGGTGGCGCTCGATCCCGCGAAGGATCGCGCCGGCCCGCTCGCGATCGCGGTCGCGCGCGAGTTCACGCCCGCGGACGGCGCGAAGCGTGGCGGGCGTCTCGTCGTCGTCGGTGACTCGGACTGGATGCGCAACCGCTACGTGACTCAGTACTACAACGGCGACCTGTTCCTGAACATGACGAGCTGGCTGACCGGCACCGAGGAGTTCGCGACCATCGACCGCAAGCGGCCCCGCGTCGCGACGGTGAACATGACTCTCGAGCAGTTCGCCAACTTCCGCTTCCTGGCGCTCTTCGCGCTGCCGGAGGCGATCCTGCTCCTGGGCGTCGTGAACTGGTGGCGCAGGAAGACCTGACGTGAGCGCGCGCTGGACTCTGGCCCTGATTGCGCTGGCGGCGGCGCTCGGCGCCTGGGTGTACTTCGGCGAGCTCCGCGGCGACGAGCGGAAGAAGGAAGCGGAGACCGCGGCCAAGCGCGTCTTCGGCGTCGAGCCGGCCTCGGTGACTGCGCTCGAGCTCCCCCTCGCCGACGGGAAGACGGCGCGGGTGGTGCGCGCGGGGAGTGACTGGAAGCTCGAGTCACCGGTCGCGTATCCGGCCGACCCCGATACCGTGCAGCGCGCGCTGCACGCGCTCTCGAAGATCCAGTCGACGGCGACGATCTCGCCTGCGCCCGCGGACCTCGGGCCCTTCGGCCTGGGCGACGCGGGTCACAAGGTGCGCGTCTTCACCGGCGCGGGCGACCCGCAGGAGCTCGTCGTCGGCAGCCCGACGCCGATCGCCGGCGCGAAGTATCTGTCGGTCGCGAACGACCCCTCGCGCGTGTTCACGGTCGAAGCGGGCGATCTCTACGGTCTCGTGCCGACCCTCGTCGAGCTGCGCGACAAGCGCCTTCTGCGCGTCGCGACGGGAGGCGCCGACGAGCTGACGGTGCGCGTGCACGGGGATCTGGTCGCGCACGCCAAACGGAGTGACACGGCCTGGCAGCTCGCGGAGCCCGAGGCCGCGCCCGGCGACGCCGAGAAGATCCGGCGCACGCTCGACGAGCTCGCGCTCGCGCGCGCCACGGACTTCGCCGACTCACCCGAGAAGCCGGAGGCGTACGGCCTCGACAAGCCGGAGCTCGAGGTCTGGGTCCACACGCCCACGAGCGAGGAGCGTCTGGATTTCGGCCGCGCCGAGGGTAAGACGTGGTTGCGGCGCGGCGACGATCCGGTGCTCTTGGCCGTGAACCCCGGGGTAGTCACCGCGGTACCGGCGCACGCGTTCGACTACCGCGCGAAGCGCGTGCTGACGCTCGAGGCCGACAAGGTGCATGGGCTCGAGCTCGGCTATCCGCGCAGCGGAGAGACTCACTTGTTCGAGCTGAAGGGCAGTGACTGGAAGCCGGCCGAGGCCGGGCTCGAGGCGCGGCCGCTCAAGGTCGAGGATCTTCTGTACGCGATCGCGTCGCTCGACGCGACGGGCATCGAGGCGCCCGGCGCAGACCGCAAGGCGCTCGGTCTCGACCCGGCGCTCGTCCGGCTGCGCGTGCTCGGGGACAAGGGCGCCGAGCTCGGCGTGCTGTCGCTCGGCGACGCGTCGGCCGACAAGGGCATTCCCGCGGCGTCGTCTCAGAACGCGGATCTGTGGCGCGTCGCGAACGATCTCGGCGCCCAGGTGCCACTCACTCCCGAGGCCTTCAAGAATCAGTTCCTGAAGGCGGCCCTCGCGCCGGCGCCGCCCGCAGCTCCGCCTCCGCCTAGCGAGTGAGTACCTCGAGCATGGCCGCGTGGACGCGGCCGTTGCTCGCGACGATGCGCGCGCCCGAAGCGGGCGGCGGCCCCGCGTCGAAGTCACTCACTCGACCGCCCGCCTCTTGTACGAGCAAGAGACCCGCCGCGACGTCCCACGGCGCGAGGTGGAGCTCCCAGTAGCCGTCGAAGCGGCCGCACGCGACGTAGGCGAAGTCGAGCGCGGCGGAGCCGGCGCGCCGGATCGCCTGCGCGCAGCCGACAAAGCGCTCGAAGTACGCGAGGTTCGGCGTGCGCTTCTGGTGTACGTCGTACGCGAAGCCGGTGGCGAGCAGCGCTCGACGCAGCTCCGAGATCTCCGACACGCGGACCGGCTTGCCGTTCAAGTGAGTGCCGCGGCCCTTCTCGGCGGAGAACAGTTCGTCGCGCATCGGATCGAAGACCACGCCGAGCGCCCGCTCGCCGTCGATCTCGACCCCGATCGAGATCGCGAAGTGCGGGAACGCGTGCGCGTAGTTGGTCGTGCCGTCGAGCGGGTCGACGATCCAGCGCACGCCGCTCGAGCCGGCCGCGGCCGCGTTCTCCTCGGTCAACAGCGCGTCGTTCGGGCGCCCGGCGAGGATGCGCTCGCGGATCAGCCGATCCAGCGCGTGGTCGACGTCGGTGACGAGATCGATCTCGCTCGTCTTCGTGCGGATCGTGCGCGGATCGTGGAAGCGATCGCGCGCGACGCCGCCCGCCTCGCGCGCGATCGCGCTGGCGAGCGCGAGCAAGTCGCTCACGAGCCCGTCCCGAGGCGGAACAGCGCGCGGGCGCGCTCCGCGGTGAGCGCGGCGATCTCGTCCGCGCTTCGCCCGTGGATCTCGGCCAGTGTCTCGACCACGCGCGCTACCCACGCGGGCTCGTTGCGCTTGCCCCGGTGCGGCGCCGGCGCGAGCAGGGGCGTGTCGGTCTCGACGAGCAGGCGTTCCAGGGGCAGCTGCCGCGCGACCTCGCGCAAGTCACTCGCGTTCTTGAACGTGAGGATGCCCGAGAAGCTGATGTCGAAGCCGCGCGCGAGACACTCGTGCGCGAAAGGCAGATCGCCGGTGAAGCAGTGGATCACTCCGCCGACCCGCTGCGCGCCCTCGCGGTCGAAGATCTCGAGCAGCTCGTCGAACGCGTCGCGCGAGCCTTGGCTCGGCCGCACGTGGATCACGAGCGGCCGGTCGACGCCGCGCGCGATGCCGATCTGCGCCGCGAGCGCCGCGCGCTGGGCGTCGCGCGGCGAGTGCGCGTAGAAGTAGTCGAGGCCGCACTCACCGACGGCGACGACGCGCTCGTGCGCGAGCCAGCCGTCGAGCGCGGTCGCGGCCAGCCCGCTCCACTCCGACGCGTCGTGCGGGTGCACGCCGACGCTGGCCCAGACTCCGCGGTTCTCGTCGGCGAGCATCACCGCGCCCGCGTTCGCGCCGACGCCGTAGCCGGCGCCGATCGCAATCATGCCCTCGACGCCAGCGGCGCGCGCCCGCGCGATCAGCGCCGGCGCCTCGGCGAGCAGGTCGGGAGCGCCGATGTGCGCGTGACTGTCGAAGAGCTTCAAGAGCAGAGCTCGAGGAGCAGTGACTCGACGACGAGCTGCGGGTTCAGGTTGCGGGCATCGAGCTCGGCGCGCGCGCGCGCGGCCGACTCGAACGCACGCAGCCAGCGCTCCAGCGCGCGCGGCTCGAGCTCGCTCGCGGCGGCCTCGGCTCGGGCGCGCGCGAACGCGGACTGCGAGTCGATGAAGACGCGCGCCCGCTCGCGTCCCTCTTCGCCGGTGCGGCGAAAGCTCTCGGCGAAGTCGAGGATCTCCGTGACCGTGAGATCGGGGCTGCGCTCGAGCACTTCGAACATCTCGCGCGCCTCGTCGAGTGAGTGCTCCGCCCACGCGCGTGCGGCCGCGGGGCTCGCGCCGCCGAGCCGACTCGCGAGCTCGGCATCGGTCGCGCTCATGCCCTCGGCCTCGAGGGCCGCCGCGATCGCGTGCTCGCCCCACGCGGGAAAGCGGACGCGCAGGGTGCGCGAGCGCAGCGTGCGAGGGAGCGCCTCCGCGGACGAAGTCACCAGCAACAGCACCGCGCCGGGCGGCGGCTCCTCCAGCGTCTTCAGCAGCGCGTTCGCGGCCTCGGCACGGAGTCTCTCGGCTTGGGCGATCAACCCGACCCGCCGCCCGCGCTCGTTCGCCACCAGACTCAGACCCGCGCGCAGCTCGCGAATCGCCTCGACCTTGATGCGCGCGCCGTCGGGCTCGACTCGGTGCAGATCGGGATGCGCGTCCGCCGCCAGCAGGCGGCAGTCGTGACAGTGACCGCAGGCGTCGAGCGCGTCGGGCGCGGCGCCCTTGCACAGCAGCAGGCGCGCGAACCAGAGCGCGGTCTCCGTCTTGCCCGTGCCCGATGGACCCTCGAACAAGTAGGCGCCGTGGAGCCTGTCCGCGGCGCGCGCGCGCGCCAGCTCCGCCCGTATCTCGTCGCTTCCGCCCGTCGCCATCAGCGAGCGGCAGCATAGCGCCGCAGGCGATCGAGATCTCAAGCATCCGCGCGCGGCTCCGATACGACCAAGGGTCGGCGCTTCGGCCGCAGCAGAGGAGCACGCGCGCACATGGCGTTCAATGACTTCCGCAAGACCAAGGACGACCAACCCAAAGTGCCGGCCGCGAACGCGGGCGGCGTCGGTGCGCTGACGGCGTTCATCGACCAAGGCTCGGAGTTCTCGGGCAAGCTCAACTTCAAGGACACGGTGCGCATCGACGGCCGGTTCGAAGGCGAGATCGCGAGCGAGAACACGCTGATCGTCGGCGAGAGCGGCTCGGTGACTGCCACGATCAAGTCACAGGTCGTGATCATCTCCGGAGAAGTGCACGGCGAGATCACTGCGGCCGGACAGGTGGTGCTGCACAAGACTGCGCGCGTCGACGGAAACATTCACGCGCCGCGCCTCGTGGTCGAAGACGGAGCCGTGTTCACTGGTCGCGTCGAGATGGGCATGAAGCCCGCGAAGAGCGATCGCCACATCCCGCCGACCAAGGACGCCGGCGCGCCGAAGGTCTAGGCGAGCGCAAGGCGCGTCCGCGGACGCGGCGCGCAGTGAGCCGAAGGCGAACGAAGCGCGGGTGGCGCGCGGCCGCGCGCGCGCCGGGCCCCGCTCAGACCAGAACGACGGTGACGCCCGGGACGCGGGCGCGCAGCGCGGGCTCGAGGACGAGGCGGCGAGTCATTTCGCGCGCGGGGCAGCGCGCGCACGCGCCCTGCAGCACGAGTCTCACCACGCCGTCCTCGCTCACGGAGACGAGCTCCGCGTTGCCCCCGTCGGCGACGAGTCCCGGCCGCACGATGTCGAGCGCGCGCCGCACGACCTCGGGGCGGACGCCGCGAGCGGAGCTCACGTTGATCTCACCGGACCCATCTCCTAGCCTTGCCGACATGCGCGTGCGCGTGCTCCTGTTCGCGGCCCTGCGAGAAGCGGTCGGCGAGAAGTTACTCGAGCTTGAGGTGCGCGACTCCGCAACGGTTGCCGACCTGCTTGCGCAGCTCGAGGCGAAGCATCGCGCCTTCGTGGGTCATCGCGGGAGACTTCTCGTCGCGCACAACGAAGAGCGCGCGGCTCTCTCGACGGTGCTGCGCGACGGCGACGAGATCGCGCTTCTGCCGCCGGTGTCCGGCGGGTCCGACCACGCACGCGCGTGGATCGACTCTGCGCCGCTGTCTCTCGACGCGCTGCTGCGCGAGGTGGGCGGCGCCGAGATGGGCGGCGTAGTCACGTTCACCGGCATCGTGCGCAACAACGCGCGCGGCGAGGCGATCGATCACCTCGAATACGAGGCCTACGCGCCCATGGCCGAGAAGGAGATGCGCAAGATCGTCGACGCCGTGCACGAGCGCTGGCCGCACGTGCGCATCGCGATGAGTCACCGCGTCGGTCGACTCGCGATCGGCGACGCGGCGGTGATGATCGCGGCCGCGGCGCCGCACCGCGCCGAGGCGTTCGAAGCGTGTCGCTTCGCCATCGACCGGCTCAAGGCGACGGTGCCCATCTGGAAGAAGGAGTTCGCCACGAGTGGCTCCTACTGGGTCGAGGAGAACCCGTGAGCGGCGACGCTCCCTCCGCGCATCGCGCGTACGCTCCGGCCGACGTCGGCTGCGCGGTGCTCACGGTGAGTGACAGCCGCACGCCCGAGGACGACACGTCTGGCAAGCTGATCCGCGAGCTGCTCTCCGCGCGGGGACACCGAACGGTGGAGCACGCGATCGTGCCGGACGACTTGGACACGATCCGACTCGCGGTGCTGCGCGCGCTCGCGCGCGACGACGTCGACGCCGTGATCGCCACCGGCGGGACCGGTGTGTCTCCGCGCGACGTCACGCCCGAGGCTGTCGCGCCGCTGCTGGAGAAGCCGCTCGCGGGCTTCGGCGAGATCTTCCGCGCGCTCTCGTTCCAGGAGATCGGCGCCGCGGCGGTGTTGTCGCGAGCGCTTGCGGGCACCTGCGGCGGCAAGGTCGTGTACGTGCTCCCGGGCTCCTCCGGTGCGGTGCGCTTGGGCATCGAGCGCCTGATCGGGCCCGAGCTCGCGCACGTCGTGGGGCAGCTGCGGCGCAAGGACGCGCCGCCTTCAGCGCACCGGGGGCATGCCCGAAAATAGGGAGTGACCCCGCGGTTCCTCCGCTACGCCGGATTGGCGCTTCTGTTCCTGTTCGTCGCCGTGCTGTTGCCGAGCGACGTCGCGCTGTGGGTCGACGGCAAGGGTCATACCTGGCTCACCGATCGCGAGGAGGCTCCCTCCGCGACCGCCGAGCGAGTGACTCCCGAGGAGCTCGCGATCCGCTGGGACCGCAAGTGGACCGGCGAGCCGCTGCCCAAGGGCACGCGCTCCGGCGACGACGACGACCGCTATCTGTCCGAGGTTCGCAGCGCGCGGGCGGACGCGCTGCGCGGGAATCTCGAGCTCGCTCTGCGCTCGCTGCGCCGCCTGCAGCGCGAGTCTCCCGCGCGCGTCGAAGCGGCGCTCCTGCTCGCGCAGATCGAGCGACACCGCGGGCGCTACGAGCCGGCGCGCGAGGCGCTCGACGGCGTGCTCTCGACGGCGACGCGCCTGCCGAAGGCGTGGCGCGAAGCGGCGGAGCGCGAGCGCGCGGAGATCACCGAGGAGCTCGCCCTCGCCAAGGCGAAGGACGGCGAGACGTGGCAGACGCGCTCCGCCGACTCGACACATTTCCGTGTCAGCTACGACCACCAGTTCGCGGGCCGTGCCTACGGCGAGCAGGTGCTCGACGTGCTCGAGCAGGCGCGTCTCTCGATGCTGCGCGTGCTGGGCCGCGAGCTGGCCGAACCGCTCGACGTGCGTCTCTACACGCGGGCGCACTATCTCGAGGCCTATCGCCACCGCTTCGGCTTCGCGACCGTCGGCTTCTACGACGGCGCGATTCACGTCGTATCGGCGCGCCGGCCCCGGAACGAGCTGTACGCGCTGGTGGTGCACGAGTACGTCCACGCGTTGTTCAAGGAGGCCGTGGGCTCGCATCAGCCGTTCTTCCTGAACGAGGGCATCGCCGACGGCGAGGAGGAGCGCGCGCGCGGCCGGCCGCAGCTCTCGCGCGAGGAGTGGCGGCGCCTGCTCGACTCACTGCGCGAAGGGACCTGGATTCCGCTCGGGTCGCTGGTTCAGGGCTTCTCGAACGTACAGGGCGCGCGCGCCTTGCTCGCGTATCTCGAGTCACGCGCCGCGATCGAGCACATCACCGCAGACCATCCGCGCGCGATCGCCGGGTTCCTGGATCGCTGCGCAAAGGGCGAGCCCTGGGAGGCCGCGCTGCGCGACGAGACGGGCTGGGACACCGACGGCCTCGAACGCTCGCTCAAGAACGACGTGCGCTCGCGCTTCCCGGAAGACCCGCTCGCCTCCGCTGCTCCGCACTGAGTAAGATCGGGGTCCGGAGGATCCCGCGATGGACCCCGTGCTCGGTATTCTCTTGCTCTGGCTCGCGTTCGCCGCGACGCACATCGGGCTGTCGAGCTCGCGCGTTCGCCCGCGGCTGGTCGGCGCGCTCGGCCCTCTGGCGTTCTCCGCGCTGTACTCGGTCGTCGCGCTCGCCCTCTTCGTGCCGCTGATCCGGCTGTATTTCACGAACAAACACGCGGGTCCGGTGCTCTGGGCGCTGCCGCGTGGACCGCTGCTCACGTGGACCGTGTACGCGGGCATGGGCGTCGCGCTGGTACTGCTCGCGTCGAGCTTCCTGCAGCCGAGCCCCGCGGGCATGGCGCCCGCGAGCCTGACACCACACGGTGTACAGCGCATCACGCGCCATCCGCTCGTCATGGCGTTCGTCGTGTTCGCGGCCGTGCACTTGCTGCCGAACGGCTGGGCCGCGGACGTCGCGTTCTTCGCGGGCTTCGCGGTCTTCGCGCTCACCGGCGCCGCCCACCAAGACCACCGCAAGATCCAAACCGGCGTCCCGGCGGGCTACAAGGAGTTCGCCGCACAGACTCCGTTCATTCCCTTCACGGGCCGTGAGACGCTCAAGGGGCTTCGCGAGCTCTCTCCGATCGCAGTCGTCGTCGGGATCGCAGCCGCGATCGCCATCCGCTTCTTCCACTCCACCTGGTTCGGCGGCAACCCGTGACCCCGGCCTGGAGTGACTCCGCGTAGAGAGGTGACTCGGCGGAGCGCAAGGCGGCGGCGCCGGATGCCGACGAGTGGGTTTCTCAGCGAGTCCGCGAGCGAGAAGGGACCCGCGAGGACGCGCCGGCGCCACCGCCCCGCGCGGCGAATCCAGTCCTACTCCGACTCCTATCCCTCCGGCGCCCAGTAGTCGAAGTCGACGAGGTTCTCTTTCAAGTACACCCGCAAGTTGTCCACCAACCTCTTCTCGATCTGCCGGACGCGCTCGCGAGTCAGTCCGAAGTCGTCGCCGATCTCCTGCAGCGTGCGCGGGTCGTCCGCGAGAATGCGCTGGCGCAGGATCGCCTGCTCGCGTGCGTCCAGATCGACCGCAAAGCGCTCGACGTGCCGGCGAAACGTGCTCCGCATGTCCTGATCCGCGACCGGATCCACGTCTCGAGCGTCGGCACCCGCGACTGAGTCACCGAACGTTCCGCCGGTCGGCTCGTCGCGGCGCGCGGGCGCATCCATCGACAGGTCGCCCTGCGAGAGTCGATGCTGCAGGTCGACGACGTCCGGCTCGTTCACGCCGAGCTTCTCCGCGAGCAGCTTCGGCGTGGCCTCGAGCCCGTCGCGCGCGAGCTCGCGCTTGGCGCGAGACAGCTGGAAGAACAGCTTGCGCTCGGCGCGGCTCGAGCCGACGCGCACCATGCGGATGTTGTCGATCAGATACTTCAGGATGTACGCGCGAATCCAGTAAGACGCGTACGACGACAGCTTCACGCCCCGGTTCGGGTCAAAGCGCCGCACGCCTTGCAGCAGGCCGACGTTGCCTTCTTGGATGAGATCCAAGAGGTTCGTCCACACGCGCCGGTACTCGAGCGCGATCTTCACGACCAGGCGCAGGTTCGAGAGCACGAGCTTCTGCGCGGCTTCGGGGTCGTTGCCAGCGTGCACGCGCTGCGCGAGCTCGAACTCCTCCTCGCGAGTCAGGAGGGGATACTTCCCGACCTCCGAGAAGTAGCGCGCGAGTGTGTCGCGCGGGACGCTCTCGAGACTCGAGCGCGCGGCCGGCACCGGCAGGTTCTGCGAAGGCTTCGGCGCAGCGGGCTCGGCGCTGCGCTCGGTCTTGGGCGAGCCCTTCGGCGCTCGGCGGCGGGGCGGCTTCGTCACGGGCACAAAAATACCCCGCCGTCATCGCTCTGTCGGTGACGGCGGGGTGAAGTCGAGATCGCGTTCGCCGCTACTTCTTCTTCAGCGACATGACGTGCTTCACGAGCGCCCAGCGATCGGCCTCGGGAATCACCGCGCCCCAGGGCGCCATGAGGGGCGAGCCGCCCTTCGATGCCGCGCCGTTGCTGATCACGTTGAAGTGATCCCGCGGCGTGTCGCCGTACTTGAACTTCGCTTCCTGGAAGTTGCGCGGCGGCGGATTGAGGGTCTTGCCGACGGGTCCGTCGCCCAAGCCCTGCGGGCCGTGGCAGGTCACGCAGTAGGTCGCGAAGATCTGTGCACCCTTGGCGGCGTCGGCCGCCTTGACCTGGGCGGAGCCGTCGTCCTCGGCGCGGGCGACTGTGACGACCGCGAAGAACGCGAGTGCGAGGAAAACTGCGGAGCGAGCGCGCATCTGGGGCCTCCCGTTTGAAAAGCGGCGCGGAGCTTAGAGGCCGGCTTTTCGGGTGTCAAAGCAGCGTTCTGCGGCACCATCGTGAAACCGACGCGGTCACTTCCAGTTGCGCGCGAGCTCGACCAGCAGGCGTACGCCAAAGCCGGTCGCCCCCTTCACGTAGTAGGGCGTCTCTTTGGTCGTCCAGGCGACGCCTGCGATGTCGAGGTGCGCCCACGGAGTCTCTCCGACGAAGTTCGACAGGAAGGCGGCCGCGGTCGACACGCCAGCGTTGCGCCCACCCGTGTTCACGATGTCGCCGACGTTCCCCTTGATCGCCGTCTTGTGCTCGTCCCAGAGGGGCAGCGGCCAGGCGCGCTCGAACGTCGCGTCGCCGGCGGCGCGCACCGAGTCACTCAGCTTCTCGTCGTTGCCCAACACCGCGCAGCACACGTCGCCGAGCGCGACGAGACACGCGCCGGTGAGCGTGGCGAGATCGACGATCGCGTCGGGCTCGAACGTGGTGGCGTAGTGCAGTGCGTCGGAGAGGACGATGCGCCCCTCGGCGTCTGTGTTCAGCACTTCGATCGTCTTGCCGCGCGCGCTCGTGATCACGTCGCCGGGTACGTACGCGTTTCCGTCGGGCATGTTCTGCGCGGCAGCGACGATGCCGATCACATGCATGGGGAGGCCGAGATCCGCAATCGCTCGCAGCGCGCCGAGCACCGCCGCTCCGCCGGACATGTCGTGCTTCATCTCGTCCATGTTCCCGGCGGGCTTGATCGAGATACCGCCGGAGTCGAACGTGATTCCCTTGCCGACGAACACCAGAGTGGGCCGCTTGCGAGCGCGCGCCGACTTTGCGGCCTTCTTCGGCGCCGCGCCGTATTCGAGCGCGATGAGTCGCGGCGGGTGCGCGCTGCCGCGGCCGACTGCGAGGATCCCCGCCATCTTCTCGCGCGCGAGCTCCTTCTCCGTGAACACGGTGACCTTCAGTCCGTGCGAGCGGCCGAGCTTGCGCGCTTCGCTCGCGAGATGCTCGGGGGTGCAACTTCCGCCCGGCTCGTTCGAGAGATCGCGCGTGAAGTTCGCGGCCTCGGCGACGGCGCGACCGAACGCGGCGCCGCGCTTCTGCGCCGCGACTTGGCGCGCGTCCGCGGCGAGCAAGCTCACGCGCTCGATCGCCGTGGGCTTGTCGTTGCCGCTCTTGTACTTGTCGAAGCGATACGCGCCGAGCACGAGACCTTCGGCGAGCGACTGCGCAGCGTCGTGGGCCGCGATGCGGCGAAGGTTCGGAACCGCCAGTGCTGCCTTCGTCGCCTTCGCGCGCGCGAGCGCCTTCGCCGCGCGTCCGCCCGCCGCGCGCAGCGCCTCGCGGCTCGCGCTCTTCTCCTCGCCGAGCCCGATGAGGACGAGCCGCTTCGCGGCGATGCCAGTCACCGGCAGAGAGAGCACCTCGCCGCTCTTGCCCGTGAAGTCGCCCGCGGCGAACACGCGCGCGCACAGGCCGCCGAGCGCGGCGTCGAGCTCGCGCAGGTTGCCCGGCGGTGCGTCGGACTTGGTGAGCGGAATCACGACCGCGTCGCCCGTGGCGGCGGCGAGGTCCTTGCGCAGAACGTCGATCTCCATGCGTCCCCCCGAAGAGTGTGAATGCGCGAGCGCGAGAACTTAGCGCGCGGCCCTCGGAGTTCCGTTGACGCTCCCACCCGTTCCGCCTAGCTTCCGTCGGCCCCGAGAGCTCCGTCCCCGAGCTCCACTTCTTTCTCCCCCGGGGTCCCACCGAATGCTCGACTACATCCTGGGCTCGAGTCCCATCGTCTCGGCCGTGTTGCTCCTGCTGATCCTCGCGTCGGTCTCGTCGTGGGCGATCATGGTCATGAAGTTTCGCGAGCTCCGTGCGGCGGAGCGCGACACAGAGGACTTCGTCGAGGCGTATCTCGAGAGCTCGCTCGAGAACGCGTACGAAGTCGCGCGCAAGCACCCGTCGAGCCCGCTCGCGACCGTGTTCCGCGCGGGCTATACGGAGCTCGCTCGGCTCGAGAAGATCCAAGGCGCGACCGGGCGCGTGACGCGCGACCAAGTCGAGGGCGTGATCAGCCGACTCGGTTGGATCCGCGGAGAAGAAGTGCACCGCCTCGAGCGCGGTCTCTCGTTTCTCGCCACGATCGCGAGCTCGGGGCCGTTCGTCGGTCTGTTCGGCACCGTCATCGGCATCATGAATTCGTTCCAGCAGATCGGCGCCGCGGGCTCGGCGAGTCTCGCGGTGGTGGCACCCGGCATCGCCGAAGCGCTGGTCGCGACCGCGTTCGGGCTGGCGGCCGCCATCCCCGCGGCTGTCGGATACAACTACACGAGCGCGCGCCTGAACCGCTTGGCTGCGCGGCTCGAGACGTTCGGCCTCGAGTTCTCCGACGTGCTCCGGCGCACGGCTGCGCGCGCGGCATGAACGTCGCCGACGGCCGCGGCCCGCGGCGCCAGCTCTCCGAGATCAACGTGACTCCCTTCGTCGACGTGATGCTCGTGTTGCTGATCATCTTCATGGTCACCGCGCCGCTGATGGAGCAGGGGATCGACGTCGACCTGCCGAAGACGCAGGCGAAGGGGCTGCGCTCCGACCAGCAGCCGCTCGTCGTGACCGTGAAGCGCGACGGACAGGTCTACGTCCAAAGCGCGCAGGTGCCGCTCGACCAGCTCGGCGCGAAGCTCCAGGCGATCTTCGAGACACGCGGGGATCATCTGGTGTATCTGCGCGCCGACGAGAAGGTGGCGTACGGAACGGTGGCGAAGACACTCGCGATCCTGCGCGGCGCTGGTGCGACGGGCATCGGCATGGTGACCGAGCCCGAGGCGTGAGCTCCTTCTACGTCCCGACCGAGAGCCTGCTGCAGAGTCGCGCCTTCCGGCGACTGCTCGCGTTCTCGCTGGCGGGCCACGTGGTCGTGTTTCTCGCGCTGGTGCTGCGGCCGTCGCGAAACGCGCAGCTGATCTCGCCGTCGCCCGTGATGGTGCAGGTCGTCTCGATGCCGAAGTCGGCCGCTCCAAAGCCCGCGCTGGCGAAGCCGGCACCGCCACCCAAGGAGAAGCCGCTACCGCCCGAGCCGCCGCCGCCTCCGAAGCCCGTCGTCAAGGAAATCGTGATTCCGAAGGAAGTCAGGCCGCTGCCGGAGAAGCCGAAGCCCGCGCCCGCCGAGCCGAAGACGCCGCCGCCAACCGCGGAGGAATTGCTCGCGAAGATGACGGAGCAAGTCGAGGCGAAGGAGGCGGCCAACGCGCCGAAGGAAGCGCCGACCGAGGCGCCGGCCGCGACCGAGGCCGCGCCGGGCGCGTTCGATCCGCTGCTCTCGCCGTGGGTCGCGCGCGTGCGGACTCTGGTGCGCGCGAACTGGTCCGGCGCCAGCCTTTGCAAGGGAACGCCGCAGTTCGACGTCGACATCGACGGCGGCGGGCAGCTCACGCACATCGCCCTCGCGGAGTCGTCCGGAGACTCGTACTGCGACGACACGGCGGAGCGCGCGCTGCGCAAGTCGAATCCGCTGCCGCCGCCGCCGCGCGCGCTGTCGTTCACCTTGAGCCTGAATCCGAAGGACACACAGTGACTCGAGCCCTGTTTGCAGCGCTGGCACTCACTGTGGCGGCGGGGTCCGCGAACGCCCAGCGCATCCACATCGACGTGAACGCGGCGCAGAAGCCGATCCCGGTTGCGATCCAACGCTTCGCCGGAGGCGCGGGGGCGCTCGCGGACGATTTCTACGGCGCGCTCGTCGCGGGACTCGAGTACTCGAGCGTGGTCGTGCACGTGAACCCGGAGGCATTCGTCGAGCCGCGCGAGACGCGCGACCTCGATGCACCGGCGGTCCCCTGTGACAACTGGAAGGCGATCGGCGCGGAAGGGCTGGTGCAGGGCGAGCTGCGCGAGTCACAGGGGCGCGCCCAGGTTCGCTTCCGGGTCTGGGACACCACTCGGTGTCGCCTTCTCGGCGACGTCGGATTTCGCGAGCGCGATCGCGCGGAGCTGCCGATGCTCGCGCGCCTCGTCGCGGACGACATCGTGCAGCGCTTCACCGGTCGGCGCGGCGTCTCGTCGACGGAGATCGCGTTCGTCTCCGACAGCGGGAAGCGCAACAAGGAGATTTGGTTGATGAGCGCCGACGGCTCGAACAAGAGGCGGCTCACCAACAACGGCTCGATCAATCTGTTCCCCTCGTGGTCACCCGACGCGAACACACTGGTCTATACGTCGTTCAAGGGAGGTCTCTCGGAGCTGTATCTCCTGTTCCGCGGCACGCGCCCCGGAACCAAGCTGATTCAAACGCGCGACGAGAAGTTCCGCGGCGTCTGGGCGCCGAACGACGGCACGATCGCGGCCGTCGTGAGTCGGCAGGGAAACACCGACCTCTACACAGTTTCGAGTAGCGGCAAGAATCCGAAGCGCATCACCGAGGACCGTTCGATCGAATCGTCGCCGGCCTGGTCGCCCGACGGACGCAAGATGGCGTTCGTCTCCGATCGCACCGGCAGCCCGCAGATCTTCGTGAAGGACCTCGCCAGCGGCGAAGAGCGGCGACTCACTTACAACGGCGACTACAACGCGAGCCCCGCTTGGTCGCCGACCGGCGAGTGGATCGCCTACGCGGCGCAGGCGGGGAACGACTTCGACATCTACCTGATCACCCCGGACGGCAGCTTCACACAGCCGCTCGTCAGCGCCCCGCGCAGCGACGAGGACCCGGCTTGGTCGCCCGACGGGCGAAAGCTGGCGTTCAGCTCGAACCGCCGCGGTCGCAAGGAGATCTATCGAGTGGATCTCAACGGGGCGAATACGACCCTCTTGACCGACGGCACGGGGAACTGCACAAACCCCGCGTGGTCCCCGTGGCTCGAGTAGCGCCTGTGGGGGCAGAAATTGTTTGCAAGTTCGCGGATTACCGGTTAGAGAATGCACCGGTTTTTGCCTTGGGTGCTCCGCGCAGATTCGTGCGCTGGGTCACTGAAACGATGTTGTCCGATCACGCGATCTGACGAGGAGGGGCGAAGGGTGGTGAAGCGATTTCTCGGAGTGGCGATCCTGTGCGCGGCGATCGCCGCATGCGAGTCGTCGAAGGGTCCCAGCGGTTCGTCGAATACCGGTTTCGGCTCGGAGCAGAACCCGACGAATCGCGGCGGGATGAGCAGCGGCGCGGACAGCAGCATGTTCCGGACGATCTACTTCGATTTCGACCGCTCGGATCTTCGCCCCGACGCACGCGAGGGCCTGCAAGCCAACGCGAGCTACCTGAAGGGCAATTCCAGCGTTGCGATCACGATCGAAGGCAACTGCGACGAGCGCGGCAGCAACGAGTACAACCTCGCGCTCGGCAAGCGCCGCGCCGAGGCCGCGTACAAGTACCTCGTGGATCTGGGCGTCGAATCTTCCCGAATGACAACGGTCAGCTACGGAGAAGAGAAGCCTGCCGTCGAGGGACACAACGAACTCGCTTGGGCGAAGAACCGGCGCGACGACTTCAAAGCGCGCTGAGTTGAGCGCGAAGGCGTTCCGCCTCGTCGTCGCGGCGGGCACGCTGCTCGCGTTGTGCGGCTGCGTCACCGTGCCGGAATTCCAGGCACTGCGGCGCAAGGTCGAGCAGCTCGAGAAGGGCGGCCACGGCGCGTCCGCGGATGACTGGGGCGGCAAGCCGGCGGCGGGCGGTGCCGCGCCGAGCGGCAACCGGCTCGCGGATCTCGACGCCGAGGTCACCTCGCTTCGCGATGAGGTCGCGCGTCTGCAGGGCGAGGTCGACACCCTGCGCAAGGATCTCGAGCGGCTCCGCAGCGAGCGCGCAGGCGGAAACCCCGGCGCCGCTGCGGCACCTACGGAGGGCGCCGGAGCAGCGGCTGGGGGTGCCGCCGCTGCGGGAACTGCAGCCGTCGCGGCGCCGAATCCAGTGACCGAGTCGCCAGCACCGTCGGGAACTGCGGCGTCGAGTGAAGAGGTCCGCGACTACGAGACAGCATTCGGTTTGTATCGAGCCGGCAAGTACGCCGACGCCATTGACCGGTTTCAGGCCTTCCTACAGACTCACCCGTCCTCCGAGTTTGCGGACAACGCGCTCTTCTGGATGGGTGAGTCGTACTTCAAGCTCAACGACTTCGAGCAGGCCGCGGTGGCATTCGACCGGGTGGTGAAGCGCTTCCCCAAGGGGAACAAGGTTCCCGATGCCCTCTATCGACAAGGTGTCTCGCTGCAGGAAATTGGAAACCGAACCGGACAGCAATCCACCTACGCACCCGCAGCGTGCTCGATCTTCAAGCGCATTGCGGACGAGTACCCGAGCTCCGAGCGCGTCGCCGAGGCTCGCCGACAGTTGGAGAAGTGCCCGTCGTGAAGAAGACCGATCAGAAGAAGTTCCAGAAGATGCTCATGGAGCAGCGCGAGAAGCTCATGGTGAACGCGAAGAAGGCGGTCACCGGAGACATCCACTTGGACCCGGACGATTTCTCCGACGAGATCGACTCCGCGTCGTCCGAGAGCGGGCTCGCGTTCGTCGGTCGGCTGCGCGAGAGGGAACGCGCGCTGCTGCAGAAGATCGAGGCGTCGCTCGCGAAGATCGAAGCGGGCACGTTCGGCACCTGCGTCCAGTGCGGCGAAGACATCGGCTTGAAGCGCCTCGAGGCGCGACCCGTCGCGAGTCTCTGCATCGACTGCAAGAGTCAGCAGGAGAAGCTCGAGCACTGAGGCTCCGCTCCGACGGTGCGAGCAACGGCCTGCGATGCCGCTGATCCTCGCCCTGGAGTCCTCGTGCGACGACCTGGCTGCGGCCGTCGTGCGTGACGGACACGAGGTTCTCGCCTCGGTGGTCCAGAACCAGGATCGGATCCATGCGCCCTACGGCGGCGTCGTTCCAGAGCTCGCGAGCCGCGACCACGTGCGCCACCTGCATGAGACGGTTCGAGCCGCGCTCGAGCGCGCGTGCGTCGCGCTCGAAGACATCGACGCCATCGCGTGCACGGCGGGCCCCGGTCTGATCGGGTCGCTGCTCGTGGGTGTCTCGTTCGCGAAGGCGCTCGCGTACCGGCTCGGGAAACCGCTCGTCGCGGTGCACCACATCGAGGGGCACCTGGCCTCCGCGCGGCTCGGCGAGCAGCCGCTCGCCTTCCCCTTCCTCGGCTTCGTCGTCTCCGGCGGCCATACACAGCTCTACCGGGTAACGACACTATCCTGTGTAGAGCTGCTCGGGGAGACGCGTGACGACTCCGCCGGCGAGGCGTTCGACAAGATCGCCAAGCGCCTCGGCCTCGGTTACCCGGGCGGGCGCGAGGTCGATCTCGCGGCGCGGCGCGGACGCCCGGATCGCTTCCACTTCCCGCGCCCGATGCTCCGCGACGCGGGCCTCGAGCTCTCGTTCTCGGGGCTGAAGACGGCGGTCGCGCTCGAGGCCGAGAAGCTCGAGGCCGACGCGGGCGGAGCGCTCGCCGCGAGCGACGTCGACGATCTCTGCGCCTCGTTCCAGGAGGCGGCGCTCGACGTGCTCGTCGAGAAGGCCCGCCGCGCGCTCGCGACGACCGGACTGCGGAGACTCGCGCTGGTGGGCGGCCTCGCCGCCAACACGCGCCTGCGCGAGCGCGTCGCGGAGCTCGCGCGCGAGCTCGCGATCGAGACGCGCTTCCCGCCGATCGCGCTGTGCACCGACAACGCCGCGATGATCGGCGCAGTCGCGGACGGGATGTTGCGCGCGGGACGCATCGCGCCGCTCGACCTCGAGGCGTTCTCGCGCGTGCCGGCGACTCACTCGAGCGCGACATAGCCTCCGCGCGGCGCGAGCTCGCGGCGCACGGCCTCGCGCCGTCGCGCGCCCGCGGCCAGAACTTCCTGCGCCGGCCGGAGATCGCGACCCGCATCGTCGAGAAGCTGCAGCTCCGCGCGAGCGACGCGGCGCTCGAGATCGGCCCCGGCCTCGGTCAGCTCACCCGCGCGCTCGCGGCGGTCGCGCGCCGCACACTCGCACTCGAGGTGGACCGGGGCCTGTTCGCGCTGCTCGCAAGCGAGGTCGAGCTCCCGGCCTCCGTCGAAGTCCGGCTCGCCGATGCGCTCGAGGCCGACTTCCCCGCGCTCGTCCGCGAGCTCCGGCCGCCGGTGGTGCTGGTTGGCAACCTGCCGTATTCCATCGCGGGGCGATTGCTCGGCGAGTTACTCGTGCCGGATACGCCGTTTCGGCGCATCGGCTGCATGGTGCAGCGCGAGCTCGCCGATCGCCTGCTTGCCGAGCCGGGCGGCGACGACTACGGGACGCTCAGCGTCTATGCGCGCCTCTGGTTCTCGGGCGAGAGACTCCTCGAGCTCTCGCGCGAGGAGTTCTCGCCGCGGCCCAAGGTGCGCTCGACGTTTCTCGCGCTGACGCCGCGCGCGACACCACCGCGTGTCGCCGACGTCGCCGTGCTTCGGCGCGTGGTGCGCGCCGCCTTCGGCCAGCGCCGCAAGCAGCTGCGCGGAGCGCTCGAGAGCGAGTTTCCGCACGCGGCCGATGCGCTCGCTTCGCTCGGCATCGATCCGCGGCGGCGCGGCGAGACGCTCGACGAGTCCGAGTTCGCGGCGCTCGCAAACGCGTTCGCACTTGCCGGTGCGTGAGCGCCGGTTGACACGCGCGAGGCGCGACGCTTAGCCTCTCCTCCGCAGCGAGTCCGCATCGATAGAGCCCGGAAGCTTGGATCTCCAAAGGGACCGAGACCGAAGGCGCGATGTTCGATGCGGACGGCCAGGCGGCCAGAGGCCGCAACAGGTCGGGCCGTCCGCAGTCTGCACGCGAGAGCGCCTTTGATCGACGTCGAAAACGATCAGGGCGCTCGATTCGTTTGTGGCTCGCGGGAGGCAAACATGAACACCCCCGAGGCACGCATCACCGTCCCCGCATTCCAGCGCAAGAAGGCGCGTGGCGAGAAGATCGCGATGCTGACCGCCTACGACCATCCGTTCGCGCGCATCTTCGACCAGGCCGGGATCGACGCGCTGCTCGTCGGCGACACGATGGGCCACGTCGTGCAGGGCCACGACACGACCCTGCCAGTCACTCTCGACGAGGTCATCTACCACTGCCGCATGGTGAGTCGCGCGGCGCGGCGCGCGCTCGTCGTCGGCGACATGCCGTTCGGCAGCTATCAGGTCAGCGTCGAGGACGCGCTGCGCAACGCGCTGCGTCTGATGAAGGAGGGCGGGGCGCACGCCGTGAAGCTCGAGGGCGGCGAGCGTGTGGCGGATCGGATCGCGGCGTTCGCGCGCATGGAAATTCCGGTCATGGGCCACGTCGGACTGACTCCCCAATCGGTGCACCAGTTCGGCGGCTACCGCGTCCAGGGCCGCGGCGACGAGGGACACGAAAAAGTGTTGCGCGATGCGAAGGCGGTCGAGGCCGCGGGCGCGTTCGCGGTCGTGCTCGAGTGCGTGCCGCGCGAGCTCGGCGCCGAGATCACGCGCTCGCTCGCGATCCCGACGATCGGCATCGGCGCCGGCTTGGGTTGC
>Ga0326731_1000026_pt1 | contig 36785 bp, 36 predicted proteins | sample MHFSIPfraction_FD_207645 | JGI IMG/M metagenome (GOLD analysis project Ga0326731, IMG submission 207645) | Lab enriched peat soil microbial communities from Michigan Hollow, Ithaca, NY, United States - MHF9FY SIP fraction | ecosystem: Environmental > Terrestrial > Soil > Wetlands > Peat | place...
GCAACCGCGGAACGACGAGCGCAGTCATGTCGTGGCGAACTGGATCCTCGACCTGCCGTACGCGTTCGGCATTCAGTTCAGCGGCCTCATCACACTCGGCAGCGGCACGAAGTCCGATATCGGTGACTTCTTCGGAGCGCCGGGCAATCCACCGCCGCAACTGGGCGGTTTCTCACCCCCGAAGAGCAGCTTCATCGTCCCAAAAGCATGGGCGTTCCGAAACGTCGACGTTCGGTTTCGGAAGGATTTCCCGCAGATTTCGGGAACGACGCTCGGCTTGACGGTGGACATCTTCAACGTGTTCAACTACCAGAACTTCGGATGCTTCAACACCTTTAACCCCACCGACGTGAATTTCGGCAAGGCGAGCTGCACGGTCAGCGATCCGCGCCGACTCCAAATCGGGGGCGAGTACAGCTTCTAGCTCCTAACTAGTCGCCGGTCCCCGGCCAGTTGTGCCGGGGGCCGGCGCAGGTCAACTACCACCACGGGGGTAATCTCAGCGCAGAGTCCAAGGAGGATCGACTGGCGAAGATGATTACTCAACAGCACAGGAGGACCAGATGACCACGCACAGGAACGTGCTACTAAGCCTCCCACTCGCAGCTGTTTCTATCGTCTTTGCCTGTTCCAGGGACGGCCGCGTCACAGGCGTGGAAAGCAACGACCCGCTAGTACGCAACGTGGTAGCCCTAGGTTTTCGCAGCGACATGATCAGGGACATGGGAGATTAATTCTTGGTCGAGGGCGACGTCATAATATCCAAGACATCGCTCGGTGGTTCTGGCGAGCCTCGGCCGCAATTCCAATGGACTACCGATGTGCTCGTCGGTTCGTCGCAGGTCCAGAACATCACCGCCGATCTCGGCGGCCTAGCCAGCCAGCCCGCCTGGCAGACTGCAGCCCGGCAGGCACTGGTGGAGTGGAATAGAGTCAATTGCAGCAGCGTTCGCCTCGTCGAAGCGAGTCCGGGGGACATCACCTTCAGCACCTTCTCTACGTTCCCAAACGTCGCGGCAGCAGCCAGTTTCCCTGTCGACGCGCCTCCCGGGAGTGGTAAGCCCGGTCCCACCATCAGGGTGAACGTCTCGTACACCGGCTCGCCGAATAACTCCAGTACGAAGTTCCGCAACATGGTGCACGAGATTGGCCACACGGTCGGATTCCGGCATACCAACTGGCAGAGCCAGGGAGAGCCTCAGTCTCCTCCGGGCGCCAACTTAGTACCAGGCACGCCTCAGACGGACGCAGCATCCGTCATGAATGGCGGCACAGCAACGTCTTCGTGGAGTGGGTTCAGCACGTATGACACGGTCGCAACGAGGACCCGATACCCCGGCGGTCTCTGTGTCCAGCCCATCACAGGCTCAGCTACCATGAGTGCGGGCAACACCTGCTACTATTATGCCTCCGCCACTGGCGGGGTTGCCCCCTACACTTTTACATGGTCTTGGACCACCACCGACGGGGGTTCCGTAGGCGGCTACTCGCCGGCTAACGGAACCTTCCTTCTTGCCGCCCAGAGCTCGTACGGGACGGTGAAGCTGGCGGTCACAGCTACCGATGCCGCGGGGGGAGCGGGAACCGGCTTGAAGACCATAACGATCAGCCCCTTGTACCCCTGCAACCACTGAAGCGTCGGGATGCCTGGGGGCATGGCTTGGAGACAGTGATGAGTTGCCCTCGCTTCGACAGATACCTCCTGATCTCACGAATCGGGACAGGAGGTATCTGACAGGGCGGGAAAGGAGGCCGTCGGTGGTGGAACAGTGAATCGCCGTCCGGCAGGCCTCTTCAGCTGTGACTCTTGACCCTCTCAGGATTCCGACAAGTGTGCGCTATTCGGAGCCTACCGTTCGTCCCTCGGTGTGCACTGGTCCTCGCGCTGGCCGGATGCGGGGGCAGCGCAGCCCCGCTCTTGGGCCCCGGCTCGCCGCGTGCCCAAGCATTCCTCGACACGCTCGAGCAGCGGACCTTCAACTTCTTCTGGGAGCAGAGCAACGCGCAGACGGGGCTCACCCCGGACCGTTGGCCTAGTCTCACTTTCTCGAGCATCGCGGCGGTCGGGTTCGCCCTGACGGCCTATCCGATCGGCGCCGAGCGGGGCTACGTGACCCGGAGCCAGGCCGCCGATCGCACCCTCGCCACGCTGCGTTGGTTCTGGCTGGCCCCACAAGGCCCTCAGGCGACGGGCACGAGCGGGTACCACGGGTTCTTTTATCACTTTCTCGACCTGCAGAACGGCCAGCGCTTTCAGACCGTCGAGCTCTCGACCATCGACACCGCGCTGCTGCTGGGCGGTGTGCTGTTTTGCCGCGAGTACTTCAACGGCGCCGATTCGACCGAGGCGGCGATCCGCGCCACCGCTGATTCGCTCTACGCCCGCGCCGACTGGGCGTGGGCGCAGCGCACCCCGCCGCTCGTCAACATGGGATGGACGCCCGAAAGCGGCTGGCAGCCACTCGACTGGCGCGGCTACAACGAGGCGATGCTGGTCTACATCCTGGCCCTCGGCTCTCCCACGCACCCGATCGATTCGACCGCCTGGGCCGCCTGGAGCGCGACCTATCAATGGGGGAGCTACTACGGGCAGGCGCACATCGGGTTCGCTCCGCTGTTCGGTCACCACTACACGCACGTCTGGGTGGACTTCCGCGGCGTCGCGGACGAGTACACCCGCTCGCACGGCCTCGACTATTTCGAGAACACCCGCCGCGCGACGCTGGCGCAGCGTGCGTACGCGATCGCCAACCCGGGCCGCTGGTCGGGATACGGCGCCGACGTCTGGGGACTGTCCGCCTCGGATGGTCCCGCGGACGCGACGCTTCCCGTCAACGGCTTGCCGCGGCACTTCTTCACCTACGCCGCGCGCGGGGCGTCATTCACGGAGGTGCGTGACGACGGGACCATCGCGCCCACGGCCGCCGGCGGCTCGATCCCGTTCGCGCCGGAAGTCGCGGTGCCAGCGTTGATCGCGATGCGCGAGCGCTACGGCGACTGGGTGTTCGGCAGCTACGGATTCCTCGATGCCTTCGATCCGACCTTCCAGTTTTCGGGCCAGGCGAGCGCGGGAAAGGTCGTCGCCGGGCAGGGCTGGTTCGACACGGACTACCTGGGCATCGACCAGGGGCCGATCCTCGCGATGATCGCGAACTACCGCAGCGACCTCGTGTGGAAGTTCATGCGCAAGAGTCCCTACATCATCCGGGGTCTGCGCCGCGCGGGGTTCCGCGGCGGCTGGCTGGACCAGGCGCCGTGACGCTCCCCCGGCGACGCATCCTCGTCTGCGCCGCCCTCGGGCTGCTCGCAGCCGGATGCGCGCCGCGCGAGTCGCCCGACACGGTGCGGTTCTGGGCGTTCGGCAGGGAAGGCGAGGTCGTGGCGCAGCTGGTGCGCGACTTCGAGCGCGGGCACCCCGGCGTCCATATCCGGGTCCAGCAGATTCCCTGGAGCGCCGCGCACGAGAAACTGCTCACCGCACACGTGGGCGACGCCTCGCCCGACCTCGCGCAGATGGGCAACACCTGGGTCCCCGAGATGGTGACGCTGGGCGCGCTGGTCCCGCTCGATTCCCTGGTGCGTACCGCACCCGACATGGATTCGACCGGCCACTTCCCCGGCATCTGGGCGACCAACGTGGTGGACGGCCATGTGTTCGGCGTTCCCTGGTATGTGGACACGCGGGTGCTGTTCTATCGCACCGACATCCTGGCGCGGGCGGGATACAGCCGCATGCCCGACAACTGGGAGGACTGGCACGCGGCGATGCGGGCGATCACCCGCGTGATGGGCCCGGGCCACTACGCGATCTACCTGCCGCTCAACGAGTGGCCGCCGCAGGTCATCCTGGGGCTCGAGCGGGGATCTCCCCTGATCTCCCCCGATGGCCACGGGGTCTTCGCCGATTCGGCGTTCGCCGGCGCGTTCGATTTCCTCCTATCCCTTTACCATGACGGGCTCGCTCCTCCGGTGAGCAACACCGAGATCGCGAACCTGTACCAGGAGTTCGGGCGTGGCACCTTCGCCATGTACATCACGGGCCCGTGGAACATCGGCGAATTCCGCCGCCGGCTCCCCCCTCAGCTGCAACACGTGTGGACGACGGCGCCGCTCCCGGGACCGACAGGACCCGAGAGCGGCGTCTCGCTCGCCGGGGGCTCGAGTCTCGTACTGTTCCGCTCCTCGAAGCACAAGGCGCTGGCGTGGGAGCTGATGCGCTACCTGTCGCGCCCCGACATCCAGGCGCGCTTCTACCAGCTCACGGGAGACCTGCCCGCGCGACGCGAGGCGTGGAACGACTCGATCCTGGCAAACGACCGGGAAGCGCGGGCGTTCCAGATCCAGCTCGGCCGGGCCGTGCCGACGCCCATGATCCCCGAATGGGAGGAAGTGACGACGAAGGTGATGGACGAGACCGAGGCGGCGGTGCGCGGCGGGATCACGCCGAGTCAGGCGCTCAGCGCGCTCGACCGGGACGTGGACCGGCTGCTCGAGCGGCGCCGCTACCTCCTGGCCCGCCGCGGCAGCGGAGAGTGACGCACCACGAGGACCGGCCCGCCTCACGCGCGGCGTGGGTCTTCGTCACCCCTGGGCTCGCCCTGATCGGGGTGTTCTTCGCCATTCCCGTGATCGGCTCGTTCCTGCTGTCGTTCACCGACTTCGACATCTATTCGATCGGGGACCCAGCCAGCACCCGGTTCATCGGCCTCGAGAACTACCGGGCCCTCTTCACGACGCCACTCTTCTGGACCGCGCTGAAGAACACCACGTACTACGTCGCGGTAGGCGGGCCGTTGTCGGTCGCGGTGTCGCTCGCCGCCGCGATCGCGGTCAACGCCAAGGCGGTGCGCTGGAAGCCGTTCTTCCGCAGCGCGTTCTTCGCCCCGTGGGTGACCTCCCTCGTCGCGGTCTCGCTGGTGTGGCGCTACGTCTACCACCCGCAATACGGGCCGCTCAACGCGATGCTCGGCGCCTTGGGGATCGGCCCCATCGACTGGCTCGGCAATCCGCGCTGGGCGATGCCGGCGATCATCCTCGTGTCGGTGTGGAAGAACTTCGGCTACAACATGCTGGTGTTCCTCGCCGGACTGCAGACGGTTCCCGAGGAGCTGTACGAGGCGGCCGATCTCGACGGCGCCGGCGTGTGGCGCCGCTTCCGCCACGTCACCCTGCCGATGCTCGGCCCGACGCTCGTGTTCGTAGGCATCGTGACGATGATCGCGGCGTTCCAGATCTTCAGCGAGCCCTACGTGATGACGCAGGGCGGCCCGCTCAAGAGCACGCTCACGCTGATGCTCTTCATGTACGAGCAAGGGTTCCGCTGGTGGCGCCTCGGCTTCGCCGCCGCCGTGGCGGTGGTGCTCTTCCTGCTGACTCTCGTCGGGACGCTGGTGCAGCTCCGGCTGCGCCGGGAGCGGACGGCGTGAAGCGGAAACTCCAGGCCGCGGCGCTGCACGCGCTGCTGCTCGTGGCTGCCCTGCTGGCGGCCAGCCCGCTCCTGTGGATGCTGTCGGCGTCGTTCATGCGGCAAGGCGAGGCGAACGCCTCCCCGCCGCCACTCATCCCGCACGCGCCGACGCTCGAGCACTACCGCGCGCTCTTCATCAGCCAGAGCCTCGGACGCTACTTCGCGAACAGCGTGATCATCTCGGTGGGCGGCACCCTGCTCGGCGTGCTGATCACCGCCATGGCGGGCTACGCGTTCGCAAAGCTGCGGTTTCGCGGCCGCGACCGGCTGTTCGGCGTGCTGCTCGCCGGCATGGTGGTGCCGGGACAGGTCGCGATGCTGCCGATGTTCCTCGAGCTGCGCCAGCTGGGACTGATCAACACGCTGTTCGGCGCGATGATCCCCGTGCTCGCGCCGATCTACGGCGTGTTTCTGGTGCGCCAGTACGCGCTCTCGATTCCCGACGATTTACTGGACGCCGCCCGGCTGGACGGGGCCGGCGAGCTGCGGATCTTCCGCTCCGTCGTCCTGCCCACGATCGCGCCGGTGCTCGTCACGCTCGGCGTGTTCACGTTTCTCTCTGCCTGGAACGACTTCATGTGGCCGCTCATCGTCTTGAGCGACGACGCGCGCTACACGCTGCCGGTGGCCCTGGCCAACCTGGCCGGCGAGCACGTGCAGGACGTAGAGCTGATGATGGCGGGTGCCGTCGTGACGGTGCTGCCGGTGTTCCTCTCCTTCCTCTTCCTGCAGCGCTACTACATCCAGGGCATCATGGCCGGGAGCGTGAAGGGATGATCGCTCTCGCCATCGCCGGCCTGCTGGTGGGCGTCCAGCGCGACTCCCTCGCGCCGCGACGGCTCGACGACTTCGAGCGAATCACCGCCTGGAGTGCCCATCCGGCCGACGGGGTCCGCATGTCGCTGCACGCCGACCGTGGGCACGACGGCCGCGCGCTGCGTCTCGACTTCGCGTTCGCCGCGGGCGGCGGGTACGCCATCGCGCGCCGAGCGCTTCCCATCGACCTGCCCGCGAACTACGCCTTTTCCTTCTGGATCCGGGGAACGGCCCCGCCCAACACACTCGAGTTCAAGCTGGTGGACGCCTCGGGAGAGAATGTCTGGTGGTATACGGAGCGCGATCGTGCCTTCGACGGGACGTGGCACCGGGTCACCATCCGGAAGCGGCAGATCGCGTTCGCCTGGGGACCGCTGGGCGGCGGCGTGCTGAACCGCGCGGCGTCGCTCGAGCTCGTCATCACCGCCGGTCGGGGCAGCGGCTCGGGCTCGGTGTGGTTCGACGACCTGGTGTTGACGCCGCTGCCGGATCTGGGGCCGTACGCCGGAACGCCGGTCGCGACGGCGGACGCGGCGCTGCCGGGGCACGGGGCGGCGGCGCTGCTGGACGGCGACAGCGCGACGGCCTGGCGCACCGGACCCACGAGCCACCGCGTCCTGGTGACGCTCGATTTCGGCCGGCCCCGGGAGTTCGGCGGGCTCTCACTCGCATGGGAACCGGGGGCCGCGGCGCGCGACTACGACGTGCTGCTCTCCGACAACCGTCGCCAGTGGCATCTGGTGCGGCGGATCCGAAACAGCGGCGGGGGCACCGATCACCTCCGCCTGCCCGATTCGGAATCGCGCTACCTCCGCCTGGCGCTGCGCTCGCCGGGAGCCGGCGGCTACGGTCTGCGCGAGATCACGGTCCAGCCGCTCGAGGTCGGCGCCACGCGCAACGCTTTCTTCGCAGCCGTGGCGCGCGCCGCGCCGCCCGGAACCTATCCACGCGCGCTGCTGGGTGAGCGAGCCTACTGGACGGTGATCGGGGACGACGGCTCGCGCGTGAAGGCGCTGATCAACGAGGATGGCGCGGTCGATGCGGGACCCGGCGCATTCTCGCTCGAACCGTTCCTCCAGGAGGACTCGTTGTTCTCCTGGTACAACGTGACCCGACGCGTGCGGCTGATCGAGGGCTACCTGCCGATCCCCGAGGTCGAGTGGACGGCGGGACCGTTGCGGCTCACCGTCACGGGATTCACGGTCGGGACGCCCGATCGACCTTCTCTTGTCGTGCGCTACCGGGTGACCAACTCGAGTGCCGAGCCGCGTCGCCCCCTGTTGTACGTCGCCATCCGGCCGTTCCAGGTGAATCCACCCTGGCAATTCCTCGGCACGCCCGGCGGCGTGGCGCGCGTGGACTCGCTCCACTGGACCGGCACACGGCTGGTGGTCAACGGCGATCGCTCGGTGTTGCCGCTCGTACCGCCGGCGCGCGTGGGTGCTTCGGCATTCGACCAGGGTGAGATCGCGGAGCGGCTGCGGACCGGTTCGCTCCCCGCGGCCCTCATGGCGCGCGACAGCAGCGGGGCGGCGTCGGCGGTGTTGGCGTATCCGCTCAGCCTGTCCGCGGGCGACTCCGCGGACATCGGCATCGAGGTGCCGCTCGAACCCGCGGCCAATGGGGTCCTGACGCCGTCGGAGTCGAGCGCGACCCAGGCCCTCGCCGCCGCGGCCGCCCGGTGGCGGCAACGACTCGGCGACGTACGCGTCGAGCTTCCGGCCGGCACGGGAGCCGTGCTCGCCGATGCGATGCGCAGTACCGTGGGCTGGATCCTCGCCAGCCGGAACGGTGCGGCGCTCGAGCCGGGATCCCGCTCCTACGACCGCTCCTGGATCCGCGACGGCGCGCTCATGTCGGCCGCGTTGCTCCGCTTCGGCTACGCCGACGTCGTGCGTGCCTACATCGACTGGTACGCCCCGCACCAGTACGCGAGCGGCAAGGTGCCGTGCTGCGTGGACGCGCGCGGCGCCGACCCGGTGCCGGAGCACGACTCCAACGGCGAGTTCATCTACCTGGTCATGGAGTACTGGCGCCACACGGGCGACCGCGCGCTGCTCGAGCGAATGTGGCCGAGCGTAGTGCGGGCCGTCGGCTACCTCGATTCGTTGCGGCAGACGCGACGGACGCCCGAATTCCAGACCGGTGACGCGCAGGTCTTCTTCGGCCTGCTGCCGCCGTCAATCAGTCACGAAGGCTATTCGGCGAAGCCGATGCACTCCTACTGGGACGACCTGTTCGCGCTGCGCGGCTTCAAGGACGCGACCCTCATGGCCCAGCTGCTCGGTCACACGGAGGACGCCGGCCGATTCGCCGCCATGCGGGACGAGTTCGCCGGCGACCTGGCGCGCTCGATCCAGCGGGCGATGGCGCAACATCACATCGACTACATCCCCGGCGCGGCGGATCCCGGGGACTTCGACGCCACTTCCACGACGATCGCGCTCTCGCCGGTCGCGGCAGATTCTCTGCTTCCGCGCGCGGCCCTGGAGCGCACCTTCGAGCGCTACTGGACGAACCTCCAGGGACGCCTCAACGACACCACCTGGGACGGCTACGCCGGCTACGAGGTCCGCGCCGTGGGCGCGATGCTGCGGCTCGGTTGGAAGTCGCGGGCGCTGGCCCTGTTGCAGGCGTTTCTCGCCGACCGCGAGCCACCGGCCTGGAATCAATGGCCCGAGGTGATCTACCGCGACCGCCACGCCCCGAAGTTCATCGGCGACGTTCCCCACGCGTGGGTCGGTGCCGATTTTCTCCGCTCGGCCAGCGACCTCTTCGCGTACGAGCGCGAGTCGGACAGCGCGCTCGTCATCGGCGCCGGACTGGAGGAGGCCTGGCTCGCGGACAGCGGCGTGCGCATCGACGTGCACACCTGGTGGGGCGCCCTGCGCTACTCCGCCCGGCGAGAGGGCGCTGCGGTCCGGTTCCGGATCGAGAATGGCGTGCGGGTGCCGCCCGGTGGGCTCGTGGTGTGTGCGCCCTTTTCAGGTCCGAGGCGCGTTCAGGTCGACGGAACGGCGACGGTCCCCGACAGCGCCGGCAGAATCATCGTGCGTCGTGTGCCGGTGGACGTGGTCTTCGACTACTGAACCAGAACGGAGCAGATTGAGTCTCCATGTCAGGGATTGAGCGCCGCTCCGTTGGTACGGATCACGTCGGCGTAGAACCGAGCGCTGGACTTCGGCGTGCGGACCTGCGTCTCGAAGTCCACATGGTAGAGCCCGAAGCGCTTGGTATAGCCCGCGCTCCATTCGTAGTTGTCGAGCAGCGACCAGGCGAAGTAGCCGCGCAGATCGACGCCCAACCCGATCGCACGGCGCGCCGCCACCAGATGTTCCCGCAAATAGCTGACCCGTTGGGGATCATCGACCAGCGGCCCGGCGGCGCGCGGCGGATCGTCGAACGCGGCGCCGTTCTCGGTCACGTAGAGCGGCACCGGTCCGTAGCGGTCCCGGACCCAGGCCAGCACGTCAGTGAACGCGGGCGCGTACACCTCCCAGTCCGTCGCCGTGTAGACGTGGCCGGGTTGGCGCACCGGCGCGGCATGCAGCGGCGCGGCGGCGGGGTCGTGGCGCGTGACGCCGCGGGTGTAGTAGTTGATGCCGAGAAAATCGAGCGGCTCGCGGATCAGCGGGAAATCGTCCTCCGGAAACGCGGGCCACGCGGACCCGAACACCTCCGTCATCTCCTCGGGATAGCGGCCGAAGAACACGGGGTCCAGAAACTGGCGGTTCATGTAGGCGTCGGCGCGGCGCGTCGCGGCGATGTCCTCGGGTCGCTGCGACGCCGGGACCTTCGGCTCGAGATTCACGACGAGGCCCGCCGGCGCTGCCCGCTCGGCGCGGATCGCCCGGAGCGCGGCGCCGTGCGCACGCAACAGGTTGTGACTGGCGATCGGGGCTTCGGCCGGCGCGCGGTGACCCGGCGCGTGCACGCCGTGCAGGTAGCCGGCGTCGCTCACGACCCACGGCTCGTTCAGCGTCGCCCAGAGGGCGACCCGGTCGCCGAGGGCTCGCACCATCACCCGGGCGTAGTCCGCGAACCACTCCGCGATGTCGCGATTGAGCCAGCCGCCCTGGTCGTCCAGCGCCGCCGGCAGATCCCAGTGGTACAATGTGACCACGGGTCGGATGCCGCGGGCCAGGAGCAGGTCGGCGAGGCGATCGTAAAAGGCGAGCCCTGCGGAGTTCACCCGTCCGCGTCCTTCCGGCAGCACGCGCGCCCACGCGACGCTGAACCGGTAGGCCCCGAGCCCGAGCTCGGCCATGAGTTGCACGTCCTGAGGGGCGCGCCGATAGTGGTCGCACGCGACGTCTCCCGTCTCGCCGTTAGCGGTCTTGCCCGGCGTATGGGCGAAGCGGTGCCAGATGCTCGCGCCGGCACCGTCGGCCAACGGCGATCCTTCGATCTGGTAGGCGGAGGTGGCAGCGCCCCACAAGAATCCGCCGGGGAAACGGATCGCCGCGTCAGACATCAGGGGAGTACCACGGCATGGCCAGTGTGACCCTGGAAGGTGTTCGCAAAATATACGAAGAGCACGGGCGGTCCTCCGTCGTGGTGCACGACCTCGACGTGTCCGTGGCGGACGGCGAGTTCCTGGTGCTGGTGGGACCGTCCGGTTGCGGGAAGAGCACGACCCTCCGGATGATCGCCGGCCTGGAGAGCATCTCCGCGGGCACGATCAAGATCGGCGACCGCGTCGTCAACGACATCCCCGCGCGCGACCGCGACATTGCGATGGTGTTTCAGAACTACGCGCTGTATCCGCACATGACGGTCTACCAGAACCTCGCCTTCGCCCTGACGATGCGCCGCCTCGCCAGGACCGAAATCGACCAGCGCGTGCGCGCCGCCGCCGATCTGCTCGAGCTGGGCCCCCTGCTCGATCGCCGGCCCCGCCACCTGTCGGGGGGCCAGCGGCAACGCGTGGCCGTGGGACGGGCGATCGTGCGCCAGCCCCAGGTGTTTCTGTTCGACGAGCCGCTCTCCAACCTCGATGCGAAGCTGCGCGTGCAGATGCGGCGCGATCTGGCGGCGCTGCGCCGCCGGTTGGGCACCACGATGATCTACGTGACGCACGACCAGGTGGAGGCGATGACGCTGGGCGACCGCATCGTCGTCATGCGGGACGGGCGCGTCCAGCAGGTGGACACCCCGTTGGCGCTCTATCGCCGGCCGGCGAACGTGTTCGTAGCCACCTTCCTCGGGACCCCGCCGATGAACCTCGTGCGGGGGACGCGGGCGCCGGACGACCCCGCGACGTTCCAGGCCGACCAACGCGGCTTTCGCCTGCCGCTGGGGGCGACCTCCGTGCCGGCGGGGCAGGCGGTGATCCTGGGAATCCGACCCGAGGATCTGCGGCTCGACGCTCCGGGCGCCTCCGGGGGGGGCGTGCTGGCGCGGGTGGAGGAGATCGAGCCGTTGGGCAGCGAGACGCTGGTGTCGCTCGACGCCGCGGGCGTCGTCCTCACCGCGCGGCTCGAGGGCGCGGCGACGGTCCAGCGCGGGGGGGCCGTGACGGTGACCGTGGCGCCGGAGGCGCTGCACGTGTTCGACGGATCGTCCGAGGTCAGGTTGACCACGTGACCATCCTCGAATTCGGTCTAGACGTCACCGTCCATTGATCGATGGCGTGCGGGAGCCGGGTCAGTCTTCCGGCTCCCGCCGCACCCAGCCCCACAAGAGCGACAGCTTGTACGGACCGCGCCAGAGCGTGAGCAGTCCGATGGCCGCGTAATACAGGCTGCCGGCGGCGAGCGCCCGGTGCGGCTCGACGCACCAGCTGACCGTCCGCGGGTCTCTCAGCACCTCGTCGGGCAGCAGCACCTGTGGCGCATGGCACCAGCCTGGGTAGTCCGCGATACGAAAATGGATGTCGGACGCACCGAGCGCGGGGATCGAGAGCCACACGCTGGCCGCTGTGGCCGCCCCATAGAGCACGATCTCGCGCAGGGGCGCCCGCAGATGCCGGGCGCCCTCTCGTCCGGCGCGCGCCAGGCGCACGCGGTTCCAGAGGAGCGCCCCGTATGCCGCCACGGGCCACCACAGATTCCAGCGGAACGCGAAGTACACCGGTGGGACCGCGCACAGAAGCACGAGCACGGCCATGCTCTTGGCTTTGTCCTTCCATTCGGTCTCTGTGGCGAATCCGTACGCGGCACCGACGGTCAGGATGGTCACGATGAGAATCCATCCCTCGATCTCGACCAACAGCATGAGGTCGACGCCGTAGCGGCTGCCGAGACCGAACACATCCAGCCACGCGGCGCCGAACAAGCCCCCGAGAGCCAGATCCGGCAGGCCGTGCGCCAGGCGCGCGCCGAATCCCCGACCTTCCGGCGGTCGGGGAGGCAAGATACGAATCACGCCTAAAGGTCGAGCTTCTTGGCGACGATGGCGAGTCCTTCGGCGCCGAGCAGCGCACGCGCCATCGGGAAGAGCACGTCGTTTTCGCGGTGAATGTGGGTCCGGAGCAAATCCACGATCTCGAGCGACCGGTGGGCGACCTGCTCGCGGTCGCCGCGCTCGATGGCGGCCGCGAGATCCGCCTCCAGCTTCCACAGCGCCTCATGCTCCTCGAGAAACGGGCCAATGGGAGCCTCTCCCCCGAGCAGCGGGAACAGGGCACGCTCCTCGTCCTCGTTGTGCTGCCGGACAGCGCCGCACAGCAGCCCGTGCACCTCCCGGGCGATCGCGAGCTGCGGCCCGGCTGGTGCGCCGGTGCGCAGCGTTTCCGCGGCCGCTTCGAGTCGGTCGAGGGCGGACAACGCGACCGTGTGCTCTTCTTCGAATCGACGGATCGGATCCGGCGTCATGGCGTCACCACCCACCGGACGCCCTCGCCCCGGCGCAGCCGGTCGAACCCCTCATTGATGCGGTCGAGTGGGAACGTCCCGCTGACGATCGGCTCGAGGGTGATGCGACCCGAGGCGACCAGCGCCACGATCTCCGGGTACACGCCCGCGCCACAGCCCAGGCTCCCCACGAGCTCCAGCTCGTAGAACATCAGCTTGGCGGCATTGATCGGGACGGGGTCGTGCGAGAAGCCGATCACGACCAGGCGTCCTCCCTTGCGGATCAGGTTGAACGCGAGATCGATCGTCTTCGGGTTGCCCACCACTTCGAAGGCGACGTCGACGCCGCCGTCGGTGAGCTTGCGGACCTCCTTGTCCACGCGCTCGGTCGCGCCCGGGTTGATGGTGTGTCGCGCTCCCAGCTGCCGGGCGAGCTGGAGCCGTGCGTCGTTCAGGTCCACGGCGATGACCGTGGCGCCCGCGACGGACGCGCACTGGACGACGTTGAGGCCCACGCCGCCGCAACCAACCACCGCGACGGTGTCACCCGCGCGCACCTGGCCGCGCTCTTTCACCGCATGGTACGGAGTCGAGACGGCGTCGGCGATGACGCAGGCGCGCTCGAGCGGCATGTCGGGAGGCAAGCGTACCAGCTCCTTCGCCGGCACCGCGAGTAGCTCGGCGAATGCCCCGTTCGTGTGGTTCCCGGGCATCACCAGATCGGTGCACAGATTCTCGCGACCCGCCCGGCAGAAGCGACACCGGCCGCACGCCCACACCGATGGGGCCAGTACCCGGTCTCCCTCCGCGAATTCGCTCACCCCGGGTCCGAGCCGTGCGACCGTCCCGGCGGCCTCGTGCCCCAGGATGATGGGCGGGGCCTTGAACGTCGGGACGCCGTGGTCGAGGTAATGCAGGTCGGTGTGACAGAGCCCGCACGCCGCGACCCGCATCACGATCTCTCCCGCCTTCGGCTCGGGGGCGGGCACATCCTCGATCGTGAGTCGTTGCCCGTTGCCGTGGTAGACGGCGGCTTTCATCGGACCTCCCCCTCACGGCGACGCGTATAGATCACCTGGAAGTAGCCCGCTTTCACGAGCCAGCACGATCCGCATTCTTCGCGCAGACCTTCCGGGAGCCCGGGCTCCACCCGCACTTCGAACCCGGCCTGACGGTACAGCTCGACGGCTTCCCGGGCGCGGTCCGGATCAGCGACGAAGCGCCGCTCCCAGCCGTCAGCCGGCATGCGCGGTGGCGCCTTCGGCGAGCCGGCGCAGGCGGCGCTGGGCCAGCAACGCGGCGCCGAACGCCGAGGTGTACTGCACCAGATCGCCGGGGAGCACGTTGACGCTCGTGCCGAGCGCATTCTCCACTACGCGGATCATGCGCTCGAATCGCAGGATGCCTCCGACGAGGGTGAACTCCGGTTCCATGCGCACGCGCTTCATCAGCTGGACGGAGCGGTCCACCAGCGAGACGATGGCGCCGTGCATGATGTCGGCCGGTGCCGCGCCCTCGGAGAGCTGATTGATGACCTCCGATTCGGCGAACACGGCGCACACCCCGGAGATGGACACCGGCGCCTTCGAGGTGGCGACCAGTGGACCGATCTCCTCGGTGCCGTACCCCATGTAGCGCGCCGTCTTCTCAAGAAAGGCCCCGGTGCCGGCGGCGCACTTGTCGTTCAAGCGGAAGCTCTGGACCTTGGAGTCGGCTCCGAGGCGGCTCGCCTTCATGGTCTGGCCACCGACGTCGAGGATGGTGCGCGTGTTGGGGAAGAAATGGCTCGCGCCCCGCGCTGCCGCGGTGAGATCGGTGACCGCAGCGTCCCCGATCCCCGCCTGGTGGCGCCCGAACCCGGTCGCCACGACGTAGGCGAGGCCCTCCCGCGCCAACCCGGCTCCCTCGAGCGCCCGGGCGAGCGCCCGCTCGGCAGCCTGGACCAGTTTGAACCCGGTCGGCTCCATTCCCCGGCCGGCGATCACGCCGACCTCGTTCACGACGACGACCTTGGTGTAGGTCGAGCCGATGTCGATTCCGGCGGTGTAGGTCATGCGAAGTCCTTCGCTGGTGCCGGCGCGCGGGCCGTCACGATCCGGTCGAGGGCGAACAGCGCGGCGCCCAGCGCGCCGATGTAGTGTGCCTCGTCGCTGACGTTGACCCGCAGGCCAAGGCGCTTGTTCAGCGTCTCGACCATCGCCTGGTTCTTGGTCACACCCCCGGTGAAAGTCACCTCTTCCTCGATCCCGACGCGCCGCAGCAGGCCGATCGAGCGCGCCGCGATGGATTCGTGCACGCCGAGCAGGATGTCCTCGATCTTCTTTCCCTTGCCGAGCCATGAGAGCACTTCGGATTCGGCGAACACGGTGCAAGTGGTGCTGATCTTCACGGCGCGCTCGCCGCGCAGCGCCGTGGGTCCAAGCTCCACCAGCGGGAGATCGAGCGCGACCGCCGCCGCGCCGAGAAAGCGCCCGGTGCCCGCGGCGCATTTGTCGTTCATGCAGAAATCCACGATCTCGCCGGAGGGGTGCACCCGGATCGCTTTGGTGTCCTGCCCGCCCATGTCGAGCACGGTGCGGGTCCGCGGGAACAGCTGGACCGCCCCCCGGGCGTGGCAGCTGATCTCGGTGACCTGCGTGTTGCCGAACGTCACCTTGTAGCGGCCGTACCCGGTGCCCACGACGAATTCGATCTCCTCTTCCGGAATCCCGCCGTCGGCGAGCGCCTGCTGGAACGCCGTCTCGGCGGCACGCATGACGTTGGCGCCCGTGTCGGTCAGCGCCCGGCCCACGATCTGCCTGGCCTCATCGATCACCACTGCCTTGGTCTGCGTGGACCCGACGTCCACCCCTGCCGCGTAGGCCATGGCGTCCCCCGTCAGGCCGGCGTGGCGGCCGCCTGATGGCGACGCGCCGCGAGGCCTTCGAAAAAGGCGTCGATGCGGTTCTTCATCTGCGCTTCGGAGACCACACGCTTGTCCATCATGTCGGATTCCACGAACAGGCTGGGGACGTCCCGGATCGCCATGAGCGCCCGGCGCGTGTCCGCCAGTCCGGTCGAGACGGTGCGGCAGCTCTTAATGGGGTGATAGACGATGCCGTCCGCGGCGTGATCGTCGATCATTCGGACGAGCGCCTGGGTCTGGAAGAACATGCTGTCCATGGCGTCGCGCACGCCGAGCAACACACCCTCGGCGAGGCTCTCGAGCGGCCGTCGCAGGTCGTAGGTGAACCCCAGGTTCGCCCCACCGGATGCGAACCAGAGGTAGGTCGAGTTCACGAACACCCCGCCCCAGTCGCTGAACAGCTCGGAGAAGCGCCGGAAGATGGGATAGCAGGGGACGCCCACGAAGATCAGGCGCCACTTCTCGTCCGTCGACGTGCCGATCCCGTGCTCGGCCTTGTACGTCATCTCCTCGACCAAGTCGCGGAAGAACGACGCGCCCTCGGGGGCACCCCGGAAGCCGTTGGCGACGCCCAGATAGATGGTGCCGTCGGACAGGGCGTTGAACACGGCGGGCCGGCTCCGGTTCAGCTCGAGGACCCGCTGCCACCCCGTGTTCAGATCGTTGGCCCACCCGAGATGCTCACGCAGCCGGTCGATGTCGAACTTCTTCCCGGACACCCGCTCGCACAGCGCAATCAGCTCCTCGAGCTGCGCCGCGACGTAGCGACGGTCGCGCTCGAAGTCTTCGCTGCCCGGCGTGGAGGCGAGCCCCGCCCCGCGCGACCCCGGAATGTCGAGCGTGAAGAGCGGCATCTTGTGCATCCGCTCCCAGATCTCGCCCCACTTGATGTAGGTATTGCAGGCGTTCGTGGCGATGGCGAGGGCGGGCTTGGGGATCCGCCCCATCGGGTGGGTGCCGCCACGCAGCTGCGTCGCGACGTCCGCCTTGACGTAGCCGCAGATGTCGGGCGAGTAGCCGTAGTTCTCGGCTTCGTTCAGGTACTCGGCCGCCACCCGCCGCACCGCCGCCTGCAGCGAGTTGATCTCCGGAAAGACGATCGGGAAATCGAACACCCGCAGCAGCTCGCACAGGCTGCCCATCACAAACACGTACGCCGCGCCGCGGCCCTCTTCGGCCGCCGCGGTCAGCCCCTCGAACCACTGGCGGAACAGTCGCGCCCCCGCTTCGTTGCCGCGCCCGACGATGCCCGCTTCCTGCGTCGTGTCCGTCATGGCTCCCTCAATCGAACACCAGGTTCTCGACGAACGTCTCGAGCTGTATCTCCAGCGAATCGAAGCTGGTCATGCTCTCCTCGAATTCGCTCACGAAGTACCGCACGCCCTTGCCGTCCAGCGCGCGGGTGTGCACCACCAGCTCCTCGAGTCCCGGCTCGCACATCTTCGCGGCCATGAGAATCGCGGCCTGGGCATCGGCGTGCTCGAGGCGCTCGAGCAGCATCCGGTCCTTGGGCTTCCTGAGGTCGTGCTGCACGGGGCTGTGCTCCGAGCGATCGATGTAGCTCGTGGCCAGGGCTTGCAACGGATCACCGTCCGTCGGCACATCCGACACGAGCCAGCGCAGACCGATCAGGAGATCGTCGTCCACGACGTAGCAGGAGCGCGCGATCGCCCGCAGCAAATCGAGCGGCGGCTGCTCGCAGAAACCCCCTTCGAGGATCACCCGGATCTTGTCGCGCCGCGGGAGCGATCGAGTCTCGAGCAACGGCAGCACCACGCGCAGCAGATCGTTGTGCTCCTCGCGCGGCACGAGTCCGCCCACGGCCAGGAGCACGTACGCCTCGTCGGCCGGGACGAGCCACGGCGACTCGCGTTTCAGCGCGTACAGCCGCCGCAGCAGGGCGCGGTTCTCGTTGAACACGCCGATGGAGTGCCGCAGGTCGTCGTCGCTGATCGCGCGGCCGGCGATTTCCTCGCACAGCACACGAATCCGGTCGTACTCATCGCGCAGATACCGGGCCGCGAAGCACGAGTTCGGGTTCTGCGGCAGATAGAGAATCCGGCACGGGTAGGGGACGTTGCGTCCCCAGACACCGGCCAGATTACGCGCGGCATCGCAGATCGGGTGCGTCACGAAGAGCTCGAGCTGCACGCGTCCCGATAACGCGAGCTCGAGCGAGGTCTTGATGATGGAGCAGAGATAGGAGCCGAACCGGGAGTCGGCCTGCGTCGCCTCGATCGGGGCGCCACGCACCTTGAACGGCAGCAGGCCGGCGGCGTGGACGATCTCCTCGGGGAAATAGACCTGGAAGTGCCCCACCACCTTGCCGCCGCCCTCACGCCAGCGGCGGACCGTCGGAAAGTCGGTGTCCTCCACCAGCTCGCGACAGTGGTACAGCGTCTCTTCGAGCGACTGCCCGCGCCACTCCGTGAAGATCTCGCTCATGCGTGTCTCCAGACCGGGCGGCGCTTGTCGGTGAACGCGCGCAGCCCTTCGACCGCGTCGTGCGTTTCCATGAGATCGTGCAGATAGACCTGACCGGCCGCCCGCAGCGCGGCGTGACGCGCGAGGGCCCCGCAGCCGCGCAGCGCCGCCTTCGCCGCGCGCAGTGCCGCCGCACTGTGGCGCGCGATGCGGCGCGCCTCGGCGAGCGCCTCCTGCTCCACGTCCCCGTCCGGCACGACCCGCGCGACCAGGCCCCACCGCTCGGCCTCCACGGCCGAGATCGATTCGCCCGAATAGATCATGCGGGACACGAGCGATGGCGGCAGTCGGCCGGGGAGCAGCACACAGGCCGCGGGGGGGAACACGCCGAGCGCGATCTCGGGCTGCCCGAAGCTCGCGCCCTGGCCCGCGACGATCAGGTCCACCGGCTGCACCAGCTCGAACCCGCCCCCGACGCACCGGCCGCGGACCCCCGCCACCACCGGCACCGGAAACGCGTCCAACGCCGCCACGGTGTCGAGGAACTCCGGGATCAGGCTGAGGTGGTGCGGGGGCAGGTGCTCGCCGACATCGGCGCCCGCCGAGAAGTGGTCGCCCGTCGCCGTGAGCAGCAGCACCCGGAGGTCCGGCTGCTCGGCGAGGCGCCGCAGCTGCTCACGAACGTCCCGCAGCATGTCCCGCGTAAGGATGTTCAGGGGCGGACGGTCCAGCTCGATCCGCCCGATGCCCGATTCCGTTGTGGTCGCGACCGTCATCGCTCGATTCCTCCGCCCAGCAGTTGACCACCGTCGATCGGCACGACCGCCCCGGTGACGAACCCGGCGGCGTCGCTGCACAGGTAGCGCACCAGCGCTCCCACTTCTTCCGGAGTCCCCGTCCGCCCGAGCGGGGTGCGCGCCACCGCGCGGTCGCGGACGGCCTGCGTGAGCGAGCGCGTCATGGCGGTGTCGATGAACCCGGGCGCCACCACATTGACGGTGACCCCGTCGCGCGCGAGCTCCTGCGCCATCGACCGGGCGAGGCCCACGAGCCCCGCCTTGGCGGCCGCGTAGTTCGCCTGGCCGAAGCTGCCCCGCAGTCCGTTGATGGAGGAGATGAAGACCACGCGGCCGGTATCGGATTGCCGCAGAAACGGCTCGGCGGCTCGCGCGGCCTTGAACGCGCCGGTCAGGTTCACGTCGAGCACGTCGTTCCACTCGGCGTCGCTCATCTTCCAGCTCACGTGGTCCCGGATGATGCCCGCGGCGCACACCACCCAATCGAGCCCGCCGCGCTCCCGCACGATCCGCGCGACGGCCTCCCCGACCGCTGCCGCATCGCGGACGTCGGCGGGAAACGTGGCCGCCGCGGCTCCCGGTCCGTCCGGGAAGTCGCAATCGAGCGAGGCGACCCATGCCTCTTCGGCCAGGGCCGCGACGACCGCCCGGCCGATGCCGCGGGCGCCGCCCGTTACGAGAGCGGTGCGCCGCACAGACCGCAGTGGGTGTGAGCCGCAGGAAGATTCGTGGCGCCGCAGGCCCGGCAGTCGCGCACCGGCGCGCCCCAGGGCGCTTCGGAGGAGTCGCCCCGCGCAGCGCGCTCGCGCAGCAGGCTATAGCGCGCGGGTCGCTTCTCGGTGAAGGCGCGCATCCCCTCGACCGGCTCCCAGGAGGCATAGTGCAGCGACAGCCAGTCCTGCGCGTGCCGGACCGTCTGGTGCCAGGCGAGATCCTTCCAGAAGTTCGTCTGCTGCTTGGTGTAGCGCGTGCACTCCGGGAAGGTCGCGAGCAGACGCTGGGCGAGCTCGAGGACGGCGCTATCGAGGCGCGACAGGTCGAGCCGGTACCCGTCCCGTCCCTTCTGGGCCGCGGCAATCTGCTCGGGGCTGGCCGACTCGATCCAGGCGTCTCCCTTGCGAACGGTCGGCGCGACCCGGGTCACCAGTCCCCACGCGAGGGCCCGCTCGGCCGAAATGGGCTCGTTGAGGAGCAGCATCTCGCGCGCACGCCGATCGCCGACCGTGATCGGCAGCCATTGTGTGGCCCCGCCGCAGGCGACCGAGCCGACCTGGGTGCCGACCTGTTTGAGATACGCATGCTGGCCGATCACCGAGAGATCGCAGGCCAGCTGGCTCTCGTTGCCCCCGCCGACCGCGATGCCGTTGATACGCGCGATCACCGGCTTGCCGGTGTTCAGGATGCTCTCGATGTAGGCGCGAAACAGCGCCATGTACTTCCAGTAGTCGCGCGGCGTCCCGACGTAGGCTTCGGCGTACTCTTTGACGTCGCCGCCGGTGCAGAACGCCCGATCGCCCGCGCCGGTGAGCACGATCACGCCCACAGCGTCATCGAAGGTCGCGTCGCGGAAGGCGGTCGCGAGCTCTTCCAGCGCCGCCGTCGAGTAGGCGTTGAAGTTGTGCGGGCGGTTGATTGTGATGCGGGCGATTCCGTCCGCTTTGTCGTACAACACTTCCCGAAATCCGAAGCTCGCGGCGGCGCGAGACGTGAAATGCCGGGTGGTCGGGGTCGTCGGCGCGGTCGTCGTCATGGGGCCAGGAGTCCTCGAACGAGGTGGTCGGCAAAGTGCGCCCCGAGGATCTGCGGGCGGACCGATCCGAGGGGGGAATACCAGCGGGCGACCCAGTTGATGGCGCCCAGCATCGCGAAGACCGCGAGCTTCGGGTCCACCGCACGGAACTCGCCGGCCGCGACGCCGCGCCGCACGATATCGCGCAGCCCCTGCTCGTAGCGGTCGCGGGCGGCGATGACTTCGGCCTGGTGGCGGGGTGTGAGTGCGGACACTTCGAACGCCAGCGACGAGCCTTCGAGCGTGTCCGTCATGACGCGCACGTGCTCGCGGATCGCATGCGTGAGCTGTTCGGCATGGGTCGGACGCTGGCGCGCCGCCGCCATGATCCCAGCGACCTCCTCCAGGCCCTCGCGGTGACAGGCGTGGAGAATGGCTTCCTTGTCGGGGAAGTAGTGGTACAACGCCGTCTTGCGGACGCCGAGCTGGCGGGCGATGTCGTCGAGCGTCGTGCCGTGGTAGCCCTCGCTGCGGAAAGCGCGCAGCGCGGCACGCAGGATTTCGCTACGCCGGCGCTCGCGCTTGGCGCGCACATGGGCCGAGCGGCGGACTGGAGCACGCGATTGCGTGCCGGGTGCGGCACCTGCCATTGCCGGAGCCTCTCTGAGGGGTCCGGCTGAAAACTGAACCGCGGTTCAAAAATTTATCGTGAAGTCTGGATGAAGAGCGGAGGCACCGGGCCCGCTCAGTAGGCGTCGCGGTTGATCTCGCGGATCAGTCGCTCGTAATCGGCGCGGGTATTGATGAAATCGGTCACGGCTGGATCGTCCACGGGCACGAGGACGGCCTGCTCGGCGTGCGCGTGGAGCACCGCTCGCGCGCCATCGCGCGTCGCCGCGTCGCTGGTGCGCAGCTCCGCGAACAAGTCCTGGTCCCAGATCACCGGGTGTCCCCGGCGCCCGGCGAAGGTCGGCAGCGTCACGGGCCCATGGCGCCGCCGGTAGGTCTCCACCAGCCGTTCGACCGTCGCCACGTGCACGTGGGGCAGATCCACCGGCCAGACGAGCGCGGCCGGGGGGTGAACGGCCTCGAGTGCCTCGAGCGCACGCCGCAGCGACGCGATCGGGCCGCCGTCGACGTCGGCATTCTCCACTACCGTGCAGTCGTGCGCCGCCATCGCCGAGCGAATCGACTCGCTCCCCGGACCGACCACGACCAGCCGGTTCTTGATGTCGAGGGCTTCCAGGGCTTCGAGAATGCGCACGACGAAGGGCTCTCCGCGGAAGTCCAGCAGGGCCTTGGGAGCGCCCATCCGGGCAGAGCGGCCGCCCGCGAGGATTACGGCGGCGAGTGGCATAGGGGCGACTAGGATACCCCGGCGTTCCAAGGCGGGCAAACGATGCAGGATGAGACCCTGACACAAAAGCCGCAACTCGTTGTCCCGCATTCGAGTACGACGTCCGGCCCGTCCCGTTGCTCGGCCTCCCGGTTGCGTCCCGTGCCCAAAAGACGAGAATTAGGGCCCCCTATGGCCGTACGACGCATTCGCCTCCTGGGCGATCCGATCCTGCGCGAGCGGTGCCAGCGCGTCGAGACGCCGACCTCCGCGGCCGTGCGGCTCGTCGCGGACGATCTGCGCGACACCCTGAAGGCGGCGAAGGAGAAATACGCCATGGGACGGGCGCTGGCGGCACCGCAAATCGGGGCGCCGGTGCGCGTCATCGTCATGGACGTGGACGGGGCCAAGCAGCGGGTGACCCTCCTCAATCCCGAGATCACCGACGTCGGATCCGAGGACTTCGAGGTGTGGGACGATTGCTTCTCGTTCCCGGAGCTCCTCGTACGGGTGAACCGCGCCTACCGGATCACCGTGCAGTACATGGACATCAAGGGCAAGCCGCACACGATGGAGTGTGAGGGCCCGCTGGCCGAGCTGCTGCAGCACGAGATCGACCACCTGGACGGCATTCTGGCGCTGGACCGTGCGGTCGGACTCGACCCGTTCGCGTTCCGCAGCGAATGGGAGAAGCACCACGACCGGAGCGAGCGCTACGGGAGCCCCCGGCCCCGCGAAGCGCCCGAAGAGGCCGCGATCGCCTCGAGCTGAAACCCCTGCGCGATTCGATGTTCGTGTACCAGACGGCCATCCGCCGGCGCGTCGCCGGCGCGCTGTCGCTCGGGTTGGCCGCGGGTGCCCTCGCGTGCGGCCGGACGGTGTTCTCCTACCGTCCCCGAACCCGCACCTACTACGTCCGCGCCGAAGCGGTCCTGTGGAACTACATGCCGGCGGGGTACGACTCCGTCACGGGACAGCGCCCGCCCGCCCCCTGGGGTGATTCGCTCGTCTATCGAAAACTGCGCTACATCGGCTATACCGATTCGACGTTCACGACGCGGACCCCCGAACCCCCCTGGCTCGGCATCCTCGGTCCCATCCTGCGCGCCTGCACCGGCGATACGATCCGCGTCGTCTTCCGGAACGCGACCGGCAAGCCGCTCTCGATGCACCCGCACGGCGTGCGCTACGACGCGCAGAACGAAGGGGCCCTCTACAACCCGCCGCGCGGCGGCGGCGACAGCGTCACGCCGGGGGGGACCTACACCTACAGCTGGCTCGCGGGACGCGAGAGCGGTCCGCTGCCGAGCGAGCCAAGTACGCGCGTCTGGCTGTATCACTCGCACGTCCATCCGGAAGAGGAGATCGAGCAGGGTCTGGTCGGAGTGATCCTCGTCGCCGATCCGACCCGCGCCGACCCCGCCACCGCCGTGCCGACCGACGTGGACCGCGAATTCGTCACGTTCTGGATGGTGTTCAACGAGAACCGTCCCGGCACGCCGCCGCGCGACGAGGAGATGAACCTCAAGCACGCGATCAACGGGTTGTTCTTCGGTAATCTCCGCGGCCTCGTGATGAACAAGGGAGACCGCGTGCGGTGGTACGTCACGGCGCTCGGCTCCGAGGTCGATCTGCACACGCCGCACTGGCACGGGGCGAAGCTGCTGTTGGACGGCCAGAGCTACGTGGACGTGATCGAGCTGCTGCCCGGCAGCATGAAGCTGGCCGACATGGTCGCGCGCAATCCCGGGGTGTGGATGCTGCATTGTCACGTGAACGACCACATGGCGGCCGGGATGTACACGACCTACACCATCACGGATGTCCCTCGCTGAGCCTTCGCCGCACGAACAGCTGCGTGTAGTAGAAGGTCCCGTCGCGCGCCCGCACGATCCCCACACCCGTCACGTCGTAGCGCCCTTCGATGTTCTCCAGATGGTGCGCGCTCGCGAGCCAGCCGGCCACCGCCACCCCGACTGTGCGCGCCGAACCGTAGTCGTTCATGGCGACGTTCTCCGCGATGGCTTCGAGCGACATGAACCGATCCACCCGGTCGGCCCGCTCGTGAAAGCCGTCGTGTCCCATCGGGACGTCGTGGGCGGCCATCTCGAGGCTGTGGGCGCGCGCGATGGCCGCGACCGCCGTGTCGTAGGTCAGGGCGGCCAGTCGCCGGGCGGCGCGATGAGCGTTGACGCGTCGCGCCACCTCGTGCTCCATGGCGGCGTACTCCGCGGCGGGCTGCGGCGCGGCGGCCGGCGGCGCGCACGCCAGCAGCAGGGTGGCGCACAGAAGCCGCGAGCGGGGGGCTGGGTTGACACGGGTCACAGGCAGTTAGATTCGCCTGTTGACGGGGGTGCCCGCCAGACCGACCGGCTTCGCGGGCTGAGAACACACCCTTTGGACCTGATCCGGGTAATGCCGGCGAGGGGAGTCGACATGGACTGCAACACCCAGATGTTCTTCGCCCGCCAGGGCGTGATCACCGACCAGATGCGCCGGGTCGCCGAGCGGGAAGAGCTGGCTCCCGAGCTCGTACGCGACGAAGTCGCCCGCGGGCGACTCGTGATTCCCGCCAACACCCAGCACCTCGCCAAGCGGCTCGATCCGATGGGGATCGGGAAGGTGGCGCGGGTGAAGATCAACGCCAACATCGGCAACTCCGCCGTCACCTCCGACATCGCCGGGGAGCTCGAGAAGCTCCATCACGCCGTGCACTACGGCGCGGACACCGTGATGGATCTCTCGACGGGCGGGGATATCGATGCGATCCGTGCGGCGATCGTCGACGCCTCGCCGGTGCCGATCGGCACGGTGCCGATCTACCAGGCAGTGACCGAGACCGGTAAGGTCGAAGATCTCTCCGCCGACGACCTGCTCGATATGGTGGAGCATCAGGCGCGGCAGGGCGTGGACTACATGACGATCCACGCCGGCGTGTTGCGCGAGCACGTGCCGCACGCCCTCGGCCGGGTGACGGGAATCGTGTCGCGCGGCGGCTCGCTGCACGCCTACTGGATGACGGCGCACAACGAGCAGAATCCGTTCTATACGCACTTCGACCGGGTGCTGGAGATCGCGCGCCGCTACGACGTGACCCTGTCGCTGGGGGACGGGCTCCGCCCGGGCTCGGTGGCGGACGCCAACGATCGCGCGCAGTTCGCCGAGCTCACCGTCCTGGGCGAGCTGACGGAGAAGGCGTGGGCGCAGGACGTACAGGTGATGATCGAAGGTCCCGGCCACATCCCGATGCATCTGATCGAGGTGAATGTCCGGAAGCAGAAGGCGATCTGTCATGAGGCACCCTTCTACACGCTCGGGCCGCTGGTGACCGACGTGGCGCCTGGATACGACCACATCACCTCGGCGATCGGGGCGGCGATGATCGGCTGGTATGGCGCCGACATGCTCTGCTACGTCACGCGCAAGGAGCACCTCGGCCTGCCCAACGCCGAGGAGGTGCGCGAGGGTGTGATCGCGTACAAGATCGCGGCGCACGCTGCCGACATCGCGCGCGGCCGGCGCGGGGCGCGCGACCGTGACGACGCGCTGTCGCGCGCGCGCTTCGGGTTCGACTGGAACGAGCAGTTCCGCCTGAGCCTCGATCCCGACCGGGCGCGCGAGCTGCACGACGAGGCGCTCCCCGCCGAGTACTTCAAGTCGGCCGAGTTCTGCGCCATGTGCGGGCCGAAGTTCTGCTCGATGCACATCACGCGGGAGATCGAGCGGCACTACGGCGCCCAGGGGAACGGGGAACCCGAAGCGGTGATCGCCAACACTCCCTGAACGATCGGGGCCATGCGTTCCGCCGCCGGTTGCTTGACGCCGCGACCGGCGGCGGTTCTCTTTTGTACCACATTCTGAGACCAAGTTTCATATCGTGATCGCGCCCCGCTCCTATCCCGGTACCCAGGCCGTCGTCCGCGCCGTGGGCCTGCTCAAAGCCTTCTCGGACGCGCGTCCCGAATGGCGCCTGACCGACCTGGCGCACGCCGCCCGGCTCCACAAGGCGACGGCCTACCGACTCCTCGCCGCGCTCGAGCGCGAAGGCATGGTGACGCGAGACGCCGGCGGCGAGCTGTATCGCCTCGGCCCCGAAGCCATCGTCCTGGGCGCCCGCGCCGCCCGCGCCAGTGATCTGCGCGCCACCGCCGCCCCGGAGCTCCGCGCCCTCGCCGCGGACACCGGCGAGACCGCCACGCTCGAGGTCCCGGTCGGGAGCGACATGCTGATCCTCGACGAAGTCGCCGGACCCGCCCTGCTCGGCGCCGTGCCGGAGGTGGGCACCCGCTGGCCGGGGCATGCGACCTCCACCGGCAAGGCGCTGTTGGCCGTGTTGCCGGAGGCGCGTCGCCGCGATCGGCTCGCCCCCCGGCTCAGCCGGCTCACCGCCCGGACCATCGTCACCGTGGCGGCGCTGGAGCGCGAGATGGCCCGCATCCGGCGGCGCGGCTACGCCGTCGCGGTCGAGGAGCTCGAGCGCGGGTACGTCGCCGTCGGCGCGGCCGTGCGCGATCACGAGGGCTTGCCCGTGGCGGCCATCAGTGTCGGCGGGCCCCGCCTCCGCTTCCCGGCCGCGCGCCAGGCCATCCTCGGACGCCGCGTGCAGGCCGCGGCGGCGCGCGTCTCCGCCGCGCTGGGCTACCGGAGTGGCGCATGCTGAAAGAGACGCCGTTCCACCCGCGCACCGCCGCCCTCATGGAGGGGCAAGCCTGGCGCCGCTGGGCCGGCTACGTCGTGGCGAGCGCCTACGAGCTGAGCCACGAGCGGGAGTACCACGCCATTCGCAGCGCAGCCGCCCTGTTCGACGTCTCGCCGCTCTACAAGTACATGGTCCGCGGTCGCGATGCGGCCCGGCTGCTCGACCGGATCGTCACGCGCGACGTGCTCGCCAGCAAGGTCGGCCAGGTGCTGTATACGCCCTGGTGCGACGCGCGTGGCAAGGTGATCGACGACGGCACCGTATCCCGACTCGACGAGACCACGTTCCGGATGACGGCCGCGGACCCGAACATCCGCTGGCTGCACCTCAACGCGACCGGGCTGGACGTCGCCATCGAGGACGTGTCCGAGCGCACCGCCGCGCTGTCGCTCCAGGGGCCGAACGCGCGCGCCATCCTCGAGCTGGCCTGCGGCCAGCCGCTCACGGGGCTCAAGTACTTCCGCCTCACCACCGGGAAAATCCGTGGTGTCCCCGTGACGATCTCCCGCACCGGCTATACCGGGGACCTGGGGTACGAGGTCTGGGTCGACGCCGATCACGCGCTCGCCGCCTGGGACGCCCTGGTCGAAGTCGGCACCGGATACGGGATCACCCCGGCCGGCATGCTCGCCCTGGATCTCGCGCGGAACGAAGCGGGGCTGTTGCTCATCGAAGTCGACTATATCTCGGCACATCACGCCCAGATCGATGCGCAGACATCCACGCCGTTCGAGCTGTCGCTCGGCTGGACCGTGGCGCTCGACAAGGAACGGTTCATCGGCCAGGATGCCTTGCGGCGCGAATACGCCCGCGGACCGGCCTGGCGCTTCGTGGGGATCGAGGTGGATTGGGACTCGCTCGAGCGGCTCTACGCCGACGTGGGCCTCCCGCCCAAGCTTCCGACCACCGCCTGGCGGGCGAGTGTCCCGCTGTACGTCGGCGGCCTGCAGGTGGGGTACGCGACGAGCGGGTGCTGGTCGCCGCTGCTCAAGCGCTACATCGCGCTGGCCCACCTCGAGGCGCGCTACGGCGAGCCGGGGACGGCCGTGGAAATGGAAGTCACCGTCGAGCACCGACGCCGGCGCGCCGCCGCGACGGTCCGTCCCCTGCCGTTCTTCAACCCCGAGCGCAAGCGAGCCTGAGATGGCCCAGACCTGGGACGCGATCATCATCGGGGGGGGCCATAACGGGCTCGTCACCGCCGCGTACCTGGCGCGGGCCGGCCGCAAGGTCCTCGTGCTGGAACGGCGTTACCGGGTGGGCGGCGCGGCGGTGAGTGAAGAGATCTATCCGGGTTTCAAGTTCTCCGTGTTCTCCTACGTCGTGAGCCTGCTGCGGCCGGAGATCATTCGCGATCTCGACCTGCCTCGTCACGGACTCGAGATCCTGCCGCTCGAGAGCACCGTCACGCCCATGGACAACGGCGACTACCTCGCCGCCTGGGGCGATCCCGACAAGACCCGCCGCGAGATTTACCGCCATTCGCCGCGCGACGCGGAGGCGATGATCGAGTTCGGCCGGCTGATGCACCACATGGCCCAGGCGGTCAAGCCGATCCTGAGCATGATCCCTCCGGATCCGACCTCGCTCTCGCCGCGGGACCTGCTCGGCCTGCTCAAGCTGGGCCGTCATTTCCGGAGCCTGGGCCCCGAGCATGTCCACGCGCTGTACAAGCTCATGACGATGAGCTCGGCCGACTACCTGGACGAGTGGTACGAGACCGACGTCCTCAAAGCCACCAAGTCGTCGAGCGGGATCATCGGGACGTTTCTCGGACCCCGCTCGCCGGGGACGGCCTACGTCCTGCTGCATCACTACATGGGGGAAATCGATGGCTCGTTCCGGGCCTGGGGGTTCGCGAAAGGCGGCACCGGCGCCATCAGCGAGTCCATCGCCGGCGCCGCCCGGCGCTTCGGAGTCGAGATCCGCACCGACGCGCCCGTCACGCGCGTGCTCCTCAAGCGCGGCCGAGCCACCGGTGTGGTGCTCGAGAACGGCGAGGAGCTGCGGGCCCGGACCGTCGTCTCGAGTCTCGACCCGCACCGCACCTTCCTCCAGCTCGTGGGGGAATCCGAGCTCCCCGAGGAATTCGTGTCGGACATCCGGCGCTACAAGTTCCGCGGGTCTTCGGGCAAGGTGAATCTGGCGCTCGACGAGCTGCCCAACTTTACGTGCATGCCGGGTGTCGGACCGCACCTGCGCGGCGCGATCTCCGTCAGCCCGAGCGTCGACTACCTCGAGCGCGCCTACGACGACGCCAAGTACGGCGAGTTCTCCCGCCATCCGTACATGGACGTCATCATCCCGTCGATGATCGATCCGCACATGGCGCCGCCCGGCAAGCATGTGATGTCGATCTTCGTGCAGTATGCCCCGTACAACATCACCGGCGGGTGGACCGACGCCAAGCGCGAGGCGTTCGGCGATACCGTCGTCGATACGCTGGCGCGCTACGCGCCGAACCTGAAGCAGGCGATCCTGCACCGGCAGGTCATCACCCCCGCCGACATCGAGCGCATCACCGGCCTCACCGAGGGGAACATCTTCCAGGGCGAGCTGGCCCTGCATCAGTTGTTCTTCCTGCGCCCGGCGCCGCGCTGGGCGAAATACCGCACGCCGATCCGCCGGCTGTATCAGTGCGGCTCGGGCACCCACCCCGGCGGGGGAATCATGGGGGCGTCGGGAAGGCTCGCGGCGCTCCAGATCCTCGGGGACGGGCGATGACGCGCGAGCTCGTCATCATCGGCGGCGGCGTGAACGGCCTCGTCACCGCCGCCTATCTCGCCAAGGCCGGGATCCAGGTGCTGGTACTCGAGGCGCGCAGCACACCCGGAGGGCTCACTGCTACCGAAGAGGTCATGCCGGGGTTCCAGACCGAGGTCGCGGGCCTCGACGCCGGCTGGCTGCTTCCCGACATCGCCGACCACCTGAAGCTCGGCGCCGCCGGACTGGAGCTCGTGGTTCCCGAGGCGAGCGTGTTCAGCCCGCAGCCGGACGGCCGCTCCCTGACGCTGTGGACCGACCCCGCCCGGACCGCCGCAGAGATCGCCCACTTCTCCACCGAAGACGCCCAACGCTGGCCCGACTTCGCGGGCCAGCTGGCCCGTTTCGCCCGCGTGCTGGAGGCGGTGTACGCCGTTACCCCGCCGCGCATCCCCGACGCGCGCGGCCGGGACTTCGCGACGCTGCTCGGCTTGGGCCGCCGACTGCGTGGGCTCGGGAAGCGTGAGATGGTGGAGTTCCTGCGCGTGACGCCGATGTCCGTAGCGGAGTGGCTCGACGACTGGTTCGCCACCGATGCCCTGAAAGGCGCCGTCGGGGCGGGCGGCGTCACCCGCATCCTGCAGGGTCCTCGCTCAGCGGGCACCGCGTTCGTCCTGCTCCATCATCATGTCGGCCGTCCGGCGGGTGCGGTGCGCGGCGCGCAGCTCGTGAAAGGCGGGCTCGGGACGCTGGCGCGGGTCCTCGCAGACGTGGCGAAGGGATTCGGCGCCGAGATCCGGACGGCGGCCCCGGTACGGGAGATCGTGGTGCGCGACGGGCGGGCCATCGGCGTCGCGCTGGAGACGGGCGAGCACATCGCCGCACGCCGCGTAGTGTCGAGCGCCGACCCCCGGCGCACGATGTGCGGACTAGTTCCGGCCGCGCACCTGGACCCCGAGTTCGTGCGCGCGGTCAACAACATCCGCTACCGGGGCGCCGTGGCGACGGTGCATCTGGCGCTCGGCGAGCTGCCGCAGTTCACATCGCGTCCCGCCGACGGGGCGTTGCGCGGGGCGATCACCGTCGCTCCCAGCCTCGACTACCTGGAGCGGGCGTACGACGACGCGAAGTACGGCGGCGTCTCGCGCGAGCCGTTTCTCGAGGCCCGCATCCCGACGCTGCTCGACCCGAGTCTCGCTCCGCCCCGGCAGCACCTGATGACCGTCCAGGTGCAATACGCCCCGTACCATCTCCGGACCGGCGTCTGGGATGCCGCCGCCCGCGAGCGCCTCGCCGATTCGGTCGTGGCCACTCTCGGCGCCTACGCGCCGAACCTGCGCGGGAGCGTACTGGCGCGCCACGTCGTGACGCCGAAGGACCTCGAGGAGCGCTTTGGGCTCACCGAGGGGCATCCCTACCATGGGGAAATGACGCTCGACCAGATTGTCTTCATGCGGCCGGTGGCCGGATGGGCGCGCTACCGGACGCCGATCAAGGGCCTGTTCCTGTGCGGTGCGGGCACTCATCCGGGCGGCGGTCTCGCCGGAGCGACCGGCCGCAATGCCGCGCGGGAGTTGTTGCAGAAGGAGGGTCGCCGATGAGCGGGTTCGTGAAGACCGTCGACTCCTATCGCCAGGGCGCGCGGACGATGCCCGGGCGCTACTACACGGCATCCGAGATCCTGGCGGAAGAGCAGGAGAAGATCTTCGCGCGCCACTGGATCTCGATCGGTCGCTCGACCGACTTCGCCGAGCCTGGCGCGTACCGCCTCGTGGAGATCGCGGGCGAGTCGCTCATCGTGCTCCGCGACCAGCAGGGCGTGCTGCGCGCCTTCTTCAATATCTGCCGCCACCGGGGCACCCGTCTCTGCACCACGACCCCAGGCCGGTTGTCGGAGACGATCCAGTGCCCGTACCACGCCTGGACTTATGCCCTCGACGGCCGGTTGATCGGCGCCCCCCACATGAACGAGGTGGCGGGGTTCGAGAAGCGGGACTACCCCCTGCACGCGGCCGCGCTCGCCGAATGGGAGGGGTTCGTGTTCGTCACCCTGGCAGCCGACCCGCCGCCGTTCGCCGCGTCGTTCGCTCCGTTGGTCGAGCGGTTCCGCCGCTACCAGCTGCCCCGCCTGCGGACGGTGCGTCGCATCGAGTACCCGGTGCACGCCAACTGGAAGCTGATCATGCAGAATTACTCCGAGTGCCTGCACTGCCCCACCATCCACCCCGAGCTGAGTACCAAGCTGCCCTACACGAGCGGCGCCAACGACCTGGTCGAGGGACGGTTCCTCGGCGGGTATATGGAGATCAAGGCCCCCAATCAGAGTGCCACCATGACGGGGCGGTCTTGCGGTCTGCCCTTGGGGGATCTTTCGGCGGGGGACCAGCGGCGGGCGTTCTACTACACGCTGTTCCCCACCATGATGCTCAGCCTGCACCCCGACTACGCCGTCTACTACACGGTGTGGCCGGTGGGCCCGGCGGAGAGCCGCGTGGTCTGCGAGTGGATGGTGCACCCCGACTCTCCGGGCAGCCCGGGCTACAACATCGCCGACGCCGAAGAGTTCTGGGACCGCACCAACCGGCAGGACTGGGAGATCTGCGAGCGTAGCCAGCTGGGCGTAGCATCGCGGCGCTACGCGCCGGGCCCCTATTCCCCGCGCGAAAGCGTGCCGGCCGCCTGGGATCGGGAGTACCTGCGGCAGCTGGGACATCTGCCCGAATAGCGCCGCCTCACGCGCCGTCCCCGACCCATTCGGCCGGGTCCTGCCGATAGAACCCTTTCAGCTCCGCGTAGAGATCGGGATAGCGCCGCCGCAGCTCCTCCGGGTTTCCGAAGAACGTCTCGGTCGCCACGGCGAAGAACTCGGCGCGGTTCGTCGCGCCGTACGCATTCAGCACATCGGACACCCCGTCCTCCGCCGAGCGCCGCAGCTCGTCGAACCGCTGCTGCAGCACCCGCGCCCAAGTCCGGGTCGACGAGGGAGCCTCGAGCAACGGCGTGCCGTCCACGTACCCGTCCTCGCGGTCCAGCTCGTGGGCGAACTCGTGCAGCACGACGTTCTGCCCGTCGCCCGTGTCCGACGCCCCATGGAGCGAGCTGTCCCACGCGAGCACGACGGCGCCGCTGACGTGCTCGCCCAGCAGCGGCTCCGGATGCGGAATCGCGCCGACGTACATCCGGCCGTCGATCTCCGGGCTCCGCCGCAGGAACGTGCTCGGATAAAGGATGATGGTCCGCACCCCCGGGTAGCAGCCGGCATCGAGGTGCAGGATCAGCAGGCACGCCTGGGCGGCGACGATGATCTTCATTTCGTCGGTGACTTCGAGGCCGCCGCCACCCTCGAAGTGCTTCTCGCGCAGGAACGTCTGGACCAGCTCGAACAGCCGGTCCCATTCCCCGAGGGCGAGCCGCCGCACCAGCGGCACGCGCGCCTCGAGCAGCGCACGCCACTGCTCCGGAGCCCGCACGCTCGGCGCCCGGCTCGCGGGCGGCTTCCAGCGCCGGACCAACGCCCATCCGGCGAAGAGGCAGAGCAGCAGGACGGCCCCGACGACCGCGACAATCGCCACCGCCTCCATCAGGACTGCCCGGATCCCCGGCGCTCGAGCCAGCGCGGGCCGACCAGCTCCCACCACGCGGTCAGGGCGTAGTAGAGGACGCCGAACGCCAGCACGCGGTACGGCGCGCTGATCCACAGACCGGAGCCGGGGAGGTGCAGACCCTCGATTACGGCCGGGGTGATCCCCAGAGCCGGCAAGGGGAGGAACGCGGTGGCGAAGCAGCACAGGATGTAGAGCAGCACGGAGGCGAGCCAGCTCGCCTTGAGGAACGCCTGTTCGCTGCCGTCGGTGGACCGGCTGCCCCGGACGCCCAGCAGGCGGTTCCCGGTCTGGAGCCAGAACGCTCCAAGCGGCCACCACGTCCTGAAGATGAGGGCAAAGGCACCGGCGAAGAGGGAATAGAACACGCCGAGACCAACGATCCCGAGCGCCCTGCGCCATGGGACGGCGGGGCGAACGGCCACCGTGCCCATGAAGGCCGCCGAGTGTATGGAGATGAACTCGAGCAGCATCACGAGCAACAGCCGGTTCACGGTCTGCGCGCCGAACGCGGCGGGAGACAGCCAGGTGATCAGGAAGACCGCGGCGAACGCGAAGTCCGGGAGCGGAGATACGATCGAGCTGAGGCGCCCGGCACTCAGTGCGCGGTCCCTCCGGGCGCGGAGAACACCCGTGCCAGGGAGCGCAACAGCTGCCCATCGGGAGAGCCGCCGTCGGGCGCCTCGGCGAGCACGACCGCCAGCCGCCGCCGCAGCAGCGGGTCGCGGTACGCCTGGGCGGCGAACTGCAGTGTGATCGGGATGAACCAGGACGCCTGACGTGCGCCTGCCCCGGCGCGGGCCACCGCGGCGTACTGCTCGAACAGCCCGAGCAGGAAGGCGCTCTTCGAGGGGAACTGCCGGTAGATCGCCCCTTTGGTGAACCCCGCGACCCGGGCGACGTCGTCCAGTGTGGCGAGATCGAAGCCGCGGTCGGCGAACACCTTCAGGCCGGCCTCGACGAGCAGGCTACGTGTCTCGGCTTTCCGCTTCTGCCGTATGGAACCCATACGTATCTAAGATACGAATGGGTATCTGGAACCGCAAATCGACGTCGCCTCGCCGGAGCGTGGGGTACCAGCGAGTATCCGAACGCCCCCGTCGGTGACAACCAAGGCCGGCACTCGAACATTGCGACGATACCAGCGGGTATCTCCGATACCGACGCGTAACATCTCGTCTGCCTTGACTCGAGTCCATCCCGGTCTAGGTTTGGCTCTCGCCGCGGCCAGCGGGGCCGCGTCGTCGCAACTTCCGGAGACTGGCTGATGCCGTACATCATCGTCGAGCCGTGCATCAACGTCAAAGACCGCTCCTGCGTGGATGTCTGTCCGGTGGACTGCATCTACGAAGGAGAGGACCAGCTCTACATCCACCCCGACGAGTGCATCGACTGCGGGGCGTGCGAGCCGGAGTGCCCGGTGACGGCGATCTTCCCCGAAGAAGACGTGCCGCCGCAATGGAAGTCCTTCATCGCAAAGAACAAGGATGTGTTTCAGGGCGATAACCCGCCCGGGAAACCCTCGCCGGAGCGCGGCGCGAAGTAGCCGGCCTACAATCCGGCCAGGAACTCCCGCACCGCCTCGGTGACCCGCTCGGGTTGCTCCAGCGGCGCGAGATGCCCAGCGCCTTCCACCTCCACGTAGCGCGCCCCTGGGATCCGCTGCGCCATCGTCTTGGCCAGTGCCGGAGGCGTCACGGTGTCCTCCGCCCCACAGATCACCAGGGTCGGTACCCGAATTCCGCTCAGGCCTGACGTCGAATCGGGCCGGTCCCGCATCGCGCGCAGCGCGCCCACGACACCCGCGACCGGCTGGCGCAGCACCATGGCGCGCACGCGCACGGTGAGCGACGGATCCCGGGCGCGACTGGTCGCGCCCAGCAGCTTCGGCAACAGCACATCGGCGAGCCCAGCGAGCCCATCCCGTTCGGCGAGCGCGGCGTGCTCGTCCCGGGTGTGCTGCCCTTCCGGGGTGTCGGGTTCCGCTCTGGTGTCGCACAGGATCAGGGCACGCACCAGCTGTGGATAGCGGCGGAGCAGTTCGAACAGGATGTACCCGCCCATCGAGAAGCCGCAGCACACGAGCGTCTGGAGGTCGAGCGCGGTGCAGATCCGCCGGAGATCCTCCGCATAGCGCGCCATGGAATACCCGTCGGCCGGGACCTCCGATGCGCCGGCGCCCCGCAGGTCCGGCGCGATACTGCGCCATCCTATCACTCCGCCCAGTTGCTGGCTCCACATCGCGTGGTCGAACGGAAACCCGTGCACCAGCAGGAGCGCAGGGCCTTCGCCCCGCACCTCCACGGCGAGGGTCGCGCCGTCCCCGGGAACCCGCAGCAGTTTGGTCACGGGCCCAACCATACGCCGCGCGCGCCCGGGCCGCGAGGCTATCTTTGGCGCATGCGCGTACCCACCGACTACATCCGTCATGCCGCCCGCGCCGCCCGCAAGTGCGCCGGCGACCCGCTGGGCGGGGCCCCGCAACCTCCGGATCCCGAGTTCTACAAGACCCTCGCCAAGGCGCTCGAGGAGATCGCCGGCGGCCTGGAACTGCTGGGTAAGGGAGAAGAGTGAGCGGCTACCGCTACGTTGATTCCGCCGCCGCTCTCGATGAGGTGATCGCGGCGGCACGGGCGGAGCCGCTCGCCGCGGTGGACACGGAAGCCGCGAGTTTCCACCGCTACATCGACCGCGTATACCTCGTCCAACTGTCCACGCGGCACGCGACCGCGATCATCGACCCGCTCGCGGTCGCCGACCTCGCTCCCCTGGGCGCGCTGCTCGCCGACCCCCGCGTGGAAAAAGTGTTTCACGACGCCGACTACGATCTGCGGATCCTCGATCGCGACTATCACGTTCGGGCCCGCCACATGTTCGACACCCGGATCGCGGCGCAACTGCTGGGGGAGCCGGCCATCGGCCTGGCCGCGCTGCTGGAGAAGTACGCCGGCATTCGGCTCGCCAAGACGCATCAGCGCGCCGATTGGTCGCAGCGCCCCCTGTCCGCCGCGATGCTCGACTACGCCGCCGACGACACCCGTCATCTGCCCGCGTTGCGCGATGCCCTGCGTGCCCGGCTGGAATCGGCGGGCCGGCTGGCCTGGGCGGAGGAAGAGTTTTTGTGGTTGGAGCACCTGCGCTGGACCGGCCCGGGAGGAGCCAACGGCGGTGAAGCCTATCTCCGGATCAAGGGGGCGAAAGCGCTCCACCCGCGGCAGCTGGCCGCCCTGCGCGAGCTCGTCACCTGGCGCGACGGGGTCGCCGCCGAGCGGGACACCGCGCTGTTCCGCATCATCGGGAATGAAGCGCTCCTGGCGGTGAGCCAGGCGCTCCCGCGGTCGGCCGATGCGCTGAGGGAGATCCGTGGGCTGCCGGCGAGTCTCGCCCGCCGCTACGGCCCGGCGCTCGTGACGGCGGTGGGCCAAGCGTTGCTCCTGCCCGAGCACGAGCTGCCGCAGCGGGAGCGGGGACCCCGGATGGCCCGGGATCCGGAGCTCGAGACGCGGGTGGAAC